>Ga0209640_10000667_pt1 | contig 27158 bp, 20 predicted proteins | sample RifCSP10_1_FD_184018 | JGI IMG/M metagenome (GOLD analysis project Ga0209640, IMG submission 184018) | Soil microbial communities from Rifle, Colorado - Rifle CSP2_sed 10_1 (SPAdes) (version 2) | ecosystem: Environmental > Terrestrial > Deep subsurface > Rock core/Sediment | place: Rifle... | reverse complement strand
CAGAACGGTCGCCTTGCGCCGCCGCCGCCGCAACCGCGGCGGTAACCTGCGGGCGCAGCACCTTCCACAGGTGATCGAGCTCCCTCCGCAAACGCTCAGCGCCGGTCGGCGTGATGAACTTGGAAGCGGGTGCGTCGGGCGGGCGATAACGCGCCATGAAGCGTCAAATTCCCTGAAAAGCCAATGATTTGTGCGTCTGATCACAGTTTTGACTTAAGCGTCTCTCTAATCTTTCGAGCCCATGGGCGTCAAGTACTACACGCATTTCCTGATGCACGAGCAGCCGGAACGACTGAGCGAGTTCAGCGGCGTGGTGGAGCTCAATCGCTCGCCGCGCGCGGCCAACGACATGAAGGACATCGCCTCGATCCTGGCACGCAGCCTCCAGATGGAGTCGAAAGACATCCGCATCCTGCACTGGGCGCGCCTGCACTGAATCCCCTAGCGGACTTTCCTTCCCTTCATCAAAGTCCGCTTCTCTGACCCCAGATCTGAAAAGGTCTGGGGTTTTTTTTGCCTGTCCCCATACTCTCCATGCCTGTCATGAGCTTCCCGGATCACTTCTCACGCCAGTCAACCGACTACGCCGCACATCGGCCCCGGTATCCCGCCGAGCTGTTCGCATGGCTGGCGTCACTAGGCACGGGGCACGAGAGGGTCTGGGACTGCGCGACCGGAAACGGGCAGGCCGCCGTCGATCTCGCCAATCACTTCGATTCCGTGCTCGCCACGGATGCGAGCGTCGCACAGATCCGCAATCGGCACTTGCACGAGCGTATCGATTACCTGGTCGCAACCGCCGAACGTACGCCGTTCAAGGATCGCTGCTGCGATCTCGTCACCGTCGCGCAAGCGGTGCACTGGTTCGATTTCGAGCGCTTTTTTGCCGAGGTGCGGCGCATCGTCAGACCCGGCGGCGCCGTGGCGGTGTGGACTTACGCGTCGTTCCACGTGACCGATGAGGTCGATGCGGTGGTGAGTCGTTTCTACAGCGATGTCGTGGGGCCGTTCTGGCCACCAGAACGCGCGTATGTCGAGGCCGCCTACCGCACCATACCGTTTCCCTTCCCCGAGATGCCGGCGCCGCCATTCGAATGCGGAACTCGATGGAATGTTGAGGGGCTAGTCGGCTATCTGCGCAGCTGGTCCGCGGTGCGGCGATTCAGGGATGAGCAAGACCGGGATCCCGTGTCAGCGCTGCGCCCGGAGCTCGCGAAAGCCTGGGGTCCCGGGGAGGCTATTCGTCGCGTGGGCTGGCCAATTCACCTGCGCGTCGGGCGAGTCTGACCCCGCACCCGAGTTCGCATATACTTCGCGCCCCATTGATTCCAAGCGGTCGTTTTCAGCCGCACAAAACCGCCAAGGCGGTTCCGTGGCCGACCCAAGACCCTCAACCGAGACACCGGACAAGATGACCCGCACGCTTACGATGATCGCCATTGCCTCGTTGACTGCCTGCGCTGCCGCCCCCCAAGACCCGATTCCCGTCGCGCCACCTCCCGCTCCGTCACTCGGCTCCGGGCTCGACCCCGACGGTTTTGATCGCGGCATCCGTCCGCAGGACGACCTGTTCCGCTTCGTCAACGGCAGGTGGCTCGAATCGACACAAATTCCACCCGACCGTTCCAACTACGGTTCCTTCACGCTGCTCGATGACGAGGCGCAGGCAAACGTGCGCGCGATCGTCGAAGAAGCGGCCAACTCGCCTGCGAAAGAGCCCGGCTCGGACGCGCAGAAGATCGGCGACTTCTATCTGAGCTTCATGGACACGGCGCGCGCCGACTCGCTGGGTCTCGCGCCACTGGCAGCTGAACTGAAGCGCATCGACGCGATCGCCAGCGCCGCGGACGTCAACCGCTACTTCGGCTATTCGCAACGCATCGGGATCGCGCACCCGATCTGGTTCATCGTGGACCAGGACGAGAAGAACACCACCACCTACATCTCTTACGTGTACCAGAAAGGTCTGACGCTGCCGGATCGCGACTACTACCTGAAGACCGATGAAAAGTTTGTGGGTATCCGCGCCAAGTACCTTGCGTACATCGCTGAGCTGCTCGAACTCTCGGGTCTGGCCGATCCGCCGGCGCTCGCGCAACGCATCATGGCGCTCGAGACCCGCCTCGCCGCCGCGCAGTGGACGCGAGTGCAGAATCGCGACGCGCTAGCCCGGTACAACAAATTCACGATCGCGGATGCCGACAAACTCACGCCAGGGTTCAACTGGGGGGAATTCTTCGCCGCCGCCGGAGTGCCGGCCGGGGAGCTGGTGATTTCGCAACCGAGCTTCTTTACGGCGCTGGGAGCGGCAGTGCAGGAGGTTCCGGTCGATGACTGGAAGGCGTATCTCAAGTACAAGCTGATCGACGGCCATGCTCCCTACCTGAGTTCGGAGTTCGTCGACCTGCACTTCGACTTGCATGGGCGCACGCTCAAGGGCATCGAAGAGAATCGCCCGCGCTGGAAGCGCGCGGTCGAGTCGATGGATGACACGATGGGCGAGATAGCGGGCCGGTTGTACGTGCAGAAGCACTTCAAGCCCGACGCCAAGCGGCGCATGGATGAGCTGGTCGCGAACCTGCTGGCGGCCTTTAAGCTCTCGATCGACGAACTCGAGTGGATGAGCCCGGCGACCAAACTCGAGGCACAGAAAAAGCTCGCGAGCTTCACCGTCAAGATCGGTTACCCGGACAAGTGGAAGGACTACTCCGCGCTTACGATCACTCCCGACGACCTGGTCGGCAACCTGATGCGTTCGTCGGCGGTCGAGCACGCGCGTTTCGTCGGCAGGCTCGGCAAGCCGATCGATCGCACCGAATGGCTGATGACGCCGCAGACGGTGAACGCCTACTACAACCCGTCGATGAACGAGATCGTCTTTCCGGCAGCCATCCTGCAACCGCCGTTCTTCAACGTGGCGGCGGATGACGCTGCCAACTACGGCGCGATCGGTGCCGTGATCGGTCACGAGATCAGTCACGGATTTGACGACCAGGGACGCAAGTACGATGGCGAGGGCAATCTGCGCGATTGGTGGACGAGCGAGGACGCAGAACGCTTCAAGCTGCGCGCCGGGAAGCTCGTGGCGCAATACGCTCTTTACAGCCCGCTGGATGGGTTGAGCGTCAACGGTGAGCTGACACTGGGCGAGAACATCGGCGATCTTTCCGGGCTGGCCGTGGCGTTCAAGGCATACCAACTCTCACGCCGCGGAAAACCTGGCACGGTCATCGATGGCTTCACGGAGGAACAGCGCTTCTTCATGGGCTGGAGCCAGATCTGGCGCCGCAAGTATCGCGACGAGGACATGCGCGCGCGGCTGCTCACCGACCCGCACAGCCCCAGCGAGTACCGCTGCAATGGGATCGTTGCCAACTTGAGCGAGTTCTATCGTGCCTTCGACGTCAAGCCCGGCGACCGGCTGTATAGAGCGCCGGAGGAGAGGGTGGAGATCTGGTAGAAGGAAGAAACGGTTGACATTCGGCAGTTGGCAGTTGGCAGTTGACAGCAAGAAGGAAATCCATCTTCTTGCCAACCGCCAACCGCCAACCGCCAACCGCCAACCGCCAACCGCCAACCGCCAACCGCCAACTTCGTCTTCCTGCCAACTGCCAACCGTCAACTGTCAACTTTCTCGTGGAGCACTACATGCGCCTGACAACTGCATTCCTCGTACTGGCCTCCCTGCTGCTTTCCGGCTGCGGCTACAACACGCTGCAGTCCGAGGACGAGCAGATCAAGGCGGGTTGGTCTGAAGTGCTGAATCAATACCAGCGCCGCGCCGACCTCGTTCCAAACCTGGTCAACGTCGTCAAGGGCGCTGCTGCGCAGGAACGCGATGTACTGGATGCCGTCGTCGAGGCGCGTTCGCGCGTTGGAGCCATCCAGGCCACGCCCGAGCTGATCAACGACGAGGCGGCATTCAAGCGCTTCCAGGATGCGCAAGGCGAGCTCACCAGTGCGTTGGCGCGGTTACTCGTGGTCGTGGAGCGCTATCCGGAGCTCAAGTCGATCGCCGCCTACCGCGACCTGCAGGCGCAGCTCGAAGGCATCGAGAACCGCATCGCGGTCGCACGCAAGCGCTACATCGAGTCCGTGCAGGCGTACAACACGACCGTGCGCTCGTTCCCAAGCAACCTCACTGCGATGCTGTTCGGCTTCAAGGTCAAGCCGAATTTCAGCGTCGAGAGCGAAGCGGCGATCTCAAAGCCGCCGTCCGTCGACTTCGGCACGGAAGCGCCTGCCGCGCAACCTTAGGACCTGAGCGCCGCATCGGGCGCTGCAATGCGTTTTACGCCATGCCTCGCGCTCGCGGCCGCACTCCTGTGCGGCGGGATCGCCGCGAGCCTGGCGCAAGTCGACGTTCCGCCGCTCGGCACACGCGTTACGGATCTCACCGGCACACTGAGCGCCGCGCAGAGTGGCGCGCTCGAACAGAAGCTCAAAGCCTTCGAGGAGAGAAAGGGCAGCCAGCTCGCTTTGCTGATCGTCCCCACGACGCAACCCGAGGAAATTGCGGAGTTCGGAATCCGCGTCGCGGAAGCCTGGAAGCTTGGCCGCAAGGGTATCGATGACGGCGCGATCCTGCTGGTGGCCAAGGACGACCGGCGGATGCGCATCGAGGTGGGCTACGGGCTCGAAGGCGTACTGCCCGACGCCATCGCCAAGCGCATCATCGAAGAGACGATCTCGCCGCGATTCAAGCAGGGCGATTTCTACAGCGGCATCGACGCGGGCCTCGAGCAGATGATCAAGGTGATTGATGGCGAGCCTCTGCCGGAACCGGACCGCGGCTGGTCGCCGCCACCGGGCGTCAGAGACTGGGCCACAGTCGCTCTGGTCCTGGTGGTGATTGGTGGCAGTATCCTCCGGGTCCTGTTGGGACGCATGGGCGGCGCGCTTGCCACCGGCGGAATCACCGGAGCCATCGCCTATGTCATTACGCGCCTGTTGCCCGTCGCCGCGAGCGTTGCTTTGGCTGGATTCATTCTCGCCCTCATTTTCGGAGGTTTTGGCGGACCGCGCGGCTGGACGAGCCGTGGACGGCGCGGCGGCGGTGGATGGAGCAGCGGTTGGGGCGGAGGCGGATTCGGTGGCGGCGGATCCGGGGGTGGAGGCTTCAGTGGTGGAGGCGGCGGTTTTGGCGGCGGTGGGGCGTCAGGGAGCTGGTAGATGAGCCCGATGCGTTTCCTGCGGCACTTGTTTGCGACCAGCGTGCAGACCCATCGCTGTTTCCCCACGCATGCGCTGGCCGCTGTCGAGCAGGAAATCCGCGCCGCCGAATCGCGCCACAGCGGTGAATTGCGCTTTGCCATCGAGACCGCGCTCGAGCCGCAAGCATTGTGGCGCGGCGTCACGCCGAGGCAGCGCGCCCTCGAAGTGTTCGCGCACCTGCGAGTATGGGATACGGCCCGTAACAACGGCGTATTGATTTACGTGTTGCTGGCGGACCGCGACGTCGAGATCGTCGCCGATCGCGGTTTCGACGGCCGGGTCCAACCGGCGGAGTGGGAAGCCGCCTGCCGCGCGATGGAGCGGGAATTCCATGAAAGATGCTACAAGGACGGGGCACTGGTGGGCGTCAGGGCGGTCAGTGCGCTCATCGAGCGCCACTTCCCGCCTGAGCCGCGGGACGTGAACGAACTGCCCAATCGTCCGGTCATATTGTGAACTCGTGTCGGAGAGACCTTGGGCGGTGCGATAATCCGCGGCGGGTCATGGAGAACATGACGGGCAATCGACATACGAATCAGGCGGGCGAGGCCCGCATGGCGCGGTTCATCGGACTCCTGGCGCCGATGGTCCTGCTGTCGGCGTGTTCGCTGCTCTCGGAGCCGATCCATAAGCTGATCAAGCCGAGAACACCCGCGCTCCCGGAAGCGGTCGAGCCCATCGGGTTGGCGCCGGTGGCCACCCACCGCTTCACACTCGATCCGGCCGGCCATGACGTCGTTGGGCTCATTCAGCTGACGGTCGCTTCGGCCGAGGACACGCTGCCCGACATCGCGCGGCGATTCAATCTCGGCTACGAAGAGATCGTGCGTGCCAACCCCGGCGTGGACCCGTGGCTCCCCGGCGCAGGTCGCGAGATCGTGCTGCCGACGCGTTTCGTCCTGCCGAATGCTCCACGTGAGGGTATCGTCCTCAACGTGCCGGCCATGCGGCTCTTCTATTACCCAGCGCGCAAGAAGGGCGAGCCATTGTCGGTGATCACCTATCCGATTGGCGTCGGACGCGTGGGCTGGGCGACGCCCGAGGGCACGACGAAGATCCTTAAGCGCACGCTCGATCCGACGTGGCGCGTGCCGCCGTCGATCCGGCAGGAACATCTCGAGATGGGCGACGAATTACCCGCGGTGGTTCCGCCCGGGCCCGACAATCCCCTCGGCCGCCATTCATTCACTCTCGGCTGGCCGGGCTACCTGATCCACGGGACGAACAAGGCCTACGGTGTCGGCATGCGCTCGAGCCATGGCTGCATTCGCCTCTACCCCGAGGACATGCTGCAGCTTTTCGACACGGTACCGATGGGCACGAAAGTGCGCGTCGTCAACCAGCCGCTGCTCTTCGGGCGCAATGGCGAGGACGTGCTGGTTCAGGCGCTCGGGGCGTTGGAGGACGACACGCGCGACTGGCAAAAGCACGGGCGCAAGCTCATGGAGAAAGCACTGCCGGAAACCGTCCGCCGCGGGCTCAAGGAAAAGGCGATCACGATCGATTGGGAAAGGGCCGAAGCGCTTGCGATCGCAGCGCACGGCGTACCCGTTTCGGTGCTTGCAAGCGATGCCAGTCTGGAAACCGAGCTGCACGCGGCGCGCTTCGTGCAGAACACAGTGCCCGCAGGCGCCAACTGGAACGGAGTGGTCGAACTGGATGAGGCCAAGTTCCAGGAGCTGCTTTCCGATCGCGAAACGACCGCCGACGCGACCGGCGCCGCGCCCTGAGCCACGACTCACCAGAACGATTCTTCACCGCCCCGCTCGGCGGCGACCGCGACCAGCCCGGTAGCCGTCGCACACAGGCGCCCATTCGAGTAAAGCGCGCTCTCGGTGAACGCCAGCGTGTCGGTGCGTTTGACGCAGGCCGCAAATACCTCGATGGGTGCTGCAAACACCGCGCGCATGAACTTCATTGACAGCTCGCACGTGCCGGAGCGCTGGTTGAGGAACTGCAGCGAGCCCGCGACGCCCAAACCGCAGTCGAAGAGCCCGGCCAGCATCGCGCCATTCACGGCGCGCAACCGCAAACCACCGAGATGGTAGTCGCGAATCGAATCGAGCGCGACACGCACGATCGCGCCATCGCGCAGATCGAGGGCGGAGTCAAACCGGCGGACGGCTGGCAAACGGTTGAATTGCTCGGCCCACGCCAAGCGCTCGGATTCGCCGAGCCCGATGGGTCGGGCGCGCAGCCGCAGACCCTCGAGCTGGGGATCACTGAATTCCATGGAATCTCTCCGGTCTCCGGGGCAGGCTGATTGCTGGCATGATACGCGCCGGCGAGCCATCACACGTTTGTCATACGGCATCGGTAGTCTCCGCCGGATTTTTGCCGACGTGAGGGACGCAATCGTGCGGGTGCTGATGATCTCGGACGTCTTTTTCCCGCGCATCAACGGGGTGTCGACGTCGATTGAGACCTTTCGGCGCGATCTCAACCGCCTCGGTCACGATACGCTGCTGATCGCGCCCGACTACCCGCAAGGATCGCAGTCGCAGGACGCGACGATTCGCCGCGTCCGTTCGCGCTACGTGCCGCGCGATCCCGAAGATCGCATGATGCGCCGGGGCGAGATCCGGCGCTTGCTCCCGGAGCTGGCTGCGAAGCGCTTCGACCTTGTTCACATCCAGACGCCGTTCATTGCCCACTACGCGGGCCTGGAGCTCGCGCGCCGGCTGGGTGTCCCGACCGTCGAGACTTACCACACGTACTTCGAGGAGTACCTGCATCACTACGTGCCCCTGCTTCCGGCCGCACTGACGCGCTTGCTGGCGCGACGCCTTACGTGCTCCCAGGCCAACAGCGTCGATCGCCTGATCGCGCCCTCGCGAGCGATGCATGACGCACTCGTCGATTACGGCGTGCGCACGCCGATCGCGGTGATTCCGACGGGACTGGAGTCCGATCGGTTCGAGCCAGGTGACGGCGCACGCTTCCGTGCGCGTTTCGCCATACCCGCCGACCGGCCAGTGCTCGTGCACGTCGGGCGTATCGCGCACGAGAAGAACATCGACTTCCTGCTCCGCATGCTGGTCACAGTGCGCGCGCAGATTCCGGACATCCTGCTGTTGATCGCAGGCGAGGGTCCGGCACTGCCCCATTGCCGGCGGCTCGCCGCGAATCTCGGCCTCGATGGCAACGTGCTGTTCACCGGCTATCTCGATCGCCGGCGCGAGCTCCTCGATTGCTACCGGGCCGGTGATCTGTTCGTGTTCGCCTCGCGCACGGAAACGCAAGGCCTCGTCCTGCTCGAAGCGATGGCGCAGGGAGTACCCGCCGTCTCGACGGCCCACATGGGCACGATCGACGTTCTGGGGCCCGGACGCGGCTGTGCAGTCGTGGAGGAGCAGGAGCACCTATTCGCCGCCGAAGTGGTGAGCCTGATGAACGATTCCGTTGCACGCCGGCGCCTCGGCCGCGACGCTCAAGCCTACGCAGCCACGTGGTCGGCACACGAGCTCGCGATCCGGTTGATCGATCTCTATCGCGAAATGATCGGGCGTGTTGCGCATAGTTCACGCCAGGCATCGGCTCCCGCCATTCAGTCGCGCTGACCGTGGGATTGCCGGTCATGAGGACCGACCGCATTCCCGGTATAGTTCGCGTCCCCCGGGTCCGATGGACGTTTGGCCATGACGGAATGGCTCAAGCTCATGCTGGAAGAGATCGCGCGCAAGCAGGCGGAGCAGGATAGCGCTCGCGCCGAAGAGGCGCTGCGTGCGCAAGAGCGCCGGTCGGCCCGCGACCCTCGATCGCCGCCTGAACGTCGCGAACCCGCAGTGCCGTCGCGAGACTCGCGATGATTCCATTGAAGGATGACAACCCTTCGCAGATCACGCCGGTCGTGACCTATGCGTTGCTCGCGGCTTGCGTGCTGGTGTTTCTGTGGCAGATGACTCTCGGCCCCGAGGGCGGAAAGGCCGCGGTGTACGCGCTCGGCGTGATCCCGGCGGTGCTGTTGGGAGATGCGCATCTGCCGCCCGAGATCGAAGTCGTCGGACCGTGGGCGACCGTGGTCACGTCGATGTTCCTTCACGGTGGCATCCTGCACCTGCTCGGCAACATGCTGTACCTGTGGATCTTCGGCGACAACGTCGAGGACAGCATGGGGCACGTGCGCTTCATCGTGTTCTACCTGTTGTGCGGCGTCGCGGCCGTGTTCGCCCAGGCGCTTCCGGATCCGTCCTCACAGGTGCCGATGATCGGCGCCAGCGGCGCGATCTCCGGCGTGCTGGGCGCCTACCTGATGCTGTTTCCCCACGCACGCATCCTGGTGCTGATCCCCATGGGCTTCGTCATGCACAGCACACGCCTGCCGGCGATGTGGGTGCTGTTGTTGTGGTTCGCCCTGCAGTTCCTGAGCAACCTGATGCAGGGTGCGGGTGGCGGCGGCGTGGCGTTTCGCGCTCACATCGGCGGATTCATCGCCGGCGTCGGGCTGATCGTGCTGTTCAAGCACCGCAACGTGCGTTTGTTCAATCCACTGCGTTGAAACGCATTCTGTATCGACGGTCGAAGCGCGCGTGAGAATGAATCGCCGGCAAGTTCTGGGTCTGGGAGTCGCGGCTGCCTGCGCGTTGCAGGTGTCGCGCGCATGGGCAACGCGCGCGCGAGGGTCGATGAATGCAACGGGCGGGCGTGCGGGTCTGGCTCGGGTCGGGCCACTGCTCGCTCCCGATGCCAACGGGCTGCGCCTGCCGCATGGATTCACTTCGCGCATCGTGGCGCGATCGCGCGTGGCGCCGATCGCAGGCCGGCCGTTCGTCTGGCACGACTCGCCGGACGGCGGCGCGGCATTCGCTGCGCCCGGTGGCGGCTGGATCTACGTCTCCAACTCTGAAATTGCCGGCAACCTGGGCGGTGCCAGTGCGCTGCGATTCTCCTCATCTGGCGCTCTGATCGACGCATACCCGATTCTCACGGGCACGAACATCAATTGCGCCGGCGGACCCACGCCGTGGGGGACATGGCTCTCATGCGAGGAGCATGCGCAGGGCCTCGTGTGGGAATGCGATCCGCTCGGCCGCAGGCAGGCGCGCCCGTGGCCGGCACTTGGAACGTTTACTCACGAGGCCGTCGCGGTCGATCCGGTACGCATTCAGCTCTACCTCACCGAGGACATGCCCGACGGTCGCTGGTACCGCTTCACGCCCGCGCGTGCCAGAACGGGTCGTAGTGCAGATCTGAGTGCCGGCAGGCTTGAGGCCGCCGAGTACCTGCCCGGGAGCGGTGGACGCGTGCGCTGGCACGTCATCGAGGATGCAGCGGCAAAACATCGACCAACGCGCTGGCAGGCCGTTGCAAGCAGCGGCTTCAACGGTGGCGAGGGTTGCTGGTACGCCGCCGGGAAGATCTACTTTTCGACCAAGGGCGATGACCGGGTCTGGTCGTTCAACATTGCGCGCGGGCGGCTGTCAGTGATCTACGACGCAGGCTCGTTCGAGGATCCCGTGCTCACCGGCGTCGACAATGTGACGGCGACGGCCGGCGCCGATGTGCTCGTGGCTGAAGATAACGGCGACATGCAGATCGTCGCCATAACGCCCGAGCGCCACGTTGTTCCGGTGGTTCAGGTTGCCGGCCATCCGAATTCGGAAGTTGCCGGCCCGGCATTCGAACCGTCTGGGACCCGGCTTTACTTCAGCTCCCAGCGCGGTGCCGAAGGCAGCGATGCTCACGGCGTGACGTTCGAGGTCACTGGGCCGTTCAATGGCTGATTTCAGGGGGCCGGCTCAACTCCGTCGCGCGCGCCCAGCGCGCACAACGCCGAGCCGCCGACCACGAGCAGAGCCCCGAAGATGCTAAGCGCGTTGAGAGCCTCCGGTTCGAGCAAGCCGGGGAAGAGGTGCTCGACCAGCCACATTCCGGTCAGCGTGAAGAGCGGCGCAAGAGCAAGCACCGCGCTCACCCGCGAAATCTCCCAATGCTCGAGCGCTTCCGCGAACGCGCCGTAGCCGATGAGGGTGTTGGCGCAGCAGAAGGCCAGCATCCACGACTCGAGCGCACTGAGATTGCGGATGTCCCCGAGGCTGGAGAGTGGCAGCAGCAGCAACACGGCGCCGAGGTACAGGACCAGCAGGATCTGTTGCGAGCTCATCCGCTTGAGCAGCTGCTTCTGCAGCAGACCATAGGCCGCCCATACCACCGCAGCCGCGATCAGCAACGCGACACCGAGGCCGAGTCCTTCGCTCAAGGTCGTGAGCTCGGGAAGACGACGATTGAAGAACAGCAGCAGCCCGATGATCAGTGCGATGAAGCCGAGCCACTGCCAGCGCGAGTAATGCTCGCGGAAGAAGATCAGCCCACCGATGAGCAGGAACATCGGCGACAATTGGATCACGGTCTGGTTCACCGTGGGCGTCACGTGGTGCAGCGCGAGGAGATAGAAGATGTAGTTCGCGACCAGGCCGAGCAGCGCGATGCCGAGCAGGAGCCAGTCGCGCCCTGTCAGTGCTGAGATGGCGGGCATCCGCCGTGACACGGCCAGAACGACGGCGATGATGACCGCCGAGACCGCGAGGCGATACCACGTGATCGTGAAGGCATCCATGCCGGTCAACAACAGCTTGAGCCCGATCGGCAGGATGCCCCAGAACGCGGCTGTGACGAGCGCAAGAACGAGACCGAGTTTCCAGCGGCCGGAGGTGCGATGCATGGGGATTCAATTGTGATAGAGTCCGGCGCGAAACAACATGGGGATACCCGTGGCTGAGAGCCTCACCACAGGGATTCAGGTCGCCGAAGAGTCAGGTTCAGAACAAGCAATTACGCGCGCGCCGACTGCCGTCACGGCCTTCGTCGGGCGCACGCTCCGCGGTCCGATCAACCGCCCCGTTGCGATCTCGAGCTTCGCTGATTACCAGACGACCTTCGGTGGCCTGTGGCAACCGAGCACGCTCGGCTATTCGATCGAGCAATTCTTCGAGAACGGCGGCCGGCACGCGCTGGTCGTGCGTGTCGTCAACGGCGCGCGCCCACCGACGCTCGAACTCCCCGCTGCACGCGAGACGCTGCGGCTCGAGGCTCTGGCGTGCGGCACGCGCGAGTTTCTGCGCGCCTCGGTCGACTACGACGGCATCGGTGACAACGAGGAGGACTCTTTCAACCTCGTGATCCAGCGCGTGCGCGCCGCGGGCTCGGAGCACGTCGAGGACCAGGAAATATTCCGACGACTGTCGATTCGCGGTGACGCCGCACGCTTTGTCGCCGCGGCGCTGGCCGAGTCGTCGCTCGCGCGCGTCATCGGTGAAGTTCCGGTGACGCGACCCGATATCACCTTGCGGCACGATGGCCGCGGCAGTATCGGGTACGTCCATTCGAATCCCGATGGCGACGACGGTGCGGCGCTCACCGACTACGATGTCATCGGCTCGGCCGCGAGAGGGACCGGGCTGTTCGCGCTCAAGGCCGTCGAGCAATTCAATTTCCTGTGCATCCCGCCGCTGACGCGCGATTCTGATCTCGGCATGAGCGTGCTGCTGGTGGCGGCGCGCTACTGCCGCGAGCGCAATGCGATGCTCATCGTCGATCCGCCAGCCAGCTGGACCACGGCTGAGCTGGCGTTGCGCGGCATGCGCGACTGGCAGTTTCACCATGAGAACGCGTTGATGTACTTCCCGCGCCTGCTCGCCTATGACCGGTTGCGCGGCCGCTTCGAGCAGTTCGCCCCGAGCGGCGCGATCGCGGGAATGCTGGCTCGCAGCGACGAGTCCTATCCGTTGTGGACCGCCGCCGAGGGAGAAGAAGCGATTCTGCGTCCCGGCTACCGCCCCGTGTGCATCGCCACCGACGCCGAACGGACGCGGCTGGCCAACGCGGGAGTTAACACCCTGCAGGCGGTGCGGCCGGTGGTGCGTCTCAATCTGAGTGCACGCACGCTTGCGGGCGGCAACAGCGGCTCATCTGACTGGAAGTTTCTCGAAGCGCGGCGCCTGGCGCTGTTCATCGTCACCAGCGTCGAGCGCGGCACCCGCTGGGTCGTGTTCGAGACCAACGGGCCGGACCTGTGGCGACGCGTGCTGCACCAGGTCGAGACTTTTCTCGAGTCGCTCGACGCCGCAGGGGCTTTCCTCGGTCGCGCGCACGATGAGGCCTACTTCGTGGTGTGTGATGATCGGATCAACAGCCAGTTGGACGTGCGTACCGGCGTGGTGAACATCCTGATCGGCTTCGGCGCAATGCGCGAGGGCGAGTATCACGCCTACGTGATCTCGCACGATCCGGCCAGCAGCCGCGTGCGGCCGGTGAGCGTCAATCGATACGAGACGGGTGGGCGGCGGCTCATCGAGGAAATGGAAGGCGAAACGCCTGCAACGCAAGTCCGGCGCGTCGATCTTGGCCGCCGAGCGGGAGCTGCTCGCGCACGTCGCGGCGAGCACTGATACGCATCAGCAGCGGGCCCGGTCGTCGTGCGGGTCATCGGGTTTGCCCGGAAGCGGGTGAGTTGAACCGGTACGCCAGCGAGATACCGTAGGTTCGGGGGGCACCGGGGACGGCGCTGACGTAGTAATCGGTCTCGAACGCACGCATGACGTATCCCTGGTCGGTGACGTTGCGAACCCACAGGCTCAACTCCAGTTCCGTGTGATCGAAGCTTGCAGATAGCATCGCATTGAGCAGTCCATAGGCTTCCTGACGCGCCAGCGATTCGGGGTCGTAGGCGAACGGCACGTCGTCGCGCCACGCATAGTCCGCGTGAAGGTTGATCGCACCGAACGCGACCACGATCGGCAGATCCGCGGCGATCGAGGCAGTGCTCTCGGGTGTATTCAGAAAGTCGGAGTCGAGGGTCACGCCGTCGACCCGGGGATCGAGTTTCGTGAACTGGGGTCGGGTAATCCCGAGACCTGCCGCGAGGCGCAGGTTGCCGAGCAACGCGGTAATTTCCAGCTCCCCGCCGTCGATGTGCGCCTCACCCCCGTTGCGGATGAAGCGCGGGCCGGGCGGGGCTGGCGGTGGCTCGAACTGCAACAGGTGAATGTCCTCGAACGCGGTGCGGAACAGTGCCAGGTTGATCCGCAGCTGGTCGTCGAGCAGATCCGCCTTGGCGCCGATCTCGTAACTGTCGACATGCTCCGGCTCGAAGGTGTCCATGCTGACGGCGGTCGTGCCACGGATGTTGTAGCCGCCCGCGCGGTGCCCGCGGCTCACCTTGGCATACAGCAGTGCCGCTTCATTCGGGCTGAACTCGACGCCGGCGGTGAAAGGCACGTAGGTAAATGACCGCTCAGGCCGGGTTGCGGTGCAGGCTCCCAGCTGATCGAGCAGCGACGGAGCGATTCGGCACATTTCACCAGCGCCCAGGCGGAATGCGTTGTGCGAGGTCAGCTGGCGACGATCCTCGTTGTAGCGCGCGCCGGCCGTGATCCTGAACCTCGGCGTCAACGCCATCGTGAGCTGCGCGTAGGCCGCCAGCGAGTGATTGCTCGCCTCACCCCATGGCCGCATTTCGTTGAACGTTAGCGTCGCCGGCAGGAAGACCTGGAAGTGCTGTTTGAACGTGCCGCGCTCTTCGAAGTAGTACAGCCCGGTGATCCAATCCAGGCGATCGTCCAGCGCGGCGCCGAAGAACTGCAGCTCCTCGCTGAACTGCTCCTGCTCGTCGCTGCGATAGGAAATTACACCGAGATCGTAAGGTGTCCCGTCCTGATCACTTTCCGATGCAAGGGTTTCCTGAGCGCGGTACGCCGTGATCGACTTGAAAGTGAACGGCGCGTACTCGATCGTGAGCGTGCCTGCGGCACCCCAAACAGTCGATTCGACACTGCCGGCGTGGTTGGCAGGCACATTGCCGTCATCCGGATCGAGGTAATTCGTCAGACTGTCGCCCGGATTGCCGAGCAGGGCCGGCAGCGATTCGGAGCCGGAGTAAACGGCGAACAAGGTTCGCGTCTGGCTGCTGGTTTCGATCTGCGAGTAGTCCGCGGCCAGATGGAACTGCGCGCGTCCAGCGGGCCCTAATTGCAGTTGCAGACGCAGGAAGTCGGTATCGTCGTCGGAAAAATCGGCATCGAGCAGCGTGTTATGAGCATAGCCGCTGTGTTCCCGGTGCAATGCGGACAGGCGCGCCGTTAGTGTCTCCCCGAGCGGCGCATTCGCAATGCCGGTGAATTCGCGCAAGTCGTAGTTGCCGAGCCTGGTCTTGAGCGATGCCTCAAATTCGGGCGCAGGATGCCGGGGAACCAGATTGATTGCGCCGCCGATCGTATTGCGGCCGAACAATGTTCCCTGCGGCCCGCGCAGTACCTCCACTCTTTCGAGATCGATGAGATCGAGGTTCGCGCCGGTCATCCGCGCAAAGTACACGCCGTCCAGATACAGGCCGACCGCCGGGTCGACGGTCGGCGTGACGTCATTCTCGTACTGGCCGCGAATCCCAATGCTCGCTGAGGATGCCGTGACCAGGTTCGGCGCCACGGTCATGTTCGGAGTCATGAACTGCAAAGTGGCCAGGTCGTCGAGCTGCAGTCGTTCGATCTGCAGAGTGGAGAAGGCGGAGGCGGAGATCGGGACGTCCTGCAGCCGCTGCTCGCGCCGCTGGGCGGTGACGATGACTTCCTCCAGTACGGGCGCGGACTTCGACACGGCGGGTGCCAGGTCATCATCGTCGGCGGCGTTGGCTGCGGCGTGAGCGCCCGCCGTCGCAAGCAGCGCCGCTGCCAGGCGCATCGAAAGCTTCGCGGCGTTCACGGACATGGATCTATCAGGTGCCAGCCGGCGCCGTGTCGGTAGCCCGCAGGCGCTCCAGCTGGCGGGCATTGTCGGTGGCAATCCGTGCGAGCCAGCGCGCAAAGCGCGGATCGGTGCGCAGCGATGCAAGACAGGGATCAACCTCGATGGGATCGATATAGAGCAGCGGACGTGGATGGAGATCCACGGCCCAGGTCGTCCGAAAGCCCGCCTGGTACGCGCGCTCGAGCGCTTGCAGCGCAGATTCTCGTTCGCCATCGAGCCCATGCATGCGTGCGCGTGCGAATTCGAAAAGAGGCAGTCGCGGAACTGAAGATCCCTCAAGAAAGGTGGCAATCCGCACGAGCAACTGGCGTGCCGATGTCCGCTCGCCGGTGGCCAACCAGGCCGCTGCCAGATCGAGCGCCGGCAAGAGATTGCGTGCATTCACGGGTTCGGTGCCGGTCACGAGATCGGGCAGGCGAGCCTGCAGGATCGCCAGCGCCTGCGTGGGCTCGCCTGCGATCAGGGCGAAGCGGGCAGTCGGGAAGTCCAGGTCGTGGCTGAACTCGAAGCGGCGATACTGCTGATCGAGCGATCGGAACGCCTCGACATGGCGGCCATCCATCGTGAGTGCGGCCGCAGCGATCAGGGCCTTCGCCGACTCGGTATCGCCAAAATTCAGTACACGCTGCGCCGCGGCCCGGTCGCCGAGCGACATATAGGTGCTCCACAACATCGTGTCGGTGCTTCGGCGCCGCAGCGTGCGCCACAAGAGGATCGATTGGTCGAGATTGCCGAAATACATCTCGACGCTGCCGAGCACCAACGTGCAGGCTTCCTTGTCGATCAAGGACAGGACCACTGGCGAGCGGCAATGCGAACGGGCCGCTTCCAACTGACCACGCATCCCCAGGATCGAGACGAGATACATGTGAGAACCAATCGCGAACGGATCGATCTCGATGGTCCGTTCGTGCAGACTCTTTGACAGATCGGTGTCGTACCAGAGCATCGCTCGCCCGTAGTGGAAGAATGCGAACGAGCTCGACGGGTCAAGCTCGATCGCACGCCGGAAAGCGCTCTGGGCTTGCACGAACGCCGCGAAATCGCCGCGGGACTCATACAGCCAATTCTGAATATTCGCGTAGGCGTCCAGAGCCTCGCTGGACTCCGGGTCCAGTGTCATAGCGCGTTCGGCGGCCGCCAGACTGAGCTGTATATCTCGCTTGTTGTCAGTGAACGCGGAAAGGGCGCGCCTGAGGTGATAGTGGGCGATGCCTGCGTGGGCCGCAGCAAACCGCGGATCGCGGGCGAGAGCCTTCTCAAAAAGGGCCTTCGCATGTTCCAGGTCGCGTTGGACGGTGATACCCCGCAGGTATGCCATCGCGATGACGTACAGGCGATAGGCCTCGGCATCGTCTGTCCCGCGCCGGCGCAGGCGCGTCGCCTCATCGCTCGCGAGCTTGATCTCGAGCGCGCCCGCAACGGCGAGCGCGATGTCTTCCTGGATCTGAAAGATGTCGGTGAGGCCGCGGTCGAAGGTCTGCGACCACAGGTGATAGCCATCCCGCACATCGATGAGCTGCGCGGTGATGCGAATGCGCGCGCCCGAGCGGCGAACGCTACCCTCCAGCAGATGGTTCACGCGCAGTGCCTTGGCGATGGCGGCCGTTGGTTCCGAGCGGCCCTTGAAGTAGAAGGCGGACGTCCGTCCAGCGACCTTGAGGCCGCGAATGCCAGCGAGCTTCTGGGTCAGCTCCTCCGTCAGTCCGTCCGCGAAATATTCGCTCTCCGCGTCGGAGCTCATGTTCACGAAGGGCAGAACGGCGATGGACGCCTCGCCAGGGGTCACTGCTGCGCGCGGCGGTGCGCGGTCGCGATAGACAAGACCCACGGCGAGCAGCCCGCTAACGACGATGAAGATGCCTGCGATGGCCGTGCCGATGAGCCAACTCCGTCGTCGCTGCTGCGTCACTGCAGACGGATCTTCCGCAGCGGAAAGAGCGACGGCAGCCGGGCTGGTGAGCGGGAAAATGAACCGGTAGCCGATCCGCGGCAGTGTTTCGATGAACTGCGGCGTGCCTGCCTCATCGCTGAGCGCTTCCCGCAGACGCGCGATCGCGTTGTTCAGGCCGTGATCGAAATCGACGTAGACGCTCGAGGGCCAGAGTTTCTGTCGAAACTCGTCGCGAGTCACGACCTCACCGGCGCGCTCGAGCAGCAGCGCCAGCACCTGAAACGGCTGCACCTGCAGCCGGACGCGAGATCCGGCCTTGCGTAACTCATGAGCGCGCAGATCCGCTTCGAAACTTCCGAAGCGGACGAGCGCTGAGCGTTCTGCGGCTGCTTGTACGATGGGCATGCTCTCTGGTGGCAAAGATTCTGCCACTTCCGCTCCATCACGCCAGTGGAGATTTGACTCGAAATCGCAGCAGGCTCAACGAAATGCGTCGGGAGAGACGCGGGAGATACTCGTGACCCAGCCGTGATTGATCGGGGCCGCATGCCGGATAGCTTGCGGGCGGGCTTCAACACTTCGGCATCGGGAGTCCGATCATGAATACACGACCCCGCGGTCTACGCCGCTCTAGGTTTCCGCGGCTGGGGCTGCCGCTGCTGCTGTTCTCCACCGCCGCCGTGGCAGGCGCCGGGGATCTCGATCCAACGTTCGGCACCGGTGGGCGCGTGTTCTTCAATATCGTCAACGTGGTCGAGGCCTCGACATCGATCGCCCAACAGGGCGACGGCAAGCTTCTGATCGGGCGGTGGGTGTACTACTGGCCATCGACCGAAGACCTGTCCGTCGTGCGCCTCAATTCCAACGGCAGCCTCGACGCGGGATTCGACGGCGATGGCCGGACGGGGGTCGATCTCGGGAGCATGGAAGGCTCGACGCGCGCCGTGCTGGCGCTGCGAGATGGCCGGGTGATCGCCGCGGGCCGCGTGGCCGGTTACGAAGATCAGTCTTCGTCGCGATTCGGCGTCGTGCGCTACGCTGCCGATGGCGCGGTGGACCGCACATTCGGTTCCAGCGGCGTGAACATCGAAAGTTTCGGCGCGACCCATGCCTCCATCGAGGCAATCGTCGAGCAGCCCGACGGCCGGCTGGTCGGCGCCGGCTACATCAGCGCGCCCGGTCAGCCGCAGCATATCGACATGCTCGTGGTGCGATTCAATGCCGACGGCTCGATCGATACGACCTTTGGCGACGCGGGACGGTTGGCGGTCGACTTCTCGCTCGCCGCGCGCGACGACGCCGCGCAGGCGCTCGTGCTGCAGCCCGATGGCAAGCTCGTTGTTGCAGGCTATGCCTTCGATGCGAGCAATGCGCGGAAGATTGCCATCCTGCGCCTGACGCCCTCAGGTCAGCCCGATGCGACGTTCGGTGTGAACGGGCGCGCTGAGATCCCGCAGTCGGGCACGACGCGGACGGCGAAGGCGGCGCTGCAATTGCAGACCGACGGCAGGATCCTGCTCGCCGCACAGGACATCGACACGGATCTGGAGGAATGCACGGGCTTCGTGGCGCGCCTGAATCCGGACGGTAGCACCGATCCCAGCTTTGGCGGCGGCGGAATCGCCGGCTTGTCGTTGGGTCCGTGCGCGATGGCAGGGGGTAGCGCGCTGGCCGTCGAGCCCGGGGGGGCCATTGTTCTTGCCAACACGGCGGGAACGCCCTTCAGCTACGGACCCGCGGATATCCGGGTCGCGCGGGTAACGGCCCTGGGCGAATTCGACGACACGTTTGGCATCAACGGGACTGCGATCGTCGACATGGGAGACGGCTGGGCCGAGTCGCGCGTCGCCCCGGACATCGGCGTCAGCATGGTCCTGCAGTCCGACGGCCGGATTGCACTGACCGCTTCGGACCAGTTCGACTGGGATGTTGGCGGGAACTACTTCGTGGTTGCGCGGCTGCTGGCAAGCGGCCGTTCTGCCGGGCTCATCGGCCTGACAGAAACCTACATCGGGGTCGACGAACCTGCAGGAAGCGCCACCTTCATCGTGCGGCGCACCGGCGGTGCGGCGGGCGCGGTGAGCGTTGACTTCGCAACCTCAGACGACACGGCGAGCGGCGGAGCGGATTTCACCCGCGCGAGCGGCACGCTGACATGGATGGATGGCGAGACGGCGAACAAGACGATCACGATCACGGTTGCCGACGACTCGGTGTCGGAGGGCAATGAATACCTGGAACTAGCGTTGTCGAATCCAACAGGGGGTGCAAGCCTGACTACGAGTCGGGCGTTCATCAACATTTTTGACGATGAGCCGCCCCCGCCAGCGCCACCGCCGAATCCTTCGCCAGGCAACCCCGCGAGCGGTGGCAGTGGCGGCGGCGGCGTGGGCTGGGTACTGATCCTCGTGCTGGCAGTGGCTCTTGTATACCGCCGGGCACTCAAGTCAGCGGCACGAGCGCACACGGGTCCTTCAGGGCGTTTTTCGCTCTGACACGTACATCGCGATCACGGCGCGCACGACTTCCGTGCCCCGAGTGTCGGTCACGCTGACCGGCACGGCGACGTCCTCAGCCTGCGGCCATTCCGCCTTATCGAGGCGCGCCATCGCGGTGACGCTGCTTTCGGCCTTGCGCAGGTACTCGATGGTCATGCCGCGCGGGATCCAGCGCATCGTGGTCGGGATCGTGACTTCCATCAGCATGCCCGCCGCCAGCTCGCACAGGTTGGCCATCGCGATCGCATGCACGGTGCCGATGTGATTCTGCACCGCCCGGCGCTTGCGCAATGAGACCTGGCACAGCCCTGGTCCGAGCTCGCTGAAGCGCGGCTTGATGGTGGCGAAGTAGGGCGCGTTGAAGCACACGATGCGCGCGAATAGCCACCGTCCGAGCGGCCAGCGCGACAAGCGCTGAAAGTGGCGCAGGACCGGTGGAACAGCGCTCGCGGAATTCACTCGTGCTTTCCCTCGGGCGCGCCAAAACCACCGCCGCCCGGTGTCTCGATGAGAAACTGATCGCCGGCAGCCACGCTCACGCTGGCCGTCGCCGAGAGCTCCTCGACCGAGCCGTCGCGGCGGATCACGCGATTGATTCCGGTCCGGCCGGGTCGGCCGCCCGCAAGGCCGAATGGCGCGACGCGCCGGTGATTCGACAGGATCGATGCCGTCATCGGCTGCCGGAACTCGATCCGACGGATCGCGCCATCACCACCGCAGTACCGTCCGGCGCCGCCGGACCCCGGGCGCACGCGAAATTCCCTGAGCAGCACCGGAAAGCGGAGCTCGAGAATCTCCGGGTCGGTCAGACGCGAATTCGTCATGTGGGTCTGCACGGCCGCGGTGCCGTCGAAATCCGGACCAGCGCCGGATCCACCCGCGATGGTTTCGTAATACTGGTGTCGCTCATCGCCAAACGTGAAGTTGTTCATCGTTCCCTGCGCCGCCGCGAGGACGCCGAGCGCTCCGTAGAGCGCATCCACGATGCACTGCGAGGTCTCGACGTTTCCCGCAACCACGGCCGCCGGGTAGCGCGGATTGAGCATACACCCCTCGGGAATGACGAGATGCAGTGGCTTGAAGCATCCCGCGTTCAAGGGAATGTCCTCGTCGATGAGTGTTCGAAACACGTACAGGACTGCAGCGGCGCACACCGACACCGGGGCGTTGAAGTTGTTTGCTGACTGCGGTGACGTGCCGGTGAAGTCGATCACGGCGCTGCGCGCCGCGTGATCGACGGCGACGGACACCGCGATGGCCTGGCCGTTGTCCATCTCGTAGCGGAAACTGCCGTTTCCGAGCCGGGCGATGACGCGACGAACGCTCTCCTCGGCGTTGTCCTGCACGTGCTGCATGTAGGCACGAACGGTAGCGGTGCCATAGCGATCGATCACCCGCCTGAGTTCCGCCACTCCCTTCTCGTTGGCCGCGATCTGCGCCTTGAGATCGGCGACGTTCTGATCGGGGTTGCGCGCTGCATGCGGCCCGCCGAGCAGCTGATCGCGCAGCGCCTGCTCTTCGAACCGCCCGCCGCTGACCAACCTGAAGTTGTCGAACAACACGCCCTCTTCGTGCACCGATCGGCTATCGGGCGGCATCGACCCGGGAGTAATGCCACCGATGTCGGCGTGATGCGCGCGGGACGCGACGAAGAAGGCGGGTTCACGCTCGTTCAGGAGAAAGACGGGCGTGATCACCGTGATGTCGGGGAGATGCGTGCCGCCCTGGTAGGGCGCGTTGAGCATGTAAACGTCTCCCGCGCGCAGTCGTCCGGCGTTGGCGCGCAGAACGCGTTCGACGCTGGCGCCCATCGAGCCCAGGTGCACGGGCATGTGCGGCGCGTTGGCGATCAGACCGCCGCGTGCGTCGAAGAGCGCGCAGGAGAAATCGAGGCGCTCCTTGATGTTGACCGAGGCAGCCGTGTGCTCGAGCACCGCACCCATCTGCTCGGCGATGTGCATGAACAGATTGTTGAAGACCTCGAGCAGCACCGGATCCGCTCTCGCACCGGCGGAATCCACGGCCGGAGCCTCGCTCTCGTGCACTTTCTTCAACAGCAGCTCCCCGGTCTCCAATCGCTCGCAAGTCCAACCCACTTCAACCACGACAGTCGTGTGCGGTTCGATGATCAATGCCGGTCCCGGGCGCGGCAGCCCCGGTTCGATTGCGTCCCGCTCGCACACCGGGATTTCGCGCCATTCGCCCTGCATGTAGACCCGCGCCTTCGCGTCACTTGGATGCTCCATGCGTGGCGACGCAAGCCCAATCCCGGGCTGTGGCATCGGGGTCGCGACGATCGCTTCGACGCTGCTCGAGCTGACGCTCAAGACCGCGTCGCGTGCTCCGAAGCCGAACTGCCTCCGGTGCAGTCGATCGAAGGCTGCCCGCATCGCCTCGAGGTCGGTGAATTCGACCGTCAACGCGGCATCAGTGCCCGTGATTCGCAGGTCGAGTTTCTTCTCGATCTTGACCGCGGCTGCGTCGAATCCCTGCTGCTCGAGCGACGCCCGCGCGGTCTGCTCGAGCCGCTGGAGTTCGCGCCGCAGCGCGCCGATCAACGACTCATCGAGGACGCGCTCGACGGACTCGCGGCGGATCTCGCGCACGTCGGCGAGCCCGATGCCATAAGCGGACATGAGGCTCGCAAGCGGATGGATGAGGATGGTGCGGATGCCGAGCGATTCCGCCACCAGGCACGCATGCTGAGCCGCGGCACCGCCGAAGCAGAAAAGCACGAAATCCGCGGCATCATGACCCTGTCGCACCGAGACGTGCTTGATGGCATTGGCCATGGTCTCGACCGCCACGCGAAGAAATCCGGCGGCGATCTCTTCAGGTGTGCGCGACAGTCCACTCTCGCGCTCCACCGCGCGAGCGAGCTGGGCGAATCCCGTTTTCACCGCAGCGACGTCGAGCGTCTCGTCGGCACCCGGGCCGAGCACGGCGGGAAAGAACTCCGGCTGCAGGCGCCCGAGCAGCACGTTGATGTCGGTGACGGTGAGCGGTCCGCCGCGACGATACGATGCGGGTCCCGGATTCGCGCCCGCCGACCGCGGCCCGACTTGGAAGCGTCCCGAAGAGAAATGCAGGATCGAGCCGCCGCCGGCCGCGACGGTGTGCACGCTCATCATCGGCACGTTGAGCCTGACGCCCGCGACGGTGCTGTCGAAGCGTCGTGGATACTCGCCGTCGTAGAGCGATACGTCGGTCGAAGTGCCTCCCATGTCGAATCCGATCAGCCGGCGATATCCCACTGCGCCGGCCGTCTTCACCATTCCGACCAGTCCGCCGGCGGGACCCGACACGATGCTGTTCATGCCGCGAAATGCACTTGCGTCCGTGAGACCGCCGTTGCTCTGCATGAAATAGAGACGCGGCTCGCCCAGATCGCGGCCGAGTTCGGCGCGCAGTTCGCGCACGTAGCGCGCGAGCAGCGGTGAGAGATAGCCGTCGACCACCGTCGTGTCACCGCGCGTCACCAGACGGATCAGGGGTGCAACCTCGTGTGAGACTGACACCTGTTGGTAGCCGAGCTCGCGCGCGATCGACGCGGCACGCTTCTCGTGCGCGGGGAAGGCGTAACCATGCATGAAAACGATCGCGAGGCTCCGCAACCCGGCGGTGCGCATGGCCTGCAATTGTCTGCGCAAGATCTCTTCGTCGAGCGGGACGAGCACTGTGCCCTGCGCATCGACGCGTTCACGTGCCTCGATCACGTCCGCGTAGAGCAACTCGGGAAGACGAATGTGGCGCGCGAACAGCTGCGGGCGATTCTGGTAGCCGATGCGCAGCGCCTCGCCGAATCCGGCCGTGATGGCAAGCCCCGTGGGTTCACCCTTGCGTTCGAGCAACGCGTTCGTCGCCAGCGTCGTGCCCATGCGAACGCTGCCGATGACGGGGCGTGCGGCGCCGCCGTGCTGCCGGAGAATGCGCCGGATACCCTCGATCCCCGCGTCGCGGTAATGAGCAGGATCCTCGGACAGAATCTTGAGGGTGAGCAGCATTCCCGCGGGCGAGCGCGCGACGACGTCGGTGAACGTGCCGCCGCGGTCAATCCAGAATTCCCAGCCGCCTGCAGAGGGAAGATCCACGCCTGAGGAGATACACTGCGGTCCATCACCTGACAACTCAGCATCGATTCAACTGCAATGACCAGCCGGGCAGCCCTGTCCATCGCGCTGAGCGCATTGTTCGTCGTCGTACTCCTTATCGGACTCTGGAACGCGCGTCGCGCGCGCAGCGTCAGTGATTTCCATCTGGCGGGCGGCACGCTCGGCGCATTCCGGGCGGCATTGAGCCAGGCAGCCGGCGCCTATGGGTTGTGGATCCTGATCGGCGTGAGCGGCGCCGCCTACACGCTCGGCCTGGCCGCGGTGTGGATGTGCGCCGGTGTGCTCGCCGGCGCGTCGCTGACTTGGTTCTATGTCGGCCCGACCATACATCGCCAGGCGCGAGCAGCGGGAGCGACGACCGCATTCGAGCTGCTCAGCCGTCCCGGGCGCATGGATTCATCGCGCAGCATCCCGCAGTCGGCCGCGGGTATCGCCGCGGTCGCAGTTTTCTTCGGCGTTTGCGCGCAGCTCAGCATCGCCGGCGGTGCCGTGGCGCGCGTGCTCGCGATTCAGCATGCGACCGCCGTGGCGATCGTTGCCAGCGCGACGCTGATCGGCGCATTGCTCGGCGGGTTGCGCGCGATCTCGGCGATCGCCGCACTCTGCGCGCTCCTGGTCGTCGCCATCGCGCTTTTCCTGGCGCTGCCGCCGTTGCTCTTTCTCGAAGGCATGGCAGGGCTGTGGTCCGCGCTCGCGAGCACCGGTGAGTTCGCGCTCGATCCGTTGGGCGGATACGTCGGCTCGCAAGCAGTCCTGTCCGTGCTCGGTGCGTTCGGAATCGGCCTGGGACTCTGTGGACAGCCGCAACTGATCGATCAATTCATCGCCACGCGGAGCGAGCAGAACGTGCGCTGGGCGGGCGTGATCGCGATCGCCTGGTTTGCCCTCGTGCTACTCAGCATGTTGCTCCTCGGCTGGTCCGCGCGCGCGCTCTACGAGAGTATCGGCAGCGGCGACGTCGTCATCTTTGAGGTGGTCCAGCGCATCCTGCCGCCCGCCCTGCTGGCACTGCCGGTGATCGCGATCGTCGCAGCGGTCATCGCGTGCCTCGGCGCGCAGCTCGTGGTTGTGTCGGGCGCATTGGTGCTGCTGAGGTCACGAGACGATGCGGGACAACCTACGGTCTTGAGACTTCGCACGGCAGTGCTGCTCGCGGGCGGCGCTGCGGCGGCCATTGCAGCGCTCGCGCATTTCGACAGCGCGCGCGTCGCATTGCTGTGCTGGCTCGCGACCGCCGCGGTGCTCGGCCCACTGTTGCTCGTTCGGGCGTCGGGCGTGCAGGTTCGTCCGGGTTACGCCGCAGCGGCGATGCGCATCGGAATCGTACTGACGCTCCTGTTGTTCGTTCTGCGGCGTGAGCGCACAGAATGGCTTGCCGCCGTGCTGCCATTCACGGCTGCGCTCGCGGTAGCAGTCCTCGGCCGGGAACGCAACTAGTCGGCTCGAGCCGCGGTCCCGGAACGGCGCCAATCACCTGTTTGGGCGCCGCCCCACAAAAAGCTTCGCAAACCACGCGGACGGGCGGATAATCGCCCCACTGCGAGTGGACTAAAAACAACCAATTCATCTAGTAGAGGAGGTAGGCAATGAGCCGAGTAATACCCCACTGGCGCGCGCGCCATACACTGATCTGTAGTTTCGTTACAACGCTGACGGCGGTGAGCTTGCCCGCCTATTCACAGGATGCCGGTGTGCGCGAGACGGTGTACGTGACCGGATCTCGCATCGCACGCCCGTCCGACTTCGAAAGCCCCTCCCCGGTAGATACTGTCAACCGGGAGACCATCGAAAGATCCGGTTACACCAACCTGCAGCAGTTGCTGGAGAAAGTCCCCGCCAACGGCAACGGCGCTTTCTCGACCCGCGGCAATAATCAGGACTCGACCGCCAACGGCGCTTCGTCGATCAGCTTGCGTGGCCTCGGTGCCGACGCGACGCTGGTGCTCGTCAACGGCCGTCGCGTCGCCATCAGTGCTTTCGCCGAAAGCATCACCACCAACTTCGTCGACATCAACTCCATTCCGGTGTCGGCGATCGAGCGCGTGGAAGTGTTGAAAGACGGCGCATCTGCGATCTATGGCTCTGACGCGGTGGCCGGCGTCGTGAACATCGTCCTGCGACAGGACTATGAAGGCATCGAACTCGCCGGCAGTTACGGCAGCACCACGGAAAACGGCTATGGAGAGTCAAACATCTCCGCCATGTGGGGCGCAGGGGACGATGACTCGAACGTGACGTTGATCTTCGATTACTTCAAGAACGATACGCTGTACAACAAAGATCGCGGCTCCCTGGGATCTGCCAACCATGAAGCGGACGGCGGATTCGATCTGCGTTCCTCGCGTGGCTATCCGGGACGCTTCGTCGTCGACGGCACGACGACGATTGACCCGGCCTGCCCGCCAGGAAGTGTGGCCGGCCAGACCTGCCTCTACGACTATGGCCCCTGGAACGTGCTGGTACCCGAAGCCGAGCGCAGTGGCCTCATGCTGATGGGGCATCAGGGACTGGGCGCCGGTGTCGAGGTCTTCACCGAGATCGCCGTACAGCACAACAATTCGATCGCTCAGGGCGCCCCGACTCCGCTCGATGAATCCGCGGCTCTGACGGTGCCGGTTGCCCATCCGAACAACCCGTACGCCGGTGCCACGACTATCGGTATCGGTCGTTACCGAACGGTGGATGCCGGCCCGCGTCAAT
>Ga0209640_10000666_pt1 | contig 27171 bp, 24 predicted proteins | sample RifCSP10_1_FD_184018 | JGI IMG/M metagenome (GOLD analysis project Ga0209640, IMG submission 184018) | Soil microbial communities from Rifle, Colorado - Rifle CSP2_sed 10_1 (SPAdes) (version 2) | ecosystem: Environmental > Terrestrial > Deep subsurface > Rock core/Sediment | place: Rifle... | reverse complement strand
GTCCATTCGCCTTGGCTATCAAGCCGCGCCAGACCGCCTTCCGTGGCAAACCACACATCGCCGTTCAGTCCGGCTTCCACGCCGTAGACCCAATCATTGGGCAGTCCGCCATGGGTGTTTTTGACCGTGTAGGTCTTCCAGCCGGTCTTGTCATTCAAGTTGCCGCCCGGAACAAAGTTCGCGCCGGACCAGGTCGCAATCCAGAAATTACCCTGCGCATCTTCATCAATATCGTAAACAAACTGGTCAGCCAGACCGTCGGGAATATTATAGTTTTTCCAGGTTTGGGTTTTGGTATCAAATACCGACATGCCGCCGCCGTAAGTGCCCAAGACGATATTGTCACGCACCTTACTGACATGAAACACGCCATTGGACAGTAAACTCCCGTTATTCACATCATAGAGCTTGTAGTCTTCGCTTTTCAGGGCGTAACGAATGGCGCCACTGGAAGTCCCCACCCATACCTCGCCTTGCAGCACAGCCATGCCTTTGACATTGCTGTTGCCCACGCGAAAATGGGTGAAGCTGGGCGCATTGGGATCCATGGGCGGATGGCTGGCGGGTAACCCGGCTTGAGCAGCGGGTTGGGCCGGCGCGGTTTGCGGCGCCTGAGCGGCCGTTTCCTTTTCCGATTGACGGGCGCCCATTTGATAGGCCACAACCACCGCCACGCCCATTACCAATAGGATAATCGCCAGACTTTTCGCATTAATATTCACTTGCTTCACCTCTCTGACTCTCAAGCAGTTTTCGCAGCGGGATGCAATTATGGTTTGGCAATTACAGCGACTCCATTGCGAGTGCCCACCCAGATTTGATTGTTCCCGGTATTGGCAATGGCGTACACACTGTTGTCCAGAATGCCGTGCACTTGGGCAATGGTTTCCCAACTATTCCCATCGTAATGCGATAAGCCGTTATCGGTGCCAAACCAGAATTCACCCTGACTATCTTGCGCCACGCTATACACAATATTGCCGGCCAGCCCTTCCTGCTTGGTGTAATTGACCCAGGTCTTGCCGTCATAGTGGCTGACCCCTCCACCCCAGGTGCCGGCCCACACCGATTGATCCCGGGCGACAATCAATGAAAATACATAGTTGGGGTTATAGGTTTTCATGCCTTGCGACATGACGCTTAAATCATGGCGCGAGCGGGTTCCCAGCCCCGTGTTATCGCTGAGCGGCAGTTTGTCTGTATTCGGCGCACCCAGGCCATCCTTATGCGTCCAGACATGCCAGGTGTTGCCATCATACATATTGATACCGCCTTCGGTGCCAATCCAAACCTGGTCTTTGTTATCAACACCCAGGCCATACACCCATTCATTCACCAATTCTTTCACATACGTTTTGAAGACCTGCGTTTCCGGGTTTAAGGCATTGAGGCCGGCCCAGGTACCCACCCATAGCGTTCCGTCGGACTGTTCCGCGAAGGAATACACCCAATAATCGGCCAAACCATGCATGGGAAAATAAGTTTTCCACTCACCGTCCTTCAAGCGGGTGATACCCCCGCCATTGGTGCCAAACCATTTTCTGCCCTTGCTGTCAACCAGCATGCCAAACACATACTCATTGGCCAGGCCATGATCCCGCGTATAACTGTTCAGCATATTGCGGGTTTCAATATCGATTTCCAACACACCCACCGAGGTGCCGATCCATAAGGTTTTAGCGGCAGGATCCACCGTCATCGAGCGCACATAAACATTCTCCCCAACGTTGAAAGTGTCGATAACTTTATAGCCGGAGGGGACCGGCGGCGGTTCCGGTGCTGCTTGCGGCAACAGATCCGGGGACTGCGGGGATGCGGATTGTGTTGAAGGTGCGAGTGTAGAAGGTGCGGGTGTTGTTGGCGCGGTTTGTTGTTTATCGTCCTTGGAACAAGCGGTGGCAAACACTAAAACCACGCCGGCGATTACTAAAATCTTGACGACGCGGTAACGCATTTAGTTAAACGTCCTGATATAGGTCACAACATCTTCGATTTGTTGTTGCGTTAAAATACCGCCAAAACCGGGCATCAAGGCTTTGCCCATTCTGATTTTATCGCGCAACTCAAACTCACTCTTGCTCATCAGTTTTCCACCGCGAAAACTCGGTGTACCCGCCACTTCACCGGAACCGTCGCCACCGTGACAACTCACGCAATGGGATGCATAAATCGCCGAACCCGCGTACGGATCACCGGCCCACGCCAGCCCCGCGGCAGTAAAAAAGCTAATAGAAATACCCGCGGCAATCAGCTTGGCTTTCACTCTCGCGACCTCGTTGGTGGAATGTTTAACGAATTGTTCGAACCGTACATGTTTTATTTTTAACTAAACCGGCATCCGTGTTTTGCCAGGCCGTTGATTACGGCACGATACCGTTTATGGTTATTTGCAACCCCTCCGCACCCAACGGAACAACGTCCGATTGACCGGACAGATCTCCGCTTTGCGGCATCGCATTGCCGGTTTTGGAAATCCGCGCGCCAACGATGACTTCCTTGAAATTGGAAATCTTCATTTGCGGATTCATCGCCAGCGAATCATCCAGTGCAAAAGTCAACGGCAATTCCGCCACCGATGTCCTGATGATCGCCAAGGGCATACGCGGACCGCTGGCGGCCCGGGCAAACACGAATAAGGTATCACTGGGTAATATCTTAGCCTGCATGGATGGGTCCAACGAGACTACGCCGGACACTTTGCCGGAAACACTGGCGGAAGCATTGGGGGAAGCAGTAGCGGCCGTGGCCGCGGCTTCACCGCCCGCCGCTGGAGTGACAGTTCCGGTCTCGGCCCGTTGCACGATCGCGATTTCTGCATCCGTGGCCATGCCCAGAAATTGTTTAACTTCGGCGATATTTCGGGTCATTTGCAGATAATTTTCCGATCCTTCGGGGAATTGACTCCGCAGCGTCAGCCAGTAATCGAGCGTGGTTTTGAAATCCTGCGCCTGATATGTGGCGGTAGCCGCCAGCCACAGTGATTTCTGGTGACCGGGGTCGATGGTCAACGCTTTCTTGACCAGCTCGTAGGGCTTGCCGGCCATGTTACGCCCGCTGGCCATCGCCAGCGCATCCGCATAATCCGCCAGCAGATCCGGGTTCTGCTCGCTGGTTATCGCCACGGCTTTGGCAAACCCGTCGCTGGCAGTCTGGTATTGCTTAAGGAAATAGTAGGAACGCGCCAGCATCATCCACGCTTCCGCGTCACCGGGATTTTGTTTTAAATGTTCCTGCAGCTTGGCGAGCTGCTGCTCCAAGGTGCCCTCATGCCCTTGTGTGGACTGCTCCGGGCGGAAGTTTTCCGGTTCAAATCCGACCTTGCCCGTGCCAAGATGCGCATAAAGACCGATCGCAACCGCCGGAATCGCGACACCCACCACGATCGCCGCAAGATTGCCGGAAATCGTCAACGCGCGCGGCTTGCCGCCATCGCCGTCCGCAACATCCTGTAACAAATTTCTTTCCAGATCCGCGTGGGCCTGCTCAAACTGTTCCCGGGTAATGGTTTCACTTTTGAGGTCAGCCTCCAGTTCGGCAAGCTGATCCTTGTATAACATGATGTTCAGTTCTTTACGTTCGATCGCACTCTTCGATGTCTGGCGCTGAATCAAGGGAGGCAGCAGAAACAACAACGCCGCTACAATTAACAGCAACACCACCGTAGAAAATACCACCATGATTAATAATCCTCGCCTTTTTTATTTCCTGCGGTCTTGTTTTTGGAATGGAGAATGGATTCCAGCTTTTGCTGCTCTTCTTCGCTGAGCGGCGCGTCAGTGGTTATTTGCCTGCGTTTGCGCAAATTAACCGTCAGGATAGTAAAACCGCCCGCCAACAACAGGAATGGACCCACCCACAGTAAATAAGTAGTCGGCTTGACGGGCGGACGATAACGCACAAAATCACCGTACCGCTGCACCATATAGTCAACCACGTCGTCGCGGGTCTTGCCCTGGCGCACCATTTCCCGCACCTGGTTTTTCAAATCCACCGCCAGGTCGGCGTGCGAATCGGCAATGGTTTGATTCTGGCAAACCAAGCAACGCAATTCAGCGGCTATTTCGTTCACCATTTTTTCCAGTTCGGGATCGGCCGACAGCGGGGCGGCTTCCTTGGCGGAGACCGCCGCCCCGCCGGCCATCAGCCCCAACAGCAACAAACAAGCGATATAACGCCTCATTAAGTACATGCCTTTCTTACCTCAGTCAACACGGCCAACGCCGCCGGATCTATCTGCTCGCGCTTATTCAATTCATTCACGATCGGCATGATACAGGCACTTAATTCTTGATAGGAAACCGGCCCGATAACCTTGTGCCGGATCACGCCTTGTTTATCAATAATGAATGTCTCGGGCACACCGTACACCCCGAAATCGATACCCACTTTGCCCTGGTAATCAACCGCGCTTAATGTATAAGGATCACCGTGTTCATTTAGCCAGCGTTTGGCGTTGTTGGGCGTATCTTTATAATTCAAGCCATACAAGGGCACTTCACCCCGGCGCGCCATATCGACCAATACCGGATGTTCCTGACGGCAAGCGACACACCAGGATGCCCAGACATTCAACAACCACACCTTACCCAACATATCCTTGTTGGAAAACAATTCGTTCATGGAATGCAGCTGTTGCAGCTGAAAACCGGGTGCCGGCTTATTGATAAAGGGCGATGGCACCTCGCGCGGTTTCAAATCCAAACCCACATACAAAAAACCTGCTAATACAAAAAAAATAACCAGCGGCACCAAATAACGAACCATTACGACTCTCCAGTCACTGTTTTACTCGAAACAGGAGCACCTGAAACAGCAGCGCCCTTTGCTTCGCGGTCTTCTTCCTCCGCTACTTTTCGGCTTACCAGGCGGTAGCGGCGGTCGGTAATCGCCAGCAATCCACCCAGCGCCATGATAAAGGCGCCGCTCCAAACCCAATCAACAAACGGCTTATAATACACACGCACACTCCAGGCGCCATTACTGACCGGCTCGCCCAGTGAAACATAAAGGTCGCGCGTTATCCCGGTGTCTATCGCCGCTTCGGTCATCGGCATGGTTTGCACGGTATAGATGCGTTTTTCCGGGAACATTACGCTCTCCACTTTACCGCCCTTACTTACCACCACTTGCCCGCGATCGGCATTAAAGTTAGGGCCTTTAACACGTGTCACGCCCTCAAAGCGGAATTCATAGCCGCCCAATTCAACGGTATCACCCACCTCCATGCGCACATCTTTTTCGATTTGATAGCTCTGCACCATGGTGACGCCAATGACAAACACCGCCACGCCGCTATGAGCCACACACATGCCCAGAAAGGAATTGGGTAAACCCGCAATTTTGCTGATTGCATTGCCAGAACGTGGACTCTTTTGCACGCGGTCATGCAACATAAGCACCACGCTGCAAAGAATCCAGAACGCCAGCGTCAAGCCCAGGCTGCGAGCCGCTCCCCACTCACCCATTATAACCGGCGTCAACAGGCCCATGACAAGGCTAACCACCGCCGCCCAGCGCAAGCGGGTGACCAGTTCGGGCACCTCAGTTTTCTTCCAGCGGGCCATCGGGCCAATCGCCATTAAAAACAAAGCCGGCGCCATCAAGGGCATAAACACCGCGTCAAAATACGGCGGCCCCACCGAAATTTTTCCCATGTCGAGCGCATCTAATAGCAACGGATATAAGGTGCCGAGCAAGACCGCGCCGGCGGCGACCACCAGCAATACGTTGTTGCTCAACAGGGCGGATTCCCGGGACAGCAGGTTAAAACGTCCGCCGACGCCGACTTTCGGCGCGCGCCAGGCAAACAAGGCCAGCGAAACACCAATGGTCAGTACCAGCAACATCAGGATAAATACGCCGCGCTCGGGATCGGTGGCAAACGCGTGTACCGACGTTAACACGCCGGAACGCACCAGGAAGGTGCCCAGCAAACTTAATGAGAAGGTAAAAATCGCCAGCAGCACCGTCCAGTTTTTGAAGCTGCCGCGTTTTTCCGTTGCCGCGAGCGAATGAATCAAGGCGGTACCCACCAGCCAGGGCATAAACGATGCGTTTTCCACCGGATCCCAGAACCACCAGCCGCCCCAGCCGAGCTCGTAATACGCCCACCAGCTGCCAAGGGCGATGCCCATCGTCAGGAACATCCAGGCCACGGTGGTCCAGGGACGCGACCAGCGCGCCCATGCGGCGTCCAATCGGCCACTCAGTAGTGCCGCTATGGCGAACGCAAACGCGACCGAAAATCCCACGTAACCCATGTACAGCATGGGCGGATGAATAATCAAACCGGGATCCTGCAATAGCGGATTCAGATCGCGGCCGTCCACAGCCGCGGGCAATAGTCTTTCAAACGGGTTGGAGGTAAACAGAATAAACAGATAAAAGCCGACGGAGACCAGCCCCATGACACCGATGACCCGCGCCACCATATCATCCGGGAGGTTTTTGCTGAACAGGCTCACCGCCATCGACCAGCCGGATAACAACAACACCCACAGCAACATGGAACCTTCGTGACCGCCCCAGACCGCGGAAATACGGTATTCGATCGGCAGCAGGGAATTGGAATGCGAGGCGACATAGAGCACGGAAAAATCATTTTCGATAAAGGAATAGGTAAGAAATCCGAAGGCTACCGCGACCAGCACAAACTGGCATTGCGCCGCCGGTTTTGCCAGCACCATCCAGGAACGTACCCCCAGCTGCGCCCCGGCGATGGAGAACACACCCTGCACTGTCGCGACGCACAGCGCCAGTATTAAAGCAAAATGCCCCAGTTCTGGAATCATGGCTTGCTCACTCCCTCATTGAATCGGTTTATCGGCTGTCTTTGACGTTTACTGGCTGTCTTTGACCGTTTACTGGCTGTCTTTGACCATTTACTGGCTGTCTTTGACAAGAGTGGCGCTTGCGGATTGTTTCACTTTGTCTAACGCATCTTGCACTTCCGGCGGCATATAGCTCTCATCATGTTTGGCAAGCACTTCTTTTGCCATGAACACGCCGTTCTCAGTTAACTTGCCCTGCGCCACCACACCCTGACCTTCACGGAATAAATCCGGCAATATGCCGGTAAAGGTTACGGGTATGGTATGGGCGTTATCCGTCACTATAAAATGAACCGTCAAGCCATCGTCTTCCCGCTTCAGGCTGCCTTCTTCCACCAGGCCGCCCAGGCGGAAATCCCGGTTAACGGGCGCTTGACTGGCCTGGACATCGCTGGGACTGAAGAAAAACACCAGGTTTTGATTAAACGCATTGGCGATCAAACCGATGGCAACCGCCAAACCTGTCACTCCCGCGACGATAAATGCAAATCGTTTATGCCGTGCTTTCATAATATGTCACCTTAGGTTTTCGCTACTGGGTATCTGATCCCGCAGAGGAACGATTTGTTCAACCGCATTTGATAACCCTTTATTCGCTACTTGAATTATTCAGCCGCACCATACGGGCCAGGCGGTTCATCGTGCTGCGTTTGCCGCGGATGACCAGTATGACTTCCGCAATCATGAACGCCGCCGTGACACCATAAGAGCCCCATACATACCAGGCATAGCCACTGAAATAAAAAAATTCCGCTATCGCGCTCATCATTTACCGCTTACCAGCTCCTGCACCCAGGTGGTTTGACGCTCCCGTTCCAGAATAATGGTGCGCACCCGGTACAGCACCACCGCGATGGTATACATCCAGAACGCCAGCGCCAGAATGAGCATGCCCCACTTTATCGACGGGTCCATCAATTGCTGGGCCTGCGCGGGCTGTACTGAAAATCCCTGATGCAGGGTATTCCACCAGCGCACGGAAAAATAAATAATGGGAACATTGATCGCGCCCACCACCGCCAGCAAGCCGCTGGCGCGCGCCGCGCGGCGGGGATCATCGATGGCCGACTGTAATGACATGAATCCAATATAAAGAAAAAGTAAAATCAATTCCGACGTAAGACGCGCATCCCACACCCAATAAGCGCCCCAACTGGGCCGGCCCCACAAGGCGCCGGTCCATAACGCCAGAAAGGTGAACATCGCACCGGTTGGCGCCAGCGCGGTCGCCATCATTTCGGACATCTTGATATTCCATACCAGCGCGATAAACGCATACAGGGACATGATGATATAGATAAACATCGACATCCAGGCGGCCGGCACATGGATAAAAATGATGACGTAATATTCTTTCTGGTCGCTTAATACCGGCGGCGCGACAAAAAACCCAATGTAGAGACCAACCACCGTTAACGCCGCCGCCAACCAGCCGAACCACGGAATCAATTGGCCCGCGAAGGGATAGAAATTTCTGGGTGAGGAGAAATACAACCAGATGATGGAGTCTTTGAAGCCCATAAATGTTTCTTGCGTTTCTTGCAATAAATAACCGATTGAGTTAGATAACTGCTACTTAGGAGTCTGTCGAACTTAGGACTGATCTCGACAACTGCTCCATGCGTTGCCCTACCTCCTGCATCCCTGCAGTCGTACTGCGCCGGCGGGAGAGCGGTCCATTTTTCCGATCCTTTTCGTCAAATAGCTACGGCTATTCTCCTCAAACGATCGAAAAACGGTCCTCGTTCTCCCACCTTGCTCGCTACGATCGCCTAAGTCCGACAGACTCCTTGAATTCAATTGTTAATCCATACTAATGCGCAGCGCTACCGCCGCGCTGACTGGCGCGAATACCAGGGTCAACATCAGGAACGCGCCCAGGATGGATAAATGGGCTTGCGCACCCAGACCGGCGTTTTGCGATTCCACGGCGCCGGCGCCAAAAATCAAAATGGGGATATAAAGCGGCAGTACGAGCAATGAAATCAACACTCCTCCACCGCGCAACCCCAGGGTCAATGCCGCACCCACAGCGCCTATCAGACTTAATGCGGGCGTACCCAGCAGCAGGGTAATCAGCAATAATACTATGGCTTCACCATCCAGGCCTAGCTGCATTCCCAACAGGGGCGAAAATACAACCAGCGGCAAGCCTGACAATAGCCAGTGGGCCAATACCTTGCTGAGCACTAACAGCGACAAAGGCTGCGGCTCCAGCATAATCTGCTCCAGGGTGCCATCCTGGTAATCATCGGAAAACAAACGCCCGAGGGATAACATGGAAGCCAGCAAGGCGGCCACCCAGATCACACCCGGCGCGATCTGCCGCAAAGTCTCCATCTCCGGCCCCACACCCAGGGGAAACAGACTGACAACGATCAGAAAAAAGAACAAGGTCGTCAGCACATCGGCTTTGCGCCGCATGGCCAGGGTGAAATCCCGCGCCAGCATGGTTCGGCTGGCCAACAGAAGACTGGAATCACTCATGCCGCGCTCAAATCAATCTCTTTTAACACACCAGTATCGATTGCAACGTGTTGATGCGTGGTAAGAATCACCATTCCCCCTGAGGTGAGATGCCGGGTAATCAAGCCTTTTAGCAGCTCCACCGCATGCACATCCAGCGCGGTAAAAGGCTCGTCCAGCACCCACAACGTGGTTTTGCTGATCAGCAAGCGCGCCAGGGCCACGCGGCGTTTCTGACCCTGCGATAGCACCTTGGTGGGTAGATCTTCCCGCCCCTTCAAACCGATTTGCTGCAAGGCATCATGTATTTGGTTTTCTGGTACTTTTTCCCCAGAAAGCGCGCTCGCCACTTGCAAATTTTCAAGCGCGTTGAGTTCGCCCTTGATGCCGTTTAAGTGTCCCAGGAAAGTCAATCCACGATTGAATTCATCACGAAGGGAGCGAATATTCTCGCCTTTCCAAAGTACTTCTCCACCGGCGGGTGTTGTCAACCCACAGATGGTACGCAACAGGCTGGTTTTTCCCGAACCGTTCTTGCCACGCAGATACAACAGCTCTCCCGGCCGCAGCGTAAAATTCAGGTCTTTGAACAAGCGGTGATCACCACGCACGCATTCAAGTTCGCGTACTTCCAGCATTTTTTCGTCTTTGCCTGCTATTTGTCCACCGGCTGCCCAAGTGTCATTGAGCGACCAGTGTAGCATGATTTTTTTAGATTTCTCTACGCCTTAGGGGGTTCTCGTACGTAGGATTTGCAAGTAGTCATTAAAATCGTTTACATCGATTATTACTTAGCCTGCTGACAGACTTTGAGTGGCTTGGGGATTTAAGTTGGTAAGCCGGTTAATCATCTGCAGGTTATCCCACTCCCGCCAGCCTTCGATCACTTCCAACAGCCGTCCATCGGGCGCGAACACCAGGGTCGAGGGAAAAGCGCGAATCCCGAACACCTGGGTCGCAATCGCCATCGTGGGATCCAGATAATTGGAAAAACCGACCTTGCGCTCAATCAGAAATTCCCGGACCAGGTGATCATCACTATCCACGGACAAGCCCACCACCACGTAGTGATTGGTATCCAGTTTTTGCGCCAGGCGGTCCAGGCTGGGCATTTCATGACGGCACGGACCACACCAGGTCGCCCACACATTCAGGATCAGGAGCTTGCCGGTTGCCAGGGACAGCTTGGCGCCCTTGCCCGTCACATCCTGCACATCCAAGGCCTGGGTGACGGTTTGCCCCGGTTGAATCTTGAGAGGCGGCAACGGCTGCTGACAGCCCGACACCAGCATCAGCACGCCGAAAGCTACTAGAAACGTTACGATCGTTGGTTTTTGGATTCGGGACATTAATTTTTCGGTACATTAATTTTCAATACGCAGCATAACCGTTAGTTTTAATCTTGCATCAGTTATGCGGCGAAACAAAGCGCTTGTTATCAAAGTCCATGGCTTTTTCCTGTTGCCCCGGCTGGCTATTACGGCCTAACTTGGCTTCCCATTCCCAGATCGCGGACTGGGCTTTGGTAATAAACGGATCATCGGGGGGTGATAAATGAATATAACTGCGCATGGCGCCCAACGCCCCTTCATAATCTTGTACGCCCTCCAGCGCCGCCGCCAAACCATAGTAGGCGTTTACCTGCTCCGGCCGCAAATCGATGGCTTTGGAAAACGCATTGGCCGCGGTCTGATGCTCATTAATCCCTAAATACGCGTAACCCAGGTTCACATAGGCTTCGGGCAACCGGGGCTGAATTTTAATGACTTGATCCAGCGCCATGATCGCGTACTCAAATTGTCCGGCGTGGATGAGCGCCGCCGCTTGATCAAAACGTTGTTGCAACAGTTCCACGTCCTGTGGTGACAGGCCTTCCAGTAAATTGATTTGCCGGGTGGCCGGCTGCCCGGGAACCGGCGCCCGCGCCTGGGTTGACTTCGGGCGGGTATAACCCTGCAACCGCTGCGCGGCGTTTTGCGGCTGGTAATCGGCCGGTTTTGGCGGATAGTGTTTGGCGAGCGTAAAAAAACCGCTGCTGATCATAAAAACAAACAGCACCGCGAAAAGAGAGATCAGATTCTCATAACTGATATTGTGCTTAGCCGCTTGATTGTGACTTATATCAGCCATGCAACCTCACCCACTGTTAATACCCCAGTGTTTATCCGCCACGGCATTGCTATACCACGCCTTTATGAGCGGCAGGACTGATATAAGGGGCGCCAAAATAGGTTGCGAATGCCAGCATAAAAACCCCGATAATCATCAGGCCACTGACAACAGGCGGTACCCGGTAACTCAGCCTGAGATGCAAGCCTATCGCCAGCAACAGCCAGGTGAGAAACGCGGAGGTCTCCAGCGGATCCCACGCCCAATAACGGCCCCAGGCATCCTGCGCCCACACCGCGCCGGCAATCAGCATCAGGCTGTCAAACACCAAGGCCAGCATCATGAAACGCCACGCGAGCCGGTCGACAATCACATTCGACGGCATGTTGCGGAACCAGGCTTGACCCCGCCGGGTTTGACGCAAGATCAATACGCCCGCCAGCCCCACGCCGGCCAACAACAAGGCCAAAAATATTTTACCGAGGCCTACGTGCACCCATTTCCAGGCATTGTAATACGTGGGCGGAAAGTGACTGGCTGCCGGCTCGAGTGTCAACACCCAACTGCCCAGGATCCACATCACCGGCAGCACAATAACGGCGCTGGGCCTGAGGCCTGGCAATCGCCAATACAATAATACAAAAATCAGCCCCAGGCTCCATAACTGGCTCATTAATAATTCGAAGAGGCTGATCCACGGTCCGTGACCGATACGCAGCCAGCGTTCGGCGATGGCGACGGCCAGTAAGGTCACGCCAAGCATTAAAAACGCGAGTACCGCATACTCATGGCGGCGGTTTTGAATAACGGGCATGCCGGCGAAACGCGGCGCCACCCCCCAGATGGCAATCAGCGTCGCCGCGAAATACGCGCCTAAGCCGGACCATAACCAGGGCACTTCCGCAACCATGTTCAATGTTTCTCCCCTGTTAGATAGGCGGTGGTTACCGGAGCATTGTTCCCGGACGGTTTACCGCTGCTTGGACTGCCAATGCCGTCCAATGGTTTCCCCGCTTGTTCGGCGATTGTATCCGGTTTTTCATCCATCCAGGGCTGCAAATTTATTTTCTTCCAAAAATAGTGTGTCAATCCCAGGATACCCATAATGGCCACAAAAAACAGCCATTGAATGGTCGGGTCGTAAAACAGGCGGTAACCCATCCACATGGTTAACGCCTCAAAACGTAACCGGCCCTGCGGCAAATCCACGAACTCACCCAGCCGGACCTCGTAGCGCTTATCACCGGAGGTAACAATCAATACCCCGCTGGAGCTTGCGGCATCCAATACCCAGTGCGCCTCTGCATTCATCGCGGTTTTCAGTTGCAGCCAAAATTTGATTTCCGTGTTACTGCCGTGCGGAGTCCAACGGTTGTCCTGCTTGTATTCAAACAACGGATACGAAGGCATATTGACGCTGCCCGTTACCGGCGCCCCGCCGGCCGGCAGCCATGTAAGCACCGAGGTAAACCCCTTGTTGAACGTGGTATAGAACCGGTAACCGTCCATGACCAGCGGCCGGTCGTCACCCACGATGCGGCCTTCCCATGCACCGGCAGCGGTTTTTACCTTAACGTGGCTGTGCGTCAAGCCGCGCTGCATGCCGGGTGAGTATTCAACGGTATATGGTCCTTGCACAAAGTGCACGCTGTCAAAACTGCCCGGATGCAAAGGCCCGGCGTTGATTTCCAGTAATTTATCGGCTTCAAACCCGGTTCCAACCACCAGTTCCAAGTGCGCATCCAGGTGCGTGAGCCGCCCAACGGTGGCGAGCAACAGCAACAACAATAACGCCACATGAAACACCAACAGCCCGGGCTGCTGATTGATGCGGGGATTGGTGGTAATGGCGGCGACCAGGTTAACGGCCAGCAACGCCATCGGCGCCACCAGCACCCAGACCGGCGTGCCCAGCGGATTACCATAACTGAGCATGGCGCCAATCGCCAGCAGCGCCATTCCAAGCAGGGCGATTTTTAAGGATGCGAATTTTCTTAGAAAATTTAACATTTGTAGTACACGCAGGCACCGGCAACGCACACGCGTCCTGACAGCGTCAAATTCGCGAACATCAATCTCATTGAAATTCCCGCGAAATCACCAGCGCCGCCGGTGAATACGGCAACATAACTTCACCGAGCCTGGTCAACTTTCCCGTGGTTTTATCAATCCGGTATTTACCCAAACCTTTTTCCTTTTCATTGAGCACATAAAGATACTGGCCGGAGGGATCAATGGTGAACGCCAAGGGCTTGCCCTGGATGGCGGCCGGTTTGTCGATTTCACTTACCTTGCCGTTAAGCCGGTCCAGTTTAAGTTGCACGATATCCTTGCTCCCGGCATTTAACACATAGGCAAACTTGCCGCTGGGATGAAACGCCGCTTGCACAGCGTGTTTGCCAGCGATCTTGTAGGGCTGCAGGTTTTCCTTGATGGGTTCCAGGGCGCCGGTTGCCACATGCACGTTAAACATGGATACTTGTTGCGCTTCACCTTGCAGCACCAGGGCGAACCGGCCGGTGGGATCAACCACCAGATCATTGGGAACCGTATCAAACACAAACGGCGAACCATGCTCGGAAATTTCAAAGATCGACGGTGTTACCGCCTGCCGATAACGATATACGCTTACGGATTTGCCGTCGCGGCTGTTAATGTATACAAACCGCGACGTCGGGTCGGTTGCCAGGTTCAGCAGCTGTTTTTTGATCGGCACCGGCGAGCCTTGCGCTTCCGCCAACTGGCCCTTTTTCACGTGAATTAAAAATACCGACATGTCCTGGCTGCCGTGGTTTAAGGTATACAGGTACCAGCCATTGGCGTCGACGGCGATGGAGCGCGGATTTTCACCCACCGCATACGGTGAACCCTCAACCTCGGTTAGCGCCCCGCTAGCGCTATCAATGGCAAACGCGGACACATTGTTGGAACCGGCGTTGGCCACATATACAAACCGGTTCAGCGGATCCTGCGCCACCGCTACCGGCTGTTTACCCGTCTTGGCGCGCGCCGCTTCCTTGAAGTCACCCGTGGCAATATCGATGCGGTAGCTGATTAATGATTCAGACACTTGATCAAGGACAAACGCATAATGCGGCAGCAGGGTGACCGGCTGTTCCACCGTCACCAGTTCAGCATCCAGGGCGCCTGCCCGGGTCATGGCGAAATCTTTCAGCGCTAACTTACCCGTAGTGACATTCATGTCAAAGATCGACACATTATTCGAGTCTTTGTTGGCCACAAACACCAAGCTGCCATCGCTGTTGAACTTGATATCAACGGGCTTAAATCCCAGGGTGCCGAAGGGCGAGCCTGGTACAGGCTCCAATTCCCCGGTTTGCAGATTAACGGTATAGACATAAATGTCATGCCCGCCCCAGGTACTCACTAACACATAGTTTCCGGACGGGTGCACCGCCACCGCATAGGGCGCATCTCCGGTTGCTGTGGGCTTGCCGATGAGGGACAAATCCCCCGACGTTTCATCCACCCGGAATATCGACACACTGGCGGCCATCCAGTTTACCACATAGACGAATTTGCCCGACGGGTGCGCCGCGGTGTAATAAGGAATGCCGCCTTTGTTGTCGGTTGCATCCGGCAGCATTGCAATCGTACTGGCAAAGGGGCCGGCTTCACCGGCGAAGAACGGCGAATCAGGCAACTCCGTTAAAACCCCGGTCGACTGGTTAACGCGGTAGGCGGAAATATTATTGGTGTAGGCGTTGGACGCATAGACAAACTTGCCGGACGGATGTACGGTCAAAGACCGGGTGCGGTCACCGGCTTTATAGGGGGAACCCGGCACATAACCCAGTGCGCCGCTTGCTTCATCAACCGTAAACGCCGCAACCCCGCCGCCGCGTCCCGCGACATAAAGAAATTTACCCGAGGGGTGAAATCCGTACGAGAACGGCGAGCGCAGCCGGGTAGGCAAGCGCGGACCCGGTGTTTCCGTTAACCAGCCTGTCCGCGGATCGATTTTATAAATGAGCGCGGTATCCACGGTGCGTGAGGCGCTGTAAATAAATTTCCCGTTTGGGTGAATGATCAATGCCGCGGGAAATTTGTCCCCGGTATACACCATACCGTTAAAGAACATCCGGCTTTCTGCGTCGAGAAAATACCCGGAAATCGTATGATCATAGGGATTGGTTACGTAGGCGAACCGGGGCACACCGGCCTGAGCGCTTGTTACTGTGGCCAGTAAAAATAATCCCAGCAAGCGCTGCGCCCGCCGGTTAAAAAAAATAAAGCCCATGCTACACCCACTCTATAAAGTCCCGCGGTACATCGCGGGAAGCGGAATCCGGTTTGATAAAGGCCGGCACACCCAGCGTGTTCCCGGCGCAATTCACCGGCAGTGTTTATAAATTAATAAACACGTGCCGTTAAAAAAACTGCGTTCCAACCTCTAACCATAGAACCGCGGGCTAAACAGACGGACGGTAGTTGCTGCCGGATCGACGTGCTATTTTCGGTATTTTCAGATCAACGGCTGCCGTTTAAAGCTTAGGGCAAATTGTTACACGCTTCACTGCTATTGAACATCCAGGCAACGCCAACCGCTCCATTTCCCGGCGCGCCGGCGGAACCGCAATCATTCGGCAGCCACTGGCCACTCACCGCAAAGTTAACCACTTTTAACGCCGCGCGATTGTAATAAGGGCCGAGGGTAAACGCGTCCACCGCAGCGCCACCACCGCCCATGCCACCACCGCCACCCATGCCGCCGCCACCGCCGCCAGCAGCGCCATTGCGCAATTGCGTGCCCGCCGGTTGATTACCTTCGGGACCCACGTCATTCAAGTTCACCAGGAAGGCCTTGTTTTTCCAGCCATGGGGAATAGCGACATGACACAAATTACAACGCCAGTTTTGCACCAGCGCGGTATGGTAAATGTGCAAGTTATTGTTCGGGCCCATCGCGCCCATTCCCATTCCGCCGCCACCCATACAGCCGGCGCCCATACCCATGCAGGCATTGGGTGTGCGAAAACCGCTGTTCTGCGCCGTGACGCCACCGCCGGCGTCGCCGTATTGATTGTATTCATGGCATTTAAAACACAAATGGTTTTCCGAACCCGCGCCACCGGTGCCCAGATTACCCGTACCATCGGTATTGGTAAGACGGTTGCCGCTCCATTGGCCTTTCAACAGGAAATCATTAATCGAGCCGTGCGGTCCCCAGGGGAACCCATCTTCGCTGGTTCCGCTCCCCTTGGGACGCGGCGCCACGCCATCCGCGGTATTGGTATCCGAACCATGGCAATCGGTGCAATACATGGTTTGGGTGCCTAGCGTCTGGAACGGCGTGCGCCAATTGTTCACATTGGCGCCCCCGCGCTCGGCGCTATCGCGGCCGGTTTCACGCATCACCGGATGCCAGGAACGGTGGTTATTGGTGGCGTACGCCGCCGCCGCGCCCGTGGGAGAACCGGAGGTTCCTTCACCCAGATGATCGGTTGGCGACTGATATTCCATGGCCTGGTTGGTATAATTGTCCAGGTCATTGGTTCCCGGTGGGGTGCCGCCGCTGAACGAGCCCAACTGGGGCCGCGGCGGGCTGGTGCCAAAATTATTGTTCGCGTCACTGTAGCCATAATTGGAATGACATTTCAGGCACACTTGGTACTCGCGGGTGACATAGGCCGCGTTAACCGCCGTGCTGGCGTTGATGCCCGGATTACCGCGCTTGATGTCAAAGCTGTTCGGTATACTCATAAAGGTTGTTGAACCATAAACTGGTTCCACGCCCCAGGTGCCGCGCAACACGCCCGACGCCAGGTTATTATGCGGCTGGGTATGATTGTGGGTACCGGCCGGGTCGAGCGCAAAAGGGTCCGCATTAAACAGACGTTTTTTAGTAACCCGGTGCGGGTTATGGCAATCGGTGCATTCCGCGTGACGGTTGGTTAAATTGCCGCGCCCCATATTAACCGGACTCTCAATAAAATCCTTTCCCAAACCATTTGGATCGGTAACGTCCGGATTGGGTGAACCAATATCATGCCGTTCCTGTCCCGCCGCTTGATCGGCATTAGTAATCGGCATGTGAATGCGCATGGTGGTGAAATCGGTCTTGATATCGGGCACCTGGAAATTGGTAGTGGTTCCCTGGCCCACCAAGGTGGCGCCGTCCGCGGAATGACAGGCATAACAGGTTTCTTCAATGGCCGCCTGGCCGGTACCGGTTTTAATGCGGTAACCGGATGAAGAAGTAATGACGCCGCCATCGGTGCCTTCCCGCAGCAGGCGGCGCGAGCCTTCCACGGTATGGGCGTCGTGACAGGCCAGGCAGGCGCTTTCCCACACTTGGGTGCCATCCCCCGAGGTGGGGAACTCCCGCACTTGGGCGGCGGCCGTGGTGTAGGTTTCATCGGCCACCTGCGGATGGGCGTGCGCCGAGCCCACCCAGCCCGCTTTGTCATGGCAGGCCAGGCAAATAATATCATTGGCCGCGCTAAACTGGCCTTGCTGGGGCTGAACTTTCTGGAACCGGTTCAGGCGCAGGAACTTGATGTTTTCGGTGGGATCGGTGCTGCGAATATGCGGATCGTGACAACTGTTGCATTGCACCAAACCGCCCGTGGTGGTGCCCGGATCCGGTTCCAGATGGATATATTCGGTGCGGGTACGCTGTCCCTGGTTGGTAGGCCAGGGATCAACGCTGCGCACGACAATATCGTCGACCTGGCTGGGTAAGCGCATTTCGCCATCGACCGTCGCCAGCGTGGCATCGTAACGAACCGATATCGGATGGTCGTTGGTAAGGTTGATGCCGAGATTGCGGGTAAAGCCGGTTCGCGTACCCTCTCCCGCGGGCATCGTGCCGCCGGTGCCGGTGCCCTGCATGGCAATCTCCGCGGTCGTGCCAACGCGATCCGTAAAGCGTCCCCACAACACATTGACGGCGCCGATCGCCAGGGTGCCGTCATGGCAGGACAAACAAAGTTTGGATACCCCGTTAGGTTGCTGCAGCGCCTGCGCCGCACTGCTAGGATCCAGCCCGGGCCGTCCCGCGTCCAGCGAACCGCTCACATAGGTTTGATAATTCGCGGTCGATAACCGCCGGTTCCACAAGGGGCCGACGGATGCTTCCGCGCCATGCGGTGTATGGCAAAACACGCAGATCTGGACTTCCTGCGTTGCCCTGACAGTCCGTTGCACATTGAAATTCGGATCCGTAGGCAATGCGGAGAAATTATGTTTGGTGTTTTGAATATCGGAAACACGGTCAGCATTGGCATTAGCGTGCCAGATTAGTAGCACCACCAGTCCGATAACCCCCGTCACTATAACGTTGTTAACTCGCATGCTCACCTTGTACCATTTTTTGAACCGCACCGGCCGCTACTATGGCTGAACCGCGTTTTGAACCGCGCCACGGGCATAGCGCCCACCCAGGTATTGCAATATGACCACCCGCCCATTGAACATATCCGCAATATAGATGCGGTCGTTTTTATCCGTCCACACCCCGGAAGGCAAATAGAACTGTCCGATACCCGCGCCCGTCCCGCCAATCGGCAACAAAAATTCCCCGTTAGCACTATATACTAGCAAATGATCGTGAAACGACTCAATGACATAGATATTGCCCTCGCTATCGGTGGCGACCCCCTTGGGCCGGACCAGATCCCCGACATACAAGCCTCTTTTACCGAATTCACGTCTAAATTCGCCAGAATCTCTTAAAACCTGCACCCGGGTATTGAATGTATCGGTTACATAGAGCAGCCCCTCCGCAAATGACAGGTGGGCGGGGCTATTAAATTCACCGCCGTCCGTACCATATTCGCCAAAAACATTAAGGAGGGCGCCGTTATCATCAAAAACTTTTATATCGTGCGCGTGGGTATCGGCAACATAAATCCGGCCTTTGACCGGATCCCGGGCGATGCCCGTGGGGCGCTTGAAGGTGTCAGCGCCGAACGCCTTGACAGGCTTTCCGGTGGCATCGAGCTGCAGCACCTGTTTCAGATCCGCATCCACCACCAGGATACTGCCCGCGGGCCCCAGCGTAATGCCCACCGGTGTCAGGAAACCGGTGTTAGGCGTCGCTTGCTCCCACTCGGTTAATGTGCCTTTTTGCAAGTCAAACACCATGATTGACTGACGGCTCACATCGGTAATGTACAGCCGGCCGTTATCATCCATCACACCGGACTGCGGCCGCTGCAATACCAAGGGTATCGGATTGGGGCCAACCAATCCCACCACCCATCTGAAGAAGTCGGTGACATAGTCACCGAAGCGCTTGCCTTCTTCCACTGGCTTGACGTTATCCTCGCCGGTCAGCGTGCCGACATAACGGAAGCGGGGTATTTCCGGCGGCGCCGGCCAGACCTGGGCATCGGACGCTTGCACTTCGTAATCCACGCGGTATTCCCGGCTGGCGCAGGCCGTTAATAACAGTGCAAGCACCAAACCCGGGTAAAGCGCACAACGGTTCAGTGATTCAGTGATGGGTTTCATGGGTTTGACGGCGCCGGCGCGGCTACCTCTTCAACGGTCATGCGCAAAACCTGCACGCGCCGGTTCATACTATCGGCAATGTACAATAAATCATTATTGATCCACATACTGGTTATTTCCCGAAAGCGTCCGGGTGCGGAACCGGTGCCGCCGAATACCGATAATAATTCCGCGTCCTGATAAATACGAATCGCGTTATCCGATTTATCGGCCACATACACCACGCCGTCCGCATTCACGGCGATCGCGCTGGGAAAACTATGGTGTGATTCGCCAAAGGCATACTTGTAATCGCCGGTGATAGTGATCACCTGCACCGGCAGCTCGAGCCTGTCTAAGACATAAAGTCCATCATCGCTCATGGTCATGGCCGTGATCGCGCGGAAACGCCCGGGTCCGGTGCCGCGCTGACCAATGGTGCGTATCGCTCTACCGGATTTGTTAAACACCACGATATGACTGAAAGCGCCATCCGCGACCAGGAGATCACCGGTTGTTTCATCGTAGATAACATCCAAGGGCCGCGACAAGTTGGCCAGATCCTGAAACGCCGCGATAAGATTGCCCAGCTCGTCGAAATGCAGCACCTGCTTGCCGGCTGGATCGGCGATATAAAAGCTCCGGTCCCGCGCCACATACATGTTGCCCATTTCCCCGGCAAACTGGGTGCCTGCGTTACCCAGTGTTTCAATGGTGTTATTCACCAGATCATAACGGAACACGATGCGCAAACCCGAATCGGCGACATACAGGTAGTTGTCGACACCACCCACCGCGACCGGCGTAAGAAACTGGATCTCCCGGTCGGGGCCAATCATCAGCCGCCTGAATGCGCCCGTTAGCCCCGCTTCCTCCTTCATGCCGCCTTTAATGACGGCTTCAAACGCGAGAAACCGCGATTTGGAGGCGGCGCCGCCCGGCTGGGTTTTAAGATCCGCCAGGCGGTTTTCCATGGCAATCCGCTCCATCTCCGCCATGGAGCAGCCGAATTGCACGGCGCAGGCGAGTAAAACCGGCAGGACTAGCGTAAACCGACGCTTTCGCGCGAGACACTGTGGCATCGATTACACTCCAGGGGAGGAAACGCGACTTTACCGTGGCAAACACCGCAATACTCGCCTTCTATGATAGCGGCCATGGTGACGAAATTACCGCCGCGTTGCGGCAGAAAAATGGCCGGATGACAGTTCTTGCAGGTGAGCCATTGCGTATGCGGCAAATGAGGGAACCGGACATAGGGCATGGAAGCGGTGTTTTTAAAAATCACATCAAAATCCACCGAATGCATTTTTTCTTCGCCCTTCACCCCGGTGCGCGGTTGAATCAGGCCGCCATTTAACGTTTCCACCCAGTTGACAACGCCGCGCCCATCACGCGGGAAATCCTTCATGGCTTCCACCGGCGGCTGCAAGGCTTTTACGGCGTCATTGGATGGATCATGAATGCCATCCTTGTCAACCGCCACCGCATCGCCATGCAACTGGAAATGACGGCCGCCTTCCACGGCCGCGACCGATCCCGCGCCGATAGCAAGCACCAGCAGGAGCAACAGCACGGCGGATTTTCCGGATCGATTCCTTATAGTGAAAGCAGCAAGCATTTTTTTACGCATAAAACCCCGGTCCCGTGTTTCCCGTTTTATCAATACTCTGTAATGACTGATGACTAATGACCGACCTTTGGACTGTCGTCTACTTCTACTTTGTTACTTTAAATGGCGGCATGCATACCGCCTCCCGCGCGGGATTGTTCATAAGCATAAACTAAAGTAACAAAGTAGAGCTACTTGATATAAAGTAAAGCCAGCGCGGCTACTCAGGCCGCGCAACCCAACCGGTTACTGCGTTACACCGATCATCCGCAATGCCCGGCGCACATCATTGGTTGCATCGTGCAGCATGGCGATTGCAGTCGGGAAGTCCCCGCTGGCCGCGGCTTCCAACGCGCGATCCCGCAAATCCTGCCCCTTTTTAACGAACGATTCCATTAACTGCCGCGGACCTGCGGCGGGATTTTGTTGCTCAATTGCGACCGGCACCAGTTCTTCATAACCCTTGAAACGGCTTAATTCGTACTCGTATTCTTCCTGCGCCGACTCGAATTTCAAGTCGTAAACAATCGTCTGGTTGTGCAGCATTTTTTGCAGTGCAACCGTGATACTATGCTGCGCCTCGTGCAAATCCCGGTTGGCTTTCGCATGCTCGCCTTTGCTGGTAAATTCTTCCGCGGATTTTATCAGTTTTTGCACTTCCGCTTTATCATAACCAACCGCGGCGTCTTTACCCTGCTTTTTGGCGACTCTCTCATAGTGATCCTTGTGCGCCGCTTCAAACCCGTGAATGGATGCCAGCAATTCCCGATTTTGTTCTTCCAGGTGCTCCATGGCGTTTTCGCCGGGCACCAGGCCGGCGGACTGCTTTAACAGGGCAATGGAGTTTTCAGCCTCCTGGTAAGCTTGAGCATTTTTACCGGCTTCCAGGTTTTGCCTGGCCGAGCCCACTCCGGTTTCGGCTTTTTTATACAGCGCGATCGCCTCGCTGTTGTTGCTTTTCAGTATGGTTTCACTGTTTTTTGATTTTAATAGCATGTCGGCGAACATCAACTTCTGATTGGCGTCCGCCTTGCTGACCGGCTTATTCTGAACCGCTGCCGCGGGAACCGCCGCAGTGCTTGCTTTCTTCGCCGGTGCAACGGTTTCACCGGCGTTCACAATATGAATTTTTCCACCCATATAGGGATGATTGCGGCAGGCGTAAAACAACTCATCGGGTGTCTTTTCGGTCGGTGTGATGGTGATGGTTCCCTTATAGGTGTACTGGCCTTCTATTCCCTCTGAATAGGGTGTGCTGCCCCAGCCGATTTCCTTTAAGGAAAAATAAACATCATGCATGGGATCCGTCGCCACATCAAAACGGTAGGTTTTTCCGCGTTCCAAAACCAGATCCTTGCCTTGCTCGTTGTTCACGAGAAACGCCATCTCGTGTCCCTTGCCATAGTGAGCATGGGTCTGATCTTTCGCGGCGACCGTAATGACAAAATGATCCGGGCCGGAAGACACAGGCACTTGGGTTGGCGCGGAAGCGGGTTCCCGCGCCGCAATCGGCGCAACCGTTAATCCGGTATCCTTGCCCGCCTGGTTGGCGATGACCTCAACGCCGGATTCTTCCGGTCCTTGCTTTATATCCGGATCCGGCGCTTTTTCCGCACTCGCCCCGGCTGTTACCGCAGCCGTGGGTGCGCCGGTTTTTTCTCCGGCCGATTCTTGAACCCCGGCCGTACCACACCCGGACAAACTGAATACTAAAAACAGAAAAACCAATACCATGCTCTGGAGTTTTTTTGATATGGCATTCATAAATTGGCTCTCGTTAAAGATTCGATAGTGGATGAAATGCCTTAAATTAGAAACCAAATACCCAGGGTATGCAAATTTATTACTCAATATGGGAGTAAAACTTAAGCACTAATACAGCAACGGCGCGTGGCCCGATTAACCGCCACGCGCCGTCGAGAGATCACTACTACCGCCATGCCATGCGAAATGAATCACCCCGTGAACCCAAATTTACAAACCCAGATTCACAAACCCATATTCACAAACCCAGACCACGTTACATCAACCCTTAACGCCAGGGTGTTTTCACGCTCGCTTCACTTTGCGGTGGTGTCCAGTCGGCTGGTTTCGCTTTCGAATGGCACTTCTTACACGTTGCCGTTGTCACGGGAAAGGAAACCTTGCCATGGCAAACTCCGCACTTCTGGCCCAGCAAGATAGCGGACATGCTCATAACGTTCGCATTTTTCTGCGGTGCGAAGATTTTTGGATGACAGTTTGAACAATGCAGCCATTGCGTATGCGGTTTGTGCGGGAAAACCACGTCCGGCAAGGATGCTTTAACTTCACGGACGATATCCAGGTCCATAATCAGCGGTTGCACCGCGGGATCCGCCAGGTCGTAGCGCGGCTTTAATAAACCATCGTTCAACGCTTTCACCCAGTCCACATAGTTGCCAAACTCGGTCGTCGGCAATCCTTCATAGGCAATCAACGGCGGCTGCAATGCATGGGTGTTGTCATTTTCCACGTCATGGATGCCATCTTCCGCGGGCGCCGCATTCTTTGTCTTTTCTTTTTTCAATAAGCGGTTAAAAACGTTCGCCGAACTCACGGCGGGTTTTTTGGCTTCCTGTTTTTTTTCTTCCGCCGTGGCCACCGTTCCCAGCAACATAACGGCCAATAGAAGCGCCGTTATAATAAACAAGTATTTCTTCATAATCATGTTAGTTCCCCCTCTCCTTTGCCATCATTTTTGCGGCACTTTTTCTTTTTGTTTTTCTGTTTCTTTTTCTTTTTCTTTTGCTTTTTCTTTTTCTTCAAGCGCTTTGTAGGTTGGCGCAACGAGACGTTGAACGGTACTGCCATGTATGGATGTCGGCGTGCCTGGAATTCCGGAATGGCACATTCCACAGTTCTCTACCGACCAAGAAATTTCACCATTGTGGCAGGCCCCGCAGAACTGGCCATCAATGATTTTCGCCATGGTGATTTTGTTGCCGCCGGCTTTAAATTCAAAACCGAGATCGGCGTGGCATACCTTGCAGCGAAAGCGAATGCGATGATACCAATGAGGAAAAACCACGGGCCGCATACCGGCGGCGTCCGCGTAATTGTTAATGACCACGTCAGCGTATTCCGCCTTTGCCGATGGCGGCAGGATAAGTACAGCAACTACACTAAGTAGCCCGATTATTACGGATCGAAACATAGAGCCCTCCTCTCTATATGTATATGTGATATGCCGACCTGACATGGCAGGTTGTCGTGAATCGATTTTTTCCGCGCCTTGCGCTTATATATGCGCTTATATTTGTTGATCGGAACCTGGACTATACTACACGAACCGCCTGGTTTCAAAATGTTCGAGTAATCGAAAAAGTCAGCGATTCCGAGGTTGCCCCCCCCACCGTGTTCATTATACGGAACGTCATATTGGTGGTCAGCAGGCCGATTTGATAATCAAACCGGTTTTCTAATTCCAGCGTTTCTGATCCTTTAATTCCATTGTCCTCAAACTGCTTGTGGTACTCCAGTTCGGCGCCGAATCGAAGCGGAAAGATGCCAAAAGTCCGGGAATTAAGGTAAGTCAGGCTCGCCGCCAGGGATTTTGGTTCAGCGGGCGATGCCGCCTCGGAGCTATCCAGCCGGTTGGCCTGGAACAGCACGTTGGCCGACAATGAGCTTACCCGCGACAACTCATTGCGCTGCGTTAACTGGCCGAGCAATTGTTGAAACGAGGTATCGGTTTCGCCGAAACTGCGCGAATCCGATAGCGACAGGGATGAGTACGTACTGGACCTGATCCCGCGCCGGCTCCAGCCCAGGCTCACGCCATTCCCCAAACCATACACCGGCTCATCGGCATCCGTGCTTTTAGTCGCGCTGCCGTTTTGCGAAAACGCGATATTCATCGTGGAATTCCGGCCCGTGGCCCAGCTGCGGTTTAGTGTTTGTCCTAAGCTGCCAGCAATGTTCTGCTCACTCTCGCTATCATCGTCGACGGAGGTATGGGAATTGTTGAATCCGGCTCCCGCGTTCCAATTCCAGCTGAATCCGCCGACAAAGTATTGCAGCGACGAATAATTCACAGTCACGCTTTCCGTATCGGTTACTGTTTGCGTGGTATCGGTATCCGTGGCGCTAATCGTTGCCAGCGCCAGAACATTCAACGAGCGTGTCAGGCGGTAATTGGCGCCGATATTCGTGGCCAGGTTATCCGTCTTATCGCCGCCGCCGCTTTCCGATGTGGCGATTCGGGCGCCGCCGGAAAGCGTATAAGGACGATCGATGGGACGCCAGGAGAACACACTGTTGGCCTGGGTAATTTGAAAAACACCGGCGTCCCCGCCAACACCGCTGTCATTTTCCGTATAACTGGCCAGCGAGCTTACCGACATATCCGATCCGGTTGAATAATCGTGCTGAAATTCCAGGAGCGAATTCTCGGGCTTTAAATCGGAATTCGACCGCTCCGACGTTGAGTAATTCGCGTTGGCGCCGTAACGATGACGCCTGGTTTTAGAATAAAAGCTGGCGCTGATATTGTCGCTGCTGGAGTCTGAGCGGTCCGATTCAAACTCATTGTGGTCGTAAGACAAGCGTGCCACAGAACCACCGGCGCTGAAGTAGGACTGGCTCATAAAAAGCCGGTAATTGATGAAATGATCATCGGCGGTGAACGCGGCGGCGGTATTTTCCAACCGGCTATCCGTGACGCTCAGTGACAGCACAAACGGAAAACGGCTTTGCGGAAAAACTGAAAACTGAAGATTGCCCGAACCCGTGGTCGAGGAACTACCACCCCCGGTGTTAGAGTTCGAATCGGAATACCCAATACTCAGTCCAATACCCAGCGTCACAAACCAGGGCTGCCAGACAAACCCGTTGCCGGATATTGTGGCGGTGAGCAGCGCGGTCTCCGATTCCGCCTCTTCCGCTTTTATATAACTGTAGTAATACCCCAAACTCCCGCTATAGGCCATGGGGACCAGGGGCAGGGCGAAGCAAGCCTCTGAGCACACCCAGAGTAAGCCAAGGATTATCCAGTACCCAAGCGGCTTCCCCACCATTCGTATTTTTTTTGATGTGACAGGCATAGAATTCAATAGCGGCCAGTCCAACTCACTTTGCGCGCGAGCATGCTGACTATTAAAGCTAAAGCCAAGCCCTTAGCCAATCCAATCAGTTGATCCAAGTGAATCAAAATGAGATCGCCCCCCTACTAACCCCATTATGCAGGGTAAAAAATTATCGCTCCGGACGCTTTAATGCATTCCCGGTTGCTTATAGACCGGCAAACCGGCGCAAGCCGCTATCCAGAAACATTCCAGCCAGAAACATTCCAGAAACATGGAAATTACCGGTTTTCAGTTTGCGCCGGAACAAGCTCGCCGCAACGACTGCTAGCTTGCGGAACTTATCTTACGCGCGGAGCTTCCTTACTCTGGATGTTATTGTTCGTTTCCGCGCGCGGCAATGGCCAGACTGCTTACCCCCAGTCTAAGCCAGCTGTTATAACGGTGCAAATTTTTCACGAGTGCAATCAGTTATTTCCAATCACTATTTCCGGGCTTGTTATTATATGAAAATCGCTTTAGCGTGATCGGATACGCTTCAGGTTATCTTACTCCGCTGTAACTACTCACCCATGGGCGGTGCCGGTGTCGCCTGCCGGGGGACGCCACAAGTACGTCCCTGTAGGCTCGACTGCGGCCATCCCTGGCCGCAGAC
>Ga0209640_10000663_pt1 | contig 27208 bp, 44 predicted proteins | sample RifCSP10_1_FD_184018 | JGI IMG/M metagenome (GOLD analysis project Ga0209640, IMG submission 184018) | Soil microbial communities from Rifle, Colorado - Rifle CSP2_sed 10_1 (SPAdes) (version 2) | ecosystem: Environmental > Terrestrial > Deep subsurface > Rock core/Sediment | place: Rifle... | reverse complement strand
GAGTTATCATCCTTGGCGGCGACCTGTTGAATTCGAGCTTCGGCGTGTCAAGCGGGAGGTACCCATGACTGTGGATGTTACGAGTGAGATCGTCATCTTGCGTCCACGCGAGCAGGTTGCAGGCTATTCAGCGAATCCGGACAACGCGCCCGCGTGGTACGAGAACATCAAGGAAGTCCACTGGAAGACGCCTCCGCCGCTCGCCCTCGGCTCGCGGATCGCTTTTGTTGCGACATTCCTTGGCCGACGCCTGGCTTACACGTATGAGATCATTGAATTCCAGCCTGCAACCCGGCTCGTGATGAGCACCCAACAAGGCCCCTTTCCTATGGAGACAACCTATTCATGGGAGGATGCTGCCCAGGGCTCAACCCGGATGAGGCTGCGCAATCGCGGTTCCCCCGCGGGCTTCTCCGCTCTATTCGCTCCCTTCATGGCATCTAGCATGCGCCGCGCGAATCGCAAAGATCTGTCCAGGCTCAAGGGGCTGCTCGAGGGGCTGGCCTGATGTGTTCGTCCGGAACGCCCGCAACTCGTCCTAGTCGAATTCTGTAAAGGTCTGTGATTGGACGCCCAACCACCCGCCGGAGCGGACCCGGCCAGCGCGTGAAAATCAGTTGATAGTAGGCTTGCCGGTCCGCTGAGCTCGAGGCCGTTAGGCAGCCGGACGGTTCCCTGAGGTGGGATTGTTCGTGAAGTCGTTGCGGACAGTGTCGCTCAGCTTGATCATCTCAATAGGCTTAGCCTTGACATCTTTCTCATATCAACGCATTGGCCCCGCCCAAGGCTTTGTCGGGACAGAATGCGGCAACCCACAGCATAGGTGCTATCAACCTGTTCTCAACGGGGGATTCCCCATTCCGTTCGTCGTCGACAGCCCGACGGTATCGTTCCCTACCGTTCTCTATTTCGAAGATGAGATCCGAGTATGGGCGTTTCTGGCTGACACGCTCTTCTACATGATTCTCCTTGTGGTGGCTAGACAACTCATCGTGCCGCAGCTCAAGCGCAAAGGAAGCCCTCCGTCTACTCAATCGTGAGCAGTTGGGGGTTGAATGCGTTGGGCGGTCAAACTCCCCCGCCTTATCGGCAACGGCAAGACTCGCCAGGGAAAGCCAGCGATGGGCTTCCAGCTTGATGTAGGTCGGGGTAGCTAAGCAGCGCTGCTCAGCTCGAGGCCGTCAGACCGCGCCAACGAGGACTCGGAGATGTCGGTCCCATGGTTGATACACCAATACAGGAGTAATTGAGCCCATGCTTGGAATGAAGAAGTACACTCGGTCCTACATCGACGCCTGCCGTGCGAGGGTCAACGCTGACCTGCAAGCCTACCGAAAGCAGGTCGGCAAATCACAAGCCAAAGAGTTCGAGGCGCGCTTTTTCAACGACCAGGTACTCCTCCTGGATTACATGTTCGTGCATCGTCTCACGGGCATCGAGGGCAAGGACGGAAATGCGTTGAACGAGGTCCGCGTCCTTTGCAACTCACTGCTCCTCAACCATGGCAAGGTACAGGTCGACAGGCTCCCCGGGTGGCCTAACTCTGCGGGATCTGGGATCAAGCTCCCGCCGGAGGAGTCCCTCCTGGGCCTCAAGGTCGGCGACGAAGTCAAGTTCACTGAAGCCGACTTCGTCCGGCTCTCAAAGGCCTTCTTCACGGAGCTTGAGAAGAGGTTTGTCTGAGTGCAAACAAAACGCCCGACGCTGCCTGATCCTTCGCTGGAGCGGACGCCGCCACGGGCCGATTTCATGATCGGAGTAACCAAGCAGCGCCGCTCAGCTCGAGGCCGTTAGGCCGTTCAGGAGAGGAGCTTCCAAAGTGACGGAACGGGGCGTGTTCGACCTTTTAGCCGCCAAGGACCCATTCCCACAGGAGGCCGCCAAGCTGATGCTCTTCGGCCAGTTCGTCGGCTCCTGGGGCATTGACGGCACCTGGCACAAGCCCGATGGGACCAGCAGGACCGGCAGAGGCGAGTGGCACTTCGATTGGATCCTTGGCGGCCGAGGCATCCAGGACGTGCTCTTCGCGGCCGGGGCTCCCCATCACGAGTTCGGCAGTACCATTCGCTGCTATGACAAGAACCTTGACGCATGGCACTTGACCTGGATGCAGCCATCCAGCGGAGAGTTCGTAAACCTCCTTGGCCGGAAGCTGGGCGACCGCATCGTATGTGAAACCTTTGACTCCAGCCCGCGCCGACGCTGGAGCTTCGCTGACATCACGCCGAGCTCATTCCACTGGCTCGGGGAGGTGTCTTCTGACGACGGCAAGACCTGGTTCCTTGAGCAAGAGATGAGAGGCTCCCGGCGTTCGCCCGCTCATCCCAGTCGTATGTCAACGGATTCCGGCTGACCACTCGCTGGAGCCGACTCGGAGCTCGGGCGAAAATGGCGACTCGATTGCACAATTACATCTGCACTACCTGCGGGCACCAATTCGCGGAGACTAAGGGCCCACCGGCTCGCTGTCCGATCTGCGAAGATGAGCGCCAGTATGTCAATCCCGCCGGTCAGACCTGGACGACGCTGGATGAGTTAGCCCGAGCGCATCACAACCTAGTGAACTCCTTGGAAACGGGGTTGACCGGGATCAGTACCGAGCCCAAGTTTGCAATTGGACAACGCGCTCTGCTTGTCCAGGCTCCTGGCGGCAACGTGCTCTGGGATTGTGTCAGCTTGATTGATGATGCCACCATCGAAGCGATCGAGGCTCTAGGAGGGATCTCAAGTCTTGCGATGTCCCATCCTCACCTCTTTGGGAGTATGGTCGAATGGAGCCATGCTTTCGGAAACGCACCGATCCATCTGCACATCGACCACAGGCAGTGGGTTCAGCGACCCGACCGGGTCGTCGACTTCTGGCAGGGGGAATCTCTTGAACTGGACGAAGGTGTTAGCCTGCACCGCTGTGGCGGGCACTTCGAAGGCTCGACTGTCCTACTCTGGCCGGATGGAGCTGAGGGTCGCGGCGCGCTGCTCAGCGGAGATACCATGTATGTCGCCCCAGATCGTCGCCACGTATCATTCATGTATAGCTACCCCAATTTCATTCCTCTCTCGGCTTCGACAGTGGACACGATTGTGAATAAGGTCTTGCCATTGACCTTCGACCGCATCTATGGACATTTCTTTGGCCTGGAGATCGAGGCCGATGCCAAGAATGTCGTGCGTCACTCTGCGGAACGCTACAAGACCGCCATCGGGTTCTCAGGTTGAATATCACTCGGCAGCCTGATCCCTCGCTGGGGCGGACGCCGCCGCGGCGCGAATTCATGCTCAAAGTAAGTCAGCGGCGGTGCTCAACCCGAAGCCGTTAGGCGCCCGTATCGGAGGTAGCCATGATTGACAAGCCGCAAATCGTGCGGACCGCCGCCCAACACACCGCCATCATCCACCTCACTATTCCTCGAGATGAAATTCAGAACGTCATGGGTCCGGGCCTGAGTGAGCTGATTACCGCAGTCGAGGCGCAGGGCGTCTCCCGGGCTGGGCCGTGGTTCACCCACCACCTGAGAATGGACCCCGACACTTACGATTTCGAGATCAGCCTCCCCGTCACGTCCCCCATCGCCCCCTCTGGCCGAGTTCAACCAAGCGAGTCGACCCCCGCAACCGTGGCGAGGACCATCTACCACGGGGGCTACGAGGGACTCGCGTCCGCCTGGGGGGAGTTCGATGCCTGGATCACAGCAGAGGGGCATTCGCCCGGCCCCGATCTCTGGGAGCGTTACGTCGCGGGACCTGAATCAAACCCCGACCCTGCCACCTTTCGCACGGAACTAAGCCGGCCGTTGTCAGATCCGGGCGGCTGAGCTGGCCGCCGTAAGGCGCCTGGTCTCAGTCAGGCTGCATCCCCCTTAATCACAGTTCGGGACCCCGATCCAACAAGGATATTGATCAACGATAATTGGGCCCACAAACATGGCGATGAAGTAGAAAGTCGCCATGGCGAGTAAGAGATTGATGGGATGCGCGGTTAGGCTGTTTCCCGCTCGTAGGCTCCGAGCGATCGGCGCGAGGTCCAGGATGAATGCCACGAGCGCGAGCAACCAGGCGCCAAATACGATCGCAGAGCCGAGCACATTCGGCCGATCAACGGGACCCCTAAGCAGGGGTTCGAGGGGTCCAAGGGGTGGTTCTATCTCAAGCACGATGAGCATATAGATGATCGCGAAGGGTAGGGCGAGGAGCAAGCTGATAATTGCCGCTGATCTAGGCGTTGCGAGGGCGTTTTTCATGGCAGCTCCTTACAAGAGGCGCTCTGGTTAGGACAGTTGAGTAGTCTTGGCTTGCGTGCCCCGCCTATTTTCGACAGGAGAATAGCATGAGAGCCGCCGTTTACAGGTCATATGGTCCGCCCGAAGTCCTAAAGGTAGAGGACATTGACCCGCCAGCCATCCAAGATGGGCATGATGACAGGGTGTTGATAAAAGTGCATCATGCTTCAGTCAATCCATTCGATTATCTGCACCGGAGGGGGTATTTGCCCGTCAGGCCATCGAATGGCCTTATGAAACCCAAACAGCACATCTTGGGCATTGACGCTGCGGGCACGGTGGAAGCGGTTGGGAAGAGTGTGAGCAGGTTCAAAATTGGCGATGCTGTTTTCGGCAATTGTCTGGGTTCCCACGCGGAATATGTGCGCGCCCGCGAAAGCGCGATAAGCCTGATGCCCAAGAACTTGACCTTTGGAGAAGCGGCAGCCATACCAACAGTCGCCCTGACGGCGCTGCAGGCATTAAGAGATGTCGCTCAAATCAAGGTAGGTCAAAGAGTCTTGATCTATGGCGCTTCGGGCGGTATTGGGCATTTTGCTGTCCAGCTTGCCAGATTTTACGAGACGGAAGTAACCGCTGTCTGTAGTACCTCAAATCTTCGCTGGGTCAAAGACCTTGGCGCAGATGATATGGTCGACTATACGAGAGGAGATTTTGCCGATAACGGCAAACAGTACGACATCATTCTGGACGCTGTTGGTAAGCGGACTTTTTTCAGCTGTAGGCGTTCTCTAACCAAAACTGGTGTTTACATTACAGAACATGTTCTGTATCCAAAATACCATCCAGCTCAATTGCTACTTGGTTCGTTAATGGGGGACAAAAGGGCAAGAATACATCTCACACAACCAAACGCCAAAGACTTGGACTTTTTGCGAGAACTGGTTGAGGAAGAGAGAATAGGACCAGTAATTGAAAAGACCTATTCTTTGGATCAGATCGTGGAGGCCCATCGTCATCTTGAAAGAGGACACGCGAAGGGCAAGATCGTAATTGAAATCCAGAAGAGGTAATCTCGGTGCGCCGGCGTCCCAGAGGAACAATTGTTAGTCGAAGCTGGTTGACAGAGGGCAGGTCGAGCATGATCGAAATTGTCTGGGAGTTCGTCGTCAAGGAGGAGGCCCGAGGCCAGTTCGAGCTGGCGTACGGCCCAGGCGGCGCGTGGAGCAAGCTGTTCGCACGGTACCCGGGCTTCCGAGGCACCACCCTGTTGCGCGACACGCAGAATCCGCGGCGGTATCTGGCGATCGATTTCTGGGAGACCGTGGCCCAGCGGGAGCAGGTGCTGGCCGAACGCGAGGCCGAGTACGCTAACCTGGATGCCGCCTTCGCTGACTGGACCGAGTCGGAGACCGAGGTGGGTGTTTTCACTGTGCTGGCCGAGGCGACGGTGCACCCTCGTGGCAGAGCAGGGCGAACCAAATCTGGAGTGGCCCGTCAAAGGAGCCGCCGAACAGCTCGCTGATGCTGGCTCGGCTGGCGGGCGAAGATGCAGAGGTTCCTGGCTCGCCCTCTTCCTATTAGAATGAAGGAGCCAAAACCGAGCCCCCGGGTGGCTTAGCCCGAGGCCGTTAGGCTCCGGACGCATTTTTGCCACGCGAGGAGGTAATAATGGCATCAGGTACGAACACTGCGAAGAAGCAGTCCTCCACGTCAGGCCCTAGCCGGGGCCGCAAGCCAGCGCCCCGGCCGCAGCGCAAGAACCCAGAGGTCGATGCATGGTTCGACCGCCTCGACCACCCCCTCAAAGGACTTATGCTCCAAGTACGCCGCGTGGTTATGGCTTCTGATCGCAGGGTCAGCGAGTCGATAAAGTGGAGCACTCCTACGTTTTCATACAATGGCGATATCGCTAGCTTCATTCCCCAGGCCAAGAGCTTCGTCAGTTTGCTGTTTCATCGAGGATCCGAGATCCCAGGGAAGCATCCGCGACTCGAGGGTGATTCCCGGCTTGCCCGGAGCATGCGGTTCGCCTCTGTCGAAGAACTCAAGAAGCACAAGCCTCAGCTCGAAAAGGTCGTCCGCGCTTGGTGTGACTACAAGTCAACTTGATGACGGCCCCGCCACAGTGCGAATGCATGATCAGAGCCGCCGAGCGGCGCCGCTCAGCTCGAAACCGTCAGGCAGCCGTTGCTCCCCTCGAGTGGTTGAACAGATGACATGAGCTCGAAGGTTCTGAAGAGTGCCGTCGTCACAGCTGGCAGTCTACTCGGAGGGATGGTCGTCGGGTTCCTCGCCGGTTTTGCCGTCCAAGGCCTTCCTGTGCATCTGCCTCAGGAGACCATGGTGGCACTAGCGAGTGTTACTGCGCTGGTAGGAATTATCGGGGGTGGCGCGCTATGGGGCAATCTGCTCGCCCGAGTGAACGGACAACTAAACCGAAGGAGGATGACGATAGCCGGAGGGCTCAGCTTCGGGCCGGTGGTCATCGCGGTCGGATTCTTGTTGGCCTCGCTCGAGAGGGCCATCGTTGAACAGGGACGGGGGCCGGAACTCCCGGTACATATTGTCTTCACCTTGCTCTTCGTGCCGGCCACCCTTCTTGTCGCTGCCGGCGGAGGGACGGCCATCGGCCTTGCGGTCCGGGATCGATCGCTTGCTGCGAAGTTGAGCATTGGGTGCGGTCTGGCGGGAGCAAGTGCGTTTCTCCTTGTGAATGTCTCGATGGATGCGCTGGGGTGGCGGGTGGGGGCGCCCGGGGCGGCGGCGAGGGCAACGATGTTGACGGTGACATTACTAGGGAGCTTGGTTGCAACATTGGCCGCGGGGGCTGTGCTTGGTTTCCTCCTAGACCGGACGTCGCCACAGCCCGAACTCATGGGCTACACGGAACGAAGGAGCGCCTGAACCGCCCATGAATCCAAGGGCTTGTCTCACATTTCCTCTTGTGGCTGCCAATCAGTGAAACGGACCGGTTCCACATGCTTCATCACTCCGTCGTGCCGGCCGAAAATGGTGGCTCGAATTTCCTTTGAAGTTGGCGTAGTGGGGGGGCGGGGAAGTCGAGTAGGTCCGTGCCGCTCAGCTCGAGGCCGTCATGCGGTTCGATAGCAGGGCCGGTAGAGTCCGGAGATGTGATCTATGTCGTCAATGAGCGAAGGCGAATTCGATCTGCGAGAGGCCGTGCAAGTACTGGAACAGACCCCAGCCTCGGTGCGTGAGCTGCTTAGGAACCTGCCTCCCCCTTGGCTTAGCTTTCAGGAGGACCCCAATGCGTGGAGTCCGCGGACAGTGCTAATACACTTCATTCATAATGAGCACGCGAATTGGATTCCCCGAGCTCGGGTGATTCTTTCGGATGATGATCCGCGCCAGTTTCCCCCCTTTCGGCAATTGCCAGAGAACGGTAAGCAGGAAGGTAGATCGATCGGAGAATTACTGAAAGAGTTTGCTCGGTTGCGGACGAGAACCTAGCCGAATTGCGCGGGTTCAATCTAAAGGTCAGTGATTTTGATCGACAGGCGTTGCATCCTGTCCTCGGCAGGGTGAGCCTGAGGCAGCTCGTCGCCACCTGGGTTGTACACGACCTCAACCATATCCATCAGATCGCAAAAACCCTGGCCAAGCGGTATCGGGATGAGGTCGGGCCATGGCGTCAAAATCTCGCAATCCTGGACATCTGAGGAAAGGCGGCGAGCATGAGGTCCAGCTATTTGAGCTTGCCACCGGATACGCCATGCCGTAGGGTCGGGGCCCTAATCTAGGAAAACAATCCCCGCTCCGAGCAAGGCGGCCAGAATCACCGCACCAAGCGCAACCGCCGCCCATCGTCCGGTAAGGACCCTGTGCCTGCCCTGGTATAGTGTTGTCACAAGCCCGCTTACGATCACAAGTGCCAACAGCTCCCAATTTGCTACCCGTTGTACCAGCCCTCGGTACGCTGCAATTAGAAGGACACCGTAGGCCAGAAACAAGTACCCCCAACGATAACTTGCGTTTTCAACAGAAAGCGTCCGTTCGTCGCGCACTACTTCATCAACGGTCATCATTCATCTCCTTCCACGCTGAAGAGTTCTTCTATCGGCATCTTAAGCCGCTTCGCCAGCACAAAAGCCAGCAGAGCAGAGGGCACGAATTCGCCGTTCTCGATCGAGCTGATCGTCTGCCGGGTGACACCGGCAAGGCCGGCCAATTCTGCTTGAGTCAGCCCTCGTTCGGCGCGACCCACCTTCAGCCTGTTACTCAGCCTCAATCCAATCACTTTTCTTTACCTCGCCTCAAAGGTATCACGCCTCGGTGGCGGACATCAAGTACACTTGTCACCTTGCCTAGTATGACAGACATCACCTTCAAAGCACACCTCCGGAGGCTGACATCGGAACCCATTCCAGTGATATGGCCGGGATGCCGGTTCGAAATCTTGCCGGCCTTGGCGCTCGGAGAGGCAATATGAAGCGGATCCTCAAAGGTCTCGGAAAGTTTCTGGTGGGTTTCTCAATTCTGGGCGTTGTGGCTTTTGTCTTGCTGTACCTCGCAACGTCCGGCACGTATGCGGTCGCCCAGACTGCCGCGCAGGACGCCTCCATTCCTTCTGTTACGCTGGATGGGGTGACCTTCCATGCGGAGGCCTTTGGCGACCCCGCCAGCCCGGCGGTGATCGTCGTCCATGGCGGCCCTGGTGCGGACTACCGCTATCTGCTCAACTTGCAAGGGTTGTCGGACGAATACTACGTCGTCTTCTACGACCAGCGCGGAAGCGGCCTCTCGCCGAGGGTTGACCGTTCCGAGCTCACCCTAGACTCCTCAATTGAAGACCTAGATCGGATCGTCGAGCACTATGGGAATAGTGAGCCGGTGAGTTTGATAGGCCACTCATGGGGTGGAACCCTGGTCACCGCTTACGTCGGACGCCATGCAGAGAAAGTGGATCACCTGGTGGTCGCGGAGCCGGGCGCTCTCACCAACGAGGCTTTTGCGGACTTCCGTTCTTCTGCCCAGTCCATCGACTTTTCCTTTGCCCTCAAGACCGGACAGATCTGGTTCGAGTCGTTGCATGTCAGCGGGCCGGATGCCGACGCAGGCAAAGACTACTTCCTGGGGCATTTCGCCGAAGAGTGGGAATTCTCGCCTGCCAACGGGTTTAACTGTCCCGGTACACCCGTTCCCCAGGACCACTTCTGGCGGGCGGGTGCGGCAGCCTACCAAGCTATGGTCGGTAGCGCCCGCGACGCGAATGGCAAGACCGACTGGTCGATTATGACCGAGGGTCTGGAGAATTACACCGATACCGTCCTGATGCTCGTTTCAGAGTGCAATCAGTGGGTCGGTCTGGACTATCAACGCACGTATCATCTGGATCTGTATCCGAGCGTCGAAGTGGTCGTCATCCCCGATTCTGGGCACGACATGTTCTGGGATAACCCTCAGGACAGCCTCGCGGCAGTCCGTGACTTCCTGGGCAAATAGCCGGTAGACCACCCTTCCATTGGAGCGGCGCGACCAATCTCCGCCATCCTCGGCGGGCTGGTCTGGTTCACGCTCACACCCCACTGAAGGGTCGTCGAACGTCTAGGCTTTGGCGAGGCTTTCAGCCAACTTGTCGATTGACTGGTGCAAGCCGGCAAAGGAGTAAACGTACATTTGGCCAACAGTCCAGTCGTATTCTGTGATGGTCAGTTCGGTCATGCCGCCCTTAGCCTTGAAGACGATTGAGGTGTGCAACTCTTTCGGGAAATCCGGGGGCAAGCCTACCTGGGCAGGGTCAAGTCGGTTGCCGTCTTTGTCGCTCAGGCCTTGGGTAAACTCAAGGCGTTCCATGGGTACGATCTTCTTGTAGACGCCGGCGGTGTATGAATCTTGACCACCTTGATCTTTCGGCGCGCGCATGCAAAAGACGTACTTTCCACCCTCACGAAAGTCAATTTTGCAGCTTGGCGAGTGAGCGGACCTCGACCAACCCGGCTTCGTGCAGCACCCGTAGATGCTTGGAGACCTGCGGCTGACGGAGCCGAAGCCGCCCGGCGATCTCGCCCACCGGGCGGGGCCCGTCGCGCAAGAGCTCAACGATCTTCAGCCGATTTGGCTCGGCGAGCGCGCTCCCGCCCAATGCGAGATCCGGCTCTTGACGACTACGCTGCGGATGCTAGAATGAATACATCCCGCCAGTCCTCTCGAGGGCTGGCCGCGAAACCGTACTCGCAAGAGTACGGTTTCTGCTACAAGGGGAGGGTATGCCTCCGAAGACCTATGTCTACGTCGACGGCTTCAATCTGTACTACGGCGCGGTCAAAGACACCCCTTACAAGTGGCTCAACATCCGGCGCTTGGGTGAGTTACTTCTACCTGACCATTCCATCGCCAGGATCAAGTACTTCACTGCCCGGGTAAGCGCTCGAAGATCCGACCCCGATAAGCCCACCCGCCAGCAGATCTACCTGCGCGCTCTGCGGACGCTCCCCGACCTGGAGATCATCTACGGATCGTTTCTCTCCCACGACGTCATGATGCCGGTTGCCGAGCCTGCTTCGGGAGGCCCGAGATTCGCCAAGGTAACCCGCACAGAGGAGAAGGGCTCGGATGTCAACATTGCGGCTCACCTTGTTCATGACGCCTACCAACACAACTTCCAAGCCGCGGTACTCGTTACGAATGACTCCGACCTTCTCGAGCCCATAAGGATCGTTAGGCAGCAGCTCCGCCTAGATGTCGGAATTCTCAATCCCCATCGACACACCCCCAGCCGGGTTCTCACGAAGCATGCCTCCTTCATCAAGCAGATAAGGGAGGGCGCACTCAGGTCAAGCCAGTTCCCTCAGACTCTCCAGGACGCCGACGGGGAGTTCCATAAGCCCCGGGATTGGTGATCGGATCGGCCGGCCGCTCGTGCAGCCTCAACGACCAACCCATCGAGCGCCGGCTATGTCGTCCTCACCCGAGCCCCCGCATCCCCGGATGAACATCCTCGGTAATAGGATTTTCTCCAGTTGACCCTGTCTCTCTGCTACCCGGATACTCACTTCTAACAAGCGCAGCGGTGCGACGCCGGTTGGTGGGTCCCGGAGGAGAAGCCCAGTGAAGCAGGTAGTGGGATTGTGGATTGACCATCGCAAAGCGGTAATTGTGGTTATCTCGGCGGAGGGCAAGGAAATCATGCTTACAATGAGGTCCGAAGTAGAGCCTCATGTCCGCTTCACTGCGGGTTCACGGTCAAAGACTCCCCACCTGTCCATGGAAGTTACGGCGGAGGACCAGCGCGACAGGCGGTTTGCGCGCCAACTGACCACCTACTATGACGGGGTAATCTCGCATCTCCGTGAGGCCGAGGCGATTCTGGTTTTTGGCCCTGGAGAGGCAAAGCGAGAACTCGAAGAGCGTCTTGAAAGCAAGGGACTCGGAAGTCGAATTATAGGAGTTGAAGCGGTTGATAAGATGACAGATCGTCAGATTGCGGCGAAGGTCAGGCAGCGCTTCCTGGAGTAGAGTTGGTCAAGCTAGGTTCTCGCCATTGAAAACGAAAGATTGAGACCGAATATGCGACAGAGGATTGTCCATGTTGCGTTGGTCGTTCGAGATTATGACGAAGCTATCGAGTTCTACTGCCGAAAGCTTCGTTTCCGGCTAATCGAGGATTCTTACCAGCCCGAGCAGGACAAGCGCTGGGTTGTCGTGGCTCCTCCTGGTTCCAACGGAACCAGTCTGCTCTTAGCCCGCGCCTCGAAGCCCGAGCAAGCCGGGTTCGTTGGAAACCAGGCCGGGGGGCGGGTTTTCCTTTTCCTCAGCACCGACGACTTCTGGCGCGACTTCAATGAGATGCGTTCGGCCGGAATACACTTCGTAAGGGAACCGAAGGAAGCCGCTTACGGGACGGTTGCCGTTTTCGAAGATCTGTATGGGAATCTGTGGGATCTCATTGAGCCAAAGGCCCAGCCCGCAGACTGACTTTCAACTTGCGGCCTGGCAATGGTGCGAGTTAGGGAATCCGGGGCGAAGAAGAGGGAGTCGGACGATTCATGCACTCACTGTGCTTTGTTCCGCGTAGGTGTTCCTGCCTTCCAGCAGCAAGGCTTCAACCTCGAGCGTAGCGTCAACGAGCGACAGCCCCTCGGCCGCGGCCCACTCTGAGCACAGGGCATGCCGGGCTCTCCGCAACAGAACGCTGCTGCTTTCGTTCAGGGGTCTTTGCCAGCCATGGGCAGTTAGATCGCGGACGACTTCACACCGGGCCTGGAATGAACTTTCCTTCAAGCGTTCGACCAGCGCGATCTGGCGCTGCCGATGGTCCGCAACCAAAGGGGTCGGGCGGCTTCTCAACAGGCCGCGGTACCGGCTGAGGTCGCCCTTGGCGGTCAACTTGCGGAGTCCGCTTGGGCGACCTTGCACCGGCACCCACACCGTGCCGGTCGAGATCGCGAACTGGTAATAGAGTCGTTTGGGGCCCGGGTCAAACTGCCTGGTCTCCAACTTGACGACCTGCCCTACCCCGTGTTGGGGGTGAACCGCCCACTCATTGACTTTGATGGCCATAGGCTGCTCTGGGCTCCTTGCTTCTACGAGGTCTGTGCGCAGAACAAAAAGCCGCCAATCCCATAGGAGGGTCTGACGGCAGTAGCTGCACGCTAAACCGGCTATACGATTGTTAACATTTTACCATGATTCGTGTGCGCCATGGTTTGATACCATTGCACTATAGCGGCGGATTGGCAATCCAGCACAGGAGGAGCAGACGGACAGGATCACACGGAAGAACCTGGATAACCTGCTCTTCCAAGACGGCGAGCTGCGGTATAAGGCCCTGATCGACGTGCTCAAGGCGACCGAGAAACGAGTCGATTGGGCCTATGAGGTGTGGGACGAGCTGGTCGTGAATCTGGGCCACAAAGACAACCACCAGAGGGCGATTGCTGCCCAGGTACTCTCCAACCTGGCCAAGAGCGACCCCGAAAACAGGATGCTGGAGGATTTTGACGCCCTCCTTGCGGTAACCAGAGATGAAAGGTTCGTCACCGCCAGGCACTCCCTGCAAGCCATTTGGAAGGTCGGAATTGGCGGAAAGAAACAACAGAAGCTGGTGGTTGATCGCCTTTCAGGCCGGTTCCGTGACTGTGTCGCCGAGAAGAACTGCACCTTGATCCGCTACGATATCATTCAAGGACTTAGGGATCTGTATGATGAAGTGAAGGACGAGAAAGTAAGAGCGGTGGCGCTGGAATTGATCGAGAGTGAAGAGGACAGCAAGTACCGCAAGAAGTACGCGAGTCTGTGGCGGGAGCGCTGATAGCTCCTGATTCGCACCGGCCGCCTACTTTGATAAGTTCGCCTTGATGATCTGGATCAGCCGATCCATCCGTATCCCTGACCGGGAGGTCCAGCTTCGTTTCATCCAAGCCTCCGGCCCCGGTGGTCAGAATGTGAACAAAGTGGCCTCAGCGGTGGAGTTGCGCTTCGACGTGAAGCACACCAGAGCGCTACCCGGGGATGTCCGCGATCGCCTCATTCTCCGATCAGGCAAGCGAGTGAACAATGAGGGGGTGCTGGTCATTCAGGCCCGTCGATATCGCAGCCAAGAGCGAAACCGCCAAGACGCGATAGATCGATTGATCCGGCTGGTGCGGAGCGCCGCGGTGCGGCAGAAGACGCGGCGTCAAACCAAGCCTACCGGGGCCTCGAAGGAGAGACGCCTCGAGACCAAGCGGAGAAGATCAACCACGAAGCAACGCCGTCGTCGCGAGGGAGTCACAACCGAATGAGGAGTGTCCGGGATGCTGTGGGTTACTAGATCGCATGTGCATGTCGACCGGGTCGCTTGTCCGTGGCTCATCACCCGGTTTGTCGATTCGGAGGCTGAGTTCCTTTTCGTGCCCAAGAATCAGGTCGAGAAGGCCGCTGGCGACACTGGTGCGACACCCTTCGACTCCCCGGGAGTCGAGCTCGGGCATCACGATGGCAAGTGCTCTTTTGAAGCCATTCTCACGAAGTATGAGCTGGCCGACGCTGGGCTGGCCCGCCTGGCCAAGATCGTTCATGCCGCCGATATCGCGGCCGACCTGCATTCGGACGAAATCGCTCCGGGGCTTGAAGCCATCGCGACCGGGTTTGGCATCCTATTGCCCGACGATCAAGCAAACCTCGAGGCCCAATTCGCCGTCTATGACGCGCTCTACGCATGGTGCCGGTTGCAGGCCGCGAGGGAGGAGAGACTCACCCGATGAAGATAGATAAGCTGACAAAATCCCGATCCGAGTGGCGGGAGCTGCTTGGGCCCGAGCAGTTCGTGGTGCTCTTTGAGGAGGGGACCGAGCGGCCCTATTCCCATCCGCTGAACGGAGAGAAGCGTTCGGGAACATTTCTATGCGCGGCCTGCGGCCTGCCGCTTTTCTCTTCGGATGCCAAGTTCGAGAGCGGGACCGGCTGGCCGAGTTTCACCGATGCGATCGAAGGGCATGTGGAAACGAAGACGGACTTCAAACTCATCTTGCCGCGGAAGGAATACCACTGCGGCCGCTGTGGGGGGCACCAGGGGCATGTGTTCAACGATGGGCCCCAGCCCACCGGGCAACGCTGGTGTAACAACGGATTGGCCCTTCAATTCGTACCAGCTGGCGAGCCGCTGCCGCCGCTCAGAACCTGATTAAGCAATTCGGGAGCTTGCCTCGACGGCAGCATCAAGGAGAACCCATGGGAGTGAAAGCGAGTTTGGAGATGCCTCTGAGCGAAGCCATGGAGACCCAGCGGGCGATCCGGCGTCTGAAACCAGATCCGGTTGACGATGCACTCGTGCTGCGCCTAATCGAGCTGGCACTTAGAGCTCCAACCGGATCCAACGCGCAGAACTGGGAATTCATTGTGGTGAAGGACGCCAAGGTCAAGGCCGGATTGGCCCGCCTCAACCGGCTGGTGTTGCAGCTCTACGCCATGATTCCGCGCAAGCTAACCCGGCCCGGCCAGCGGAGGCAGCGGATTATGAACGCGGTCCAGTGGCAGGCGGATCACTTTGAGGAGATCCCAGTAGTGGTCGTCGCCTGCCTGAAGGGATTGCGGCTCCCCTTCCCCCACATCGCCGCCGCGAGCTACTATGGCTCAATCTTCCCGGCAGTCCAGAATCTGCTCCTGGCAGCTCGCGCCTCGAACTTAGGCGCGTCGCTCATGACCATTCCTTTGTGGAATGTGTTCTCGATGAGACGAATCCTTGGCCTCCCCCGCCGGGTCACGCCCTGTGCTTTGATTCCCCTCGGCTGGCCGCGGGGCCGCTATGGCCCTACGACCCGCAAGCGGGTGCATGAGGTGGTATCCTTCGATCGTTTCGGAAATCGTCCAGCCGCCTGAACAATTTGGTGGACCGCTCGCAGCCTCAGCCCGGGGCCACCGGGCTAAGCGACAAGTCATCTGAATGACAGCCGACCAGCCGTTCAGGTGGTTCTTTGTGGCAATCTTCGTTGGAACGATCTCCATCTCGAGCTACTTCCGCCGTCGGGCGCGGCAGCTCGGCGGGACCATCCCGCGGGCCAACGAAGGCGGTCGCAGCGTTTTCCTTCGCCTGCTGGTAGCCGCCCCGCTATTTCTCTCCATGATCGGCTACATCCTGAATCCCCGCTGGATGGAGTGGTCGTCGTTGCCGCTGGCCACTTGGCTCCGCGGGGTGGGAGTTGTGGCAGGCCTGGCCACCCTGCCAATGCTGTATTGGGTCATGATCAGCATCGGCAAGAATGTGTCGGAGACCTATCTCACCAAGGAGGGCCACACCCTGGTGACCCACGGCCCCTATCGATGGATCCGGCATCCTTTGTATGCCGTCGCCACGCTGGCCTTTGTGTCCCTGGGGGTTGTGGCATCCAACGGGTTCATCTTGGCCATCGCCCTGGTGGCCTTCATAGGGATTGCCGCTTTTGTCGTCCCCAAGGAAGAAACCGAACTGGTCCGTAAGTTTGGTGCCGCCTATCAGGAATATCAGCTCCGGACGGGTAGGTTCACGCCGCGGCGGCTGTGGGTTCGTTGACGGATCGAGTTACCCTGCCTAACTGGCCCGGACGTTGAATCAGGAGAGATCGACGATGCTGGAGAGCGCAACGATCGGGATTCTTGGTAGGGCACTGGGCAGGCTGGAGGTGGGATTCAACGGCTTGCCTGAATTCGACCAAAACTATGATCTCGACAAGATCGAAACGGTGATCATGGAAGTTGCGGGGCTCATGCAAGAAAACTATCCGTACTTCCATCCGAACTACGCCGGCCAGATGCTGAAACCACCTCACCCGATCGCCCGGCTAGCCTACATGCTTTCGCTCTGGATCAATCCAAACAATCATGCCCTGGATGGAGGGCGGGCGAGCTCGCAGATGGAGAAGGAGTCGGTTGCACTGATCGGGCGGCTGTTTGGATGGAAGAGTTTCCTGGGGCACCTGACCGGCGGGGGGACAATGGCCAATCTGGAGGCCTTGTGGATCGCCCGTCAGTTGGCCCCGGGCAAGAAGGTCGTTGCCTCAGAGCAAGCTCACAACACCCATGCCAGAGCCAGTGAAGTCTTAGGGGTACGTTTTCACTCCGTGCCGTGCGATGCGGCAGCACGAATGGAACTCGACTCGCTCAAGGCTCTGCTCGATGAAGGGGAGGTCGGAACCGTCGTGGCAACCATCGGGACGACCGGGACGGGATCGGTTGATCCACTACCTGAACTCCTGGAGCTGAGAGAGCGCTACGGCTTTCGGTTGCACGCCGACGCGGCATACGGCGGGTATTTCATCCTCGCGGACAACCTGGACCCGGAGACGGCCAAAGCCTTCGAAGTGCTGCCAGAAGTCGACTCGATCGTGGTTGATCCCCACAAACATGGCCTGCAACCCTACGGCTGCGGCTGCATCCTCTTTCGGGACCCCGAAGTCGGCCGCTACTACAAGCACGAGTCTCCTTACACCTACTTCACCTCTTCTGACCTGCATCTTGGTGAAATCAGTCTGGAGTGCTCGCGAGCTGGTGCCTCGGCAGTGGCGCTTTGGGCGACGCTCAGACTCTTGCCCTTGGTTGAGAACGGTGAGTTCGCTCAGGGACTGTCCCGATCGAGAGCCGCGGCCCTGGATCTCTTCCAACGGATCCGGGCCGACGCCCGATTCAGGACGTTCATTCGACCAGAGTTGGACATCGTGGTTTGGACGCCTGCCGGAAACAGTGCCGGGGAAATCTCGGAGCGCACCTCCAGGCTCTTTCGAGCTGCGGCCGACGAAGACCTACACCTGGCGACCCTTCGCTATCCAAGCTCCTTGCTAAGCGAAGCCTGGGAAGATGTCGACTTTGACCAGGATAGCGTGCTCTGCCTGCGGAGCTGTCTGATGAAGCCCGAGCACTATGATTGGATCGACCGAATCTGGAGCGTGCTCGATAAGGTTGTCGATCTGGGAGTGGCGCCAAATGGCTGACCCGAAAAACGACAAGGCTGCTGATCCCTGGGGACCTTTCCGGTACTTCATTGGAGAGTGGAGCGGGTCCGGCCAAGGAGAGCCGGGAATCAGTCGATCTGATCGGGACTACAGCCTTGTCCTGCATGGACGGTTCATCCAGATCCGCAATCGAGCCGTCTACGAGCCGCAAGAGATAAATCCTGACGGGGAGGTGCATGAGGACCTTGGGCTGCTCAGCTTTGATAAGCTGAGAGGCAAGCATGTCCTGCGGGAATTCCATGTTGAGGGTTTCGTCAATCAGTACTTGATCGACCCACCCGAGTCCGATCGGGGCAGGATCGTAATGATCAGCGAGGCCATCGAGAATATCGCCCCCGGGTGGAGAGCTCGTACCACGTACGAGATCCTGAGCGACGATGAGTTTCGAGAGGAGTTTGATTTGGCCGGTCCGGGCAAAGACTGGGAGCGCTACTCTGCGACCGATTTCAAACGATTGCCAAAGTGATCAGCGAACGAGTGATTGGATAGCGGGAGGGGCGGACGCATGAGGCCCCTTGGCCCGTTCCAGTGGATTTCGGATTCGGCCCTGAAGCCGGCCTTGGCGGTCTCGAGCTTGGCGACCCTGGCCTTGATGGCGACCCTCAATGCGCTGGGAGCGACGCTGAGGACCGAGGCCTCTCCGGCAGGCATTGTCTCCTTTGAATTTGCCGGCTCGCTGCCCGCAGCTCAACGGATGATGGATTCGTGGGGTGAGACCGGCCGAATCTATGCGGGCCTCAATCTTGGGCTGGATTACCTATTCCTGGTCGCCTATCCGTTTTCAATCGGGTTGGCCTGCGTCATGGTCTCCCGTCGCCTCCACACTCGAGGAGGGGGTATCTCGAGGCTTGGGATCGGGTTGGCTTGGGGACAGGGTGCGGCCGGCTTGCTGGATGCGTTGGAGAACTACGGCCTTATCCGGGTCTTGCTGGGGACTCAGATTGAAGCCTGGCCGACCATCGCCCGCTTGGCGGCTACCGGAAAATTCATCCTGGTGGCACTGGGACTGCTGTATGTCCTGGTCGGCCTGGCTCTTGGCCGGACCGAATCGCTATGAGAAGTGGGGTGGCCGATCTGATCAAGAATGTTATCCTAGGGGGGCTAGATCTCGAACCAGAGGAGGCAAGAGATGACAGTGATGGCAGGCACGACCCGACCACGCGAGGCCAAATCCCATATTTATCAGGCCATATCTAGGCATATGCAGGCCGATGTCTCAAAGGCGGCCTGGCAAATGCTAAATACGTTTCTCCCATACTTCGCACTCTGGGGGCTGATGATCATCACCATCCGGGAGGGGCTGCCGTACTGGGCCACCCTGCTGCTGGCTATTCCCGCCGCGGGGCTCCATATTCGCATCTTCATCTTCTTCCATGATTGCGTCCATGGTTCCTTCTTTGACTCCCAGCGAGCGAACCGGATCTTGGGCTATGTCTCCGGGATTCTCACCTTTACACCTTTTGAACAATGGCGCCGGTCCCATGCGATCCATCACGCGACCGTGGGCGACTTGGATCGAAGGGGGACCGGAGATGTGTGGACCCTTACGGTTGAGGAGTTCCTGGCCCTTCCTAAGTTGAAACGCGCCCTCTATCGCGCCTATCGAAATCCGGTGCTCATGTTCATCATTGGCCCGGTGATTATCTTCACCATTGGGCACCGAATCCCGCACAGAGGATCCAAGCGGATTGAGCAATTCAGCGTCATCTTCACCGATCTCGCACTCGTGGCTCTCATCGGGATGGCGAGCCTGACGATCGGCTTTCGGACCTACGTGCAGATTCAACTGCCGATCCTGCTGATCTCCGGATCGCTTGGGGTGTGGATGTTCTATGTCCAACATCAGTTTGACGGAGGGTATTGGGCTCGGCACGAGGAGTGGGACCCGCTGACCGCTTCGCTGGCGGGCAGCTCCTATTACAAACTGCCAAGAGTCCTCCAGTGGTTCACCGGCAGCATCGGGCTGCATCATGTCCATCATGTCCAGCCCCGAATCCCGAACTACAATCTTCAGGATTGCAACGATGCGGTACCCGAATTCCACACGATCGAGCCGCTTACGATTCGATCCAGCCTGCGCTCCCTTCAGATGAATCTGTGGGATGAAAAGCAGGAGCGATTCGTAAGCTTCCGAGCCCTGAGAGCGCAACTACTCCGAAGCTGAAGGCCTGGACCGAACGCTCAAAGCCTGCCCAGCCACTCCAACCTATGGTAAAGTGGCACCCGTGAGGGGAGGAGCACTCCCTATGGACGCTTCCGACGGAGTGGGGGAAGGGTCCATCCGAGCGCAGCCGCTACTCCTTCGAGGAGCACTGAAATGGAGACCAAGCTGTACGTGGGTAATTTGTCTTACTCGACCACCGAAAGCGAATTGACGGAGCTTTTCGCGCAAGCAGGCACCGTCAAGTCGGTCGCTCTGATCACCGACCGTGAGACGGGCCGATCGAGGGGCTTTGGGTTCGTCGAGATGGCTACCCAAGAAGAGGCCCAGAAGGCTATCAGCATGTTCAACGGAAACCAGCTCGGCGATCGGGCCCTGACCGTCAACTTCGCTCGCCCACGCGAGGAGCGAGGCGCCGGAGGTTTCGAATCGCGCGGCGGCGGCGGTCGGCGGCCGGGCAATCGAAACCGAGGGGGAGGTTCCCGGCGTTAGCGGCCAACCTCCGCCTGGTGCAAGCACATACACTCCTGAATCTCTGCTGAACTAGATCTCCGATCCTCGCCAGGAACGCCGCGCCCGTCCGCCGTCCAGGGAATCCGCGCAGTTCTCCTCGTCTTCATAACCCCGGCTTGTCCATAGCCTCCACGCGATGCGGATCCGAGAAGCGCTGCCCACCGATTCACCTGCCATTGCCATGGTCCATGTGGATAGCTGGCGATCCACCTACCGCGGGATCATTTCCGATGAAGTGCTGGACGGACTCTCCTATCCGGATCGCGAGCGCATGTGGGAGGGCTCGCTGACAACCCACCGATCCTCTAACTTCATCTACGTCGCAGAAGCCGATGAGGGACCTGTAGTTGGCTTCGCGGCGGCGGGCAAGGAGCGAGCAGGCCGAACAGACTTCCCGGGCGAAATCTATGCCATCTACCTGCTGAAGGCCTATCACGGGAGAGGTTGGGGGAGGCAGCTGCTCCAGGCGGCCGCAGGGCGGCTTGCCATGGAGGGATTCAACGGGCTGATGCTCTGGGTGCTCGCGGACAATCCGACTCGCGGGTTCTATGAAGCGCTGGGCGGCAGGTTATTAGGGGAGCAGCGGATTCAGATCGGCCCCGATTCACTGGCGGAAGTAGCCTACGGGTGGGAAGACCTGGACGAGCTCCGAACTCAGGGATAATTGGCACGGCAACCTGCTCAAGGAGCGGCAAATGGCCGAGAACAAGACCAAGCCAACCCGGCAGAATGTCGAGAAGTTCCTCAACAGCCACAAGGATGAGAAGGTCCGTCGGGACACCTTTGCCCTGCTCGAGATCTTCAAACAGGTGACCAAAGAGGAGCCCAAGATGTGGGGGAGCAGCATCGTTGGGTTCGGCCAATACCACTACAAGTATGCCAGCGGCCGGGAGGGCGACTCCCCTCTGACTGGTTTTTCTCCCCGAAAGCAGAACTTGACCCTGTACATCACGGCCGGATTCGACGGCTACGGCGAGCTGCTGGGCGATCTTGGAAAACACACCACCGGCAAGGTCTGCCTCTACATAAAGACACTGGACGATGTTCACTTGCCCACCCTGAAGAAGCTGATCCGAGAATCGGTCAAGCGCATGCGGTCAATCACATGGCCCGCTTGAGGGTTGCGGCCTGAGAGTAGAATCCGGTGGGCGACTGATACGGGCTGAAGAAAGGCCTGCGCGGCCGCTTCGGGACCTACGTACCCCCGGAGATGGAAGGGCATGGCCTGGCGAAGGTTGAGCACAATCCCCGCAACAATCGAATGCGGGCGATCTAGCTGCAGTCCTAATTCCGCGCGATCGAACCAATAAACCCCGAACGCGATCCAGAAGGCCGGGAACTCGATCACTTGCTGGCAGTCGCCCCAGTCGACCAGGCGCGGGTGATCGAGATTGGTTGTGGGGACGGCCGGCTCACTTGGAAGTACGCCAGTCTGGCTCGGGCGGTGCTGGCGATCGACGCGGACCGCACAAGCGTTGCGGCCGCCCAGGCCACGCTGCGCGGAATGCGGTTGCCGAGCCGGGTGGACTTTGCCCAGGCGACCGCCGAGTCGCTCCCTGCCCGGCGGGAATCTTTCGACCTGGCCATCTTCGCCTGGTCGCTCTGATGTATTGCTCACCCGGGCATGGTTCATGCCCTCGAGCAGGCCTGGCAAGCGCTCCGCCCCGGCGGATTGCTCGTCGATCTGCGGCCGCTTGCATTGGACAGCCCCCTGGAAGTGCTGGGTGCGGAGCGGGAGGAGCGGGCCGGGCTGGTAGACATGAGCGCCGACCTACCCGATGATCGGGCCGTCGACGAGGCGATCGAAGCGGCGGTGCGAGCCGAAGTCTTCGCTCCCCGAGCGAACCGAGAATTCGGGTTCGCCTACTATTGGCAGAGCCTCGATGGAATGCTGGAGTACACCCGCGAGCGGTGGGACACGGCGGTGTTCCCGGCTGACACGTTGAGCACGGCCCAGTCACTCCAGGCCCAGCTGGGATCTACTGCCCGGTTCCGAATAGTCTTGCCGATGCACCTGGCAACCTATGAAAGGCCGCGGCTGCGGTGAGGCCCCCCACGACAGTCGAAATACGGGAGCTGCGTCCGGAGGCCGAGGATCTCTCCCACCAGGTGGCCGGGTTATTGCTGGAGGCCTTTCGTGAGCATTGGCCCGAGGCATGGCCGACGCGGGAGGCAGCCCTCCAGGAAGTTCGCGAGTCGTTTGAGCCCGACCGCATCAGCCGGGTGGCGGTGGCCTCGGATGGAATGGTGCTCGGCTGGATCGCAGGACAGGAGCAGTACGACGGCCACGCCTGGGAACTGCACCCCCTGGTGGTCCAGCCTGGACACCAACTCCAGGGGATCGGAACGGCGTTGGTGAGAGACTTCGAGACTCAAGTGCGGGCCCGCGGCGCAACGACGATCTGGCTGGGCACCGACGATGAGCACACCCTGACCTCCCTCGGCGGAGTCGACCTCTATCCCGATGTCCTTGAGCGGGCCTCAACGATCCGTAACCTGCGGAACCACCCGTATGAGTTCTACTTGAAGCTGGGGTATGTGATTGTGGGGATCCTTCCCGATGCGAACGGGCCCGGCAAGCCGGACATTCTGATGGCGAAGCGAGTTGGATCGTTCTCGCCACTGGGCGACGATGGGCAGCCGCGCGGCTGAGCGGGGCGGGCGGGGCCAGGCCGGATATTCAACCCGGACGCTCCCCGCGAAGTTGGGCCTCAAGTCCGGAGACCGGGCGGCGATCCTGTATGCCCCCAAGGGCTATCTATCAACGCTGGGCGAGCTGCCACCTCAGGTCAAGATCCTGGGCGGCCGGGCCAGCCAGCTCGACTTCGTTCAGCTGTTCGCCCGCTCACGAACCGACTTAGTGCGAACTTTCGCCAGGGCGGCAGCTCGCTTGAAGCCCGACGGCATGCTGTGGATCTCCTGGCCGAAGAAATCCTCCCCGCTGGCCGGCGAGCTGAACGAGAACATCGTAAGAGAAGTCGGCCTGTCCGTCGGACTGGTTGACGTGAAAGTAGCAGCCATCGACTACGATTGGTCGGGTCTGAAGTTCGTCTACCGTCTGAAGGATCGGCCGAGGTCAGATGGCAGCAGATCGAGATCTAGCTAGGGAGGTCGCCGCAGCCTCACCACGGCTGAGATTTGACCACGCCCTGGTCGCGGCCTTTGATCTGGCGGCCGCGAAGTCAGAATTCGAGTCGCTTGGATTCACCGTTATTCCTGGCGGCCAGCACTCCGGCGGGCTGACTGAAAATGCGCTGGTGACATTCGCGGACGGGAACTACCTGGAGCTCATTGCCCCCACCAGCCGGGAGCTCCTGGAGCCCCCGCCGCCCCCGGGTCCCGGCAACTATCTATTCCTGTTCGATGCCGGGGAGGGATTCGTCGGATACGCGTTCGATGCTCCGAATCTCGACGCCGAAGTTAGGCGGCTCCGTTCGAACGGAATCGATATCGGCGATCCGCAACCGGGAGGCCGGCGGCGGCCCGACGGAGTGGAGCTGGCCTGGCGGACCGCAATGCTGCCCGACACCCGTTCGCCCTTTTTCGTGGTTGACGACACGCCTCGGGAGCGCCGGATCCGAGAGGAATCCGAGATCACCACCCACCCCAACCGGGCCGAGGGAGTGATCGGGATCGTGGTCCCGGTCCAAAACCTGGAGCGGGCCGTGGCCCGGCACGAGGCGATCCTGGGGGTTCCTTCCAAGCCGGGTCTGCCCGGACCTGGGGCCGCTATGGCTGAATTTCAAATCGGAGGATTCCGGCTCACGTTAGCCGCGCCGGAGGGCGATGCAAGCCCGTTGGGAGAGCACTTGGCCCACCGCGGCCAGGTGCCCTATCAGGTCCAAATTCGGACCTCGAGCCCTACTCATGTCGCTGGCCTGGAAGCCCGCGGGGCGCGAATCGAACTGGTCCAGGACCCCCGTTCTTTGTGATGATTTTCACAATATCGGACTGAGGCAGGAGGGAGACGATGACTCTATATCTATTCCTAAAGTGGGTTCACGTCTTGGCGGCCATCACCGCCCTGGGCGCAAATCTAACCTACCTGGTCTGGATTCGCTTGGGGGAACGCAGCCAGCCGAACCTGCTGCATACCCTGCGAGGTATCCAATTCTTGGATGAGCGGATCGCCAACCCGGGCTACGGAGTGGTGGTGGTTACCGGGTTGCTCATGGTCTGGGTCAACAGACTTACTTTGCTCACCTCTTGGATCACGATACCCCTGATCCTGGTGCTCGTAGTGACCGTGCTTGGGATTGTGGTCTACTCGCCCGCTCTGAGGCGGCAGATCCAGGCGGCGGAGGCCGACGGTCCCACGTCTGCCTCCTATCAAGCTGCCTCCCGGCGGGCATTGCTGACCGGCGCTCTCACCACCGTGCTGGTGGTGGCGATTGTGTTCGTGATGGTGGTCAAGCCCGTCTTGTGGAGTTAGGTCGGGCGGTCCGGAGGGTGGGGAGCAGACATGGCTGAGGTCAAGGCTCGCAGGAAATATTGGTTGAGGCTCGCGCTCACTGCGGGGGTGGCGTTAGTCATCGTCGCCGGCGTGGCGGTAGTCTTGGTCGCCCGTCAGCGAGCGGCCGAACTCATTTCGAATCCGCGGGATCAGCGCGAGCCTTTGGAGGGCTCGCCGGCCGATCTGGGGTTACCTTATGAAGATGTGGAAGTTGTGTCGGAAGACGGGTTCCGATTGGTCGGCTGGTATGTGCCAACTCAGAACGGCGCGGTGGTGATGGCCCAGCACGGTTATAAGTCCGACCGGGACGAGTTCCTGGAAGAGGCCGATATGCTGTATCGGCATGGCTTCGGGGTGCTGTTCACGACCGTCCGAGCCCATGACGCCAGCGACGGCGAGTTGATTACCTTCGGCGCCCATGAAATGAAAGACCTCGAGGCCTGGTACCAATTCTTGCTCGCCCGAGCGGAAATCGACCCGCAGCGGATCGGGATCATCGGCAACTCGATGGGAGGCTTCCTGGTGATCCAGTACACTGCGCTGAATCCTGCCATTCGGGCGGTGGTCGCTCACAGCCCGTTTTCATCGATAGACGATACGGTGGCGACCAGCGTCGAAGCCTTCACCGGCCTGCCGGCCTTCCCCTTCGCTCCTCTGATTGTCTTATGGGCGGAGCAGATGGCCGGGATTGACAGCGCGGACATCGATGCCAAGCAGTGGATCGGCACGATCAGCCCGCGGCCGGTTTTCATCCTGATGGGTGGCCGGGACGAGTCGGTCTCGGTCGAGAGCGGGCAGCTGCTGTACGATGCCGCCGGTGAGCCGAAGGAGCTCTGGTTCGAACCGGATCTCGCGCACGTGGCCTTCGACACCGAATTGCCGGAGGAGTTCGAGGCCAGAGTCGTTGGTTTCTTCGAGATCTATCTCGGTGGTGGCTGAGAGCTCAGCCTGGCCTGCCTGACAAGACCCGGTCTGGCAACCTGTTATCATCCGCACTTGTGTTGTCGAGTGGGGTCCCGTCGAAGGAGCCACGATGATCACTATTTTGCAAGTGACTGCCGGACTGGCGCTGCTGATCTTGGGCCGGCGGTTGTTCTGGTTGGCGCTGGCCGCCTTGGGATTTGTGGCCGGCATGACCTACGCGAGCGAATTCCTGCCCGGACAATCGGAAGGAACCGCGCTCCTAATCGGGCTTGCCGCCGGCGTGATCGGGGCGCTGCTGGCGCTTTTTCTGCAGAAGGTCGCGATCGGGGCGGCGGGATTCCTGGCAGGGGGGTATCTGGTGCTTGGACTGATGCGCTTGATCGACACCGAGCTGTCCGCCCTGGGGTTTGTCATCGGCGGAGTGATTGGACTGATTCTGATCTACCCGTTATTTGACTGGGGTTTGATTATCCTGTCTTCGCTGGCTGGCGCGCTGATTTTGGTTCAGACTCTAGACGCTGCCCGGGCCGTGTCGGCCATTGTGTTCGCAGTGGCCTTTGTTATTGGATTGATTGTCCAGGGCTCGCTCCACCGGCGCCGTCAGAAGCTGCCGCCTCCGCCAACACCCTCAGCCTGACTGCGCATAGCCAAATTGGCTATGGCTTAGCTCTGAGACTCAATGCTTGGACCGGCCGTAGAGGAACCAGTACTGCTTCGCCGGGTAGGCCGGCTCGAGCGGGGGATCCCAAATGAATCGTCCACCCTCGAACGATGCCCGCAGTCGAGCGTCGAGTGCCTCGAGGGTCATTCGCAGCTCAGCCGCCTCCGGCTGGTCGACCGATTCCTCAAGCAGGTAGCTCGCCATGGCACGGGCTCGGACCTCCTGGGCATACCGATCCGATTCACCTGGCAGCTCGGCCAGATCCTGGAGATAAGCCCGCCACTGGTTCAGCCGCACCCTTAGTTCGCCGGCCGCCTTCCGTTCCCAGGCCGCCCGCCGCTGCCGGCGAGAGGCGTCAATCTGCTCGATCGCGGTATGAGCCCGCTGCCGGGCGGCCGGGTCCAATTTGTCGATCGTGGCGCGCAGGGCCCGGCGGGCGAGCTCCAGCCCGCCAAGGGTCAGGTTGGGCAGGTCGGCCGGGCCGGACATCCGCCAGAATGTCTCCGACGAGAGCAAGTAGCTCTCCAATTCGCCGACGGCGCCCTCGAGGACCCTGAGCTGGAATTCGGGGTCCGTCAATTGGTTTGGGTGTTTTTCCTGATGGAGTCGAGCAACGAGCCGCGAGTAACCGGCTTGATGAGGAAATCCTTGGCTCCGAGCTGCAGCCCCATTTGCCGATCCTCGGGCAGCGACTTGGCGGTCAGGAAGATCACTGGAGGCAGGTCTTTCCGCTCTTCGTTGAGGGTTCGCAAGACATCGAAGCCGGTCATGTCCGGCATCATGATGTCCATCAGGATCACGTCGAAACTGTCCTGGCGGATCTTTTCGAGCGATTCGGCTCCACTGTTGGCG
>Ga0209640_10000661_pt1 | contig 27222 bp, 23 predicted proteins | sample RifCSP10_1_FD_184018 | JGI IMG/M metagenome (GOLD analysis project Ga0209640, IMG submission 184018) | Soil microbial communities from Rifle, Colorado - Rifle CSP2_sed 10_1 (SPAdes) (version 2) | ecosystem: Environmental > Terrestrial > Deep subsurface > Rock core/Sediment | place: Rifle... | reverse complement strand
TAGAGCCGGCCCGTTTCGTTTTCGATTACTCCGTCTCGCGACTACATCATGTCGTCCATGTCCGGCATGCCGCCGCCACCGCCGGCTGAAGCCTTGCTCTCCTTTTCCGGCTTGTCGGTGATCGCGGCCTCGGTCGTCAGCAGCAGCCCGGCCACGGAAACGGCGTTCTGCAATGCGAGCCGCGTAACCTTGGTCGGGTCGATGATGCCCATTTGCACCATGTCGCCGTACTCGTCCGTCGCCACGTTGTAGCCGAACGGCCCCTTGCCTTCCTTGACCTTGTTGAGCACGACGGCCGCGTCGGCACCGCCGTTCGCGACGATCTGACGCAGCGGCTCCTCCATGGCGCGCAACAGAATCCGCACGCCGGCCTGCTGGTCCGCATTGTCGAGCTTGAGTGCCTCGATGGCCTTGCGGGCGCGGATCAGCGCGACGCCGCCGCCCGGCACGATGCCTTCCTGCACGGCTGCGCGCGTTGCGTGCAGCGCGTCTTCGACGCGCGCCTTCTTCTCCTTCATTTCGATCTCGGTCGCCGCGCCGACTTTGATCAGCGCCACGCCGCCGGCAAGCTTCGCGACTCGTTCCTCGAGCTTCTCGCGATCGTAGTCCGACGTCGTTTCCTCGATCTGCTTCTGCAGCTCCTTGACGCGGCCTTGGATAGCGACTTTCTTGCCGCCGCCGTCGACGATCGTCGTCTCTTCCTTGGAGACTCGGATCTTCTTGGCTGTGCCGAGATCGGCGAGCTGCGCCTTCTCGAGGCTCAAGCCCACTTCCTCGGAGATCACCTTGCCGCCCGTCAGAATCGCGATGTCTTGGAGCATGGCTTTGCGACGGTCGCCGAACCCGGGTGCCTTGACCGCCACGGCCTTCAACACGCCGCGCAGATTGTTGACGACGAGCGTCGCAAGCGCCTCGCCCTCGACGTCCTCGGCAATGACGAGCAGGGGCCGGCCGGCCTTGGCGACTTGCTCGAGCACGGGCAAGAGCTCGCGGATGTTCGAGATCTTCTTGTCATGGATCAGGACGAACGGATTCTCGACTTGGGCCGACATCGTCGCTTGGTCATTGATGAAGTACGGCGACAGATAGCCGCGGTCGAATTGCATGCCCTCGACGAGCTCGAGCTCGTTCTCGATCGACGAGCCTTCCTCGATCGTGATCACGCCTTCCTTGCCGACTTTCTCCATCGCTTCGGCGATGATCTGGCCGACGGACTCGTCCGCGTTCGCCGAGATGGTGCCGACTTGCCCGATCGCAGTTGCGTCCTTACAGGGCTTGGAGACCTTTTTGAGCTCTTCGATCGCGGCCGCGGTGCCTTTCTCGATACCGCGTTTCAAGTCCATGGGATCGAGCCCCGACTCGACGGCCTTGAGACCTTCACGAAAGAGCGCTTGGGCCAAAACCGTCGCCGTCGTCGTTCCGTCACCGGCCGTATCCGAGGTCTTCGACGCGACTTCCTTGACCATTTGTGCCCCGATGTTCTGGAACTTGTTCTCCAGAGTGATTTCTTTGGCGACCGTCACGCCGTCCTTAGTGACGACCGGTGCACCGAAGCTCTTCTCGATCAAAACGTTACGGCCCTTCGGCCCTAGCGTCTCCTTGACGGCGTTTGCGAGTATGTTCACGCCCTTCAGCATCTCTGCGCGAACTTGCTGGGAAAACATCAATTGTTTGGCAGCCATTGCGTTGTCGCTCCTATTTCTCAAATACGCCCATGATGTCGTCTTCGCGCATCACGAGCAGATCTTCGCCGTCCACCTTGATTTCCGTGCCCCCGTACTTACCGAACAGCACTTGATCGCCGACTTTGAGGTCGACGGGGCGGACCTCCCCATTGTCGAGTACTTTGCCCTTGCCGACGGCGATGACCTTGCCGCGAATCGGCTTCTCGGCGGCCGTGTCGGGGATGACGATACCCCCGGGCGACTTGCGTTCGTCTTCGAGGCGCTTGACCACGATGCGATCATGGAGAGGTCGAATCTTCATGGGTGTTTTCCTCCGTAACACTCAAAAATCAATTAGTTATCGAGATTAGTTGCGGTTGCGGCTCAAGATGACGATCGGATCGCCCCTCACGCCCACCGGCGTGCCCGAGTGTTGGGGGCGGTTGCCGCGGATTTCAATAGCCCGGTTTGATAGAGTCCCGGGATCATGAGGCTACGTTCGCTCGAAAGCCTTGCGATGCTCGTGTGCGGGATGCTCTCGAACGAGATCGCCGGAGCGGAGGCGCTCTTCACCGTGCCGCTCGCGCCGGACGGCGTCGGCGTCGAGCGCGGGCTCGCGCAGCTCGTCTGTGCGGACGCCGACGGCGCGCATTACAGCCGCGGAGCCATCCTCGAGGTCGGAACTGCCGCGGCGGGCGAGGTCATTCTCGTTGCCGCTCACGGGCTACCTGCAAATGCCGGGCAAGTGCGGCGCGATTGCCGGATCACGGGCCCTGAGGACCGCGCCTACGACATCAAAGCTGTCTGGTGGTCCGCAGGCCGCAGCGACGACAAGGAGCATGATTGGGCGGTGCTTTTGACCGCACGCCGCATCAACGGCACCGTACGGCGCTTGCGGGCCGAAGAGCTCCCGCCCATGCTGCTCGCCGAGGAAGCGCCACTCAGACTTCTCCTTTATCGTCGAGAAGCCGAGGAGCACGACTGTCATTTCCAAGCGGCGTCGGCGGGCGTCGATACAGTCGACGAAGGCGCCATCTTTGCGCATTCGTGTCGAAGCTGGCCGGGCTTGTCGGGCTCGCCGATCCTCGTCGCCGCCGACGGCGAACCTATCGTGATCGGTCTCCACGTCGGGTGGCGGTTCACGCTGGCTCCCCAAGGCCTCGTCATCTCGGGCGTCGGTCGCGCCATCGACGAGGAGGTTGCCGGTGCCATCGCGGCGGCCGCGGCGCGGGCCAACGATTAGCCTCCGCATCGAGCACCCACAGGTTTCTTAAGCTCCGGAATTTCCGTTTCGTTTATGATTGCGCGCTCCGGACGGTTCCGTCCGGTCGGGAGCTACGTCTTGAATGCGGCAAACGGCGGCGCGGCGGTGCGTTTAAGCGGCGTCACGAAAACCTTCGGTGACACGACCGCCGTTGAAGCGCTTGATCTCACGATTCCCCGCGGCGGGCTCTATGGCTTCATCGGCCCGAACGGCGCGGGCAAGACCACCTCCATTCGCTTGATCATGTCGATACTCTTTGCTGATTCCGGCGAGCTCAGCGTGCTCGGCCACAAGTCGGCGCTCGAGGCGAAGGACCGTATCGGCTATCTGCCCGAAGAGCGGGGCGTTTACCGCAAGATGAAGATCGGCGCGTATTTGAGCTACATCGCTCGCCTCAAGGGCGTCGAAGATCGAGACCTCGCGGGGCGAATTCGCAAGCTCATTGAGCGCGTCGGTTTGTTCGGCGTCGAGAACAAGAGGTGCGAGGACCTCTCGAAGGGCATGCTGCAAAAAATCCAATTCGTGGCGGCGATCATCCACGAGCCGGATCTGCTCATTCTCGACGAGCCGTTCAGCGGCCTCGACCCGGTCAGCATGCGGCAGTTGCGCGATCTCGTCGTGGCCGAGCATCGACGCGGCGCGACGATCTTGTTCTCGACGCACGTCATGCCGCAGGCCGAGGAGATTTGCGATCACGTCGTCATGATCCATCGCGGGCGCAAGATGCTCGACGATCCCGTGAGCGCCATCCGGAGGCGTTACGATCCGCGTGCGATCGTCTTCGAGCCGCTGCAAACGGGCGCCGACGTCGGACGCGTGCGCGCGCTGCCCGAGGTCGAGTCCTTGACCCAAGTCGACGGCGGCTACGAGGTGCTGTTGCGTCCCGGCAGCGATCCGGCCGGCGCCATTGAGCGGCTCACGGCTGCCGTGCCCGTCGCGCGTGTCGAGCTCAAGAGGCCGCGCCTCGAGGACATCTTCGTGCAGATCGTCAACGAGGGCCGAGGCACTACCCAAGCCGACGAGAGCCTGCGCGCCGAGCTTCAGGGCGTGACGGCTGCGGGACCGTCATGAGCAAGATTTGGCGAATCGCCGTGCGCGAGTTCGTCGCCACGGTTTTCACGAAGGCGTTCATCATCGGGCTCATGGTGTTGCCCGTGATGCTCGCCCTCGGCTTCTTGGTCGGTCCGCGGCTGTTCGGCGATCGCCCCTTCGCGGTCGAAGGGCAGGTGGCCATCGTCGATCCGACGGGGGAGGTCACGGGGGAGCTCCGCGACGCGTTGACCGACGGCACGCCCGCGGCCGGGCTCGCGGACGCGATCCGGCGAGGGCGAGCCGACGTGGCCGGCGGCAGCGCGATCGTCGAGGCGCTTGCCGCGCGGCCCAAGCTCACGCTCATCGAGCGCTCCGTCGGCGCCGACATCGAGCGCGAGAAAGCGTGGCTCGGGATCGAAGAGCCCGATTCACCGCACCTTGCGCTCGCCGTGATCCATGCCAATGCCGTGGAGCCGCGGCCCGGTGAAACGACCTTCGGCAGCTACGATCTGTACGTGCCTCCCAATCAGGACACGCGCGCCGAGATTGCCGTGCACCAGAGCTTGCGCGAGGCGATCGTGAGCGCGCGTGCTCGCACGCAAGGCTTCGATCGGGCGCGGCTCAACGATCTCATGACCGTGCCTCGTGTTCAATCCGTAACGGTATCCGGCGACGGCGAGCGCAACACCGTCGGCGGGTTCAACTTCATTCTGCCGTTCGCATTCATGCTGTTGCTGTTCATGAGCGTCATGGGCAGCGGGCAGGGGCTCTTGACGTCGACGATCGAAGAGAAAGCGAGCCGCGTCGCCGAAGTGCTGTTGTCCGCCGTCTCGCCGCTGCAGCTCATGGCCGGCAAGCTGCTCGGTCACATGGGCATCAGCTTGCTGGCGATGAGTCTCTATATCGGGCTCGGCCTGCTCGCGTTGACCTCGTTCTCGCTGTTCGGGCTGCTCGAGCCCATGCTGATTTTCTATTTGTTCGTATTTTTCCTGCTCGCGTTCTTCACGATCGGCACGCTCATGATGGCGATCGGCGCCGCCGTCAACGAGATGCGCGAGGCGCAGGCTTTCATGACGCCGATGATGTTGATCATCATGAGCCCGTGGATCTTCTGGACGCCGATCTCGCGCGACCCGAATTCGACGCTTGCCCTCGTCGTGAGCTTTCTGCCGCCTTTGAGCTCGTTCGGAATGATGTTGCGCCTCGCCTCGAGCGACCCGCCGCCGCCCTGGCAGATTGCCTTGTCGATCGCCATCGGCATCGCTGCCGTCGTCGGCGCCCTCTGGGTGGCGGCCAAGGTGTTCCGCATCGGGCTCCTGATGTTCGGCAAGCCGCCCAATTTCGCGACCCTGCTGCGCTGGATACGCGCGGCCTAACCGTGGGAGCGGCCTCCGGCCGCGATCTTCGGAATCGCGGCGAGACGCCGCTCCTACGAGAGGCGTCCAATCAAGGTAGGAGCGAGCTTCGCTCGCGATCTTCGGAATCGCGGCGAGACGCCGCTACGCGCAAGCGCCACACCGAGCAAGCCCAGGAGCGTCCACAGTGAGATGGATCCGCCGCCGCCCTCCTCATGGACAACGACGACGCCGTCGGGCTCGTCGAAACGCGCGTCCTCGAGCGGCAAGAGCTCGAGCGCTTCCGATTGCGCGGGCCCGAATTCGTCCATATAGAGGCCGAGGTCCGCGTCGTAGAGCTCGATGATGACGTCATAGTAACCCGGTGGGTATCCGGAGACGAGCTCGGTTTCCACGAAGAACTCGTCATCCGCGGTCGCGCTGTTGATCTCGAAATCGCTGGTCGTGTAGAAGTGCTCGAAATTCTCGCCGTCGTCGCTCAGGTAGATCACGGCGTAGACGAACGACTGATCGAACACCGTATCGGCATCGATGCGGATGCTCAAGAACCGGAAGAAGCCGTCGTTATCGAAATCGTCGTAAAGAACGGCGTCGGCATCGTAAATCCAGTGGTCCCCGAGGGACAGCGCTTGCGCGACCGACGGGCCGCGACCCTTCGAGAGCGCGGCGACGGCTTCGGCCGTCGTTCTCACCTCGGTGAATGCGCCGGCATCGAACCGGCCGTCGGCGCCGCGCTCTTCGTCTACTCCCTCGGCCGCGCGGAGCACGCGGTCTCCGGTATCCGGGGCGGCCCGGGCCTCATTCGTAGCGGTCAGGGCTGCGCCGAGCACCAATGCGGCGCCGAGCATCGAAGCGACTGGGGTCCTGGCCATCTCGAATCTCCTTGACGGTGACCGATGGCGCATTTAAGCGCGGCGAAGCTGAACGGAAGCTGAGCCGGATTATGGTGTGTGGTCCGCGGTCAGGCCTTGCGGCGGCGCAAGCGCCGGACATCGTCGCCGATCGCGAACAGGCACGGAATCAGAAACAATACATAGATCGTCGAGCTCACCATGCCACCGACGCTCGGTGCTGCGATCGGTTGCGTGATGTCGAAGCCCGCGCCGCTCGCGAGCATGATCGGAATGAGCCCGAGCACGGTGGTGGCCACGGTCATGAGCTTCGGCCTCAAGCGTGCGACGGATCCCTCGATCACGGCCTCGACATAGGTCTGCCCGCTGCCCCGGCGCGCGAGAGCGTCGCGAATGAACTCGACCATGAGGATGCCCGTCTGGACGGCGATCGCGAGCACCGCGATGTAGCCGATGATGACGGCCGTCGTGAGCGCATAGCCTTGGAGCCACTGGAGCAACACGCCGCCGACGAGCGCAAAAGGCGCCGCGAGCACGATGAGCGCGCTCTGCGCGACCGACTTGAACGCGAGCATGAGCAGCGTGAACGTGATCACCACCGTGAGCGGAACGACGAGGACGAGCCGCGCTCTTGCTTCCTCCGCGTAGCGATGCGTCCCCGTCCATTCGAGCGAGTAGCCGTCGGGCAGCTCGAGGTTTCGTGCTAGGTGCTCCCTGGCGGCCGCCACGTAGTCGGTGCCCGTGATCCCGTCGAGATCGATGTAAACGTAACCCGCGGGCTCGCCGTCATCGGTGCGGATCATCTCGGGCATCTTGCGCACGGCGACTTCTGCGATCGAGCCGAGCGCAACGGTGCGGCCGTCCGTCGTCACGACGGGCACGTTCCTGACTTTCTCGAGCGTGTCGATGTACTCGGGTGCGTACTGGATGCCGAGCGGCACGGTGGTGCCGTCGGCCTGCTTGAGGCCGGCGACGTTCTCGCCGCCGATTGCATAGCGCACCGTCAACATGGCCTCGTCGACCGTGACACCTTGCTCCGCAAGCCGCGCGAGATCGTTCTCAACGTTGACGTAGTAGCCCTGCGATATGCGTTCGGCGATGACCGACGCCGTGCCTGGAAACGTCCGGAGCAATCCTTCGATCTCGCCCGCGATCGTGTCGATGACGGGAATCTCGGGCCCTTTGATTTTTATGCCGACGGGAGTTTGGATGCCCGTGTCCTGCATGACCACGCGCGCGGCGATCGGTTGCGTCCACGCATTGACGTAGCCGACGATTTGCAGCGCCGCGTCCATCTCGGCGACGAGCGCGGCCTTGGTCAAGCTTTCGCGCCATTCGGCTTCGGGCCTCAAAAGTATCGTGGTTTCGATCATCGTCATCGGCGCGGGATCCGTGGGTGTGTCCGCCCTGCCGAGCTTGCCGAACACGCGCTCGACCTCGGGGAATTCCTTGAGCTTGCGGTCCATCTGTTGGAGTATCCAGCCCGCTTCCCGCCCCGGCAGGCCGGGTAACGTGGTCGGCATGAAAAGTATCGACCCTTCCTCCATTTCCGGCATGTAGTCCTTGCGGAACCCGCCGGCGACGACGGCGGCGAAGATGAGCAGGGCAACGCTCGCGCCGACGAGCGCGTAGCGCAGCCGAATCGCAACGCCCAGGGCGGCTTGATACCTGCGCACGAGCCCGCTTTCTCGCGCTTTCCGGGGCCGCGGGGCCTCTTTTCTGAAAATCCAAACGACGATGACCGGGAGCAGGAACAACGTCAGCAAAGTCGAGAAGGCCATCGCAAACGTCTTGCTGTACGCGAGCGGATCGAACAGCCGGCCTTCACGCTCGCCGAGAAAAAAGATCGGCAGAAACGAAGCGAGGATGATCAGCAACGAGAAGAGCAGCGGCCGAGTCATCTTGGCCGTGGCATTGACGATGGTCTCGATTCGCTCGGCATACGTCGTGGTGGCGCGTTTCGCAAGCTCAGCCGTGCAGTTTTCGACGATGACGATCGTCGCGTCGGCCATTTCGCCGATCGCGATGGCCAGACCCGCGAGCGACAAGAGATTGATGGTTTGACCGAAGGCCGCGAGCGGCAGCACCGTGAACAGACAGCCGAGCAACAGCACGGCGAGCGGCGCGACCGCAGCCCGGCCCGTGCGCAATGCCCAAACGATCACGAGCATCACGATCGCGAGCTCGTAGACGAGCGCCGTAAGGAAGTTCTCGAGCGTCGCCCGGATCAGCGTCGAGCGATCGTACGTCGTGACGATTTCGACGCCTTCGGGCAGCGCAGCTCGAATCTCGTCGAGCTTGGCGTTGAGCGCCGCGGCGACGGCGACGACATTGCGCTCTTGCTCCATGACTACGATGCCGCCGACGACCTCGCCTTGGCCGTCGAGATCCGCGATCCCGCGGCGGAGGTCGTAGCCGACCTGCAGATAGCCGATGTCCTTGAGGCGCACGGGCCGGCCGTCTTGCCCGCGCCCGATGACGATGAGCTCGAGCTCGTCGAGGCTGCCGGTGTCTAGCACCGCGCGCAGCTGGTAATCGCGGCCCGTGAGCTCGATCGTGCGCCCGCCGACTTGCTCGAATACGCCCTCGAGCACCGTGACGACTTCGCGCAGCGATAAGCCCGCCGCGGCAAGCAGCGGCGGGAAGATCTTGAGCTCGACTTGGCGCTCGAGCCCTCCGATCGAGGCCATTTCCGCGATGCCCGGTACGGTCTCGAGCGCGGGCCCGATCCGGCTCTCGTTCAAGGTTCTGAGCTCGCGCAAATCGTGTGTTCCAGCGCGGTCCACGAGCGCGTATTCGTAGATCCATCCCATGCTGCCCGCGTTTCGGCCGAGGGTTACGACGGCATCGGTCGGCAGCGAGGGGCGCACTTCGTCGAGGCGGTCGAGCGCGAGCTGCCTCACGGCTTCGCGCCGGCCCGCGTCGCTCAAGATCACGTAGATGAACGAGTACCCGAGGTGGGAAGTCGCACGGACCGCTTCCACGCCCGGTGCGCCGATCAGAGCGCGGATCAACGGATCCGTGAGCTCCGTTGCCAAGAGCTCGGGGCTCCGCGGCCACTTCGCGTAGATCACGATCTGCGGGTCGGCAATGTCCGGAATCGCGTCGAGCGGTGCCGTACGCGCCACGTACAGGCTGAGCGCCACCAGCACCGCTGCCGACACGAGCACGACGGCTCGCAACCGGATGACGGCCCTAATGATGCTGGTGAGCATTGCTCGTCGCGCCTTGGTCAGGCGCTTTGAGCTTGTAATCGGCGTCGATGAAGAAACTGCCGAGCGTGACGACTTGGTCGCCCTCGCTCAAGCCCTGTAGAACCTCGGTGTAAAGCTCGCCCTTCAAGCCCGTGCCGAGCTCCTGCGGCACGTAATGCCCCGAATGCTGCTCGACGTAGACGATCTGCCGGTCGCCTTCTTCGATGATCGCTTCGTTCGGGACCGCAAGAAACTGGCCGCGATCGACGATGATTTCCATGACGTAACGGGCGGCGTCCCAGTTGGATGTGCCCGACAATGTGGCTTCGACGAGCACGCAATCGGTTTGCGCCGCGACGCGGTCGACGCGGGCTTGGAAGATCGATGCCTTCGAATCGGGTGGGAAGGCGCGCACGCGTTGCCCCGCGCGTATCAATGCGGCATCCGGTCCGCCGATGCAGGTCGTGAGTGTTTTGCCGGCGGCGTCGAGCGTGGCCGCCGTCCGCACCCAAGTCTGGAGCGTTCGCCGCGCGACGGGCGCGAGAGTCAGCGTGAGCTCGGCGGCCTGCGATTCGCTGACCGTTGAGTCGCGCGTATAGCTCGGCCGAGTCCGGTCGCGGACGCCCTGCGCCCCGGCGTCATCGATCGAATGACCGGAGCCCACCGCCAGAGCGGCGAGCAACACGCACGGCGGGAGGCCGAGCCTGCGATTCACGTGCGACATGACTAATGGCAATAGTTGTCCTTGCTTTCCATGATATGCGTGCCCCATGGGTACAGTCCCACGTTCGCAATGCGTTCGACCGCTTCGGTCTCGGCGTCGATGACGTAAATGGAGTGATCCGTCGAGCTCGCAAGATACAGCGTCTGATCCGCGGTATCCGTCGTTGCGGTCTCGAGCTGCAAGTTGACGCCGATCTTGATGCGGCCCGCGGGTTTGAGGCTCGCCATGTCATACACGTAGACGAAGCCGCTCGTCGCGCTGATCACGAAGGCCTTGCCGGCGGCGAAATTGACGCCGGTCATATCGGGGCCGGCCTCGAGCGTCGCCACGACTTCGTTGTGGGCGGTATCGATGACGGAAATGGTCTCGTCGCCGTTGTTGACCGTGATCGCGTACCGGCCGTCGTGGCTTATGAAGGCACGCCAAGGGTCAGCGCCGACGCGGATCGTTTTTACGACCCTGTCGTTGCGCGTGTCGATGACGCCGACGATGCCGAGATCGCCGTCGGCCGCGTAGATGTAGCGCCCGTCGTTGCTGATGCTCGCGTTCGACACACCTTTGATCTCGCCCAAGTATCGCTCGGGGTCGAGCCTTGCCACGCCCGGAACCTCGCCGATCTGAATCTTCTTGAGCAGCTCGTGACGCGTCACATCGATGACGCCGACCCAGTGCGCGCCATAGTTGCCGATGTAAGCCTTCGTGCCGTCCGGCGTGAACGTGATGTTGAGCGGCTCGACCAGACCCGGGATGCGCTTGATCTCCGTGAGCGACACCATGTCGATGACCGAAATCGAGTCGCCGTCGGGATTGCCCTGATAGTAGTAGCGGCCGTCCGGCGAGAACGCCAAGTGCTCGGGCGCGAAGTCGACCGGAATCTCTTTCACGAGCGTCATGGTCGGCACGTCGATGATATAGGCCTTGTTGGCGCGCGTGCCGCCGGTGACGACCCAGCGCCCGTCGTGCGACATCATCGCCATGTGCGGATTGACGTTGTTGCCGAGAAACACACTGCCGATGATCTTGCGCGTCGCAATGTCCATGAAGGCGATGTCGTTCGAGTCGCGGTTCACGATGAGGACGACCGACGTCGGGTCGGTGATTTTTACTTCTTGTGCGCTGCCCGCCGCCGTGTGCGCGTCATGCTCCTGCGCCGCGAGCCACGGGCTGAGCGACGCGCCACAGACGACTGTCGCCACCGCAGCAAGTTTCGAGATAGTCATTCTTCCTCCTCGCGGCTCTAGAAGCTCGCTTGCAGACGTACGCCCGGTACGAGATAGCTGACCTGCTCCGCTCCGAGCGGTTCCTCGGTCACGCGCGTCAAGTGGAACGAGAGCTCGAGTTTCTGCGTCATGCGGAGATTGTAATAGCCTTCGACGAGGCTTTCCTCGTCGCCGGCGCCGAGCTCCGTCCGAGCCAAACCCACTCCCCACGCGTCTTCGGGATTGAAAGTGACGCCGTTCGCGAACCGGAACCCGACGCTCGAGAACTTGTCGCGCGGACCGTCCGTCTGTGCGGACCCGAAGCGGCCGAACAGCGTGAGCGCCGCGGTGACTTTCTGGTCGACGCTGATACCGAAGGCCTTCTGGTTGCTGCCGCTGCTGTTGTCGGTGCGGTACCACGCCCGATAATTGCCTTCTCCCAAGTGGAACGGCGTGAACAGCTTGCCGACCTCGGCGAGATAGAACAAGGAATCCGAAAGATTCAACGCGGCGCTGCTGCTCTGCTGATAGCCGAGCTTCGCCGTGAAGCCGCTCTTCGGGTCGTATACCGCCGCCAATCCGGCGCCGTTCTCGGATAGGCCCAGCATTGGATTGTTCACGAGCGCGTCGCTCAAGAATTGCGTCGTCTCGTCGTTGGCGACGGCGTTGTGGTCGAAATAGTTCGTCAAGTCGACTCGACCCGCCGTGAGCTGAAGTCTTTGATCGAAGACCTCGGTCATGAGCCATGCTTCACGCAGATTCAACTCGTTTTGGCGCACGAGCCGCGCGGCATAGCCGTTGAGGAGCGTCAAGCCCCCGACCTCGTTGTCGGGCGGCGTGCCGCTCAAGCCCACGATGTCGGCGTAAAAAATGGTGTTCTGCGCCAAGCCCGCCGTGAAATACAAGTCGGCCGAGGCGAGCTCGTAGTTATTGCCATCGGCGTCCGTATCGGGTCCGCCGGTCTGCTGCACGTTCTGCAGCACGATCGCGGCGTCGACGCCGACGCCGACGCTGCGGCTCGCCGCGTCGTCTAAGGCTTCCTCGATCTTTTCGTTGATCGTCTGACGGCGAAAAGCCCGCTCGCGTTGATACGTCACGACGCTCCGAGTGCCGGGCCGCGGCTCGTCATACTCGACGCCGTTCTCGTCGACCCACACCTCGATGCGGCGCACGCGGGTCTCGGGCTCCGACATCACTGCGGTCGATTCGAGGTCGTTGACGCGTTGCTCGAGCTCGTCAATGCGCCTCAAGAGCTCCTCGCGATCCGCGTCCTCCGGTGTTTCCTGGGCCGTCGCGGCGAATGCCGCGAGGCTCAAGGCCAATGGCCCCAAGGTCAACAGCCAAGACTCCGTACGGTGCATGTGCTCCTACCTCGCAATCCACGGCGGCGCCGAAGGGAGCCGGATGTTAGCGGCGGGCCCCTGCAACCAGTAGTTATTTCGCGTTATTAACAGTTAATGACCGTTAGCTGCGCGGTCTACACGCCACGTTGTGGTGGCGCTCCCTACGGGAATCGAACCCGTGTTTTAGCCTTGAGAGGGCCACGTCCTGGACCGCTAGACGAAGGGAGCACGAGGTGCCTGGGCTGCGTGAGGGCTGCTATCATACCGGCCTTCGCAGCCTGGTTAAACTCACCAACGGTACTTTTTTGAACGACACGGATCCGCAGTCGCGACCCGGCCCGATCATCGTCCCTCGCTCCGCACACGGAATCAGCCGGTCCAACGTCTCCGAAAACGCGCTCAAAGTCCTTTACCGGCTCAAGAACGCCGGGTTCGCCGCGTTTCTCGTCGGCGGCGGCGTGCGCGACCTCTTGCTCGGCAAGCATCCCAAAGATTTCGACGTCGTGACCGACGCGCATCCGGAGCAGATCAAAGATCTGTTCCGCAATGCGCGGCTGATCGGGCGGCGCTTCCGGCTCGCGCACGTGCGTTTCGGCCGCGACGTCGTCGAAGTGGCGACGTTTCGTGCCGCCGCCAACGGCGGCGACGACGACGAACGCGCGCATTCCGACAGCGGCCGCATTCTGCGTGACAACGTCTACGGCACGATCCAAGAGGATATTTGGCGGCGCGATTTCACCGTCAACTCGCTCTACTACAACATCGCGGACTTCAGCGTCTGGGATTTCACGACGGGCTTCGAGGATATCCGCAGCCGTACGTTGCGGCTCATCGGGGATCCGGAGACGCGCTATCGCGAGGACCCGGTACGCATGTTGCGCGCTGTGCGCTTCGCCGCAAAGCTCGGCTTCGATCTCGCTCCCGAGACGGCGCGACCGCTGCTCGCGCTCGGTCCGCTGTTGCGTGACGTGCCCTCGGCGCGCCTGTTCGAAGAAGTGCTCAAGATGTTTCAGCTCGGCCACGCGGAGCGGAGCTTCGATCTGCTCGAGGAACACAAGCTGCTCGGCTACCTGTTCCCCTCGACCGCGGCCGTGCTCGCCGGCGAGCACGGCTCCGCCGCGCGCGACTTCATTCGCCACGGCCTTGCGAACACCGATCGGCGCGTCGTCGAAAACAAGCCCATTACGCCGACGTTCCTCTACGCCGTGCTTCTCTGGCCCGCGATCAAGGCGCTCGCCGGAGAGCTCTTGCCGCAGACGGGCGGCGACGAGCTCGCGTCGATGAGCGAGGCGTGCTACCGCATCATTGCCGAGCAAGTCGCGAGAACCGCGCTGCCCAAGCGCTTCAGCGTGCCGATGAGAGAAATGCTCGTGATGCAGCATCGTTTCGGCAATCGACAGGGTGCGCGTGCGGCGCGCATGCTCGAGCACAAACTGTTTCGCGTCGCCTACGACTTTCTGCTGTTGCGCGCGCATTGCGGCGAGGTCGAGCAAGAGGTCGCCGATTGGTGGACCGAGATCCAGGCTCGGGATCCCGCTGCGCAACGCGAAGCATTCGGTGTGCGGCGGCGCGGGCACAAGCGTCGGCGCGGCCGGCGGGGAGGCCGCGGTCATGCACGCGATGCCGTCACCTGACGACGCGCAAGCGACCGACGGCCGGCCCGAGGCTCTCGATCTCGGCGGGCTTCGCTATGTCGTCGTGGAAGGCCCGATCGGTGTGGGCAAGACGAGCCTCGCCAAGCGCTTGTCCGAGAGCTTCGCGAGCGAGCTCATGCTCGAGCAGGCCGAGGAAAACCCGTTTCTCGAGCGTTTCTACCGCAACCGCCGTTATGCGGCGTTGCCGACGCAGCTGTACTTCTTGCTACAGCGCGCGCGACAGATGGAGCAGCTGCGCCAAACGGATATGTTTGCCCCGGTTCGCGTCGCCGACTTTCTGCTCGATAAGGATCGCCTGTTCGCCAAGCTCAATCTCGATGCGAATGAGCTCAGGCTCTACGAGGAGGTTGCCGCGACCCTCGACCTCGACCCGCCGCAACCGGATCTCGTCGTGTATCTGCAAGCCCCGGCGCACGTCCTCATGAAGCGCGTCGCGAGCCGCGGCGTTCCCTATGAGCAGCTCATCGAGGTCGAATACCTAGAGCGGCTCGGCGAGGCGTACGCGAGATTCTTCTACGACTACGACGATGCGCCGTTGCTCATCGTCAATGCGGCCTCGATCGATCCCATCCATCGTGAGGCCGATTACCAAGAGCTCCTGCGCACCATCGTGCGCATCAAGCGGGGCCGGCATTTCTTCAATCCCGCCGCTCAAGAGCTATCCTAAAGCGCCGCGGAGGATCGAGTATGTACAAACAATTGCAACAACGCGACATGGCGTCGCCGCCGATCAATATTTCGACGCTGCGCGAGATGAAGCAGAACGGCGAGCCCATCGCTTGTCTCACGGCGTACGATGCGAGCTTTGCGCAGATCGTCGACATGGCCGGCACCGACGTCGTGCTGGTCGGCGACTCGCTCGGCATGGTCATTCAAGGGCACGACACGACCGTGCCCGTCACCGTCGACGACGTCATTTATCACACGCGCAGCGTCGCGCGCGGACTGGTGCACGCGTTTCTCATGGCCGATATGCCGTTCATGAGCTATACGACGCCCGTGCAGGCGCTCGACAACGCCGTGCGCCTCATGCAGGAAGGCGGCGCCATGATGGTCAAGCTCGAAGGCGGGCAGGGGCAAGTCGCGGTGGTCGAGTATCTGGCACGCCATGACATCCCCGTATGCGCCCATCTCGGGCTCAAGCCGCAGTCGGTGCACAAGATCGGCGGATTCAAGGTACAAGGACGCGAGTCCGCGGTGGCCGCAAAGATGACCGAGGACGCAAAAGCGCTCGAGGCGGCCGGCGCGGATATCGTGCTGCTCGAATGCGTGCCCAACGAAGTGGGCCGCGCCATTACGCGCACAGTGGCGGCGCCCGTGATCGGCATCGGGGCCGGGCCGGACGTCGACGGCCAAATTCTCGTGCTCTACGACATCTTGGGCGTGACCCAGGGGCGCACGCCGCGCTTCGTGAAAAACTTCATGGCAGGCGTGGATTCGCCGCTCGCCGCCGTCAAACGATACGTGCAGGCCGTCAAGGACCGCGGCTACCCGGCCAAGGAACACTGCTTCTCCTGATACAATCCGCCGACGTCAGATTCGATCGGGGGCTCCTTGTCCGACGCCGTCCTCACGCGCACGGCCAGCCACATTCGCGAGCTCGTCGAGGGGTGGCGCGCGACCCACCAGACCGTCGCGCTCGTGCCGACGATGGGCAACCTGCACCGTGGCCACATGAGTCTCGTGGAGCTCGCGGCCGAGAGCGCCGACAAGATCGTCATGAGCATTTTCGTGAACCCGACCCAATTCGGGCCCGATGAAGACTATGTGGCCTACCCACGCACGCTCGCCGAGGATCGCGGGCTCATGGCGGAGACCGGGCTCGTCGACGGCGTCTTCGTGCCGAGCGTCGAAGAGATCTATCCTTTTGGGCCCGAGAACGCCGTGCGCTTCGCGATGCCGGCGCTGAGCCGCGAGCTTTGCGGTGCCACGAGGCCCGGACACTTCGACGGCGTTGCTTCGGTCGTCTGTCGTCTCATCAATATCGTCGGTCCGGACGTGATCGTGCTGGGCCGCAAGGACTATCAGCAGCTCATTCTCGTCGAGCACATGATTGCGGACCTGCGCCTGCGCGTGCACGTGATCTCCGGGGAGACGCAGCGCGAGCCGGACGGCTTGGCGATCAGCTCGCGTAATCGCTACCTGACCGCCGAGGAGAGGAGCCACGCTCCCAAGCTGCACGCGACACTCATGCGCGTCAGAGAGGCCCTCCAAAACGGCGAGCGTGACTTCGTCGCGTTGCAGGCGGGCGCCATGAAAGCGTTACGCGAAGCCGGTTTCAAGCCGGATTACGTGGAAGTGCGGCACGCCGCGGATCTGACCAAGCCGAACGGCCGTGACCAGCCGAGCGAGCTCATCGTGCTCGCGGCCGCGTGGCTCGGTAAAGCGCGTCTCATCGATAATCTGCATGTGTAGGAGCCGACTCTTCTGTAGGAGCGAGCTTCGCTCGCGATCTCAGCCTGGTAGGAGCGAGCTTCGCTCGCGATCTTCGGCAAGAATCGCGAGCGAAGCTCGCTCCTACAAAGACAAAACCTACGGTTTCTTGGCGATGACTTGGTCGCGTCCCGCGGCCTTGGCCTCGTACATCGCCGCGTCCGCGCGATGAATGACGTCGTCGAGATCCTCGTCGGCTGCGATCGAGGTGACTCCGATCGATATCGTGACCGGCGGATCGAGGTTCGCGGGCGAGATCTTGCGCACCTTCTCGCGCAACCTTTCGGCTGTTTTCGCGGCTTTGTCGAGCGAGGCGCGCGGCAGGAACGCGGCGAATTCGTCGCCGCCGAAGCGCGCGATCAAATCCGTGGGCCGCAAATGCTTCCGCAGCACGCCGGCAACGGCGCTCAGAGCGCGGTCGCCGGCAATGTGGCCGTATTGATCGTTGAAGCGTTTAAAGCCGTCGATGTCGATCATCATGAGGCAGGCCGATGCCGCGTCTTTTTGCGCGCGCTTGAGCTCGCGGTCGAAGGTGTCGTGCATCCAATGCCGGTTGCCGAGCTCGGTCAGCGCATCGGTGACGGCGTGGTGCTTGGCCTCGCGCAGAACGTTCAAGCTGCTCGCGATGAACGCGTTATCGGAGCGCACACGCTCGGAAAGCACGACGAGAAGATTCTTCGCGAACTCATGCGAGCGCTCCACCATGCGCCACAGTAAGTTGTGGCTGATCACCATGAGATGGGAATTCTCCGCGGCCACGACGTAAGCGGACGGATCCTTGTCCTCGATCAGCGACATTTCGCCGGCGCAGCTTCCGGGTGTGAGGTCGACGATCTTGGCGCCTTCGAGCCCGCCGATGTGCACGCGCAGCTGGCCGCTCAGAACGACGTAGACGCAGCGATTCGGAATCTCCGGCGAGAGCAGTGTCTTGCCGCGTTCGACGTCGATCCGGCCGCAACTCGACAACAGATCGGTTATCTGCTCGGGATCGACGCCGCGGAACAGCGCGATGCTATTGAGCAGCGAGCGCTTGAAATCCGTGTCGATGATGGTGGGGCTCAGCGACTCGGTAGAGGCGGTGCTCATTGAGCCTGTCCGTGGGTCGATATCTTGCATGGTAAAGCGGCCTCAAGCCTTGTCAGTGATGCAGTTGGCAGTCTTACAGGGCGGCGGGGGCGTCAGCCGCTGAGCGCGCGCTTCGCCGCGGCCAAGTCGGCTTCGCGTTCGGGTGGGACGGGCGGAAAATCTATATTCAATATTTTCAATGAGTTATTAATTATTTCTGCGACAATACATCGCGTATAGTCTTTGTCGTCCGCGGGGATTGCGTACCACGGGGCCCACGGTCGTGAGGTCGCGGACAGACAGTCCTCGAACGCTTGGGTGTAGGCGTGCCAATGGTCGCGTTCCGCGATGTCTCTGGGGTCGAATTTCCAGCGTTTGTTGGGCCGCTCGATGCGTGCGAGCAAGCGCCGTCGCTGCTCTTCCTTGGAAACGTTGAGCCAGAACTTGAGAATGACGGTGCCGGAACGCGCGAGGTGAGCTTCGTGCTCGACGATGCTGCGATAGCGTTCTTGCCAGAAGTCGGGCGTTGCGGTCGCGGCGAGGCGTTGCGCCGCCAAGAGCTCCGGATGCACGCGCACGGCGATCACTTCCTCGTAATAGCTGCGATTGAATACGCCGATGTAGCCACGCTCGGGCAGCTGCGCCGTCGTGCGCCACAAGAAATCGTGCGCGATCTCTGTAGCGGACGGGCGCTTGAACGAAACGACACGCACGCCGGTCGGATTGACGCCCGTGAACACGTGACGGATCGTGCTGTCCTTGCCGGCAGCGTCGAGCGCCTGAAAGATCACGAGCATCGCAAAGCGCTGGTCGGCGAAAAGCTTATGCTGCCAACGGCCCAGTTCTCGTCGTTGCTTGTCGAGACGTTTTTCCCAGTCTCGCGAGGCCAACGTGTCCGCATCGGGAAGCGTCGCGTAGTCGGCAAGCCGGCAACGGCCGTCGAACGGCACCATGAGCGCATGCGAGTCGGGTGTGAACATTCGTTACGCGCTCCGTTTCAGGGGACCGTTCGATGGCGCGCGAGCGCCCAGGCGACGTGCTCGCGCACGAGCGCGGCGGGATGATCGGCGCGGCTCTCGAGGCTTGCGATGACCGCGGCGCTGGTCGGCGCGTTGCCGAGCGCAACCGCAATGTTTCTGAGCCAGCCCAAGTACCCGGCGCGGCGCAGCGCGCTGCCGGCCGTGCGGTCCGCCCACTCGATCTCGCTCCACGCGAAAAGCTCGGCGAGGCGCGCCGCTTCGAGTCCATGGCGTGGCGCGAAGTCGCGCGCCCCGGCGAGCCGCGCGTAGCGGTTCCATGGGCAGACGAGCTGACAATCGTCGCAGCCGAAGATGCGGTTGCCGATGGCCGTGCGGAGCTCCGCCGGGATGGAGCCTTTGTGCTCGATGGTCAAGTACGAGATGCAGCGCCGCGCGTCGAGCTCGTAGGGGCCGACGATTGCGCGCGTGGGACATACGTCGAGGCAAGCCGTGCACGAGCCGCAATGCCCGGCGACGGGCCGGTCGACGGGCAGCGGCAGATCCGTGTAGATCTCGCCGAGCAAGAACCAAGAACCGTCGCGCCGGTCGAGCAGATTCGTGTGCTTGCCGATCCAGCCCAAGCCCGCGTCGCGGGCCAACGCTTTCTCGAGCACGGGAGCGCTATCGACGAAGACGCGATAACCCATGGGCCCGGCACGCTCCTCGATCTCCGTCGCGAGCGCTTGCAGGCGTCGTCGCAGGACTTTGTGGTAGTCGCGACCGAGCGCATAGCGCGCGATGTAGGCAAGATCGGGGTTCGCGAGCACGCGCTGCGCGTCGGCGGACGGGTGCGGCAGATAATCCATGCGCGCCGCGATCACGCGCACCGTGCCCGGCACGAGCTCGGCGGGCCGCGCCCGTTTCGTCCCATGGCGTGCCATGTAAGACATCGTGCCGTGACGCTCGAGCTCGAGCCACCGATTCAGGTATTTCTCGTCGCGGGCAAGCGCGATATCGGCGATGCCGATTTTGCGGAAGCCGAGCGACTCGCCGAGCCGTTTGATCTCTTCGGCGAGGTCGGCAAGGTCGACCTCGGTGACGTCTCTCATGGCGCGATCGGTGACCCGGGTCGATCAGTATAATCCCCGCGATGAAACCCGAGACCCGCGTGCCGACCGCCATCTACACGAACGAGCAAGTGCGGGCGCTCGACAAAGCGGCCGTCGCACGGTTCGGCATTCCCGGGTTCGAGCTCATGACCCGGGCCGCGGAGGCTGCGTTTGCGGCCTTGCTCGAGCGTTGGCCGAACGCCGAGAGCGTTGCGGTGTTTTGCGGCGCCGGAGACAACGCGGGCGACGGCTACCTCGTGGCGCGACTTGCGCACGCACGGGGAATGAGTGTGCGCGCCGTCGCCGTCGGCGCCCCCGAGCGCCTGCGCGGCAATGCCGCGCGGGCTTGGGCGCAATGCGCCGAGGCCAAGGTTCCGCTACTGACGTGGCCCGAGCGGCCCGAGGCGGGCTTCGCGGCGGACGTCGCCGTCGACGCGTTGCTCGGCACGGGGCTCGACCGCGATCTCGATCCCGCTTACGCGGCTGCCGTCGAGTACGTCAATGCGCTCGACCTGCCGGTGCTCGCCATCGACATCCCGAGCGGGCTCGACGCGGACACCGGGCTGCCGCGCGGCGCCGCCGTGCACGCCGATCTCACGATCACGTTCGTCGCCTTGAAGCAGGGCCTCTACTTGGGCCGCGCACCCGACTACTGCGGCGACATAGCCTGCGCCGACTTAGGGCTGCCGGCGGAGGCGGCTCGCGGATTGGCGCCGGCCATGACGCGCTTGGACGATCACGACCTCGAGATGGCTTTACCGCGGCGGCCGCGCACGGCCCACAAGGGCTCGAACGGGCGGCTTCTGCTCGTCGGCGGCGGACCGGGCATGGCCGGGGCCATCCGCCTCGCCGCGGAGGCGGCGCTTCGAGCGGGCGCGGGCCTCGTCTACGTTGCCACGCACGCGGCGAGTGTCGCGACCGTCATGGCCGGCCGCCCCGAGATCATCTGCCGCGCCGTCGACGGCCCCGCGGATGTCGACGCGCTCGTGGGACCGTGCGATGCGATCGTGCTCGGCCCCGGGCTCGGCCAGACCGGCTGGGCCGAGCCGCTTTGGCGCCACCTCGTGCAAGTCGAGCGCCCGCTCGTGCTCGATGCGGACGGGCTCAACTTGCTCGCTCGATACCCCGTCGAACGCGAGCGCTGGATGCTGACGCCGCATGCGGGGGAGGCGGCTCGGCTGCTCGAGAGCTCACCGAGCGACGTCGAGCACGACCGGCTCGCGGCGATACGCGCGATCGCACGTCGCTTTCGGGCCGTCACCGTTCTCAAGGGAGCACGGAGCTTGGTCGCACAACCGGATGAATCGAATGAGGTTTCGGTCGCCGTCTGCGATCGAGGCAATCCGGGCATGGCGACGGCAGGCATGGGCGACGTGTTGTCGGGCGTCTTGGGCGCGCTGCTCGTGCAATGCGGTGATGCAGGCATCGCGGCGCGCGCGGGAGTGCTGCTGCATGCGCAGGCCGGTGACGACGCCGCCGCGGCCGGCGAGCGCGGCACGCTGGCAAGCGACCTGCTGCCGCACATCCGCCGCCGGGCGAATCCACGTTGAAGCTCAAGTTCGCGACGGAAGCCGAGCTTGCGGCGGGCGCGGCCGAGCTGTCCCGATGCTGGCGCGACCATGGCTTCCGCACGTTGCTCGTCGGGTTGCGCGGACCCCTCGGCAGCGGCAAGACGACCTGGGCGCGCGCAATGCTGCGCGGTCTCGGTTACGAGGGCCGCGTGCCGTCTCCGACCTACACGTTGCTCGAGGAATATCGCGTCGGCACGGGCCGCGTCGTGCACATTGATTTGTACCGGCTCACGGCTGCCGCGGAGCTCGAGTCGTTAGGCGTCCGCGACGAGCTCGGCGCGCCCGACGTCTGGTTGCTCACCGAGTGGCCCGAGCGTGCGCCCGCGCTGCTTGGGCGTTGCGATTTGGTGCTCGATTTCACGCCGGCGGGAGAGACGGCCCGTGACGTCGTCGTGACGGCATCATCAGCGGTCGGGCGGCGCGCGCTCGACGCGGTTTCTGGGACAAGATTAAATTAATGCGCTAATGCCCTATTTTATGAGGAATTATTGAATTCCGACCGCGGAAGCTGTAAACATAAGACTCCCGCTCAAGGGGACGGCGGCCGGTGCGATTCGGGGGACTGCTCAAAGGGATGGCGGCGTTGGCCTGGCTCGGCCACTGCGTGCTCGCGCACGCGGCCGAGGTTCAAAGCGTGCGCGTCCATTCGGGGCCCGAGGCGACGCGAGTTGTGCTCGATCTGTCCGCGCCGGCGGAGCACCGGGTCTTCACGCTCGCGAATCCCGACCGTCTCGTCATCGATCTCGCCGTCTCGGACCTCGCCGCGTCGGCGCCCATGCCCGAAGCGCGCGGCGTCGTCACGCGCGTCCGCACGGGACCGCAGGCGAACGGCACGTTACGCGTCGTGCTCGAGCTTCGCGAGAGCGTCAAGCCGAAGAGCTTCCTGTTGCCGCCGAGCGAGCCTTACGGTCACCGTCTCGTCGTCGATTTGTCGCCGGCCGGCGGTACGCCGCAAGTGCGGCGCGCGACGGCGATCGAAGGCACCGCGGGCCGCGACCTCGTCGTCGTGATCGATGCCGGGCACGGCGGCAGGGATCCGGGTGCGAGTGGACCTCACGGCGCGCGCGAAAAGGACGTCGTGCTCGCAATCGCGCGGCAGCTCGCAGACGATCTCGAGCGCCGGCCGGGCCTTCGCGTCGCGATGACTCGCACGAGCGATCGCTCCGTTTCCTTCGATGAGCGCATGGGTATCGCGCGCCGCGCGGAAGCCGATTTGTTCCTGTCGATCCACGCCGATGCGTTCCAAGACGCGAGCGCACGCGGCGCGACCGTGTATGCCCTTTCCACGGGCCGAGCAACGGATGAGGTCGCACGCCGCGCCGCGGAGCGCGAGAACGCCGCAGATCTCATCGGCGGTGTTTCGATTGCCGACAAGGATGAGGTGCTCGCACGCGTGCTGCTCGATCTGTCGCAAAGTGCGGCCATCAGCGCGAGCCTCTCCGCGGGCCAAGAGATCATCGCCCAGATGAGCTCCGTGACGCGTATGCGCAAGTCGCGCGTCCAGCAGGGCTCCTTTTTCGTGCTCACTGCGCCCGATATTCCGTCCATACTCGTCGAAACCGCCTACATCTCGAATCCGCGCGAGGAATCCGCACTGCGCGACCCCGGTTACCAGCGTGACCTCGCGCACGCGATCGGCGCCGGCGTCGTGAACTACTTCCGCCTCAATGCGCCGCCCGAAAGCACTTTCGCGCACAATCCGCCGCCGCCGGCGGCAGCGCCGGTCCGTCACGTCATCAAACGGGGCGAGACCTTGTCCGAAATAGCGGCCCAGTATCGCGTCAGTCTCGTGAGCCTGCGGCAATCGAACGGCATCCGCGGCGATACCATCCGCGTCGGCCAAGTCATCACGATTCCCTTGTAGGAGCGAGCTTCGCTCGCGATTTCTTTTGTTGCGCAAGGCTCGCCCCGGAGAACCAGAATCGCGAGCGAAGCTCGCTCCTACAAAGAGGCCGCTCCCACGTCGAGGCCGGGCCAATTAGAATGGCATTCGTGGCCATTCGAATTCTTCCCTCACAGCTCGTCGATCAAATCGCCGCCGGGGAAGTCGTGGAGCGACCGGCGGCGGTCGTCAAGGAGCTCGTCGAGAACGCGCTCGACGCCGGAGCGACGCGCATCGATCTCGAAATCGAGGCCGGCGGCACGCGCCTCGTGCGCGTCACGGACAACGGCTGCGGCATCGCGCGCGACGAGCTCGGGCTCGCGCTGTCGCGCCATGCGACGAGCAAGATTGCGAGCTTGGACGACCTCGAGTCGCTCGGCACGTTGGGCTTTCGCGGCGAAGCGCTACCGAGCATCGCGTCGGTTGCGCGCCTCAAGCTCACGTCGCGCCTACCGAGCGAGTCGCACGGCTGGAGCATCGCCTGCGACGGCGGCGAGATCGGCGCGGAGCGCCCGGCGCCGCACGCAGGCGGGACTTGCGTCGAAGTACGCGACCTTTTTTACAATACGCCGGCGCGCCGTAAGTTTCTGCGCACGGAACGCACCGAGTTCGCGCATCTCGACACCGTCATCAAGAATCTCGCGCTGGCGCGCTCCGACGTCGAGTTCTCCCTGAAGCACAACGATCGCCGGTGGCTGCATTTGCCCGTGGCGGTCGGGCGCGAGCAGCAGGAGCGGCGCATCGCGCAACTTTGCGGCGACGAGTTTCTCGAGCATGCGCGTTACTTCGAGCGCGAGATCGAGGGGCTCCGTCTCAGCGGCTGGCTTGCCGCGCCGACTTTCTCGCGCCCGCAAGCAGACCTGCAGTTCACGTTCGTGAACGGGCGATTTGTGCGCGACAAGCTCCTGCGCCATGCGGTTCGGCAGGGCTACGCCGACGTGCTGTTTCAGAGCCGCCAACCCGCTTACGTGTTGTTCGTCTCGCTCGATCCCAAGCGCGTCGACGTCAACGCACACCCCGCGAAGCTTGAAATCCGTTTCCGCGATTCGCGCCTCGTTCATGACTTCGTGTTTCGTACCGTGGAGGCCGTGCTTGCGTCGCCTGTCGAGGCTTCGGCCGACGCGGTCCCGCGACTATCCGTGGCCGGCGCCGACGTGGAGTCGCGCCCCGGCGATTCACTCGGTTCCGGGAGGCAGAACACGCTCGGCCTCGACGGCGCTCACGCGCAATACCTGCCGCTCTATGAGCGCCTGCATTCGCAAGCCTCGGGCTCGACTGCACGCATCGAGGATCGGGAGCTGCCGCCGCTCGGTTTCGCGCTCGCGCAGCTCGCCGGGATCTACGTGCTCGCACAAAGCGCCGACGGCCTCATCATCGTCGATATGCATGCGGCGCACGAGCGCATCACCTACGAGCGTATGAAGGGCGAGCTCGAGGCGCACCGTGTCACGGCTCAACCGTTGCTCGTGCCCGTGACGTGCAAGGTGTCGCTCGCCGAGGCGGAGGCCGCCGAGGAATTCGCCGCCGACATCGAGCGTCTCGGCTTGAGCTTGGTGCGCCGCGGTCCCGCCGAGGTCCACATTACGGCGGTTCCGGCGCTGCTCGCGGGCGCCGACGTCGCGGCGCTCGTGCGCGACGTGCTCGGCGATCTCGCCGGCAGCGGCGGTGCCCGGCGCTTAGCGAAGGCCGTGAACGAAGTGCTGGCCACCATGGCCTGTCACGGCGCGGTGCGCGCGAACCGCAAGCTTGCGCTCGCGGAAATGGACGCTCTATTGCGGGAAATGGAGCGCACCGAGCGCATCGACCAATGCAATCACGGGCGCCCGACCTGGATGCGGATCACGATCGCCGAGCTCGACGCGCTCTTTCTGCGCGGGCAATAGGCGCGGGACGTGGTTCAAGAACGAGTGCCGCTGCGCGGGCTGTGTCTCACGGGCCCGACCGCGTGCGGCAAAACGGAGCTCGCGCTGGCGCTCGCTGCCGAGCTCCCGCTCGAGATCGTCAGTATGGATTCCGCGATGGTGTATCGCGGCATGGATATCGGCACGGCGAAGCCGCCGCCCGACGTTCTCAAGCGATTTCCCCACCATCTCATCGATATCCGCGATCCGGAAGATGCGTATTCGGCGGGAGAATTCCGCACCGACGCCGTCGCGGCATTCGCTGCGGTGCAAAGCCGCGGCAATTGGCCGCTGCTCGTCGGCGGCACGCTCCTGTATTTACGCGCGCTGCGCGAGGGGCTTGCCGATTTGCCGCAGCGCGATGCGCGGGTTCGTGAAGCGATCGACGCGGAAGCGCGCGTCCACGGCTGGGCGGCGATGCACGACCGGCTGCGCCAGGCCGATCCGGAGTCGGCGGCGCGCATCAAGCCCTCGGACCGGCAACGCATCCAGCGCGCGCTCGAGGTGCACGCGCTCACGGGCCGGCCTCTTGCCGAGCTCACGCGGCGCCGGGTGCAAAGCGTCATGCCCGAGATCGAGATCGCGGCTTTCGCCGTCGTGCCCGCGGACCGGAGCCAGGTCGCGGCGCGAATCGAGCGACGCTTCGACGGCATGGTCGAGCGGGGATTCGTCGAAGAGGTGCGGCGATTACGTGCGCGCCCGGCGCTCGACGCGCGCCATGCAGCGATGCGCTCTGTCGGCTATCGGCAAATATGGGGCTACCTCGCGAACGACTATGATTGGCACGAGGCGCGGCGCCGCGCCATTGTCGCAACGCGGCAACTCGCCAAGCGTCAGATGACGTGGTTGCGTTCGGACCGGGCATGCGAATCTTTGCCCGCCTTCGCGTCGGACCTCGGTCGGCAGCTCAGCGAGCGCGTGGTCCGCCGGCTCGAACAGTGGGCATGAACCCCGCGACACGTGTTAACATTTAGGTCGTGTGGGGTTAAAATTATTCCGCGAGTGGGATTAATATCGGAGCGAGATTTCAGGAAGCGCATTGTGCGCGGCCAGCACTTCGGGCCTGGTCTCGAGAAAGCTAATAATAAAGGAGATAGTCATGGCCAAAGGACAGTCTTTGCAGGATCCGTTTCTTAATGCTTTGCGCAAGGAAAAGGTTCCCGTATCAATCTACTTGGTCAATGGCATCAAGTTGCAGGGGCAGATCGATTCTTTCGACCAATTCGTCGTATTGCTGCGCAACAGCGTGAATCAAATGGTCTACAAGCACGCCATTTCAACCGTTGTTCCGGCGCGCAACGTGCGTTTGTCCGCCGAAGAAGATGGCGACGGCGAAGATTGACGGCCGGCTTTCGCGGCGGGAAGTGCCTGTTGCTTGAACGTCCGCGCAGCGGGGAGCGCTGTCTTCTCCTGCACATTGGCTTAGGGCGTGCCTGTCACGCCGATGAAATCGCCGAATTCAACGCCCTGGCGAAATCGGCGGGCGCCGAGATTGCCGCCGAAGCGCGTGCGCAACTCGCGCGCCCCAACGCGCGGTATTTCGTGGGGCAGGGCAAGGTCGCCGAAGTCGCGGAGCTCGCCCAGGCGTCCGGAGCGGAGCTCGTGCTCGTGAACCAGCCGCTCGGCGCGAGCCAAGAGCGTAATCTCGAGGAGGCGATCAAGGTTCGCGTGCTCGACCGGAACGGTCTGATACTCGATATTTTTGCGCAGCGCGCCGCGAGCTTCGAAGGCAAGCTCCAGGTCGAGCTTGCGCAGCTCGATCATCTGTCGACGCGCCTCGTGCGCGGATGGAGCCACCTCGAGCGCCAAAAGGGCGGCATCGGCCTGCGCGGTCCGGGCGAGACTCAGCTCGAGGTCGATCGGCGCCTGATCGATCGCCGAATTCGCCGCCTCAAGACCAAGCTCGACCGCGCCGAGCGGCAGCGCGAGGTCAGCCGCCGCGAGCGGCAACGCACAAAAATCCCCACGGTTGCGCTCGTCGGCTACACGAACGCCGGCAAGACGACCTTGTTCAACGCTTT
>Ga0209640_10000660_pt1 | contig 27225 bp, 22 predicted proteins | sample RifCSP10_1_FD_184018 | JGI IMG/M metagenome (GOLD analysis project Ga0209640, IMG submission 184018) | Soil microbial communities from Rifle, Colorado - Rifle CSP2_sed 10_1 (SPAdes) (version 2) | ecosystem: Environmental > Terrestrial > Deep subsurface > Rock core/Sediment | place: Rifle... | reverse complement strand
CCTTTACATACCAGTCGCGGTGGTAGTTCAGCAGATACCGATACGCGCCGATCAGAAACGATCCCGACCCGCAGGCCGGATCGAGAATCCGCAACTTGGAGATCTGCTTCGGCGTCTTGCCTTGACACAACGCGCCGACGGTGTGCTTGACGATGTACTCGACGATGTAGGCGGGCGTGTAATAGACGCCGCCGGCTTTCTTCACTTCCGGCTTCTCTTCCACCTTTGCCTGATGCCCGGCCGTGAGCCGGATGACCTTGCCGAGAAACTGCTCATAGACCTGGCCTAGAATTTCCGTGGGGAACACGGAAAACTCGTAAGGACTTTGGGGATAGTAGAGCCGGCTCAGAATATCCTTGAGCACCTTGTCGTCAATCTTCAGACGCGGCGTGAGGTCATCGGGCGATTCGGCCCGGTCCTTTTCGGGGTGGAAGTGAAAGAGGCCGGAGTTGTATCGGTCGTCGGCCTGTTCGTAGAGATAGCGAAGCCGCCCATAGATGTTCTGGCCGTTAAGGAGCGCTTGAAGCTGGGCGTAGGGTTCGACGCCACGGTCTTCGCAAATGCGGAGGAAGATGAGCCGGTCGATCGTGCGCTGGACGGCAAAGTTCAGCTCGTGGACGGAGAGCTTGGGGTTTCGCACCGCCAGGTTCTTGGCGAGCGCTTCGCGCCAGGTTTCGATCTCTTTCAAAAATTCAGCATCGACGGTGGCTGTCCCACGCTTGCGGTCGGTGACGGCATACTTGTCGAAGGAGCCCTTGAGAACCGCGTCCTTGGTAAAGATGGAGGCAATCTCGTCCCATCGGGTCAGGTAGTCCCGATAGGTCAGGTAGAGAATGCGTCCGGCGCTGGGTTTATCGGACAGGTTCGGGCGAGTCCGGCAATCGTAGACGACGAACTCTTCAAAATCCGTCAGGATGGACAACGGAAGTTTAGCCGACCAGGCATAGCGGCGAAGCTGATAGGCAGGGCTGAGATCGTCTTTCAGATTGACGGCGGGCTTCTTAGCTTCGAGGAAAAATTTGCGGGCGCCGCCGATACGAAAACAGTAGTCGGGAGCTTTGGTGTAGCCGCCAATCTTGATGGCATCTTCATGGATGACATCTTTGTACGCCTCGGCGTGGCCCTGCTTATTGGCGACATCCCACCCGAGCGCCTCAAAGAACGGATCGAGAAACTCCCGGCGCAGTTGGGTTTCATTGTAACCTTGGATTTTGTAGGACTCACGGTTCTGCTCGAACCGGTCGATGAGGGTGGCAATGATAGGGGGTGCTTGACTCATAACCGGCAGTCACTCTTTGTTTCTGTTTCGGTTCCGGCGAAGAATACCCCTTTCCCCGCGAGAAATCACCCCGCCTTTTCTGGGGAGCAGAGCATATGGCGTATGGCTGAGGGGCGAAGGCGCAGCCTGTTTGTTTGGGTGGTTTGTCTGGTTCATCGAACATTGTTTAACCTTGCCCTGCAGGCTCGTATAAGAGCAACCAGACTGTCCTTCACAGCGCGCGTCCAACGAGGACCTTCCGGAGGCCGCGCGTTGCGCGAGCAACTGAGGTCGGCGTCCTTGCCCCGCCTCTCGTCAGGCCTGCATCGGAACGCATAGGTAACCGGTGGACTCGGAATGCTTTCCGGTCGCCTATACGGTCCACGGTGTTCGTTGTGATCCGTGAATCACAGCGATAATGTCAACTTGGTCGGGCTTGATGTGATAGATGATTCGGTAAGGGCCTTCCAGAACTTCCCGTATCTGTGGGAACTCGACTTCAGGGACGATGCGGCCGGATTGGGGGAAGGCGCCGATTTGCTGGGAACGTCTGGTGAGACGGTCAACGATTCTCAGGGCGTACTCTGGTGAGCTCTGCCCGATGTAGGCATGAATGCTTCGCAGATGGCTTATTGCGGTATCGGTCCAATGAACCCTCACGCCGACAGTCCGAACGAGGAGCGCACCTGTTCGACATCGGTCGTTCGCCCCGCTTGGCTGTCAGCCAATCCCGCCTCAACAGCCTGACGGACGTAAATTTCGTGTACGAGATCCTCCCATGTGGAGTTTTCAGGGAGCTTCTCCACCAGCCTGCGGGCTTCTTCCTTAATGCTCGGAGTAGCCATATGTTTCCCTCCCCCGTTTCTGCAATGAAACCAACTATACGACAGGCAGGAGCTTGAATCAATGCGCCGAAAAATCTACGGGGTCGGAAGTCTTTCCGAAAGGTCGCGCCTGAAGGGTCGTTGCTTGATTTTCCACTAAAGTTGAACGCTCCCCGCTGAATCTGAAAACCCATATCCGATTAGACTGAAGGCTTTTTTACCCGCACTTCGGCACGATGTCCTGTGGCGGCGAGAACCCGAATGAGCACATCGGTTGACACGCCGTGGGTGTTGCCATTCGCAATCGCGGTCACTCGCGTTCTCGACGTTCCGGCGCCTTCGCGATATCGGTATGGGTGAGCCGGCCCGCTTGAATGATCTTCGCGAGCGCCACGGTGAGTTCCGAGCGAAACTCTATTTCGGCGGTGTCGGCCATCGACAAACCCAAGGCGCGTCCGAGCTCTTCGGCGGTCCGAACCGTCACATTCTTTTGAGTTTTAGTCGTGGCCATACGGATGCAGTATGTCCTGAATTCAGGACATTAGCAAGGAGAGTCGTTTCCGGATTCAGGAAGCAAGGGCAATCTTTGCAATCATATGTTGGCCTGCTTGAGGCGTTGGTAGTTTCGTCACTCGAATAGTTCTTTCAGGCTCGCTCATTTTTTCTTCAGGGATGGGGGCTGATTGATCTCCCACTGCGCGCGTCCAACGAGGGCCTTCGGAGGCCGCGCGTTGCGCGAGCACGGGAGATCATCAGGCTCCATCCCTTCACCTCTTTGCTTCCGGAGGCGGCCAATTCAGCTCAGCGTGCCGGCCGCAGTAGAAGCAGGAGAGGCGGTAACGGGCTTTGCGCCGAGGATTCGGCATGGATGTAAAGGTGATGGGGGTGTCGTCAATGGGGCAAGTGGGTTGATCGTGCAGGAGATGCACCTCGGCCATCATAGTGATCGAGGCGCCGTCCCACGGTGGGGTTGGCTGTTCTTTGCCGGCAATCTGTTCCTTCGTATGACATTGTTTACATTCGGCTTCGTAAGTCTTGATATGGGCGAGATGGGGGGAGTGGTCGGTGACGTTCATCGCTCCGCCGCATCCGGGCTTGAGACAGGTGAGATGTTCGTGCTGTAAGGCCTGGACAAACCGACCGTGTTCTGTCCGTTCTTGTTCTGATTTCATAAGACCTCCCTCATATCCTGCTTCTTCGTCATTCCCAGAAGGCTGGACAGCCTTGGCTCAACTGCGCGCGTCCAACGAGGGCCTTCCGAGGCCGCGCGTTGCGCGAGCAAAGAGCCGAGGCCGTCTAGCCTTCTCACACCCCCCATGCTCCACTGATTTGAATGTTGGCCCCATTTACATACCGCGCATCATCGCTAAGGAGATATCGCACCGCGGCCACGGTATCGTCTACGGTTCCGATGTAGCCGGCGGGGATGCGTTTGGTCATGCCGGCGAGTTCTTCCGGTGGTGCGCTGCCTGAATCGATGAAGCCGGGCGAGATCGCATTGACGGTAATACCGTGGGGCGCCAGTAGTTTGGCCAGTGTGCGAGTCAGAATCAAGACGCCGGCCTTGGCGATGTAATGGGCCGTCACGTCCGGTTGAGAAATCATCTGGTCTGCGTTGGCCATGCTGAAGCTGATGATTCGACCTGATTTGCGAGCTTTCATTCCCGTTGCAACTGCTTTGGCGAGATAGAAAATGGGATGGAGATTGCCGTCGAACATTTCGTTCCAGCCTGCCGCCGTTTCGTCGAACAGGTTTATGCGATGGTACGGTCCTGCGCCGTTGATCAGCGCATCGATCCGTCCCCACTGCTGTTCGACTTGGGCCACGAGACCTTTGGCTGCCTGGGGGTCTGACACGTCACAACGAATCGAGAGGGCACGACCTCCACGGCTGGTGATGGCGTCGGCTGTGGCTGTTGCCGCTGCTTCGTTTGTGCGGTAGCAGATGGCGACCGACCACTGTTGTGCCGCCAGGTCGAGTGCGATCCCCCGTCCGATGCCTTTGGCTCCGCCTGTGATGAGCGCCACTCGTTCTGTCATAGATGATCCCTTCCGTGGCTGGTGTGGCCGATCATGTTACTTATCGAGTCTTGAGTCTGGTTGCGAGTAGCTGCAATGTGCCGGCTGTTCGCATGGAGAAGGTCCGGTCTTGTTTGGGTTTCTTATTATCCTCTCGGCATTCTGCGATGAGCGCCTGCAAGTCCGCGATCGTATCCACGTCGCGCCAGGCAGTGGTGAGTCCGACGGACAAACCCAATGTCTTGGCCTGTTGTTGTGTGACAGCGAGGACTTGATCGGTGGACCAGGGCACCCCGGTAAAGAGTTTTTCTGCCGGCTGCGTGAGGCCGATGAGGTAGTACCCTCCATCCTGGGCTGGTCCCAAGACCACGTCCGCTTGGCTCAGCAGTGCGAGCGCCTCTTGATACACCGACAGAGGCAAGGTCGGGACATCGGTCCCCACGATGAGCACCTGCTTGTAGCCTTTAGCGAATAAGTCGACACAGGTGCGGTGTATCCGCTGGCCCAGATCCTCTCCTACTTGATCCAACAGGCGGACGCCTTGTCGTTCCTCCATAATTTTGAAGAACACCAGCGCTGAGGAAGGCGCACAGGCCAGGTACCGATGAAACGGGAGGTGAAGTGTTGCCACAGCGAGTTTGGTCCGTTCCAGCATGTCGAGCACGAAACTGCCTTGCAGGGTGGCTGCCTCGTCCGGCGTCAGCGGCGGGCAGAGCCGCGTATTCACCTCGCCCGGGATCGGAGCCTTGGCGAAGATCACCAACGCCGCGTGAGGCGAGAGGTGGGAGTTGTCGGGATTCTGAGAGGAAGGCTGTTTCATGAATTATCGAACCAATCCATACCATCGACTCAGTGTATGAGCGCGTACGCCGATCCAGTAAAGGAATCGCAGCGCCCACATCAAGAGGATTGTCCGCAACGGTCCATGCCGCTCCCAGCGACGGAAGGAGGTGGTCACGGTCGCGGTGAGGGCCGCGGTCGCTCCCTTTCGTTTGAGTCTGCGTGAGAAATCGACATCCTCCATCAACGGCATATCGGCGAAGCCTCCGATCTGTTCGAAGATGTGACGACGCACGAACAGGGCCTGATCGCCGGTAGCGATACCGCTCAGTCTCGATCGCCAGCTCATCATTCTGCTGATGATGGTTCCCCACATCGATGGGCGATCGAATCGGACATCGAACCGTCCGCCCACGATCCGTTGATCGGCCAGCATCGTTTCGATTATCGTGTTGGCATCGTCTGGAAGCAGCGTGTCGGCATGGAGGAAGAGAAGAATCTCTCCGCCGCTGGCCTTTGCGCCTTCGTTCATCTGCCGGGCGCGTCCGCAGGGAGCGATCACCAGTCGTACGGGGCTGTGTGCCGGGGACTGAGTTTTCCGTCTGTATGACTCGACAAGCACAGGGGTTTGATCGAGGCTCCCTCCATCCACCACGATGAGTTCATCGAAGCCGAGCGAGGCGGTGTGCGCTAGTGTGGCTATGATTGTCCGTTCTTCGTCCAGTGTGGGGATGATGACGGAAATCGACATCGCCATGACACATTAGAAGGTTGTGGGAAAACTATGTTGGCGCATGACAACTTCGATGACCCGCACGCGTGGCACAACAGGAGAACACTCCCCCAGGATGCTCAAACAGGCTGTCCAGCAAGGCCGCAGCGAGTGAAGGGCCGAGGCATGCCCTCCGGGGTACGTTGAGGGTCTGAACGATGCGAGAACGCAGCTGGCGGACTGTTTGAGCATCCTGTTATGTGGGTTTCTTCGGTTCATTGAACATGAAATACATGACGACAACTACTGTACCCCAAAACACGACTTGCTTGTGCCAGAAGAGGACTTCCCCATAGTGGAAGAAGACGGCTGCGAGCAGGAGGGCGCCGCCGATGAGGCTGTAGCGGAGGGTTATGTTTTCGACGACCGCATTCGCCCACACCGCGACCCCACCGAAATAAATCAAAAAGGGAATAACGTCGATCTCGAATCCCCCGCTGATCGAGAGAAATATGTCGAGGAAGCCGATGAAAATGAGGGCGGTGCCCACGATCATCCCGGCGACACGCAGTTGGTTGTCGCCCCCGGAGTCGTCATCCGGCTCGCGGCGCACCGGTTCCTGTGGCGGTCCTGGCGGTTCTGGTGGCATGGTCAGCTGGTTCCTAGCTGTTCGTGAAAGGTGAAACGTAAAGCGTGAAATGTCCGGATCAGAAGCGAGTGACGCTTCACGAGATAGGCTTCACGGGTGTCGATAACGACACTGGCGGACTGGTTCAGCATCCTGCTAAATCTTAAAATGTTTGCTCAGGGTAAGACCTTGGCGCTGATACGAGGACCCGAGTGCCGTGCCATAGAGCTGACTGGGGTGTGCGAGCATCCTGTCGTATACAACCTTAAAAAAGGTTTGTCCATCATGGATCAGGAAGGGCACGTCGTGGGGGCGGACCTCCAGGACCACTTGGGTGCCATGCAGGTCGCCGCGGCCGTACCCAAATCCAGGATCGAAAAACCCGGCGTAGTGGGTCCGTAACTCGCCACAGGCTGCTTCGAAGGCGACCATCTCGGCCGCGTAGCCGGCGGGAACGCGAATCCGTTCTTTCGACGCGAGAATGTAAAACTCCTCCGGTTCCAAAAGGAGACTGTCCTGGCGGTGGCGGTACAGGGGCTCCCAAAAGTCGAGCGCCGCATAGTGGCCGACTTTTGACAGATCGATGACGTGACTGTTCTTCTTCGCCCGATAGCCGATAATCGGTGAGCCACTTCGGTCGTCTCCCTTCAGATCGATGCGGAGAAACAGGCCGCGGTCTGTCCGGAGATCACGGGTACCCAGCGCGTGCTTCGTGGGGAGATTGTGGTAGAGCAAAGGCGTTCGCTTGTGGAGCGTGTGAAGCGACCGGTCTGACACGGTGGCGTCGCCGCGGACGAAGCGAATTTGATTGAGAGAGTATCCGGTCTTCACCTTGATCGCGAACGAACGAGGGACGATCTCCAGATAGAGGGGCCCGGCATAGCCGGCGCGGATTTCATCGAATCCGGTGTTGAGATCCGTCACGACGCGGGTAAAGACGTCCAGCCGTCCGGTCGTACTCTTGGGATTGGTCCGCGCCCGGAGGGTCTTGGGTAACGCCACCCGTTCCAGTAGTGGCACCAAATAGACGTGGCCTTTTTCGAGAATGGCCCCTTCGGTCAGGTCCATTTCGTACATCACAAGGTCGGACTGGTAGAAGTCCAGGACGTTGAGTCGGCTCGTGATCTCGGATAGTTCAGGGAGGAAGCTGCTGATCAACCGATAGGCCTTGCGCCCGAGACGCAAATCAAGACTGGCCGGCTGGATCTGCCGGTCTTCGATCGGCACGTCGGCGTGGATGGCACCGCTCGCGATCAGCTGCTTAATCTGTTGGTAGGGCAAAATGCCTTGCGTGGTTCGGGTGCTCACAGGTCGTCGTGTTCTCCAGTACTGCACGATTCCAGCGATGGCCCTGCGCTGACCATTGGCAGCTCCCGCGCGGATCCCTGTTGCGGTTGAGGATAGTGAAAGGCCTTGTTCTCATAGTTCTTCAAGAGGACCCCCTCGGCATCCATGTGCACCATGTAGTCGCCTGGGAGCAAGGGGATCTTACCGCCACCGCCTGGCGCATCGATCACGAAGTGCGGGACCGCCATCCCGCTGGTGTGACCCTGCAGCGACTTAATGATGTTCAGCCCCGTTTCGACCGTGGTGCGGAAGTGGTTCGTGCCCTTGGTCAGGTCCGCTTGGTAGAGATAGTAAGGTTTGATGCGAGCGAGCAGGAGCTGATGCATCAAACGTTTCATGATGTCCGGATCGTCGTTGACGCCTTTGAGCAGCACGGTCTGCGCGCCAAGCGGCACACCGGCATCGGCCAACATTCCACAGGCTGCTTTGACTGCCGGGGTCAGTTCATCCGGGTGATTGAAATGCAGGTTCATATACACAGGGTGGTATTTTTTCACGATCGCACAGAGTTCCGTGGTGATCCGTTCCGGCAATGTGCCGGGCACCCGGGAGCCGAGGCGAATCAGTTCCAGATGCGGAATGGTGCGTAGGGCCTTGAGGATCCGTTCTAGTAAATGATCCGGCAGGAGCAAGGGGTCGCCGCCGGAGAGGATGACGTCGCGCACTTCGGTATGCTCGCGCAAGTAGGCGATGGCCTGGTCGAGTTCGCCTTTCTTGAGGAATCCAGGTTTCCCGACCAGTCGTTTTCTCGTGCAGAACCGGCAGTAAATCGGGCACTGGTTCGTCACCATCAGCAGGACGCGATCTGGATAGCGATGGACAAGATGTGGGACCGGACTCATGAGATCTTCCTCTAGCGGATCGTCTTCCGCTTCGAAGTCGTCCATCTCGGCAATATCCGGGACCACCTGTTTCCAAATGGCATCGCCCTTTTCTTTGATCGTCGCCATCACCGTGGGGGTAATGCGCATCGGATAGTCGCCCACGATAGCTTCGATTTCTTTCGCATCGACCCCGAGCCGGTCCGCCAAGTCTTTTGGTTTCACGATACTGTCAGCGAGTATGCGTCTCCATGCTTCCATGCGATCTCCTTTACTGTCGATTGGATCAGCAGGCCTATGGCAGGATGCTGAAAAAGTCCGCCAGCCTGTCTTGCTCATCTGGTCTGTTCGGTCTGTCTCGTTTAATTAGTTTGTTTGGTTTGTCTTGTTTATTTGGTTGCATCAGACTAACCGGATCAACCAGATGGACCAGAGAAACCAGATCAACCAGACAGACCAGGCTTGTCCCAGCTGTGCAGGCCATCGAAGTCCTGCTGTGCCGAAATAGTTTTTCCGCAGCCTGTTAGTCGTCCGCGATCCGTTCCTGACCGTACGTCTTGTCCAAATGATCGAGGATGTCGTCGGTTTCCGTCAATACCATGTCCCCATCCTTGAGGACAGGAACGTAGTACTGGCCTGAGACGTCGTGGACCACTTTGCGCATCGGGCGCACGTCGGGCACGACGATGCGCTCATATTCGATGTGGAGGCCCGCCAGTTTCTGGCGCACCACCTCACAGTCGGGACACCAGGCAACGTGATAGAGGGTCATTGCCATAAACGTTCAGTCGTCAAGTCGAAAGTCATCAAGTCTTAAAGTCATCATGAAGAAATAAATACGGGCTTTATGACATTCAGACTTGACGACTTTCGGACTGTCCCTGCGCCAGCGTGCACGGCACCATGACGGCGTCTTTCATGCCGTGGATCACCTTCTTATCCGCGGGGCAGATGGTAGCCAGGATACCAGCCAGTTCGGTCTTTTCGCCACTCACGAAATAATAGGGTGAGAGCCTGGCGCGACCGGACATCCGGTTCATCTCACTGGTCACCGGATCGAAGTAGTCGAGTTCATACAGGCGGCCCTTGTGAAACTCCTGCAGAATATAGGGTGTTCGGGGAAAGGCCGCCAGGGCCTTGTCGATGGCGTCGGCCCATTCTCCCTGCGGCATATCGTGTCCAACCGATACGCCTCGGCTGCCCCAGGCGAGTTCAGAAAACCCCGATGGTTTGATCACGAAGTGCCGTTCTTTCTGGGTTGCCGTGGCCAGCTCGCGCCAGTCCATCACGGCCCGTCCTCCGATCTCCAAACCAGGAATCGTGGCGGACGGAGGGATCGGCGCAGGATCGAGCGTCCACGTACGCGGCATGATGGTGGTCAGGTGGAGGAAGACCTCCCGGCCCAATGCCTGCTCCCAGAACGGTTGCAAGGCTGGGTGATGGAGGAGGGCAAAGGCGAGCTTTTCTTCCAGCGCCGGCTTGTAGGGAGGTGTGACGGCGACCCGGTCCTTTTTGATCGCATATTGAACGAGTTCAGATTTGGGAATGTTCAGGAGATCGAATAACTCGTAGAAGCGATAAATCAAGGCGATCGGCTGGTCCATGCCCTCGCTGGTGATCCGGAGGCCTTCTTCGGTGAATCGAATGTGGCGAGGTTCCACGCAGTAGGCGTCGAGACCGATTGCTTGGAGCCTGGTCGCAAGCCACGTCATTTCAGGCCGATAGTCTTTAGCCTCCTCCGACATCAGAATTGCGACGCACCCCGTATGCTGGGCGAGCTGGGATTTCACCATGGCCGCAAATCCCCGAACCATCCCCTCGGGGCCTCCCACGATCTCCAGGGGGTGAGGGGTAAGGGGGAAGGGATAAGGGGGTTGAGAGGCGGCTTTGTTTTCGCTTACGTGACCATTGACCAATGACCATTGACTGTATATCTCAGTCAACGCTCCGGTTAATCCGATTCCTCCGGGGACTGAGTCGAGCTCGGTGATCACCATGCCGTTCTGGGTGGGGATGATGTCCGGTCGGATGACCGCGGGAAGCTGGTCACGAAACCGTTTCATCCGGCTGTACGTGAGCAGACCTTCCGGTTTTCCTTGATCCAGGTATCCCGCCACCCAGGCTGGTTGGAGGCCACGTACACTCTCGTTATAGAGACGGTTCAGGGCTCGATAAAAGGATAAGAGCTGTGGTCCGAGCTGGTGAAAAAAATCTAGCTGGTCTTTCGTGAGAGAGAACGGGGTGGTGGCAATTCGCCAGGTGGTCGTGGCGGTGACCATTCCAGGAACCGAGGCCTGACCTGGCAAAGCAGGAAAGAGCCCAGCTTTGCTCAGCTGGTCACGGATGATCGCGCAGCGGTGAAGGAGGTTGGAGGTAGCCAAGTCAGACAGAGGCAGTATCCGTGTCAATGAGAGCCCTTCATGCGAGGCCAAAGAACTGTAACACGGGCTTTAGGACCGTACAAGGGGCGATGGGAACGGTGAGGAAGAGGTGGCAGGGCTCGCCATGCGTGCGCAGTTTTTCCCCGCCCTCTTCGCGACGTAGACTTCTCATCGAAGGCGACCACGAGTTCTGATAGAACGGACGCATGGATGGGAAATAATGTGGCGTTTTCTGAGAGGGGAACCGGTGAAAAAAGTGACATCCCTTTGGGCACTCCAGCAGAATGGTGCTAGGATGAGCTGCACATCGATCGGAATCCTTCAATGTCCTTCTACACCGATAATCTGGTGGGCGCTTCCGTGACACCACCGATCGCGCTGCCACAACTCGTGCCGAGCCGTATCTGTCTCCAGTGCGATGTCTGTTGTCGGTTCCCGGACCCCGATAGCGCCCTCCGTCCGTATTTTACCGAGAACGAAATCACCCGGGCCCTGGCTGGGGGCGTTGAGGGAACGGTTTTTCCCAATCGGCGAGGGTCGCAGGTGATCCTGGTTCCCGAGCTCCATGGAGACGGGTATCTCTGTCCGGCATTCAACGCAGCGACCTCAACCTGCCGCATCTACGAGCAACGTCCGCTCGATTGTCAGCTGTACCCACTGGCGCTGATGTGGGGTGAGTCGCACGACCAGGTATTGTTGGGGTGGGATACGAAATGCCCGTTCATGCGAGAGGAGATTCCGGGGGAGATCCAGCGTCATGCCGACCGGGTGATGGCCTTGCTCGATCAACCGGGTATCCATGACCAAGTTGTCGCGCATCCTCGTCTCATCGGGCGGTTTCAAGAGGACGTGGTCGTGCTTGCCCCCCTTCCGCGCCTCACCGAAGCCGTGGCTGGTCAGTGGGGGCCTGCGCCGCTGCATCGACTCACGTTGGACGATATTCCGCGCATGACGACGGCGTTGGATCGGTCGGGGTGGCCCCGCGCACAGTCGCTTGCAGCCTATTCGCCGGTCTATCACTACATGTGGAATGGATTACTGGCCTATTGGTGGATGGAGATTCGGGGAATCTTTTGCCTCTTTGCGCAATCGCTGGACGGCTGGTTCATGCCCCTGCCTCCGATCGGGGTCGGCTCGATCGACGCGCCCATGTCTGACGCGATGGGGCTGCTGCGGCGCTGGAACGGTGACTCACCAGTCAGCCGAGTTGAGAACGTGCCAGCTCAGTTGGTACCAGAGTTGGAGCGGCTGGGATATCGTCTGACGCCCAAGGAACCGGACTATCTGTATCGCGCGATGGACCTCGCGGCCTTGGCGGGCGACCGGTATAAGTCTCAACGCGCATTGTGCAATCGATTCGAACGAGAGCAGTCTTTTGAGGTGGCCCCCTATCAGGCGGGCGACCGTCAGGACTGTCGTGCCCTCCTAAGAGATTGGTCGCGACAGAAGCAAGCGGAAGGGCTTGAGGCGTTCGGTGCGATGCTGTTGGCTGATGCGGCGCCTGCTCACGAAGTCATCTGGTCGCAAGCGTCGGCCCTTCGAGTCACGGGGAGGGTCGTGAGGACTCACGGTCGGATATGCGCGTATACCTTCGGCTATTGGTTGACGAGTGCGACATTCTGCGTCCTCTTAGAAGTAACGGATCGGACTCTTTCAGGTCTGGCGCAGTATCTATTTCGGGAGACCTGTCGGACGGCCGTGGCGGAGGGGGCCGAATACATTAATACGATGGATGATGCAGGTCTTCCTGGATTGTGCGCATCGAAACAAGCCTACCATCCTGCCATGCTGATCTCCAACTTCGTTGCCTCCCCGGTGCGTGAATCATGAAGACCTCAATCACCGTGTCATTCCTCAATCTTCGCCGCTATCAGTGGTTGCCCCATCTCCTTATCGCCATGACCGTATTCGCGGTCCTAGCCGGTATCGGGCTGATTCGGTTCGTCGAATATCGCTTCGTGGAGGCGATGGGAGGAGAACTCACACTGGCCGCGGGGGAAATTGCCGAGAAACTCGACCAGATGCTGTTCGAACGCCAAGGCGATGCCCGCATGATGGCCCGAGCCTTTTCGTTGCGAGCCTCCGATCCGAGATATCTCTCCGAGTATCTGAAGTGGATGAAGACGGAGTATTCCCCGACCTATCTATGGTTAGCGGTCACGGACAGTCAAGGTACAGTCGTAGCGGCGACGGAGCCCTCGCTGGTAGGGCATAACTATAGTCATGCCCCATGGTTTACAGCCGCGCGTGCGACGCGACGACTCCACGTTGCCGATGTGGAGGCGCATGAGGCGGTGCATGAGGTGGACAATGGTGACGACACCGTTGCGTTTACCGCCCCGATTCTCGACTCGCAAGGCACGTTCCTGGGCGTCGTGACTTCGCAGGTGGGGGTTTCATTTTTGGAGCAAGTCACAACCAGGACCATTCGTTCACTTGAAGCTCGACCAGGAGCGAGTGGGCGAGTGGAGTACCAAATGTTGACGAAGCAGGGCAGGGTGTTTGTCGATTCGGATCTGCCACACAAGGGGGTCATCAATCTCAAAGAGCTCGGGCTCCCTTCGGTGCTGCTGAGCGAGGCCGGTGTGCCGGGTTTTATTGAGGAAGAGCATTTGCGCCGGCATGTCCAGGTGGTGACTGGCTACGCGCAGACCAGAGGCGTTGGAGAATTTGCCGGGCGGGGCTGGTCGGTCCTGGTGCGAATGGATCGGCAGGATATCCTGGCGCCTATTCATGCCTTCTTGTGGAAAGTCGGGATCGCAGGCGGGGTGGTCTGGATTCCCATGCTGGGGTTGTTGTTCTGGGCCACGGCACGTTTGCGCGCAGAACATCGACAGGCACAACAGGAAAGTGCCTGGGCGAAAGCCGCTGAAGCTGCCTTGCTCCAGAGTCAGGAACGAAATCGGGCCATTGTCGATACTGCGCTTGACGGGGTGATCACCATCGATTCGACCGGGATTGTGACCGATTGGAATGCGCAGGCCACGGCGATTTTGGGGTGGTCCCGCGAGGAAGCGCTGGGACGGGTCTTTTCCCAGACCATCATGTCCGAACAGGATCGTCAGGCGCACGAACAGGGCATTCGTGAATTTCTTCGAACAGGGGCTGGAGCGATCTTGAACCGCCGGATTGAAATTGTCGCCCAACACAGGGACGGGCGGGAGCTTCCCGTTGAGCTTGCGGTGTCACCGGCAAAAATTGGGAATGCGTACATCTTCAGCGCCTTTATTAGGGACATCACCGACCGCCGTCGGGCTGAACGGCGTCTCGCATCTCAGTATGCGGTGACTCGAGTCCTCTCCGAGGCGACGACCCTGGAAGAGGGCGTTCCGAAAATCATCCAGGCAATCGGAGAGAGCCTGGAATGGGATCTGGGCGTGTTCTGGCGGGTGGATAAAGCGACCGGGGTGCTGCGCTGTCTTGATCAGTGGAAGGTGCCATCCCTGCAGGCCGATTCGTTTACCCTGGACAGCTGGCAGCGTGTGTTTACACGCGGAGAGGGTTTGCCCGGACGTATTTGGGCCAGTGGCCAGGCGGCCTGGGTAACGGACGTCACGCTGGAGGTCAATTTCCCTCGTGGAGAGCTGGCTCGACAAGTTGGGTTTCACGGGGCATTTGGATTGCCTATTCTAGTAGGGAGTGAGATCGAGGGTGTCATCGAATTCTTCAGCCATTCGGTAAGGCAGCCCGATGACGAGTTGTTGAGGATGGTGGAAGACATCGGTCTCAAGATCGGCCAATTTGGCGAGCGGGCTCGAACGGAAGGGGTGTTACTGGAAACCGAGGCGCAATTGCGGCAGGCGCAGAAGATGGAGGCGGTGGGGCGATTGGCCGGTGGCATGGCGCACGATTTCAATAATCTCCTGACCGTGATTCGAGGGTACAGCGAGTTGCTCCTTGGTCGCCTGGGGCCCACCGATGACATGCGGAACAATATGGAGGAGATCAAAAAAGCGGCGGACCGGGCTTCCGGGCTGACCCGTCAATTGCTGGCGTTCAGTCGACGGCAGTTCATCGCGGCGAAAGTCCTCGATCTCAATGCTCTCGTTGCCAATATGGACGGCATGTTGCGGCGTCTCATCGGTGAAGATAGCGTCGAACTCAGTGCCGAACTCGATTCTTCGACCGGCGCCATCAAGGCAGATCCCGGACAGATCGAGCAGGTCATCATGAACCTGGTAGTCAATGCGCGTGATGCGATGCCTAAGGGCGGACGCCTGATGATCGAAACCAGGAATGTGACGATTGGGGAAGAGGTGCGCCTGGACGCCGTAGGGGTGGCACCGGGATCGTACGTGTTGCTGGCGGTTCGTGATAACGGCCATGGGATGGATGCTGAGACCAAGTCCCATCTGTTCGAGCCGTTCTTCACGACAAAGGAGAAAGGGAAAGGGACGGGATTGGGACTCTCGACTGTCTATGGCATCGTCAAGCAGAGCGGGGGAAGCATCATCGTGGAGAGTGCTCCTGGTCGGGGCACGACTTTCCGGATCTACTTCCCACGGGTCAAACACGAGGTATCGGGATCGACGGGGGCGGTCGAAGCGATCGATCCGGCACGGGGCCACGAAACGATCCTCTTGGTTGAGGACGAGCCGAGCGTCCGCGGTCTCGTGCACGAGACGTTGCGGCTCCATGGCTATACGGTGCTGGAGGCGCGCCATGGCATCGAAGCCCTCCTCACCAGCGCAAAATACGTGGGGCCCATCCATCTGTTATTGACGGATGTCGTGATGCCACAGATGAGCGGGCCTGAAGTCGCGGAGAAGATCCTGACCATTCGATCAGGGATCAAAGTGCTCTACATGTCGGGGTATCCGGACCATCCGGTGTTTGACCAAGGCGGCGTGAGCCGCCAGACCGGTTTCCTGCCGAAGCCCTTCTCGCCCCACGTGCTGGCGCAAAAAGTGCGCGAAGTGCTGGACAGTGTGAAAGCCGCCTAATCTGGTTGATCTGGTTCATTTGGTTTGTTTTGTTATCTGGTTGTTTCATTCAACCATAAAACCAAACAGACCAGATAGGCCGGATCGCTTGATCTTCGGCCTTGGTTCCGTTTATCGTACTTGCACCGAACCAGATAAACCGCATAGACGAGACAGACCAGAAAGACACAGCGATGCAGCAGGGACGCGAAGTCGACATCGGACAGTATCGGATCGAGCGAGAGCCATTCTACGCAGAGGTCCGTGGTGAGATCGGTTTGTTCACGGTCGCGGCGAACAGCAAGATGCCGGTCATGCTCAAGGGACCAACCGGGTGCGGCAAGACCCGATTCGTTCAGCATATGGCCTACCGGCTTGGTCGTCCCTTGATCACAGTGGCCTGCCACGAGGATCTCACCGCCTCCGATTTAGTGGGGCGGTATCTGCTCAAGGGCCAAGAGACGGTCTGGGTCGATGGGCCGCTGACACTTGGCGTGAAGCATGGCGCAATCGTCTATTTGGACGAAATCGTCGAGGCGCGAAAGGATACGACGGTCATCATCCATCCCCTGAGCGACGATCGCCGCTTCCTGCCGATTGAAAAGAAAGGCCAGATTCTCGAAGCGGCCGACGACTTCCTTCTGGTGATTTCCTATAACCCCGGGTACCAGAGCGTGCTCAAGGATTTGAAGCAAAGCACGAAGCAGCGCTTCATGGCGATCGAGTTCGACTATCCGGCGCCTGACGTCGAAACCACCGTGGTCGAGCGGGAAGCGGGGGTCAGCCGTGACCTTGCGGCCAACTTGGTGAAACTGGGTGGAAAAGTGCGGAACCTCAAGAATCATGGCTTAGAAGAAGGGGTCAGCACCAGATTGCTGATCTATGCCGGGACACTCATTCGGCAAGGCGTGGCGACCGATCGAGCCTGCGATGTCGCGATCGCCCGCCCGATCACCGACGACCCCGATATGCAGCGCAGCATTCTGGAATTGATGAAGGCCATCTTCTGATTCTCTCGCTCAAGGAGCCTGTCCGACATTGACCCTTCTACTGCGGCGAACGATCCGCGACCATCTGGGTTGTTCTCGGCCCGCTCCCAAGAAACGTGAGGCGTGAAACGTGAAACGAGGGTCAGCCTCGGGCCTGCGGCCTCGCATCTGGCCGCACCTCCGCGTCATGAATGGCGATGTCGGACAGACTCCTAGGCCCCCGTCACGGATGAATTCGTTGATCGTGCAGGACACCAAAGCCGGAGCGGTCCTCACCGTTCATATCCAACCTAAAGCCTCCACCACAGAGTGTGTGGGTCTTTATGGCGACGCGATTAAGATCAGAGTGGCCGCTCCTCCGGTCGATGGCGCAGCCAACGACGAACTGATCCGGTTCTTAGCCCGCCAATTATCGACTCCTGTGACCTCGGTGCAGATCCAATCCGGTGCGAATGGACGGCACAAACGTGTCTTCGTGAAAGGGGCCACCGCGCAGCTGGTGATGGCTCGTTTGAACCTTGGACAGCTGAAGGGATCGATGAAGGAATGACGCGCAGACGTAAGTCCATTATCGGGGGAGTACTGTTGCTCAGCGCCTGTTCGACGGCGCAGCCCGTTCTGTATCCCAATTCGCATCTACAGTCTGTGGGGAAAGATCTCGCGGAGCAGGATATTGAGGTCTGTCGGCAATTAGCGGAAACGTCCGGGGCGGAGGAGGGCAGTGGAAAGGCCGAGCGTGTGGCAACCGGCACCGCGGTAGGGGCCGGAGTCGGCGCCGCGAGCGGCGCGGTCGGCGGGGCCATCTCAGGCGCAGCAGGCGCCGGTTCCATGATTGGGGCTGCGAGCGGCGCGGTGTGGGGATTACTCATGGGGCTGTTTAGTGCGTCAGGATCATCGCAGCCGAATCAGGCCTACACGAACTTCGTGAATCGATGCCTGCAAGAAAAAGGATATGAGGTCACAGGATGGCAATGAAGAGTTCGTGGGACAGCTCGGTCGGTCTTCGTGCTCGCAGACCGCGCACGATGAAACAGTGCTCGGTCGATGCGCGCAGTGAAGCCCAACCGAGCCATCCCACGATGAGGAGGAGATATGCCTCCTGTGACTGGGGGGGGGCGAGGAAGAAGATTCGCCTATCCGTCAATCAAATTGTTCTGGCTGTGTCTGTCTTGAGTGTCGTGGCCTGTGCGGGGCCGGAGCCGTTGTTGCGGTCGAATGCCCATCTTCAGTTGCAGGGACGCGAGGCATCGAAGTTGGAGGTGGCAGCTTGCCAAAGTAAGGCGGAAGCGGCGGGGTTGAAGCCGGGCACCGGCAACCGAAGTGGCAACGTAGCCGCTGGAGCTGCGCTGGGTCTGATTAGTGGCGCTGCAGTAGGGGCATCGAGTGGACTCATCGGTGGAGTACCGGGCGTGACGATTGGGGCAGCAGTCGGAGGCGCGCTCGGAGTCATCATTGGTTCAGTTGGTGGTGCCTACAGACCGCTTGAACCGGATCCTCCGTACGCCGATGCGGTGGTGCGGTGTTTGATTGAGAAGGGATATGACGTGTCGGGGTGGCAGTAAGGATGGGGTGGGACGGAGGGGGGACCTCTGTGCTCGCGGAACGCGCACGCTCGGAAGGTGCTCGTCCGACGCGCGCACGTGAGGTCTCCCCCTTCCATCCCGCCACGAGTTGGGGGAAGGAGAAGAAGATGACTGAAAAGATTTTATCGGGGTGGCAGTGAAGGCGAGACGGGCGGCCGGCTTCCTTGCTCGCGGAACGCGCACGTTCAGAAGGTGCTCGTTTGGGTGAAGAGCGCGTCTCGGCTCGGGCGGGCAGGTGAGAAGGGGGCGCGCAATAGAAGCTGTTCCGCCCATCCCGCCCATCCCGCCACCTCGGCACGAGTTGGGAAAGGAAGAAGGAGACTGAAAAGATTTTGTCGGGGTGGCAGTGCTATCTCTGTGCTTGCCCATCGCGCACGCTCAGAAGGTGCTCAATGCAGGCGCGCAGTAGAGATCGACCAGGCTACCCCGCTGAGAGTGGGTATGAGGAGTGAAGAGGCAATATATTCCTTGAGGTAGTGTGGTGCTCGTTCGACGACCGCAGTCGGAATTGGGGGAGGGTCAACAGGGCTCGATGGACGCATGTAGGTAGAGATGGAATGGGTCGATCTGAAAAAGTAGAATGTCCTGGATTCTTCTGCCCAACCGGTGGTTTTCGCTTCAACTCAGTGTAGTCGCTCATACAATTCTTCACCTTCATCAATCTTAAGGCCCTGTTAGGTATCTTTAATTCATTAGGGCCCGCCCAGCTTTCATTATAAATTAGAACTCCTAGCTCAATATCTCTGTCACCCGTCTACCTATAGACGATAGGTAGAGGCACATCGAGTAGCTGACCTTTCAACTGCGTTCGTAAGACTAGGGACTCAACTATGAGAAAGAATGTATGTAGACAGGTCGGTCTCTTGTGCACATTTCTTTGTTTGGTTGTATTGGCATTGTCCCCATCGATTTCCTCAGTTGCTTCTGAAGAAAGGATGAATCAGGCAAAGCAATTGACTGACGTGGTCGATCCAGCTTCAGAAGGTCGACGACACGCTGAAGAAATTGGCAGGGTGTTTAGGGAAATCGTAAACTCTGAACGGACTCCAAGCACTCCTCGAGAAATTACTGATCAACTGGCGCAGCGGACGAGAAACTTGAATATACAGGAGTCCGCGAATCGTTTTACCACGGAAGATGCTCAGCTCGCATACGGACTCAACTATTTTGCAAGACTGCTCGACCATCTAGAGAGCATCCTAGGCAGCATTCAGACTCGCCGAGCAACAGAGAAAGACCCTGCAAAAATTAAAGGGCTTCAAATACAGGAACAGTATTTTGCGGAGGCACGACAGACATTGCAATCTGAGTTGAAGGAACTGAGGGAGGCTGCGGCTACCGCAAAAAAGCAGATACCTGTTCCGACCTTGAAGGGCCCTGTAACCGTTCCGATCGGAGACGTCCATGCTGTCTCGGTATTGTTTGGGTCTGGAACACATCCTGCGCTCGACGGACCAGCGGGGGAACACACTACGGGAAACGTGAACGTCCATGTTTCAACGAAGGGAACCCCCATCACACTCTTACTGATGGCGTATGAGCCAGTGGACTGGCACCTGACCATTGAACCGGGAACCCAAATCCTATCGGTGATTGCGCGAGGATACCATGAGCAGAAGGTCACTGGGTTACCTCGGTCTGTTCCCATCGATTCAGCATTCTTTCAGGATGGATGGCAGTACTTTACCACCGAGCTCATAACCAAAGACCGCTATCTCGACTTTAGGGAGGAGGTTAAGAAAATGCTTGGTCGCGAGCCGGTAACGGTGCAGAGCCAACGTCGCGGGAAGGATTTTGCCGTGGACGGCAACCTGACCCTAAGCTTTGCAGATTCAGGAGCTGGTGGGCAGGCCGGACCGATCATTCTGATCTCCCGCAAGGAATCAGTCGCCAAAACAATGAGCCAAGATTTTCTCTCCTCGGGCAAGCTAACTGTCGGATACTGCTGCGCCGGCCCATTTACGGAGAGCAAAGCATCCGTTGCGTACAATACAGGGAAACGGTATGTGGAGTTTGTCCTCAGTCGGGCTAACGGTGTAAACGGCATGTCTCGCTGGACAGATGTCGGCCTGATGTCACCAGGTAGGGATACATACAGGTTTGATACGAGAGAGAACAGTAATGGATACGGGGTAGTAGGCCTATTGTCTGAACGTACCCAGCTTGCAGATGGAGACATCATTGGGCTTGCGATCGACTTGGATTCGAGTCGGCTGTACTTCCGTCGCAATGGTAATTGGATGAACGGGGACCCTGAACGGGGAAGCGGCGGCATGAACATTAAGCCAGGTCGCGACTATGCCGCCGCTGTTACCGCAGCCGCTCCTGAGCGCCAAGGTGAGGCGAGTGATCGTTGGACTGCGAATTTCGGGGGGAGACCCTTTGTCTATCAACTACCGAAGGATTTCTTGCCGTACCAATCCAGGAATTAAGTGGATACCGAAAACAATCTTTGAATAGTGCAACGGTGGTGCAAGGGCAATCTATGATCTACTCGATCACGTGTGTCATTCGCTGTTCCGTAGGGCTCGCGGTCGTGCTCCTGTCCTTTGGATGCGCTCATGAGCTATTAGTGTACCCGGCAACTCCTCCAGGATCCCTGCTGAAGACTGAGCTCGCCGCTGACACTGTTGAATTAGACGAGGGTGACGTCTCTATTCAAGTGGGCCAGGTTAAGCTTGTTGAGGGTGGTACGTCATTTCCGGAACAGGCGTTTGTTCAAGTGAACGTTCGCGTCATCAACGACGGCCGCAGTCCTATCATTTTGAGGCCACGCGAACTCTCGGTCAGCCTGGATCACGAAGCCATACCACTCTGGCCGTATCTTACATTCATAAACCCACCTGGACCATCGACTGAGAATGGAGGCATCGATGAAATCCTCATCCTTCCAAGTTCAGCCTGGTGGATGGTTGTGAAACTGAAGCCCTGCCCACCCAAGGCGCAGTGCAAGAACGCTCCGGACCTGCACGGCGCGATCAGAAGAATGCCCCGCGAAATCACTCTTCGCTTCCAGAACATCGTATCTGCTCACACACGGCAGGCAGTATCGCTCTGGGGTCGGTTCACACCGAGAAACTGGGATCTGTGGTGGTATCGAATGAGCCAGGCCTTTTCCTCATAAGAATGCGGCCGGGTCTTGCAATCAATCATTTCGCAGCGCGTGGCGAGCCGACCCCCTTCCTCACCCATCTCCCGCCCCACCTCTCAAACTACGATGGACTAGCCCCAGCTGACGAGGCCGTGCCCCTGCCCCTGTTCTCTATTTCTTCGAACCAGCCACCTTAAGATCTAGCCGATATGCCCCATCGATATTGAACCTATTATTCACCGTACCGAAGTCGAGAACCGAAACGAAAAACCCACCTGGTTTAACTTCGAAATTATCGAGCCGGTACATAACATCACCCTTCCATGGAATCGGCGGCATAGTAAAGGTGTACGCAGCCATTTGCTGGCCTTCCCATGAGTACTGGAGAATCCACCATTGGTTACTACGATTGGTCAATCCGTTGAGTCTGTCTCCACTTATCACCCAAATTTCCTTGTCGGTACCCTTCAACGCCATTGGTTGCTGAAGCTGTTTGCCTTCTGCGATAACCGGCAACTTTCGAATTACGCCGTACTTGAGTATCACCAATTTGTCGCCCTCGAACGCTAGTACCCCATCCCTATCAACAGGGTGCACTAGATTCCAATAGACTTGATCTTGTACATAGCCCTCCCTCCACCGCAGCTGTTCAGTCACAACGGCAATGAGTTGTTGCACGGAAGCAGGTTTTGATTGCTCCACCTCTGCCAGTTTCGGATTCTGCGGCAAGACTGAATTCGGAGCGGCTTTGAAAGTAGATTCAAAGAAAGACAAATACTCCTTTGGATTGTGACAATAATAGCTTGGCGCATTGTTGATACAAACAGTGTGCCCCTGAGGCGTTTGGGCTGATGGCCCAAAACAATGAATAAACGAGCTATACTGTGCCTGCACCTCTCCACTCTGAATACTTCTCGCCTGATACCTGGCCCATCGAATAGGGATTGGAGTTGTGGTGGCTTCACGCATAGACACAAGCTCAAATTCGCTTTTGAGAGTGTCGGTTTTTTCACTGGCGATACACAAAGAACTTGGCAGGCCCATTTGCCGTAGGCCTGGCAGTGTGAAAGCGGTAGATTTGATTGCATCCTCATATCCTGCGCATGCGGCGGATCCGGAAGGAGCGAGATAATAACGATAATACTTTGTCCCGTTTCCCACTGCACGTTTGTTGAGGGCGTCATAGTCATACAGGTATTTTTTCCCCGTTCGCTGGTCGGTCCAATACTTTTGATCGGATTCAATGTATGCAAATCGTTCCTTGATTAGCTTGGTAGCAATCTGACTAAAACCAAACGTGTCACTAATATTGCTTGATTGAAAATACCCTTCTACAGTGAGCGTCCCCTTAGTTTTCAATCCGCCTTCCTCACCGCAGATCTTCTCTAATTCTGGTTTCGTAACCGAAGATGCCAACGCACAAGAAACGAAAAGTCCGGCAATGCTTATTGCAAGGATAGAAATCCTTCGAGCTATCACGTCAACCTCCCAAATACTCTGATAACAAAGTGAGCGGGCCAATAACCCGCATCCATTCTTCCAGTTAAGGAAGTATGAGTTTTCCGTGTTACTCTTCGATCAAGTTATGAATTTTCGGACAAACTGTCCAGAACAGACTGTTTTGATCCTGCAGAAATCCATCTCGCTTAGCGTCAGTAAAAAAAGGATGGAGGGCAGGTGAAACTGTCACGCCACCTAGTTCCAGGGATGAGGATGAAGGAAAGGCTGGTTGCTTGAGGAGGTTCAGCAAAGGCTGGTTTTGCAGTCGGTCACTACGAGATTGGTGAGTTTTTCACCTGGGTCGAGTTCGAGAATCAGCCAGGCTAGGCCTGTTAGCTGTTCGTCTTGGCGGGCTCCCGATCCCTCTTCGATCAGGCTGACGAGGTAGTAGCGCCCGGCGGGAATCTTAGTGAACCAGAAATGTCCGGTGGGGTTGGCTCTGGTTGTGCGGATCTAGGGGGCCAACCGCAGCATGATGATTGAAGCGCACAGGAGCTGATCGCGCAGTGGTATGGTCGTTATGAAGTAGGTGAGGACGACTCCGGTGTGTCGCCCAAGGGTTTCGGTGTCGCAGTTGCCTTGTGCTTGAGAGCGCGGCCTTTGTTGGGTGTTGGATCTGTGACGATGCCGTAGACTTCACGGCCTTCGTGGCCTTCCGGGAGATATTCCGTGATCGGCATGCCGTCTTCCCGCACAAATAACAGGCAGTGGCAGTATTTGTAGATCTGCATTTCGTCGCAGGCGCACATCCAGCGGCGGAGTTTGGCTTCCGCTTGTTTATCCTTGTAGAAGTTGCAGGGGCAGAGGGGTTTGCCCAGCTCGTCCATGTGCATCGCGAGGCCCTTGACTACCGCTTCGGTGACTGCGGGAGTGGGATGCAGTGTCGTCCCGCTCTTCTTCGCGAATCCCTTCGCATACTTCCACATTTTGTCGAGACTCTCTTGCTTGGGCTCGGCCATTCCACAATCCTTTCGATAGGCTAGCTTGCAGGATGCTGAAAAAGTCCGCCAGCGGCGTTCTCAGCTCACAAGAATCCTCAACGTACCCCAGAGGGTACGCCTCCGGTTCTTGCTTCGCCTGCGGCCTTGCTGGACAGCCTTTTTGAGCATCCTGCCCGATGTTCTCCGTTATCCCAGACATGTGAACCAGTGAAGTTCTGGTCCGCCCACATCGTTTTTCCTCAGCCTGCTAATGGCGAGAGGAAAGACGAGATTTTCTACCCTCTAGCCCTTTGCCTCTCGCCCCATGTCCGCACCGCAGGGGCGTAGTTTACAAGCGCTAGGGCGTCCTTTACAATCGAGCACTTCCTGTAAATTCCGTAAGATTGGATCGAGAATGGAGATATCGGATACCCATAAGCCATTGATCGCCAAAATGGCGGAAGAGCTAGGGCCAGCTACGGCCCAGCATCTGGTTTCTTGTCTTGCCGGCTCCACCACGAAACCGAACCAGGTCGAGGGTGTCCTTGTGTTGCTCGACGAGCTGTACGAGGTGTCGGAAAAGGTTGCTCGTGCCGCGATCGAATCGTTCCCCGATTTGCAACGGCGGGATCGGCTCAGCGATGCGGTGGCCTGGCTGGATCTGGGGATTGTGTTAGCCGAATCGTCCGGTGCGATCGGGATGAAGTTCTTCAAGGAGAGCCCGCTGGTTCTGGGTCTGATCGAGCAACCAACGGTCCGGTCATTGGTGCTGAAAACCGCCCTGGAACTGGCTGAGCAAGATGCGAACGTCGCGCTGGAATTTCTCCGTGTTTCACCGGACGTCGTGACGGTTATCCCGCCGGATCAGCTGGGGGCCTGGTTAGAGATCGGGTTCGAACTGACGCCGGTCGATTTTGTCGTCGCCTTGGAGTATATCCGCCAAATTCCCGCGGTAGCCCGCGTGTTGCCGCTTCAGGAGGCAAGAGCCTGGGCGACGTTCGGACTGAAACTCATTTCCCAGAATAGTTTCGGCAAGACGGACTATTTTGGAACCATCGAATTCCTCCGTACCAGTCCGCTCATCCTCGGCGATCTCGAAGACCCGGCGGTGAGGGCCAGGGTCGTCGCGGTCGGGTCGTTGCTGGCTGAACGTGATCCTGGGTCTGGCATTGCCTGGTTATCGGAATCGCCACGTCTATTGCGTGCCGTGCCGAATGAGAGATGGCGACTAAAAATATTGCAGTACGGGGCGTTGGTAGCAGAGCGTGACGCAGAAACGGCGTTGGCCTATTTGCGGCGCGCGCCGGAATTGGTGAGCGTGATCGGCGAGTCTGCCGAGGCCATGGCTCGCTTCGAGGCCTGGTTCACAGCGGGGATGGAAGTCCTGGCGTACAGTGTCGAAGGAGCCAGAGCCTATTTTGCCCTGGAGTCGCAGAAGGCGCTGAGCTCGGTGGAGGCGGCTTTGAGTGGCGTGCCGCTCAGGAAGGTCGCCCGTACCGTGAAGCTTTTCGTGCAAGGGCTCTGTGGAACGGATCTGACGATACAGACGCTCCCCGACTCGCTGAGCCAGGAGACGTCTGCGCGGGCTACGGTGAGCCAGGACGGGCGCATCATCTCGCTGCCGGCGCTCCTTCGGCGCTATCCCACTGCCGAGGAGAATACGCGTTTGTATTTGGTGATGGCGGCTCACGAAGCGGGGCACGTGGAGTTCGGGACATACCGGCTGACCCTTGAGCCGCTCGCGGATTTGGTTATGGCCGTTCGGCAGAAGTATGGCCTGGTGAAACAGGCTGCGCCGGACACCTTGGCGGCGCTGTTTCGTCTGTATCCCCATCCGGGACTGGTCCAGGACTTGTGGATGCTGGTAGAGGATGCGCGGGTAGAGTTTTTGTTGCAGCGGGAGTATCCGGGACTTCAGCGGGACCTACAGCAATTCGCGCGGGAGGCCATCACGACGCGGTCGCTGACGCACGGGCTGACCGCCAAAGAACTCGTCGTCGATCAGCTGCTCCAGTTGTCGACCGCCGCGTCGCAGCCTGTCGCGATTCACGAAGCCATCAAGGACGAGATCACCATCCTCTGGCCGATGTGTCAGGCCGTTCTGTCTCCAACGGCGACGGCGGAAGAGGCCGTGCGTGTGGCCCATGCGCTCTACCTGCGGCTCGAAGAGTTGTTGGCGCCAAAGGGGGCGATGATCCAGGTCGATCAGGCCGATGACCCGTCAGAGGAGCTGGGTGTGGGTCCGTCGGCCTCTGAACAGACGGGTGAAGACTATCGCCCCGTCACCAACTGGGTATATCGTGGGGCGATGAATCCTGAGTTCATTCGTCAGCATGACCAGAATGGACGGGCTTCGGACGATCAGAAACAATCAGAGGACATCGAACGAATGGCGAGTGCCGCTGGCGGAGCACAGGAGTCGTCGGCGCAGGGTCAACGGAATCGAGAGAGAACGCACACGGCGACCGAGAGTGACAGGCTTGCCGGCGGGCGGCAGTTGCCCACCCATGTGGAGGAACTCCTGGCTTTGAAGGTCGAGCAGCCGGTGCCGGTCGATCATGCCGGGCCGGGCGATCGTGCGGTGCGCTATCCGGAATGGGATCAGGGAATCGATGACTATCGTCTCAACTGGTGTCGCGTCGTCGAGCGTGCCGCGGAGGAGGGGAGCGGGGAAATTGTGGGTGCCACGTTGAGCGCGCACGGGAGTGAGGTTTCTGCACTTCGACGTTTCTTTGAAAGTCTGCGGCCCCCTGGGTTGCGGCGCGTGCCGGGCCAGGCTGACGGCGACGAGCTCGATGTGGATGCGGCAGTTCGTATGTGCGCTGAACGGGCGGCGGGGGTAGACCTGTCGGACCGGATCTACGTCAGGCGGGAGAGAAAAGAGCGGGATGTCGCGGCCGCGTTTCTGGTCGATGTGAGTGGGTCTACCAGTCGCCAGTTGGATAGCGGACGCCGCGTGATCGATCTGGAGAAAGAGGGGCTGGTGCTCTTGTGTGAAGCGCTCGAGGCGGTCGGAGACCAATATGCGCTCTACGGCTATTCGGGCCAGGGCCGCGGGCAAGTGGATTTTCTTGTGATCAAGGATTTTGACGATCAGTTGGGCGGGAAGGCGGCGCAGCGTTTGGGCGGACTGGCTCCCATGCAGCAAAACCGTGATGGGGCAGCCATTCGCCATGCCACCGCCAAATTGCTGGCGCGTGAGGCGCGGACGCGACTGCTCGTCCTTATCAGCGATGGGCGTCCGCTCGATGACGGCTATAAAGACGAGTATTCGCTGGAAGACACCAAGGCAGCGTTACGAGAGGCGCGGCAGCGGGGGGTGCATCCGTTTTGTATCACGATCGATCGGGAGGCCGATGGCTATCTCCGGAGAATGTACGGGGACGTGCAGTTCGCGGTCATTGATCATATCGAAGCCTTGCCGATGCGATTGCCGCGGATTTATCAACG
>Ga0209640_10000659_pt1 | contig 27232 bp, 26 predicted proteins | sample RifCSP10_1_FD_184018 | JGI IMG/M metagenome (GOLD analysis project Ga0209640, IMG submission 184018) | Soil microbial communities from Rifle, Colorado - Rifle CSP2_sed 10_1 (SPAdes) (version 2) | ecosystem: Environmental > Terrestrial > Deep subsurface > Rock core/Sediment | place: Rifle... | reverse complement strand
CTCGCGTCAATCATGGAAGGGAAAGACGACCATCCGGAAATCTTCGAGACCTTGAAGAGCGTGGCGCGAGGTTCGCCCGGCGCGGACAACGCAGGCCTCGAGGCGGAGTCGACCGCCGCCGCGGAGACCGCGAAGGAGCTTGGCGAGCAGTTCCTGTGCCCTGTATGCGAGACGCTCGTGTCTGCGGACGCGACCGTGTGCCCCGGATGCGGCGCGGAGTTCTCCGAGGGCGAGGCCACGGAGTACGAGTGCCCCGTGTGCAAGACGAATGTCCCGGCGAACGCGGACCATTGTCCGAACTGCGGCGTCCGGTTCGCATCCGAAGGGGAACCCGCCATCGCGCCGCCGACGCCCCCGACGAGGGCCGCGGAGCCAAGGAACCTCCCGGCGGCCACGGCCGCACCGGCCGTCCCGCCGAGACCGTCGCGGACCCCGCTGCAGAACAGGATTGACCAGATGCGGCGCGCGCAGCGGAATCAGGACGTCGACGTCCCAACGGGCGACCGGAAGCTCCTGTACCGCGAGCTGCCGAAACTCGTGAACGACGTCAAGCCGCTGCTCGTGTCCTCGAAGCGCATCGGACTCGAGATCGACGAGGGCAAGCGGCTCATCAACGATGCAATCCAGGCCGGCAAGGGCCGCGACATCGAACGCGCGGTAGTGCTCATCGCACGGGCCCGGCGGTCTCTCGACGTCGCCTTCGTGGACTACATCGGCAGCCGGATCGACACGTTCCTCGAGGAGATCCAGCGGGCGAAGGGCGACTCCGGCCTCCAAGCGGTCCTCCCCCGACTCCAAGAGGCCGTGACCCGTCTCGAGAAGTCGGAATACGAGGGCGCGTGGAGCCTGTACGAGGGCGCACTCACCGGATTCCAGTCCGAGGCGAAGGACTACCACGAAGCGAGGACGTCCCTCGAAGGTGCGGAGCGCCTCGTGCGGGACGTGAAGGCGAGGGGGATGGACGTCCGCGAGGCGGACCGGCTTGCCCGCCAAGGGCGAGAGGCGCTCGAGCGGCGCGACGCCACGTCCGCACTGAAACTCGGCCGCCAAGCGCAGGACCGGCTCAAGCGCGACGTGCCCGCGTTCGTCCAAGAGGAGATGCGCAAGGCGAGGAACGCATTGCTGGACCTCAAAGTCCGCGGGAAAGACCTCGGCAAGCCGATCGGGATCCTGAAAGAGGCGAGCGCGCGCGCGAAGCAAGAGGCGTGGGGCGACGCCCTCCGATACGTCAAGGATTTCTATAACGAGGTCGAGCGGATCGAGTAGGCCGAATCCTAAGGCCGTCACGCGAGCCGGATCACGTCCATCTCCCGCTCGAGCATCTTCAGCTCCTGTTCCTTCAATGTCGCCGGCCCGAGGGAGATGATGAACACGTATTGGCTCTCCGAGATCGTGTCGAGCAGCCGCCGAACGAACTTCAGCACAGCGTCGAAGGAGTTGTTCGAAACGAGGTACTCAATCCCGTCTACCATTACAGCCCCGCGCGACTGCTTCGCGAGGTGGGTCTCGATCTCGTAGACGATCCGCTCGAGCGCGGGCGCCATCGTCTCCTCCGCGGCGCTCTCGCGGTCCGTGAGCCAGAGGATCCGGTCCGTCCCGAGGTCGAACGTTTCTCGCACCCGCTTCGGGTTCGTGCGTGTGATCACGAGGCCGCCCTTGCCGTTGCGCAGGAATTTCGAGAACAGCCGGAAGGCTTCGGAGGGACGGTCTTCCTCGATGAGGTAGCTGCGGCCGGGCTTTAGCTCGTATTCGATCGGCACGATCGATACGCGGGACTCGGCGATTGAGTCCGGCGCAGCTTCACTTAGCACCTCCCGGGCCAGGTCGCGCGTGATCGGCCGCCCCATGAGCGACGAGAACGCGACGACGCGGTTGAACGCCCCGCCGAGCTCTCGCACGTTGTCCTCGACGAGGTTCGCGATGAACGCGAGCACATCCGGCTCGATCGGGACCTTCGCGTCTCGGGACCGCCGCTCGAGGATCGCGATGCGCGTGGGAAATTCCGGTGGTTCGATCCCCGCCACGAGGCCCGACTCGAACCGCGAGACGAGACGCTCGTCCAGGTTCGGGATCGCCTTCGGCGGTCGATCGCTCGCGAGGACGATTTGCTTGTCCGCATTGTACAGGTCGTTGAACGTGTGGAACAGCTCCTCGTGGACTTCGCCCCTGCCACTGAGGAACTGGATGTCGTCGAGGAGGAGGCAGTCGACGCCCCGGACGCGGTCGCGGAACGCCGGCAGCGTGCCCTTCTCCCGGCTTTCCTCGAATCCCGTCGCGAAGGCCTCGCACGTCATGTAGAGGACCTTCGCGCCCCCGTGATGCGAGACGATATGATTCCCGATCGCGTGGAGGAGATGCGTCTTGCCGAGGCCCGGGCCCGAGGTGACGAGGAGGGGATTGTACGACTTGGCGGGCTGCTTCGCGACCGCCACGGCGGCGGCATGGGCGAAGCGATTGCTCTCCCCGACGATGTACGATTCGAACGTATACGGCGGGATGAGGTTCGTCCTCTCGTCCCGCTCCTGGGGCGCTTCCGCGAGGACCTTCGCGACTTCTTCTTTCGAGGCGACGGCCTGGGCCCCGAGGGCGTCTTGCTTCATGACGAGCTCGAGCACCTTCTTCGTCCGCTCCTGCGAGTCGCGTTCCCGCTCGAGTTCGATGCGGCGGCGTGCCTCGATCCGCTTGAGGCTTTCGACCGCATCCCGGAGGCTCTCGACCTCCGTGTCGATGTCCGGATTCCGGACGGGATCCTTGAGCTTCCCCCGCAGGATCGCTGCGCGGGACTCGAAGCCGGGGACGTCCATGCCATCGAGGATTTCCTGAACGGCCTGCGCCCTGCGCACCGCCTCCTTCATGGAGACGAACGCCGCGGTGAGGCCCGCCGGATCGCCGGAAAGGGCCGACTCGACGGACGCGACCGCGTATCCTTGCTCCTTCCACCGGGTGACTTGGGTTTCGACCTCGGTCCGGTCGATGGGCTGCGGGACCTTCGCCTTCTTCAGCACCTTCGCGGGCTTCTCGAGGATCGCGTCCCCGTACTCGCGGACGAGTCCCTCCATGTCCACGCGGGCGTGGAGTTCGAGGACGCACGACTCGTCGTAGGAGTCCTGCCACACCTTCTTGAGCGCGCTCCGCCCGCGGTCCTGCTGATCCCCGCGCTGATATAGGCTCGCTTCCGGGTTCCCGCCGCGCAACAGGACGATCCCCTCGGAGCGCCTCCCATTCACGTTGCGGACCGTACGGACATATCCCGAGAAGGAGTACTTCTTCAGGTCGAGGAGGAGCTGCTTAAGAGCGTTCGCGCCGCCCCGCATGGTGCGGATGAGTTTTCCCTCTGGAAGGAGGAGGTCCTGGGGCGTACTGGTCCCTCGTTAGCTCCGGTCCATTTCCCCGTCACCTCTAAAAAGGTTGCAACCTAGTTTCCCCGTTTGAGAACACTGCACGGTATGGAGTCAAACGGACCCGGACGCCAATGCAAAAAGACTATTATCCTCCGGGATTCTGCCGCGGCCGTCCATGGCCCGGGACTTCTTCACGATGGATGATTTCGACCTCTCGGGCCGCACGGTCCTGCTCCGGGTGGACATCAACTCGCCGATCGATCCCTCGACGGGACAGCTGCTGAACGACGCCCGCATCCGGGAGCATCTTTCGACGCTGCGGGAGCTGCGCGACTCTAAGGTCGCCCTCATGGCCCATCAGTCCCGGCCGGGCAAGGACGACTTCACGACCCTGGAGGTCCACGCGGAGCGGATTGGCGCCCTCCTGGGCCGGCCCGTGAATTACGTGTCGAGCCTCTTCGGCCGGTCCGCGGTCGAGGCGATCGGCGCGATGCGCCGCGGCGATGTCATCGTGCTCGAGAACACGCGCTTCTATTCCGAGGAGGAGGCTCTCGCGGACGCGAAGCTCGAGAAGATGACGAAGACCCATCTCGTCCGGAAGCTCGCGCCCCTCGCGGACTACTTCATCCTCGACGCGTTCGCGGCGGCCCACCGGGCGCAGCCGAGCCTCGTCGGATTCTGCGATGTCCTGCCGGCACTCGCGGGCCGCGTCATGGAGCGGGAACTCACGATGGTGGGCCGGGCGCTCCAAGACCCCGCGAGGCCGAAGATCGCGTTGCTCGGCGGCGTGAAGGCGGACGACTCAATCGCGGTCGCGAAGCACATGCTCGAGAAAGACATCGTGGACCGCGTCCTGACGTCCGGTGGCGTCGCGACCCTCTTCCTTGCGGCGGCGGGGATCGACCCCGGGGAGCGGACGACGGAGTTCATGCGGAAGGAGGTCAAGGAATACGATGCGTTCGTCAAGCGGTGCAAAGAGCTCCTCGCACGGTTCCAGGATCAGATTCTCCTCCCGACGGACGTCGTGCTGAACGACGACGGGGAGCGGAAGCCCGTCCTTGCGGGGGCGCTCCCCGCGAAATTGCCCGTCTACGACATCGGCCTCGACACGATCGCCCGCTATGTCGAAGAGATCCGCCGCGCGAAGACGATCTTCTTCAACGGGCCCGCGGGCGTTTTCGAACTCGATGCGTTCTCCGTCGGCACGCGGGAGCTGCTCAGTGCGATCGCGGACGCGGACGGCTTCTCCGTCGTCGGGGGCGGCCACACGGTCGCGGCCGTCGAGCAGTTCGGCCTCAAGGACCGGATCGACCACGTGAGCACGGGTGGCGGCGCGTTGATTAATTTCCTCGCGGGAAAGGAGCTGCCCCTCGTGACCGCGCTGCGCCATTCGTACAAGAAGTTCTCGAAGACACGGACCTGAGCGGGCGTCGGTTCGCCATACGGTTATAATCCGGAGAGGCTTTGGCGACGCGATGGTCCGCCTTCGCCGGCCGCCGGAATGGGGCGTAGACCCTGTCCCGGAACCGCTGAGGATCCTCCGGACGTTCGACCTCTTCGTGCTCTGGTCGAGCCTCGGCGTCGGGCTCCTGGTGCTTGCGGCCGGCACGTTCCTCATCTCGGCGTTCGGGTTGACGCTCGGCGAGTCAATCGTCATCGCGCTCGCCGGTTCGATCGTCGGGAGTCTCATGCTCGCGGCCGCGGCTCACCACGGGAGCCGCGCGGGCGTGCCGACGATGGTCAGCCTGCGCCCGATCCTCGGTCGGCGAGGGTCCTACGTCCCGACCGCGTTCAACGTGTTCCAGCTCCTCGGATGGGCGGCATTCGAGCTGCTCGTGATGGGTCTGGCGGCCGCAGCCCTCATGGGCGATGTCTTCGGGAGCGCAACCGCCGCCGTGTTCATCCCGGTCTTCGGCGCGGTCGTCGCAGCCCTCGCCGTGGGCGGACCGCTGGTCGTCGTGCGGAAGTGGCTCGAGCGCTTCGCGATCTGGCTCGTCTACGCGTCCACGATCGCGATCGCGGTCGCCCTCGCGCTGCGGGCCCCGGATCTCGGCGCACGGCTCGTGCCGATGTCGTTCGTCGGCGCGACCTCCCTCCTCCTGGCCCTGGACCTCGTCATCGCGATGCCCGTGTCCTGGTGGCCCCTCATCGCCGACTACAACCGCTTCGCCCGGACGACCCGCGCCTCGTTCCTCGGCACGTCGATCGGCTACACACTCTCGAACACGGTGTTCTACGTCCTCGGCGCGACACTCCTCGCCGTCGGGCTCGCCCTCGGCGAGCCGGACTTCGTGCGCGTGATCGGGCTCCTCGGGCTGAGCGCCTTCCCGCTCCTGATCATCCTCGTCGACGAGACGGACAACGCCTTCGCGAACGTGTACTCGACCGCCGTCTCGATGCAGAACCTCGCCCCGAAGCGCCGCCAGATCGGCTTCATCGTCGCGGCGACCGTCCTCGCAATGGCGGCGGCCTTCGTCCTCTGGGGACGCGGGGAGGAGGTCGGCGGCGGCTACGAAGGATTCCTGTTCCTGATCGGCGGCCTATTCGTGCCGCTGCTCGGCGTCGTCGTCGCGGATTCGTTCGTCGTTCGACGCGGCGCATACGCGCCGGACGACTTCGCGGACGGCGCACCGGGCATCCGGTGGCCGGCCTTCGCGAGCTGGATCCCGGGCGCGGCCCTGTACTTCGTTATCGTCCTGTTCCAGATTCCGATCGGCGCGACGCTTCCCTCGTTCGCCCTCGCGGCTGGCCTCCACGTCGCCCTGTCGAAGGTCGAACAGGCCTTCGCTCGGCCGACGCCGTCGGGCGCTGGCGGCAATCCGTGACCTCGTGGTTTCAGTCCTGATTATCACGGTGCCGCCGGATGTGCGGCGTGCGTTCTGTTATCACGCAGGATTTCGAAGGCGACAAGGCTTTTTGAGTGCAAGGGGAGGCCCGGGCATCGGGAAACGTTGACGATGTCGCGGCCCCCAGTCGGGGGGAGGCCTCTTGCGATTCCGCATCCCGCGGTAGGGCGAGCGCTCGCCCTCGCGATCGGCCTCCTCCTCGGAGCACCGCTCCTGCTCACGTCACCGTCCGCCGTGGCAGGACCGGAGGTCCTTCGCGAGGCGTACGCCCCCGCGACGTGGGACACGTCCTTCGTGAACGTGTACGTGAACCAGGAGGCCGCGCAGTCGTTCATCGCGCGGACGGACTTCCTCCTGACCCACCTCGAACTGTTCGTCTTCGACATGCCGAACCCTCCGCCGGACTTCCTGCAGGTGTCCGTCGCGGAGGACGCGGGCAACCACCCGGGCGCGATCCTCGCGGGCACGGCCCAGCAGGGGACCCAGAACTGGACGTGGGTGCCCTTCCCCTTCTACCCGTGGGTATCCCTCGTCGCCGGGCGGCGGTACTGGATCGTCGCGGAGGATGCGGAGCCGCGGCCGAAAGGATACGAGTGGGCGATGAACAGTCCCGGCGGGTATGCGGGCGGCGAGGCGCAGTGGTTCGACAGCGCATCGAACACGTGGGTCAACGGCACGGGGGCGGACCTGTTCTTCAAGGTCTTCGGCGTGTCCGGCCCGTCGATCGCGCTCGAGCTCACGCCGACGCTCCTGCCCGTCGACCCGGGAACCCTCGTGCCGATCGACGTGCATTTCAACAACAGCGGGAACGCTCCCGCGCAGACGGCGAGGCTCGAGATGCACCTCGATGCCGCTCTGGAGTACGTCGGGGACGATGCGAACGCGGAAGGCGGGGTGCAGGTCACGCCCCTCACCTGGCTGTTCAACGGCGTCGGCACGGGTCCGCACCGCGTGACGGTCAGGGTCCTCGTGGAGCCGAACGTTTCGTACTACGACGGGCAGAGCCTCACCGCGCGGGCGTACCTCAACTACACGGACGCGTCGGGACAGTCGCAGACCACGACGACGGACGTGGCGGCCGTGAGCATCCTCGTCCCCGTGATCCGGGTGCAGGCGCAACCGAATCCGCGGCACGTCGCAAGCGGGGAGACGTTCAACGTCACCGCGTCGTTCTTCAACGTCGGCTCGGGCCGCGCGCGATACGTCTGGATCAACGCCACGGCCGGCTCAAGCCTCACGGTGCTCGGGGACGACGGGGCCGCCGCGGGCGGCACGGCCCTGGGCCCGATGTCCTGGCTCTTCGAGAACGTCAGCGCACAGGCGTACGTGTTCAACATCACGGTGCGCGCGGCCGAGAATCTCCTTCCGGGCGACCGGCTGCCGTTCCGCATCAACGCGTCGTACACGGACGGCCAAGGCCACATGTTCGATTCGACCTCCGTCGTCGCGAGCGCGACGATCCATGGACCGAGTTTCGTCGTCGAGACCTTAGTGGGGGAACCACGGCCTCACCCCGGCGATCTCGTCCACGTCGTCGTGTACGTGAACAACACGGGCGACGAGTCCGCGTCCCGCATACGGCTCACGAACGCCCTCCCCACATGGATACTCGTCCGAGATTCGCAGCCGATTGGCGGGCAGCGCGCGGGCGACGTGCTCACGTACGACCTGTCCGACGTCGCGCCGGGCCCCTTTGCGATCACGCTCACGTTCGAGGTCCAGGGCGTCGCCCCGCCGGGCGCGATCCTCGAAAACGTGGCGTCGCTCGAGGTGTGGAACGCCACGGACGTCGCCCTGCGCCCCTCCACCGCGACTGGTCAGGCGGTCGTCGTCACGCCGCGGTTCACTCTCATCCTCTCGGCGAACGTGGCGAACGTGCGCCCGGGGGATGCGATCGACCTCGTCCTCGGATGGAACAACACGGGGAACGAGGCGGCCCCCGCCGTGTGGCTGAACTTCACGTTGCCCGACAAGACGCTCCTCGTGAACAGCTCCGCCCCCTGGGTCGCGTCGAGCGGAGGCACGTACTCGTGGACGTTCACGAACGTCGGCTCGGGAATGCGAACGATCAACGTGCGGCTCGAAGTGAGCGCGCGCCTCAACGGGGAGGACGGTCTCCTCGGACTCCTTGAACTCCAATACCGCCGGGCGGACGGGGTCGCCTTCTCGACAAACGCTGCAACGATCGCGTTCCAGGCGCTTCCCGAGACCGTCGCCGCGGGCCTCGAGATCCTGCTCCTCTGGATCGCGATCCTGATCGCGCTGTTCCTCCTGTTTCTGCTCCTCGGCTACATGGACCTCCTGCCGCACCGGCGGTCGTCGATCGACGACGTCTTCCTGCTCCACAACAGCGGCATCCTGATCTGCCACTACTCGACGACCTTGCGGCCCGACGTGGACTCGGACATCGCGAGCGGCATGCTCATGGCGGTTCGGAACTTCGTGGCGGATGCGCTGCGGTCTAAGAACGGCACGCTCCAGGAGCTCAAGTACGGGGACTACCGCATCCAGATGGCCCACGGGCGGCATTCCATCCTCGTCGTCTTCACGCGCGGCGGCTCCCACAAGAACCTCCACGTGCGAATGGCGGAGGTCCTGCGAAACGTCGAGATGGCATACGAGCACGTCCTCGAGTCGTGGAGCGGTCGGACGGAGGAATTCAAGGGTGTCGAAGAGCACCTGCTGAAGCTCATCGAGGCGTGAGGCCATCGGCTGCGCTCAGGTCCCTGACTCGAGATCCGAGACGCGCTGTTCGAGCGCTCCAAAACCGGCGATTCGGTGCTCAAGTGCGTCAAGGCGCTTGCGCAGCTCCGCGATGGTCCGTTTCAGATCCTCGATCTCGTCGAACGCCTGGAGCACGAGGGGCGGCATGGGTTCGCCACCTCGAGGCACCGGACCGAGGGATTCCGGCCCGGGCAGGACGTCCGGCGCATTCGGCGGCACGGGAATCATCGGCGCAACAAGGCGCGCACCAAGAATATGAACCTACGCCCGCGAGGGGGTCCTTCCGCGCAGATCGCGATGCGCGCGGCGGTTAACCTTGAACAAGGTTAACAGCTCCGAATTCCGGAGGAGGTTCGCATGGCCTCCGTACGCCATCGCGGTGGCGTCTTCCGACCTGACCTGCAATCGAATTCGGGGAACCCCGCGAGGAGCAAGTACTGATTCGAGAAGCGCGGACGAGTAAAGCCACCGCAGGGATTCGAACCCCGGACCTGCAGTTTACGAAACTGCCGCTCTAACCGGCTGAGCTACGGTGGCGCAGGCCGACGGAAAAGCTCCACGGCCATAAAGGTTGTGAGACGCTTCCTCGCGCGGCCAATGGTTTATGCGCGCCCTGCTCATCGCGAGCGCGTGCAGCGGGTCTCCGGCTGGTACCTCGACGGCCAACGATTCCGGCGAGGGACCGTCGGCTGGGAGGACGAGGTGATCGTGGAGGCCCGCGCGGGGCGTGCGCGGGAACCGCTCGCGGAAGGCCTGATCGTCCCGGGCCTCTGGAACGCCCACACGCACCTCGGCGACGCGATCGTGACACAAGAACTGAAGGGGACGATCGAGGAGCTCGTCGCGCCGCCGCACGGTCTCAAGCACCGCGTCCTCGCGCGGGCAAAGGACGCCGCGGTCATCGCCGCGATGCGCCGAGCCATGGCGACGATGCTCCGCACGGGGACGACGGGATTCTCGGACTTCCGGGAAGGCGGGCTAAAGGGACTCAAGCTCATGTACGCGGCGGTCGCGGCCCTGCCGCTGCAGGGCGTCGCCCTTGGCCGGCCCGCCGGGCTGTCGTACGATTCACGGGAGGTCGCCGCCATCCTGCGGGCGTCCGACGGGATCGCCGTGAGTGCGTACATCGACTGGCCCCCAGGCGACATCGAGAAGCTCGCGGCGGATGTGCGCCGCGCCCGGAAGGTCTTCGCGATCCACTGCTCCGAACGCGTGCGCGAGGACATCGACAAGGTCCTCGATCTCGACCCGGCGTTCCTCGTTCACATGGTCCAGGCCACGGACGGGGACCTGGAGCGCTGCGCGGACGCGGGCGTGCCGATCGTCGTCTGCCCTCGGTCGAACGCGTTCTTCGGCTTGACGCCGGACATCCCGCGCATGCTCGCCGCCGGCGTGGAGCTGAGGCTCGGGACGGACAATGCGATGATCAACGTGCCCTCGATGCTCCGCGAGATCGAGTTCGCATATCGCGTCGCGCGCATGAAGGGCGAGGTGCCCGCGAAGGAGATCGTCGGGATGGCCTTGCGGGGGCGCACGCTCGCGGATCCGAAGGCCACATGCTCGATTCGCGTTGGCGAACGCGCGGACCTCCTGGTCCTCGACCTCCCCGGCGGAGCGAACGGATTCGCGTCCCTCGTACGGGCGACCGCGAGCGACGTGCGGCTCGTCGTGGCGGGCGGTCGTCCTTGGTCCGGGAACACGATGCAGACCGAGAGGAAGCGGACGCGACGGCGCTGACCACCCCATCCTTTATCACAACGCCTCCCTTTCGGGACCGCGAATGGCCTCCTATGACGACGTGATGTCGCTCTCGGTCCGCCGCGGCTTCCTGTGGCCCGCGGTCGACCTGTACGGAGGCTTCGCCGGTTTCTACGATTACGGACACCATGGCGTCCTCCTGCGGCGGCGCTGGGAGGACCTCTGGACCGAGACGTTCCTCGGGCTGAGCGACAACTACTATCTGATCGACACGACGACGATCCTCCCGGAGGCTCCGCTGAAGGCATCGGGCCACGTGGACCACTTCACGGACCTCCTCGTCACGTGCACGAAGTGCGGCGAGTCGCACCGCGGGGATCACCTGCTGGAGGCGCTCACGCACGAAGAGCACGAAGGCCTTACGACGGAGGAGCTTGACGAGAAGATCCGCGAACTCAAGGTCCGTTGCCCGAAGTGCAAGGGCGAGCTCGGCCCGGCGCGGCCGTTCAACATGATGTTCCCGGTAGGCGTCGGCCCGACGGGAAAGGACCGTGCATACCTGCGGCCCGAGACCGCGCAGGGCGTGTACCTGAACTTCAAGCGGGAGTTCGAGGCCCTCCGCCGGCGCCTGCCGATGGGCCTCGCAATCATCGGTCGAGCGTACCGGAACGAAATCAGCCCGCGTCAGGGGACGTACCGCATGCGGGAGTTCCTCCAGGCGGAGCTCCAGATCTTCTTCGACCCCGCCACGTTCGCAGACCACGTGCCTCTCGACCCCCTCGCTCGAACGCCCGTGCGGATCGCGTGGGCCGCAGAGAAGCACGAGCCGACGGCCCAGGACATCGCGGCGAAGGACCTCGTCGCCCAAGGCCTCCCTTCCTGGTATGTCTACCATCTCGTGCACGTGCAGCGCTTCTACCTCGACGCCCTCCGCGTGCCGCGGGAGGCGTTCCGCTTCGCGGAACTCGACGAGAAGGAACGCGCGTTCTACAACAAGGTCCACTTCGATGTCCAGGTGCGCCAGGAGAGCCTGGGCGGCTTCAAGGAGGTCGGCGGCGTCCACTACCGCACGGACCACGACCTGAAAGGGCACGAGACCGTCTCGCACGAGAAGCAGTCTGTAACGGTCGGGACGACGAAGCTCATCCCGCATGTCTTGGAGCTGTCGTTCGGCGTGGACCGGAACGTGTGGGCCCTCCTGGACCTCGGCCTCATGAAGGGCGAGCGGATGTCCCTCCGCCTGCCGCCGCGGCTCGCGCCCGTCACCGTCGGCGTGTTCCCGCTCGTGAACAAGGACGGCCTCCCGGAACGCGCGGAGGCCCTGTTTGCGACCCTGAGGAAGCGCTTCGCCGCCTTCTACGACGACTCCGCATCGATCGGCCGGCGCTACGCGCGCATGGACGAGGTCGGCACGCCGTTCTGCGTGACAATCGACCACGAGACGGCGGAAGGCAAGGGCGTGACCGTCCGCGAGCGGGACTCCCAGAAGCAGATCCGCGTGCGGGAGGCGGACCTCGAGATCACGCTGTCGCGTCTCCTCGCTGGCGAGGCCTCGTTCGACGTCGCGTGAGACCATGACCGCCGCGCGAGTGGATCGCGCGTACCTCCGCCGAATCGAAGCGGCGATCGCCGATGCGGTGCGAGGCGTCGAACTCGTCCGCATCGCGTACTCGGGTGGCCTCGCGAGCACGTTGGTCGCCGCCATCGCGCGGAAGCGCGCGGAGAGCCGGTGCATCGTCGCCGGGACCGCCGAGTCGCCCGATGTCCGCGCGTCCGAGGTCGCGAAGGACTACTTGGACTACCGCGTGGAAATCGTCCGGCTGGATCGCCGCACGGTCCCCCTATTGCTCCGCGACATCCAGGTGGCGTATCCCGGGCTGACGACGGCGGAGCGCCACTCCCTCGTTCCGCTCTGGGCCGCGATCGGTCACTCGGACGGTCCGATCCTCTCCGGCTTCGGGCCGACGCGGCTTCGTCCTCTGATGTGGCGCGTACTGCGAGACTCGGGGGCCCAGCTCCCACTCCGGGTCGCCGCCCGCGCGGACTTCGTGCCCCGCGCACGCCTGCGGTCCGTCGCGAGGACCCTCGGGCTCCCGCCCGCGTTTGCCGAAGTCCGGAGACGGCCGCCGTCTCGCGGCGCCGGGATCGCCGAGTTCCTCCATGAAAATGCAATTAGACGAGTGGGTCGTGGCGACATCGACGCGACGTCCACTCGCTTCTGATAATCAAGAGCGATTGCAAAATTCGAGTTTTCGGAGATATGGTAGTAACATTAAAGACACCCCTCACGAATCGTCGTTGTCGGCGTCCGTCGAATTGGGCACTCAGGTTGGGGGGCGCCATAGTGCTGGATTCCAGGCCACGTCTCGCACGAGGCATCCTCGTCGCCGTCGCGGCGCTCCTCGCAGCGTTCGTGCTCGCCAGCGCTTCCTCCGTCACCGCCGCCCCGCGCCGCTCATATTTCCAACTCGTCGTCATCATCAACGATTCGAATGCGCCCGACGTTCGCTTTACGTTCTGGCTTGACTCTCCGTATCCCAACGACCCGACAAACTACAGTGACACGACCGCTCGCAGTGTGAACCTGACCACGGACTTCGGTCCAGAGCTCGCGTATGAGGGAGTCGCGGGGGGGACATATTACGAAGAGGAACCGGATGTCACGGGGGACCTCTGGCTCAACGTGACCACGCGCTTGACGACAGCGTCGCCCGGCGCGATCTTCACGACGGTCTACGTGAACGTCACGTACACGGACGACCTCGGCGAGAGGCCGCGGACGATCCATCGATTCCTGAACTTCGCGATCAACTACGATCCGCCGGAACAGACGGTGAATCTCATGGCCGCCGCGGCCGCGGGACTCGGAGGCGCGGGCGTCCTCGGGATCGGCCTCTACGTGATCCGGCGTGCGCGCCTCGAGGAACTGTACCTGATGCACGACAGCGGCATGCTCATCCGGCACTGGTCCCGCTCCGACGGGATGGTGCACGACAGCGACATCATGAGCGGGATGTTCATCGTCCTCCAGGAGTTCGTTCGCGATTCGTTCGACGACCGCCAGGGGAGCCTGGAGCAGCTCCGCTTCGGGCAGCGGCAGGTCCTCATGGTCCGCGGAAAGCACACGGTCCTTGCGGCGGTCATCCAGGGCCGCTACCTGAACGCCCTCCCGGCGAAGCTGCAGCGCGCGGTCTTCGAGTTCGAGCGAACCCACGCGGACATCCTCGCGCGCTGGGACGGCAACGTCGCCCTGCTCCCGTACGCCGACGCGATCGCGCACCGGTTCATCCGGCCCCGGTTCCGCTTGGATCCGAATTGAGGCCCATCTATTCGCACGGGTGACATTGGGCCAGCAAGCGTTATAAGCGCGGCCCCTCCATGAGACGACATCGACATGGTCGATGACCACATCAAGCGAAAGATCCTGCTCCTCGGCGATGGTGCGGTCGGCAAGACGAGCCTCATCCGCCGCTTCGTGGTCGACAAGTTCTCGGACGACTACATCACGACGATCGGCACGAAGGTCACGAAGAAGGACCTGAGGATCGAGTCCCCCGCCCGGGTCACGGACCTGACGTTCATGATCTGGGACGTCCTCGGCCAGAAGGGTTACAAGGGCATCCAGGAGAGCTCCTTCCAGGGCGCGAAGGGCGCCCTCCTCGTGTACGACGTCACGCGGCCGGAGACCTCGAAGAGCCTCCGGGAGTACTGGATCCCCCATCTCCTCGACGTCTCGAAGGCGGTCCCGATCGTCGTGGTCGGGAACAAGGTCGACAACGCCCGCTCCCGCCGGGAGGCGCAGGAAGACCTCGAGGACCTGAAGGATGGGCTCGGCGTGCCCGGTTTCCTGAGCTCCGCGAAGACGGGGGAGAACGTGGAGACGGGATTCATCGCGCTCGCGAAGGCCGTGATCGCGGAAAGCGATCCGAAGCTCATGGAGGGCGAGCGGGTCGAGGAGGTCGCGAACGAGTACATCGTCGTCGCGGACCAGATCATCATGGATTTCTGCGACGTCATGGGCGGGCAGGAGGCCGCGATGCCGATCGTGCGCCAGCAGCTCACCCGCGCCGGCGTAGACGTCAGGGCGCCGACGAAGGAAGGCCTCCGCCTCGCGATCGAGTGCCTCGCCGAGGCGGAATCCGCGTTCCGTGACGCGGTCGACGTCGAGGCGAGCAAGCTGAAGCGCCTCGGCTGGATCAAGGAAGTCTCGTGATCACAGGTCCTTAACCATGTAGGGCTGCTCGAGCGCGTACCCGAGACGACGATAGTATCCACGGACTCCGACGCCCGCGGTCACGCGCATCCGCCTCGCGCGGAACTCCTCGCGCGCGAGCCGCTCGCATTCCGCCATGAGCTGTCTGCCGAACCCTCGGTGCTGCCACCGCTCCATCGCGGGTTCATGGAACGGGACCAAGCGGCCGAGGACCTTCAGTTCGCGGATCGTCGCGCCCGTGTCGTCGATGCGGAGGCGCGCGTACGCCACGAGCACATCGAGCCCCGGGTCCTCGATGCTCAGGAACACCTCGTGGCCGCCCGAGGCCTCGTAGTCCTCCCGCAGCATCGCCAGGGCGTCGGCCCGCGGGTCGATCCCGCGGAAGCCGACCTCGCGGCAGCGGATGCAGCGGCACGTGAGGCCTTGCGCCCGGAGGCGCTCCTTCGCCAAGACGCGGAGGTCCCCCCTCTTCGGCCCATCCCGAATCTCCGGGGCCCCGATCTCTCGCTGCACCCGCTGGATGCGGCACCACCGCGGGACGATCGCCTTCACGCGGGCGATCAGGTCCACCGCATCCTCCGTGGTGAGAGGCGTGTATCGACCGGAGGCCCACATCGCGTGCAGCGCGGTCCCGGGCAGGACGAGAGTCGGATAGATCTTCAGGAAGTCCGGACGGTAGGCGGAGTCCTCGAAAAGGGAATGGAACGATTCCAGGTCACGACCGACATCGCATCCCGGGAGGCCGGGCATCATGTGCACGCCGATCTTCAGTCCCGCGGCCTTCGCGCGGGCGATCGCCGCACGGCTGTGCGCGTCCGTGTGGCCGCGATGCACTCGCTCGAGGACGTCGTCATAGGTCGACTGGAGGCCGAGTTCCACGCGGGTCGCGCCCAGGACAAGGGAGTGCTCCACCTCCGGCCCCAGGAAGGCGTCCGGCTTCGTCTCGATCGTGAGCCCGATGCACCGCGACGGCGCCGTCTCGTTCGCCGTCTGCGCGCTCTCGAGGGAGTCTGCCACAGATCCGTTCATCGCGTCGAGGCAGCCCTTCACAAATGTCTCGCGGTACGATGCGGCGTGGGCCGTGAACGTACCACCGATCACGATGAGGTCGACCTTGTCCGTGCGGTGCCCGATGTCCCGGAGGGCCCGGAGGCGCGCGACGGTCTGCGCGTGCGGATCGTAGCCGTGCTCGGCGGCTCGCCGCGCCGCCGGCTCCGTGCCCGTGTACGACTGCGGCGTGCCGAACCGCGGGCCACCCGGGCAGTAGGTGCACACGCCGTGGGGACACGCGTGCGGAATCGTCATCACCGTCACGACGGCCACGCCGCTCGCGGTCCGGGCGGGCTTCACCCGAAGGATATCCTCGAAGCGATCCCGCATCCCGGCGGGGAGCCGCGCGAGGAGGGACGCGTCGCTCGGCAGCCCGTCGAGCCGATGGGATCGCGCGAGGCGCGACTTGATCCGTTGCACCTCGTCCTTCGTGAGCGGCGCGCGTATCCGGATCTCGCCCGCGAAATCCCGGACGAACGCATCGAGATCGCCGAAGGCGCGAACCGCCATGACGCCCAGCGAGGGGGCGCGGCCGCCATAAACCCTGCGCCGTCGTGTCCACGCGCTCACGATGTCTCTTCGGGGGCGGCGCGCGGCACTTCCGGCTCCGCCCGGCCGAAGATCCCCGCGGCTTCCGCGAGGCCGACGACGAGGAACGCGAGTCCGGCGAACGCGAGCGCGTTCCCCGCGATGTCCCCGATCTCGACCGCGAGGAGCAGGGACCGCAGCGCGTCGACTTGCATGCCGACCCAATCCAGGAGCCGCGCGGACTCGAAGACCACGAGGACGCCGACGCCCGCGGAGCCGAACACGAGGCCCCGCACGCTCGCGGGGGACAGGCCCGCCGCGAGGTTCGCCCGCCAGAGCGCGGAGACGAGACCGGAGAAGAAGAGGATCGACGCGAGGCCCGCGATGATCGCGAGCATCTGGAGGGCCTCCCCCCGGCCGACCTGGGCGGAATCCGCCAGGCGCTCCGGATACAGCTCCATGATTTTCGCGATGAAGTACAGCCAGACGCCGACGAACGCCACGCCGAGCCATCCGCGAGGCGCTCGCACGCCCGCGTAGGCGACCTGCGATGGTGCCATGGCGGCTGGATGGGTCGCGGGCACAAGAACCTTGGCGTTTCGCGATGACGCTAGCCGTACATTGTGCCGGGCTTATCGGTCTTCGGCGCTTCGACAGGCAAATGCTCGGTGATGTCCACCGCCAAGATCACATGGAGCGGGATGAGCCGGAGCTTCCCTTTCAGTTCCTGGTGGGAGTCGTCGAGCTCGATCACGATCGCATCGTCCGTCCCGATCGTCGCGTAGCCCCGGAAGATCCCCTTCGTGATCTTCGTCCGGTCGCGGGTCTCCATGGACTCGATGCGATAGCGGGACCCCTTCGTCAGGGAGACGACCTCTTCCGGCATCGCCTTCCATCACCTCCGTTGCTCCGCGAGCTTCGACAAGTGGTCGACGGTCTTGCGGTAGTTCTCCATCGCGATCTCCACGTTCGACTCGACGAAGTTCCATGCCTTCGAGAGGTTCCCGTAGCGGATCCGGTAGCCCTTGCGCACGGTCCCCCGCTCGTTGACGTTCACCTCGTCCAAGAGGTCCATCTCCTTCAGCTTGTTGATGTGCCGGTAGATCGTCGCCTTCGTCGTCTTGAGCTTCGCCGCGAGCTGCTCGACGGTCCACCCCTTGTCCATGCGACCCAGGAGGCACTCGACGACCAGCCGATACGGGACCGACTCGCGGACGGAGCTCGCGTCCGTCTTCGGATCGTACCCTTTCGGGATGTATCCGATCTGCGCCAGGAACAGCAAGGCCACGTCGTCGATGTCCTTGAGCGGCGTGAGCGGGGTGTTGCTGACCACGGCTATTTCGAATGGCACCAGGAAACCCCTTGGCTCTGGGTATCGGGAGTGACTAGTTAAGGTTTGTGATTCAATTTTATCGTATCTTATGATAATAATAGCGGTCACACGTTGATGATTCCACTGTACGTATCGACCCGGATTCCGCGCGCCCGAAGCTCCTGCACGAGCACGTTGATGCCGATGCTGTCCGAGGCGAGGTGGCCCGTGACCACGAGGTTCTTCGGACCGTCGCGGCCGTACGCGTCCCAGAGGCGCCGGAGGGCCCCCGCATCGATGTGGATGTAGAAAACCGTGTCGATTCCGTGTTCAAACGCGGTGTGGGCAACGGGGAACCCGCCGTTCGTGCCTGCACCGTGGAAAACGGCCCAAGTTCCGAGGGGACTTTCCAATCGGCCCATGCGGACCACGATCCGCGTCTTCGCCGCAGTGAACTCCGGGAGAGAGTTGAGGATTGCAATCGCGTCGCGGACCTTCGGATTTGGCGGGAGACGGGCCCGGAGTGCCTCGTCCATCGTGCGTCGGCCGATCTCGTCGCACGGGTTGTGTATGCACATGAGGCCAATCCCGACGAGGCGCGCGACGGATGGGAGGTGATCGTAGTTCGCCGCATGGGCGCCCGGCTCCCGATCGGCCTGCAACTCCGCTCCCGCCGCGTCCGCGGCATCGGCGGGCACGCCGTGCCGCTTCAGGATGTCCGCATGCTTTGCGAGGACCTTCGGGAAGGTCAGGATCGCCTCCCCGGTCGGGTGGTGCGAGATCACGAGGTCGTAGCCCTTCTCCTTGGCGATCGCGAGATCCGCCGTACCCACGTCGATCCCGAAGAGCGCGCGACGCACGTCTCCCACGGGGACATTGATGCCCGTGTCCGCAGGGACCACTGTCTGTCCTGCGAGGGAGAGGGCCAGGTCGAGGATCTCCTGCGTGTTCATCGAGGACGGCAGTGAATCGCCGCCCATAAGGGCTTCCTCCGTTTCCGCGACCCCGAGTTCACCGGACGCCGGGAGAAAGCCTTTTCCCGCCGGAGGCATTCGGGCCCGGGGGACCATCCGTGGTCACGCATGTCTCGCCCGAGGAAGTCGTCCGCACGGGGATCCTCGTGCGGATCCCGCCCGCCTTGCGGTCGTACACGCAAGGCCAGGACGAGGTCGTCGTCGAGGCCCGCGACGTGCGTGGGCTCCTCGATGCCCTCGAGGCCGCGTTCCCAGGAATCCGGGACCGCGTGATGGACGAGGCGGGACGACGTCGGCAGTACGTCAACATCTTCCACAACGACGAGTTGACGAGGGACCCCCTGCCGGACATCCGGCTCGCGCCGGGGGACGTGGTTCACATCCTCCCCAGCGTCGCAGGTGGTTGACTTGGCTCGGACGATCAAGAAGGGCAGCGTGGTCCTTGCGGTCGGGACGAAGAAGGGCGGCTTCCTCTTCCACTCCGCGGATCGGCGGAAGTGGTCCGTCGCGGGACCGCACATGCCCGGCCGCGCGGTGTACCACATGATCGTCGACCCGCGGGACGGACGCACGGTCTACGCGGGCGCGCCGATGACCGCGGAGCCGTGGGGCCCCGCCGTGTACCGGGGCCGCATCGGGAGCGAGCTCAAGTCCTCCGCCTCCGCGCCGAAGTTCAAGGAGGGCTCCGGGCTTTCCGTGACGCGGATCTGGCACATCGAGCCCGGCCCTGCGGACGAACCCGAGACGATCTACGCCGGCGTGGAACCCGCCGCCTTGTTCCGCAGCGAGGACCGCGGCGACACGTGGGAGGGCTTCGATGCCCTCAACTACCATCCGACCCGGAAGGACTGGCAGCCGGGGAACGGCGGTCTGTGCCTGCACTCCGTGCTCGTGGATCCCCGCAAGCCCAAGCATATCGTGATCGGCATCAGCGCGGTCGGAACATTCGAGACGAAGGACGGCGGCCTTTCCTGGACGACGGAGAACAAGGGCGTCCGCGCGGAGTTCATGCCGAACAGGTACCCGGAGATGGGCCAGTGCGTCCACAAGCTCGCCTGGGACGCTGCCGGCGACGGATCGATTTTCCACCAGAACCACTGCGGCACATACCACCGCGGACCCTCGGGCGGCGCGTGGACGGAGGTCTCGAAAGGCCTCCCGTCGGACTTCGGCTTCCCGATCGCGGCCCATCCGCACGAGAAGCGCACGGCCTTCGTTGCGCCCTTGACCGCCGACGTGAACCGCGTATTCCCGAAAGGCCAGATGGCCGTGTGGAAGACGTCGAACGCGGGCGAGAGGTGGCGTCGGTCCACGAAGGGATTGCCCGGGCCGAACGCGTTCATGGGCGTCCTGCGCGAGGGGATGGCTGTTGACGCGGGGGACCCCCTCGGGGTGTACGTCGGCACGAATACGGGCCAGCTGTTCGCGAGCCGGGACGAAGGGGATTCATGGAAGATGATCGCGGACTTCCTTCCGCCGATCCTGTCCGTGCAGGCCGCGGAAGCCCGTTAGTCTCACGCGTTTCTCAGGAAACCGAAAAAACGTGAAGGACGGCGCTTGCGGCGCCGCCCGGGAAGGTTGGGTTCCGATCTTCAGAAGACGAAGATGAGGACCAGGACCGCCGCCAAGAGCTGCGCGATCCGCCACACCGTCGTCGTCCACGAATCGCCCGTCGCCGTGTACGCGCCGAGGAACAGGGCCAACGTGACGAAGAAGCCACCGACCCCGATCAGGACGAGGGCCGCCATCACGAGAGCGTCCGCGGCGGCGCCGCCGCCCGCGACCGCCAGCACGGAGATCGAGATCAGACCGGTGAGCAGGGCGACGAGGCCAAACACCAGAAGGCTGAGGTGCTGGGGCGGAGACCTGCCGATGTCCCAGAGTTTCTCGCCGATTCCCGCCATCGTGCCACCTCACCCGAAGATCGTGGGGGAGTTCGCCAGCACGAGAAGCAGGGCGACGAACGCGAGGATCAGCAGGAACAGGCGCACGAAGATGTCCATCTCCTCGATGAACACGGCGGCTGCGACGAGGCCCAGGACGAAGAAGAACATCCCCGCATGGGCCAGGGCGGGTCCCCAGACAAGGCCGAGGTTCTCCCTCGCCGCTATGGCTTCGGGCGTTTCGTTCAAGACCTGCGCGTTGCTCATGTCCGCGAGGATCGCTCCCACCATGAGGAGGAACAAGCCGAAGGCGATCACGAGGCCGATCATCATTCGTCTTCGGTCCATCATCATGGGCGCACTCATCATTGGCGGTGGAGGTGCTTGCATCCTATCCCAACCTCTTGGGGCTAAGTTATGTCCTGATTTATATATATTACGGCGAATAGGTGACTGATATAAATTTTGCAAGACCGCGACGAATCCCACGTTCCATGAGAAGAAGCGGTGAATCGCCAGGAGGTCAGAAGCCCGCCTTCCCCGGGTTCAGCGTGCCCTTCGGATCGAGGGCCCTCTTGACCCTCCGTGCGAGCGCGAGGCCTTCGCCCAGCTCCTCTCCGAGCAGATGAACGAGCTTCACTCCGACCCCGTGCACGTATTCCATCGAGCCCCCGAGGGCCAGGGCGCGGCGCAGCACGTCGTCGATCGCATCCGCGACCGCCGCGCGCGCCGCCTCGCGATCGACGCGGACAGGCCGCACCATCTCGAGGGAGGCGAGCTCGGGTTGCGTCCAGACCCCGAATCCGATCGGCGTGACGCCGTGGCGGCGCACGATCGCGAGGGCGGAACGCCGGAACGCGATGACCTTGGAGCGCGGGAGCGCCACGTGGGCGTAGTCGAAGATCGTGTTCGCCAGGAGACGGTCCGCGCTCGTGACGCCGGGCGCGACCTCGTCGTGGTGGTAGATGATGTCGTGGCGCGTGCGCCAGTATGTGCGCGCCTCCGCCTCTTGCATGCGTCGCGCGCGGGAGCGGCGGAGCCGTGCGGCCGCGACGCGCCAGGATGCCGCAACGATTTCCCGTTTCCCCGCGAATCCGAGGTACAAGGTCGGAGGCCCGGCCTCCGTCGTCCACGGGAGGGACGAGGCCGCGAACGTCTCGTCGAGATCCATCACGCAGGGCACGAGGCCGTCATCGTAGATCCGCGAGACGCACGCGAAGCCGGTCGGGAAATCGGACAGTTCGAACGCACGGACGTCCTCCCGCTCGGGGACCGGGAACGCGCGGATCGTGGCGGCGGTGACGACGCCGAGCGTGCCTTCAGTCCCGATGAAAAGCCGCTTGAGATCGAGTCCCGTCGTCGAGTGTGCGGCCGCGCGCGTGCGGACGATCGTGCCGTCTGCGAGGACGATCTCGAGGCCGAGGACCTGGTCGCCCATCGTGCCTCTCAGGTAGCCGCCATAGCCGATGCCGTTCGTGCCGATCGCACCGCCGAGCGTCGCTCGAGGCCGGGACCACGGATCATGGCCCAGCGTCAGGCCCTTTCGCCGCAGCCGGCGGTCGAGCGTCTCCAGGATGATGCCTGACTCGGCGGTCGCCGTGCACGACGCGCGGTCGATCGCACGGACCCGGCCCATCCGGCGGAGATCGAGGACGATGGAGTTCGCGACGGGGCGTGCGCCGCCCATGAGGCCCGTGCCGCCGCCCCAGGGCACGACGCTGATCCCAGCGTCCGTCGCGAGGCGCACCGCAAGGGACACCTCCTGCGCGGACCGGGGGAGCACGACCGCGAGGGGACTCGTCCCTTCCTCCGGGAGTCGTGTGCCGCGGTGGGCGCGAAGCGCGTCGAGGCGATACCGCGGGGGCACCGCAGGTCCGGAGAGAACGCGATCCGCTCCAAGGCGCTCCGCGAGATCCGCGATCGACGCGTCGACCATGACGGTCCGCGGACAACGCACGCCACGTATTCAACGACTCGGGCGGACTACGCACGCTCTAGGTAGTACAGAGTGTACGCCTTCCGCACGGGCGTCGCGTACCCGTTCGGTTCGAGCCGGACGGGAATCCATGACTCGGGGAGGTCGATCAGGTCGTCCTCGTCGCACTCGATCCGGTGAAGCTTCGCCTTCATGGAGTACCGGGATGCGGTCCGCGGGTGGGATAAAAGGGTTTCCGGACCCGTTTTCATCGTTGATTCCCGGTTCGCGGTCCGGCGGCGCGCGATTCGCATGAGAATTCGCATTGTCCGAATTGTCGCCGGTCGCCCTCCATAGGCCCAGGATGCGCTATAAAATGGCCATGATAGAGCTTCTCTGCGCGCCGCGTCGGACGCTTCTAAGGGAGGGAAACGCTTTTGATACCCTAGTGCATGGAGGGAACGAGGTTGAACATGCCGTACACGTACCAGGGATGGACGCTGTACTCGCGAGATGTGAAACTGAAGAAGGGACCGAAAGTAACGATCTACTTCTTCAGCAAGCGGAAGCCGAAGAGCGGCAAGCCGATGGACGAAATGCCCAAGAACCGAAAGATCGGCGTGAACAAGCGCACGGGCCTTCCGTTCCTGCGGAAGTCGTAGACACGTCATCGCGACCCCACTGCCGAGGCATCGGGGGAGGCCCTCGGCCCCTTACATTTATTCAGGATCGACCGGAGAAAGGGTTTTTACCGCACGAGCGTTCCCGCACCCGATGCCCGAAGGCACCGTGGCGTTCGAGGTGAACGCGCCCGTCGATCGTGTGTGGTCGTTCCTCAGCGACATGCGGAAGGTCGGGAGCTGCGTGCCCGGCGTGCAGAGCATCGAGGTCCTCGACGACCGCCGGGCCCGATGGAACCTGAAGGTGAAGATCGGCCCGCTCTCCCAGGAGTTCGTGGTGATGACGGAGACCCTGGAGCAAGTGCCCCTGCGCCGCGGCCAGTTCCGCGGGGAGGCGGACAACATGGAGATACTCGGGACGATCGAGCTGAGTCCGATCGAGAACGCGACAAAGGTCACGTACACGATGTCCGTGCACTCGAAGGGACCGCTCGCGCGGATCATGGACAACTTCATGAAGTCGAAGCTAAAGTCGCAGACGGAGGAGTTCGCCGCGAACGTGAAGAAGGCCCTCGAGACCTGAGCCCGGCGCAATCTCTTTCCACGAGCCTCCGTTACCCGCGCGGGCGATCCGGATGGCGGCGTTCGATGCGGTGATCATCGGGGGCGGACACAACGGCCTCGTGACCGCCGGGTACCTCGCGAAGGCGGGTGCCCGCGTGATCGTCCTCGAGAAGCGGGGAATCGTCGGCGGCGCGTGCGTGACGGAGGAACCGTGGCCCGGGTTCCGCATCAACACCTTCGCCTACGTGTGCGGCCTCCTGCGGCCGCAGATCGTCGAGGACCTTCAGCTCCGGACGTTCGGCTACGAGCCGATCCTCTACGACCCGCAATACTTCATCCCGTTCCCGGACGGAAGGAGCCTCCTCCTCTGGCTCGACGAGGACAAGACAATCGACGAGATCGCGAAGTTCTCGAAGGTCGATGCAAAGGCGTACCCGAGGTACGCGGCCTTCTGGAACGAGGTTCTCGAGCTCGTCGAGCCGACCCTGATGGCCCCGCCCGTGCCCATCGCTGACCTCTTCGGGATGTTTGCCGGCGCGGACGCGGAGCGCCTCCTCCGCGAGCTCTTCCTGATGAGCGCGAAGGATTTCCTCGACGAATGGTTCGAGTCGGACCACGTGAAGGCGGCCTTCGCGACGCAGGCGGTCATCGGGACGTTCTTGGGTCCGCACAGTCCGGGCACCGCGTACGTCCTCGGCCATCACAGCATCGGCATCCTCGAGGGCCGGCGGGAGGTATGGGGTTACGCGAGGGGCGGCATGGGCCGCATCACGGAGGCCATGGCGAAGGCCGCAGAGCACTTCGGAGCCGTCGTACGCACAGACGTCGGCGTGAGGCGGATCCTCGTGGAGGACGGCCGTGCGGTCGGCGTCGAGACGGACGGGGGCGAGCGCATCGACGCGAAGGTCGTCGCCTCGTCGATCGATGCGAAGCAGACGTTCCTGAGGCTCGTGCCTCCCGACGCCGTCGAGGCGGAATTCCTCGACCGCGTCCGCAGGATCCGCACACGCGGCGCGGCTCTGAAGTTCAACGCCGCGCTCGACGGCCTCCCGCAATTCACGTGTCGCCCGGAGACCCCAGGACCGCACCACCGCGGGACCGTGGACATGATCCCGTCGATCGACTACGCGGAGCGCGCGTACGACGAGGCGAAGTACGGCGCGTTCTCCCGCCATCCGCTCATCGAGTCGCAGTACCAGAGCGTCCTCGACCCGAGCGTCGCGCCGCACGGCAAGCACACGATGTCATGCTTCGTGCAGTACGCGCCGACGGAGCTGAAGTCCGGCCCATGGGACGATTTCAAACCCCGCGCGGCGGAGATCATCCTGGACACGATCGAGGAGTACGCGCCGAACATCCGGAAGATCGTGACAGACTGGCAGATTCTCTCGCCGACGGACTTCGAGCGGATGATCGGCATGACGGGCGGGAACATCTTCCAGGGGGACATCACGCCGGACCAGATCTTCTCGTTCCGGCCGCTGCCCGGCTGGGCGAACTACCGCATGCCCCTGCGCGGCCTGTACCTGTGCGGCTCCGCCACGCACCCGGGAGGCGGGGTCCTCGGCGCACCCGGATACAACGCGGCCCATGTGATCCTCGAGGACCTCCGCGCGCACACGTGAGTCTCGATTCGCCCTTCGGGATTGATAACGAGAGCCTAGGCCTTTTATGGAGGGTCCCAGAATCCGACGCGTGGCCGGTGTCGGGCCTCCAGCCGACGGCAGTGACCCCCCTCGTCCGAGGCTCCGGGCCGAGGAGCTCCTCCTCTACGACAGGAATGGCGGATCCCTCCTCGACGACCACGCGCTCCGCATTCTCATCGCGCTGCACCAGGAGAGCCTGACGGCCCAGGAGATCGCCGCGCGCTACCGCGTGCCGATCGCCGCATGCTACCGCCGTATCCGACGGCTCTTCGCGCTCGGCCTCGTCTCGGAGGCGGGCTTCGTCACGGAAGGCCGCCGGCGGCCCGCGCATCTCTACAAGTCCGAGGTGGACCGCTTCCACATCATGTACGAGAACGGCAAGATGCAGCTGCGGCTCCTCCTGCGGAACGGCGCACAGGCCGAGACGGTCGTCGGAATCCCGCCGGACCTCGGGATCAATGAAACAGCGCCTCCACCCCCGCGCGATATCGTGGGACATCCGTCCGCATGATGTCCGGATTCGCCTTACGCGCAAGGGCCGCATAGTAGGCGAGGAACTGCATCGGGATCACGGACACGATCGGCCGGAGCACCGCATGGACACGCGGGAGCCGGACGTTCGCCCGGGGACTCTCACCAATTTCGAGTACGTTCGCACCGCTCTTCGAGAGCGCGCGGTGGATCGCTTCGGCCCGTTTCCCGTCCTCCGACGACCGCAACATGACAACGGGCTCGCCGCGGTCAATCGAAAGGAACGGCCCGTGGAGAAACTGCTCCATGTGATATCCGAAGGCGGAAAGGCTGCATGTCTCTCGGATCTTCAAGGCCGCCTCGAGTACGGTGACGTGGTCCCATCCGCTCCCGAGAAACGTGACGTGGGCCGCGCGCGCAACGCGTCGCGCGAGTCGACCGATCGACGCTTCGCAGCCTAAGGCCTTCTCCACAACACGCGGGAGCGCGCGAAGTCCCTCGACGATATCCGTCTGCCCGCGCATCCTCTGGGCTGCCAAAGAGGCGAAGGCCGTCAGCTGCGTCGTGTAGCTCATCGTGTTCGCCCATGAGCGGTCATGGACGGAGCCGATGACCAGCGTCTCGTCGGCGATGTCCTCCATTTCGGAGTTCGGGAGCCCACATATCGCCAGCGTCCGATGGCCGGATTTCCTCGCGCGGACGAGTGCACGATTTGTCGTCGGCGTCGAACCACTGTGGCTCACTCCCAAGACAGAAGCACCGGGCGGAGGCGCGAACGGCCCGTACGCCAGATCGTACGCATGCATCGCCTCAACGGAAGTCGCCGGTGCCAGGACCGCGTGCAGCCGCTCCGCGCCGTACAGAGCTGCATGGAACGACGTCCCGCAGCCTGTGAAGAGCAGCAGCGCGTCGGGGAACCGCCGGTCGGTCGGCACTTGCCGCAGCCACTCGGGCTGCGCCGCGATCGCCGCGCGCGTCAACTCTCCGTCGGCCATGCCGCTGTCTATAGCATCGACGTTCGTGTCCGTGTATGAGAAACACACGCTGCCGAACGGCCTGCGCGTCCTCACCGTGCCGATGCCGCAGGCGCAGTCCGTCTCGTGCTTCGTCATGCTCGCCGCCGGCTCACGCTACGAGACGGCGGACTCGAGCGGCATCGCCCACTTCGCCGAGCACATGTTCTTCAAGGGCACGGAGCGGCGGCCGACGGCGCGCGACATCTCGGCGGAGATCGATGCCATCGGCGGCGAGTTCAACGCCTTCACGGGCAAGGAGATCACCGGCTACTACGTGCGCTGCGCCGGGGAGAGCCGCGACATCGCGCTCGACGTCCTCGTCGACATGCTCCGCCACTCGAAGTTCGACCCGGAGGAGATCGAGCGCGAGAAGGGCGTGATCGTCGAGGAGATGAACATGTACTTCGACACGCCGCGCGACTTCATCGGCG
>Ga0209640_10000658_pt1 | contig 27288 bp, 27 predicted proteins | sample RifCSP10_1_FD_184018 | JGI IMG/M metagenome (GOLD analysis project Ga0209640, IMG submission 184018) | Soil microbial communities from Rifle, Colorado - Rifle CSP2_sed 10_1 (SPAdes) (version 2) | ecosystem: Environmental > Terrestrial > Deep subsurface > Rock core/Sediment | place: Rifle... | reverse complement strand
AGATTGATAGAGCGCCAAACTTCCAAATTCAGCCTTATACTTTGGAGATTTTCTTAGAGGTGGTGGGTTTATCTTCCATCCGTGATCCAGCGGATAGAGCTATTGTCGCCACCGCCCGCCACCTGGGCTATCCTCTCATTACAACAGATGAACAAATACAGGAAGGCGGATGGGTCGAGACAGTGTGGGACTGAGGAATTATAAAGTGAGTGGCGGCGAGAACGACAGGAATCTCAGCGGATACCCTCCGCTCCACAATCGCGGTCCGGCCTAGCCCGTCGTCTTTGGCAACTGCATCGCGATCTTGAACCGGGCTCGGCGCCCGGCCATGGGAGGTGATTCCTGAGCGCTCGACGGCTTCTCCTGAAAAGAAAATTCACTACTTGTCTGCCCGCTTTATGGGCCAACGGCGCAGTCAATTAAGATTGTAAATAAACACCCGTGAAGGTAAAGTATGTGTAGGTGCGGCGGGATACTAAAAACTGGCTTGCCTCAGCCGATTATGACATCGAAACGGCAAATCACCGCCTTCCCAAGGGAGGTGGCGGAAAATTATCTCGCGAAGACAAAGGAGGTTTTGGAGTGGTTGAAACAGGACTCGAGGTTAAAGAAATCGTAGAGAAATATCGCCAACAACTCGCTCACTTTGGCATTCGACCTGAAAGAATCTACCTTTACGGCTCCTATGCTAAAGGAAAGGCACAAGAGGGAAGTGATATCGATCTGATAGTTGTCTCGAGCGATTTTGCCTCACTCGACCTGCGTGAAAGGCTGGAAATACTCGGTGTAGCAGCGGCACGTATATTAAAGCCAATTCAAGCCGTTGGATATACACCCGAGGAAATCCAGGCCAAAACCTACAGCCCATTCTTGGAGGAGATTTTCGACTCCGAAGCCGTTGCTTTATAGCAGCTCGGCGTTAACGATATACTCATCTCATTCTCGGCTAAGAAGAGATCGCTTTTGACCCCTCTTACTCCCAGCTCGTTTGACCCTTTTCTACACTGGGCTGCCGCGCGATGTCCAGCCCTGTTTGGAAAACGCTCTTAAGGTTGACATTTCATTTTGTATAGCGAACCTCGAAAGTAGTGCAGCCGTTCGGCGTTATCCAGGGGCCGTGCGGCATCCCTGGAGGCCGGCAGGCGTACTGCCCCGCTTTGAATTCCTGTTTAAGAGTGAGGTCAATCATGCTCCCCTCTAAAATGTAGACCTCCTCCCAGAAGTCATGCCTCAACACCCCGTTGGGCGTGGTGTCACAACCGGGGTCGAAACGGAGAACGCGCGAATAGTCACCGGTGTTCGGATCGCCGCTCAGGATGCGCTCGTGAAGTCCCGCACATTTGCTGCCCGGGACATCGCGCCACGGCTTGGTAGTGACATCAAAAAATTCCCGCTCTTCTTTGGGCATTCCCATCGGCCTCCTTGGCGCACAGTTTTTACCGGCAAGATTTTATAGGGGCGATTTCACCCCCCCGTCAACCCGGCGCACGCGGTAGGCACAGCGTAGCGCGCGATTCGTCCTTTGATCGAACAGTTCGGCTTCGAAATAGGTCTTCGGTGCAAAGGCGCCACCGATAAGCGGAATGGTGCCGGTGAAAATCGCGGCGCCGTCCACGAGCTTCCCCACGCGCTGGCGCAACATTGCGAGCAAATTCTCGGGAGCGAGCACCGCGGACATATGGCCTTCCTGATAAAGCTGCTCCCGTCCCGATTCACCAACCCAGCTCCTGAGAATTAGTTGATCCCACCGCTCGCGCACAGCCGAATACCTCCACACTTCGAGAGAAACCGGCTTGGGACAGACTTGCTTGGAGGCCGTGATGTTGAGCTTTTCCAGATCCCGATCCGTGTGATCACTCCCAACGGCCACCCATATCTCATCCCCCCTTACCAGAAGCACCACCTCTGCCTCCCCCGAAGTATGCCCCCCGAGCACCTCCACATCGCGCGCAGTCGTCAGCCGATCTAACGTCGTGCGAAAAACCGTCGGGATCTCCGCGGGAGCCGGAATCCCGTGGGCTGCGAGCTCATCGATATGGGCCCGAACCTCCTGCTGGTTCCGCCCCGTGTATCCAGCGATGATCACCCTTTGGGGCAAAAACTTGATCTTCCTACGGGTTCGCTGCAGTTTGAAGCTTACCTGAGTCATCGAGCTAGAGCTCTCCTTATGTGTTTTTTTTGGCTGGCATTTTGAGAACCGCCGCCTTCATCCGACCCATAGCCTCTTCGATGCTCTCCGGCTTGGCCGCGTAGGAAACCCTGACGAAGCCCTCATAGTCAAAACCGCTCCCGTTGGTCAGAACCACGCCCGCCTCCCGGACCAGGTACTCGACAAAATCCAGCGAGCCGATCCCCAGCTCGCGAATATCGGCAAAGACGAAGAACGATCCCTTGGGAAGAGCGCAACGGACCCCGGGAATGTCGTTCAGACGCTTCACCACAAGGTCGCGCCGCGCCTGATAGGCGCTGCGCATCTCCTCGACGCAGTCCTGTGGCCCCTTCAGAGCAGCGACGCAAGCCACCTGGGAAGGCACATTGGCGCTGATATTCACGGTGTGATGATATTTCAGGAATTGCAGCAGCTTGTCGGCCGACGCCGCCAGATAACCCACTCGTAACCCGGTCATGGCGTAGGTTTTTGAGAAGCTATTGACCTGCACCACATGCTCCCTGGCATCCGGAAACGAGAGCAAACTCGTGTGCTGCAGGCCATCGTAAACCAAGCTTTCATAGACTTCGTCAGCGATGAGAACAATGTCGTGGCGTCTGGCAATGTCCAGTAGGCGCCGCAAAGTTTCTTTGGGATAGACCGCTCCGGTCGGGTTGTTGGGGGTCAAGATCATGATGAGCTTCGTTCGATTCGTGATGACCCTCTCAATGTCTGCCGGGTTGGGAACAAAGGCCTCCTCGCTGCGCAACTTGACGAATACGGCTTTCGCTCCGGCTAGCTGGGCATTGACGACATAGGGGGGATAATGGGGCAGCAAGATGACGATCTCATCACCCGGGTTGGCGAGAGCCATGACCGCAATATGAAGCGCGGCCTGGCCCCCGGCGGTCACCAGGATCTCATCCTGCCAGTTGTGAGCGGCTCCGTACTGTCGGTGAATTTTTGCCGCGATGAGCTGGCGCAGTTCCGGGAGGCCACGGTCCGGCCCATAGTGGGTGTGACCCTCGTCCAGAGCCTTTTTCGCGGCCTCACGGACATGTTGAGGGGTGATAAATTCCGGCTCTCCCAAATGGAGGTAGATGCAGTCTCCCCTTTTGGCAGCCAACTCCATAATGCTGTAAAAGGGAGAGCGCTGGACCCCGAGAATGCGATCAGCGAGCATAGAAGCGTCACCTCGGATAGCGCGGCCGTCAGCAACGAGCTCAAGACCAAACGCCGAAAGCGCTGGCGGTGCGCTCACACCGGACTCGCTAATATACTGAGCTCCAACCCCCCTTTCAAGCAGCCCCGATTCGGTGATTCCCAGTTTCCCTTGACTTCAATTCCAACAGGGTGATAGCTTTGGGCCAACGGAACCAGCCCCAAAGCCGCAAATAAGGAGGCAGTAGCCATGAAGAAAATTCTATGCGCCGGGCTTGCAGCAATTGCCGGAATGGCATTCTCCGTGGGCTTCCCCTCTCACTCCGAAGCGCAGGGCAAAAAAGTCTCAGTGCAGTTCGCCTGGGTCGTGGGCGGGCTTCACGCGGGTTTTTTCGTCGCCAAGGAAAAAGGATTTTACGCTTCCAAGGGACTCGACGTCACGTTCACCCGCGGATTCGGCAGCGGAGATACCGCTAAAATCGTGGCCGCCGGAACGGTTCAGTTCGGCGAGGTGAACCTCCCCACAGCCATCATCTCGAACGGCAAGGGAGCTCCCCTGACGATTCTCGGGGTCATCATCGGGAAAGCCCCGGAGAGCATTCTTTCGTTTGCAGAAAAGAACATCCGCAAACCCAAGGACGTTGAGGGAAAGAGCTTCGCGGAGGCGCAGGGAGCCGCCGTTATGGCGACGTGGCCGGCCTTCGCCAAGCTTGCCGGCATCGACATTAACAAGGTCCCCTATATTCCAATCGAGGCGGCCGCCAAGCCGGCGGCGTTCTTTGGCGGACAGGTCGATTGGGTTGCAGGTTTCCGTCCGGGATTCGATGAGCCCGTCATTCTTAGGGCGCGCAAAGAGGGTAAAAAGCTCGTCTTTCTGCCCTGGGAGAATTATGGGTGGAAGGTCTATGGCAACGGGATCGTCACCCATCGGGATGTGCTCAAAAAGGACCCGAAGATGGTGGGCGACTTCTTCGGCGCCACGATGGAGGGGTATGCTTATGCGGTCGAGCACCTGGAGGAGGCTTTGAATATTACGCTGAAAGACAATCCCGAACTGGATAGGGAAACCTCCCGTCTTTCCCTCCTTTTCGCTCTCGACGCCCTTCTGACCAAAGGCGCAAAGGAGCATGGCTTGGGCTATATGGAGCCGGATCGGATGGCCTTTCAAGTCAAACTCATGTCCGACCTCTTGAAGTTTGCGCCGCCCAAAGAGGTTTACACGAACCGTTTCGTTCAAAAGAAGCCGCTCAAGATTACCCCGAGCCTCGAAGCCGATCTGGCGAACTTACCCTAGCATGCCAGAGTCGATTCGCATCGATCGGCTGTGCAAGGTCTATCGCTCCCGGGACGGAACGGATGTCGAAGCGCTGCGCGACGTATTCTTTACGGTAAAGCAAGGGGAGTTCGTCTCCATCGTCGGGCAGAGCGGCTGCGGCAAATCCACCTTGCTCAAAATCCTCGCCGGACTTCTTCCGAGAACGAGCGGAGCCCTCTCCATCGAGGGACAAGAGGTCGATGGGCCCCGCCGGGACATCGGGATCGTTTTCCAGAAGCCGCTACTCCTGGAATGGCGCCGAGTGTTGGACAATGTGCTCCTGCCGGTGGAGATCTTTCAACTGGATCGGCAGGAATATGAGGCGAAGGCCTTGCGGCTTCTTCGGACTGCGGGTCTAGGAGAATTTTTACGGAAGTACCCCTTTGAGCTTTCGGGGGGCATGCAGCAGCGGGTCGCGCTGTGCCGCGCCCTCGTGGCTGAGCCGTCCCTACTGCTGATGGATGAGCCTTTCGGGGCCCTCGACTCCCTAACCCGCCAGAAGATGGGCTTCGAGCTGCTCCGGCTCTGGGAGGAGTGGAAAAGCACGGTCCTCTTTGTGACCCACGACATCGACGAGGCCGTGATGCTTTCCGACCGGGTCCTGGTCATGTCGCCGCGTCCAGGGAAAATCCTCGACACCCTGGAGATCGATCTTCCGCGACCGCGTGAGATCTTCGTCAAGGACACGGCGGAATTCATCCGGCACAGCAGCCGCATCAGACGGCGCCTGTGGGAGGAAGATGGCCATGAATGAGGGAGGCCGGATAGGGAGGGTCGTGCGCATCACGATCTTCTATACCGTGACCCTCCTCGTGTGGGAAGCGCTGGTACGCTTTCTCCAGGTCCCGGAATGGCTCTTTCCTGCGCCGTCCCATATCATCGACGTCATCGCCGACAAAAATTCAGTGATGCTTTTCCATACCCTGGTAACTCTCCAAGAGACCATCCTTGGATTTGCACTCGCTCTGGTGATGGGGATCCTATTCGCCATCGGAATCATCCACTTCTCTATCCTGCGCGACACGCTTTATCCCACCCTCATCATGTTCAATTCTTTTCCTAAGATCGCTATTGCCCCGCTATTCATTATCTGGATCGGCATCGGCATCGAATCCAAAATCGCGAATGCTTTTCTCGTCGCTCTTTTTCCCATCGTCATCAACATGATCATGGGCTTGGTCGATATGGACCCGGAACTGTTGGAGCTTGTCCGGGCCATGTCGCGGAGCCGCTGGGTTCTTTTCTGGAAAATCCGCCTGCCGCACTCCCTCCCCTATCTCTTTGCGGCCTGCAAGATGGCGGTCTCTTTCGCCGTCATCGGGGCGATCGTGGGGGAGTTCATCTCGGGAAGGACCGGCCTCGGTTATCTGGTCCTTTCGGCCAACAGCCAGTTCAATACGCCTCTCGCGTTCACTGCGCTTTTCTATCTGGTGTTGATGTCCCTCGGATTGTACGGGGTAGTGATCCTGGCCGAGAAGCTCATGCTGCCCTGGTACCACCGCGAGCCCGCAGCATGAAGCCGAGGCTACTTGCGGTCGCGACCGGCGAGGATTTTTTCTATCTCAACCTTAAGCTTCTCCGCTTCAGCGGGGGTTACGCGGCTTTCAAAGAGAGGGAATAGCTCGCGCTCCTCGCGGCGAATGTGACGTTCGAGTAGGTCTCCCAAGTCAAACAGGAGCTTGGCTAGACTCGAACTTTCTTGAAGCCGGTCGGCGCCGTCACGGATCCACTCGTGCTCTTTAAGCAGCTCCTCAATCAACGGTTGGCTCTCGGAGACGAGATCGCGCATGTGGGGGAAAACAAGCTCCTCTTCCGCTTGAAAATGAGGCCGGAGATTGACCCCAACGAAATTTCTCACCTCCTCGGCTCTCTGCTTCAAACCCTGAGCTCCCGTAGGTTTCAACTGACCTAGGGCCTGTTTCCGGCATCTAAGCGCCAAGGCCAGGCCGTGGTGGTGGTCGTGGGAAAGCCGGATCAAACTCGGATGGCGCATCTTCTCCCTCTTGTCCGCCTAGATGGACTCCAGCTCCCTTTCTATTTACATTGGCCTCCCCGCATGTTACAAGCCCACACACGTTTTCCACGGGAGCAGGGGATGAGATCTTTCGTAAGCTTCATGGTGCTTGTCGCGCATCTGCTCATTTCAGGTTCGCTCTCGGCAACGCGGAGCGCTGAGCTTTCAAGCAAGCTTATTCTGGCTCACGGAGCGATCAACAGTAACGTGACACCTCTGTGGATGGCGAAGGAGCAGGGTTTGTTCCGGAAGTACGGCCTTGATGTGGACCTCGTCTTTATCATCGCTGGCCGCGCCGCTCAGGCTATGCTTGCGGGCCAGGTCGCCGTGGGTCTTATCGGGGCCACCCATGTAACCAACGCGGTCACCGCGGGTGGTGACCTGACCATGATCTTGGGCCTGCAAAATCGACTGGATTATCTTTTCATCTCCCGCCCCACCATTAAGAGCAGCGAAGAATTAAAAGGAAAAAAAGTGGCCATCGGAACGCCTTCCGGTTCCGCTTCTCTGGCGACCTATGTAGCGCTCGACCATCTCGGCCTCAATCCTCGACGGGACAATATTGTCCTCCTACAAGTGGGAGGCGTTCCGGAACGTCTAGCAGCCTTGCGCGCCGGCAGCGTAGAGGCCACAAGCCTCTCCCCCGAACTGGGCCAGGTGGTGACGAGCGAAGGGTATCGCATCCTCCTGGATATCGGGAAAGAAAATATTCCGTTTCAATCTTCCGGGCTAGTCACCTCGCGAAAGCTCATGAAGACTAACCCTGACTTGGTGGAGACCATCGCCAAAGCCATCATTGAAGGGGTCGCCTCTATTCATAACCCCGCAAATAAAAAGGCCGTGGAGCAAATCATCGCGAAGCACTTGAGACTGGATAAGCCTGACCGGGTGGAAAAAGCCTACCAAGACCTGCGCAAGGAGCTACCGCGCAAGCCTTGCCCTACAATTCCCGGTGTAGCATCGGTTCTCAAGCTCATGGCCCAGCACGGGCTTAATTCTAAGGCAGTCCAACTCAAGCCTGAGGATGTGGTTGATATGAGCCTGTGCAAGAAACTGGACGAGAGCGGGTTCATGGACAGGCTCTACCAGGGCTGGTAATAGAATGAAAGCGCCTGCCACAGAAATCACCTGAGCCACGGCGGAGGAGATGATGACCATGAAACCCTATCGAGTAGCCCTGATCCAGCAGCAGACGCGCGTCATCGTAAACCCCAAAGGACGCGATGAGATTATCCGGGAGAATCTGGATCGCATCTTCGAACTGCTGGACTGGACCTTCCTCAGACTCGGCGACGCCAGGCTGGCGGTTTTTTCTGAGTACGGGATCATCGGGCAATACCGCCCGCGCTCCGTGGACGAATGGCTGGCTCTGGCCGAAACCATCCCCGGGGAAGTCACCGACCGAATCGGCAAGAAGGCGAAAGAAAGGGGTTGTTATATCGCCGCAAACCTGTACGAGCGCGACGACGAATGGCCCGGCCGTCTCTTCAACACGAGCTTCATCGTTAGCCCCGAAGGCAAGGTGATCCTCAAATACCGCAAGAACAACGGGCCCAACAACCTCAACACCCTGTATACCGGACCGGGAGATATTTACTCGGAATACGTGAAGCGATACGGGGAAGATTCCATGTTTCCCGTCGTCGATACCGAGATCGGCAGGCTCGGCTGCCTGACCTGCACCGATGTGGTTTTTCCGGAAGTAGCCCGTTGCCTGGCCCTGCGCGGGGCGGAGGTTCTTATCCATTGCACCTCCGAACCGTACGCCCCCGAAGGAGAAGCCTGGGATGTGCTCAGGCAAGCGCGCGCCTATGAGAACCTGTGCTACTTCTTATCGGTCAACGCCGGAGCTTTTGTGGGGTCGAACCGACCCACCGCGGGCTACCGGGGCATGTCCCAGATCGTCGACTACCTGGGACGGGTTCAGTCGACGTCCACTGCGCCCGGGGAGGCCGTGGTCACCGGCACCATCGATCTCAACAGCCTGCGGTGGGAAAGGACCCGCATGCCCGATTCGGGCCATGTGTGGAACTTTCTGATCGAGCTCCGCAGCGACCTCTACGCCAGCGTGTATGCGAAAGCCCGACGCTGGCCCAACGACGGCTGGCACAACCGCAAACTCCAGAGCACCAGTGAAACACGGGCCTTGGCCAGGCAGATCATTGAGCGGTTAATCCGGGAAGGAAACCTGATCCCACCCGAATGAGGGATCAAACCACTCCCTGCTCCTTGAGCCTGGAGAGGGCGGCCTGATCATACCCGAGCGCCCCCAAGACCTCCTCCGTATGTTCTCCTAGAGCGGGCGGCGGGATGCGGATTTTCGGCGGGGTACGGCTCAGATCGATCCCGCTTCCCACCAGGCGTACCTTGCCCAGCCTGGGGTGCTCAACCTCCACTGGAAAACCGTAAGATTTAACCTGGGGATCCTGAAATACCTCTTCTATCGTGTTCAGCGGCGCGCACGGAACATCCTGCTCCTGGAGCCGGCTGAGCCACTCCTCCCTGCGCCGGCCGCGAAAGATCGGTTCCAGCTCGCGCACCAGATCATCGTAATTCTCAATCCGTCCCTTGCGGTCGCGAAAGCGCGGGTCCTCCGCCCATTCCGGCTTCCCTACAACTTCCAGAAGACCGCGCCAGAATTTATCCGGCGAGGAAAGGTGGATGACGAACGGCAGGCTGTCTTGAGCCACGAAGGCGAACACACCCGCCGTCTTGGTCCGCTCAGCTCGGCGCGGGAGCACGCCGGTCTCGAAGTAACGAACCGCATTCTCGCTAACGAAAGAGACCGAAGCACGCAAAAGCGACGTTTCCACCTGCTGCCCTTCCCCGGTCATCATCCGGTTCACCAACGCACCGAGGATTCCGTAGCAGGCATAGATGCCCGTCAGATGGTCGGAAAAAGAGATCCCCATCCCTTGGGGCTTTTCCGGGTCGGTGCACAAACTTAAAAGACCGCTCATCGCCTGCCCCACCGTATCGTAGCCCGGGAGATCACGGTACGGACCCCGTTGCCCGAAACCCGAGACGGAGCAATAAATGATCTTGGGGTTAAGTTGTCGAACCGCGTCATAGCCAACGCCTCTTTTCTCGAGCGTCCCGGGGCGAAAATTCTCGATCAGGATGTCGGATCGAGCGGCAAGCTGGAGCACGATGTCCCGCCCCTCGTCCCGCCGGAGATCCAAAGTCACGCTTTTCTTATTCCGGTTGAGACTACAGAAAGTCCCCGAATAGAGTTTCTCCCCCCAGCCGCGAAACGGATCCCCCTGCTTAGGCTGCTCCACCTTGATCACTTCGGCCCCAAGGTCGGCGAGGAGCATGGAAGCGAAAGGTCCCGTCACGTAGCTTGCAATTTCGAGGATGCGAATGCCGTCGAGCGCGTTGCTCATTTTCGTTCTCTCCTTCAGTGATGATCGAACCCGCTTCAGTCTGTCTAACTTTTGCAAGGTCTAAAAGTCAAGCGACGGGTTGATCCGGAAGGCTAAATGGAATAGGGCAAAGTGAAGGAAAAGGTGGACCCTTTTAAGGGTTGACTTTGGACATGGATATCACCCCGCAACAGATCCAAGTACTTTTTGACGATACTTAATCCTAAACCAACCCCGCTATAAGCGCCCGTGTGCGCCTCCCTGAGCTGATAAAAATCGCCAAAGATTTTCTCGAGCTCCCCTTCCTCTATACCGATTCCGGTATCGCTGACGCTGAACTCAATCCGCTTTTTTCTTATGAGATCTCGTATCCGGATCTCGATCTGACCTTTGGGAGTAAACTTAAAGGCATTACCGATTAGATTCTGGAGAATCTCTTCGACCTTCAAGGCGTCCGTAGTCATTAGGGGGAAATGATCCTTCACATCCCATAGGACCCTCAGACGGTTTCTCTGATTCATCTGCTCCACGTAGGTTCGAACATGAGCAATGACCTCTTCCAGACTGAACGTGGATACGTCTAAGGACATCTTCTTCGCCTCCATCCTGGTGAGAGCTAGCACATCATTGATGAGTTTAAGCAGAACGCGGGAATAACGCAGGATTTTCTCAAGCGCTTCCTGTTGCTTTTCTGTGATCTCGCCGAAGAAGCGATCTTTTATCAGGTCTGTATTTCCTATAATGACGTTTAGAGGAGTCCGAAGCTCATGGGACATCGCCGCCAGGAATTCCGACTTCGCCCGGCTGGCTTCAACGATCTCGCGATTGGCTCCTTCTAACTCGACGGTCTTCTGCTTGACTTCGGCAAAGAGATTTGCATTCTGAATAGCAATCGCCGCCTGATCCGCGAAGGAGGTGATGGGGTTGATCTCTTCCGGTCGAAACTCCCTTTCTTCCTTGGAGTAAAGGTTGATAGTGCCAATGATACGGCCGGCAACCCGCAGGGGGACGCCCAGAAAGGAGTGGTAACCAGCCTTGCGCATGGTCTCTCGGTGCGCCTCGATGATCGTGGGGTCTTCAAGAAAGTCCCTTACGGCTACGGCCCGATTTTCCTGGACGACCTTACCCGATAGGCTCTCGTCAAGCCTCAACCTGGGACGAAGACTGAGGTTTTCAGAACCCGACTCCCCCGCCAGGACCAAGTACTCCCCTTCAATGAGCCTAAAATTGGCTCCATCCATCTTAAGGAGGTTCCTTGCCTCTTCAGCAATACGCGGGAGTAGGATCTCGCGATCCAAAAGGGCTGCAATACCTTTGTTGATCTCCACCAGTGCCTGAAGCTCCCGAGACTTCCTTGCAACCTCTTCAAAAAGTCTAGCATGCTCTACAGCAACCCCAATTTCCTCCGCCATAGAAGTCACTAACCGGACCTCATCTGAAGTAAGACGTCGGGGCGTTTGACCGTTGCAGATAAAGACTCCAACAGTTTTGAACTTGGACTTGATAGGAACGGCGGCAAAAAACCTAAAACCAGTCGTCTGGGTGTTCTTCGTGCTAGTTAACTCTCGATAGCGGGAATCGCTGAGGATATCCTCAAAGATCATGGGCTCGCCAGTTTCGGCCACCTTGCCTACAATCCCCTGGCCCCGACGGAAGGCACGAACCCGGGGGAGATCTTGTCGATCTGCCGGATGGGCCGCCCGCACATGAAGCACCTCCATCTGGCCGTCGAAGAGATAAAGCCTCATGGTATCAAAGTTGAAAATTTCGGTGATCTTCCTAATCACCTCCTGGAGGACAGGTTCGATCTCGAGGGATTGATTGACGGTTGCCGTCACGTCATAAAGAACGGAAAGCTCCTTGGTCCGCTGCTCTACTTTCTGTTCCAGAGTGGCATAAGAGGCCTTCAGTTCCGTGGCCATCTTGTTAAATTCTTGGGCCAATTGTTCGATTTCATCTCCGGAACTGACCTCGACTCGATAATCGAGGTTACCCTTGCCGATAATCTCAGCCCCCCGATGGAGTTCACGAATCGGCCGCGTTATCTTGTTGCTGACCCATACGATGATTGCCGCACCCACCACCAGCCCTAACCCCAACAGCAGGTAGGCATAGCGCTCCATTCTTCTCAGCTCAGCCCAGGCCGCGTCCACAGGCTCTTCCAGAATAACTGCCCAGCCTAACTCTGGCACCGGCGCAAAAGTGCTCAGCACGGGCTTGCCCGTAATGCCTAGGTCTTCCTTAGCGGGAGAAGGGTCTACGCTCGTTGGGTTGCGGAGAAATTCCCGGATCCCATGCACGTGACTGAGGTTTGTCTTTTTTAGGACCAGTGATGGATCTTGATGGGCGATGAGATTCCCTTGGCCGTCTACCAGATAGGCATAGCCGGCCTTGCCGAATCCAACCTCCCCAATAACCTCCCAGAAAACTTTGAGATTGGCCTCAGCGGTGACCACCCCGGCAACCAATTGGGGTGTGACCTTCAAGGGAACTGCTATGGTCACATAAGGCTCGGCCTTATCTGAAGTGTAGACCGGACTGACATAGCTCTTGCCCTTAATAACCCTTTTGAACTTTTCTGACGCGCTCTGATCGGTAAGCTCAGAGAGAAGGTAAACTCTCCTCTCCGAGACCTTCACCACCTCCGTTCCCTTATCGTCCAAAATCGAGATATCCGTAAAGGAGCGATCGTTTTTTAGCACGAGAAGGGCGAAGAGCCTTTGCTCTTCATTCCCCAACTCACGGAGGCTCAAAGTGGTGGACAGATCCGAAAGACGCTCCATCTTTCGCCGCATGAACTCCCCGATCTCGCGGGCGACTCGTGAGGCAACCTCTGCCTGGAGCGCGGCAGCGGTCTTCTTGATCTGCCTGCGGGTATAGATCGAGCCGGCAATGGTGTTGGTAAGGAGGGCGGCGGCTAGAAAAAAGAGCCCTACCCAGAGAAGGCGCCCGCGGATACCGCCTCCCCACCGGGGAAATTGCTCTCCGAGTTTTTCCCAGGAGGTCACTTTGACGCCCTTACTCAATCACCTCATCTGCCCTGATCAGGATCTCTCTGGGAATCTTGAGACCGATAGCCTTGGCAGTTTTCAGATTAATAACCAACATCAGCTTATGGGGCAATTCTATGGGAAGGTCTGAGGGCTTGGTCCCTCTAAAAATTTTACCCGCAAGCACCGCCCCCTGCTTCCCCAGTTCAAAATAGTTTGCCGCATAGGTTGCCAGACAGCCCCTCTTCACATTGGCGAGAAGCGAAGTGATCAATGGCAGTCTTTCCGTGATCGCCTGCTTAGCAACAAACTCTATCGACTCGGTGATAAGCGAATCTGGCGGACTAAAGATAGCATCGGTCGTCTTGGCCGTGATGGTTGGAAGCACTTTAAGGATCTCTTCCCGGCTGCGAAGCTCAATCTCCCAAACGGTAAATCCCAGCTTCTTCGCCCCCTCTCGGACCTCGTTCAGGTTGGCTTGAAAATTCACTCCCCCGGCATCATTGAGGGAAGCGATGCGTTTGACCGACGGGGCCAGCTCTCTAAGGAGTTCGAACCTTTTTCCCGTGATCTCCAACGAAGCAGAGCTAATCCCTGCTAAATTGCTGCCCGAACTGGCAAAGCTCTTGACCAACCTCTGGGGATTACCGGCACTGAGGAACACCACCGGAATATCCGTCCCTTGCGTCGCCCTGGCTGCTGCGACGGTCGCAGATGTTGATGAGGTGACGATGAGATCGACCCTATCCTGCACCATTTTTCGCGCAAAGTTGTTCAAGGCCTCTTCGCGCCCCTTGGCATTGTAAAAATCGTAGCGGACATTTTGTCCCTCTCTGTAGCCCAGCTCAGCCATGCGACTTTTAAACCCTTCAAAAGCGTTCGTAAACTGTTCGGCGGTATTCAAGGAACCGATGTGATAAACCTTTTGGGCCTCCACTGGAGTTGCAAGACAAACAAGAAAATACCCAAGCCCTAGAGCAAGAACGTTTTTCTTCACCTGAAACTCCTTCACTCGACGACCTCATCCGCCCTGATGAGGATCTCTTTGGGAATTTTGAGATTGATAGCCTTAGCGGTCTTGAGGTTAATCACCAGCTTCAATTTAAAGGGCTGCTCGATGGGAAGGTCAGCGGGTTTAGCTCCCCTAAGAATCTTGTCCACCAACAAAGCACCTTGCTGACCCAAAGCGTAGTAATCCGCCCCGTAAGTGGCCAGAGCCCCACTGTGAACATCAACCACCGTTGGGGCAATGGAGGGAAGTCTCTCCCTGATGGTCTGTTGGACAATCTCCTGGATAGCAGCGATGATGAAAGCATCTGGCGGGAGAAAAACCGCGTCACCCATCTTTCCGTTAAGCCCGCTGATTGCGGAGCGCCGATCTTGCTCGGTAGAGACACCGATGTGGACCAAATTCAAACCCAGCTTTTTTGCTGCCTCTGTCAACGCTTGCAGATTGTCCTTGTAGCTCACTCCCTCGGGATGATGGAGAGAGATCACCTTCTTGGCCCTGGGATCTAGCTCTTTCAATAGCTCCAGCCGCTTGCCCGTAAGGTCGATGGATGAGGTGCTGATACCGGCTAGGTTGTTGCCTGAACTGACATAGCTTTTTACAAACGCCAAAGGATTACCCGCGCTTAAAAACACGACGGGGAGATTGGTCCCCTGTATGGCCTTAGCCATAGGTGCGGTAGCCGTAGTTGAGGAGGTAACGATCAGATCCGGCTTGTCTTGAACCAGCTTCTGAGCCAGTCTCTTTAATGCCTCTCGACTGCCCTTAGCATTATAAAACTCGTACCTTATATTCTTTCCCTCTATATAGGCCAGTTCTGCCATCCTCTTTTTGAACCCCTCAAACGCAGGAACGAATTGATCATCGGCTACCAAGGCGCCAATGCGATAGACGCTTTGTGCCAAGGCCAACGGCGAGCTCGTGAAAAGCAGCAGCACCGGTAAGGCAAAAAACAGTCCAGGTCTCATCCTCATTCAAGACCCTTTCTCTCAGGGAATTCATCCCTGTCCCTTGAATCCCTTCCTCCGTCCCTGCCAACCATCTTCAAGATCTCCGCTTTACTGAAGCGCCAACCACCCCCAAACTTTCTCCCCGGAATCGATCCCTTCCGCGCCAGCTTATAAACCGTTCTAAGATGGACCTGTAAAAGAGCGGCTACCTGGGATGCTGTCAGAATATCTTCCACCTTAAGGTGCCCCCGTTTCCTCTATTCCACCAAAAAGTTCCAAATACGCAGAAATTGTGCCACTTGAGACGGCGATTTGAGGGATTAGAGAAATGCAGTATTTGCTAGGGGTTCACTAATCCTAGCAGATCAAAAGGAGAGGTCAGATAATACCAGAATGCGGTAATTGGACGGAAATGTACCAAATTTGTGAACTTTTGACAGGGTCAGGCGGCCTGCTCTGGCTCAGCAAACAGGGCCGTTCCAGCTTGGCGGAGCATTGCGATCCCGCGCACCTCCTGGTCAAACAGGGGGATCAGAGCGCGCACGGAGCCGTTGAACTTCTCCCAAATGGTCTTCATGTGCTCTTCCTGCATCTGCACCCGGTTGCGGACAAAATCGGGGATGCGATCCCCGAGTGCTTTCCGATCCAGAAGCATGTTGACCACCACTCCCCCAACCGGAATGCCGAAATCATGGAACCAACCTATGAAGCGGGTAATGACGGCGATGGGCAGCGCCTCGGGGAGCGTGATGAAAAAGAAGGCCGTTTTTTCATGGTCTGTCAGGCGAACACGTGCCTGGCCCATTCGCTGGCGAAACTGCAAGAGGTAATCGAGCAGCGGGTCGTCCTCTTTCTTCTTTGTAAAGGATAGCATCTCACGGAGCGTCCGGGCTTCCTCGCGAGATTTGAGCATCTTATCCACCCACAGGGAGTAGACCTTGGACATCCCCAGGAGGCGTCGGGCGTTAGCAGTCGGAGCGGTATCGAAGACGAAAACGTCGTAGTCATCCTTGAGCATGAGATCGACCATGTTCTCGAACATGGCTGACTCTTCGAAGGCCGGGTTCATCGTCGCGGTTTCGACGAAGTCATCCGCCTTGGTGCTGATATCGGCGAACTTGAGAAACCACTGGATCTTCTCCCGGATTTCACGCTTGGATCGCTCGATCGTCTCTTTGGTATCGATCTCGTAAGCCCATAAATTTTCCACCACCGGAGTGGGAGCGCCGAAGACGGACTTCTGCAACAAACCGGAAAGACTGTGAACCGGATTGGTAGAGGCGAGAAGCGTACGCTTGCCCGTGCCTGCCAGCCAGAGGGCTGCGGCCCCGGCCATCGCGGTCTTGCCCACGCCTCCCTTGCCGCCAAAAAAGACGTATTTGAGTTGCGAGTGCTCGCGCAGATATCGCGCCATCGACAAGGTAATTTCGTCTCTCATCGTCTCCGGGTTCAAACCGTTCAAAGCGTTCAACAGGTTCAAAACGTTTTAAACGATTCGAACGTCTTGAACTACTGAAACAGCCGTGCGGCTAGTTTCTCTATCATCGGCAGCCCCGTGATGTCGCGCTCCATTTCCGGGACATAGGCGAGCACCTGATTTCCGAGCGTGGCCCGGATCTCTCCCAGGTAACGCTCCTGCATAGCGATCCGGTTCTTCAGGTAGATCGGGATCTCTTCCTTACCTAGATCCGGCGGCAGGACACGATTCACCACATACCCCTCGATCGGGACGTCATAGCGGGAGAAAAGCTCGGCTGCCTTGCGGGTGTCCAAAAGGATCATCTCCTCGGGCACCAGGACAAAGAAAAAAGCCGTTCGAAGCCTGTCGGTGAGGATCTCCGAGGAGGCATTGATGCGGCTCTTAATGTATTGAAGCTCCTCTAAAATTTTATCCTCCTCCACGGTCTCCTCGCGGCGTAGCGTGGCGGCCACCTGGTCGTACTGCCGCATCTCCTCGCGGAGCTTCGTGATCTTGTTGATCCATTCATCGTAGACCTTGGCCATGGAGAGGTAGTAGAGGGCGTGGCCGAGCGGGACCAAATCGTAGATATAGTAGTCGTATTCCCCTTGAACTATAATGTCTACGACCGCGTCAAAGATAGCGCTCTCCTCCATGGCGGGCTCAGCCGAAACGGCGGCAATGTAGTTATCGATCTCTTCCGGCACGCGATCAAACCCGTACATGTCCAGGATTTTTTTCCGGATCTCGTCCTGATATTCTCGAATCCTGCGGTCAGCATCGACCTCCTGGGCCCAAAGGTTGGGGACGATGGGCACGGGACCTTTGCCGAAGATGTCCCGCTGGAAGATGTCCGAGAGGCTCGCCTGGGGATCCACCGAAAAGAGCAACACGCGCTTTCCCTGGCGCGCCAGCCAATAGGCGCACGTGGCAGAGAGCGTGGTCTTTCCCAAGCCCCCCTTGCCGCCGAACATGATGTAGCGTCGCTCGGGCCGGCCTTCGAACACTTCTTTCAGAGACATATCAACTTTGGCGACTACCCCAGAACGTCGGTGATGTCACGCTCCCGAAGCATCCGCCGCTTCCACGAGCTGATCTGCGGGGTCACGTACGGGAGGAGGCGGAGCGAGTAGTAAGGGGGGAGAATGGGGATGCCGAGCAGGTCTCCCATCGTGATGAGGATGAACAGGTGCTCCATACTGGCCCGAGTGCGCACCGCGTGCCGGGTCATCTCGTGTGAGGACATCCCGTACAAGATGTCCTTAAACACCTGAACGATCCCGCGTTTCTTTGGTCCCTTCTCATTAGCCATCTTCTGAACCTCAAAATCTTGGATCAAACACCATGAAGATCGTATTCTTCCTTCTCCCAAAACTCCTTGCGGCGAGCCATCTGCCTTTTCCAGTTGGCGATCTCCGGAACCACGTAGGGAAGGAGGCGCAGTGAGTAGATGGGCGGCAGAACCGGCACCCCAATCAGATCGCCCATCGTAACCACTATAAAAACGGCCTCCAGCTCACGGCGCACCTCAAGGGCGTGGCGTACGAACTCGTAGCCGGTCAGCCCATAAAGGAACTGCTTGAACGCCGCCCACCCCATCTCAACCCTAAACCTTGCTATCCTCTAGCATGCGCCGGCCCCGGAGCCGGGGCAGGCCGTCTCAGGTGTTTCATAAAGGCACGCCAGCCGTCAACCGCGATGAGGAGCGCCGCAACCACCAGCAGAATCGCCACTAACACCATCAACCCGGAGCCCACTACCGGAATGACTCTCCCTGCCACCAGGTTTGGCTGGTAAACGTTAAAGTACAGATTGTACGCGGTCACGAGAATCGAGGCCACAGTGGTAAGATACATGAAAATCATCGGAAGACCAGCGTAGAGCCAGTCCTTACCCACCGAGGCTAGCCAGACGGTCACCAGCAGCAACGATAAAGCGGCCATCAGTTGATTGGCTGCGCCAAAGAGCTGCCAGAGGTAGATCCACGTCCCGGTAAGCACGAGCAAGATGGCCAGAGCAACCGAGATGAATGAGGCCACATGCTGGTTGCGCAACGGCAGGATCACCTCCCCCAACCACTCGGTCAGAGTAATCTTCATCACACGGAAAATAAGCTGAGTAACCACAAGCACAATGACGATAAAAGCTGCAAAGGCCAGGGAGACCGCGTACTGAACAGGCACTCCCCAGACGCTGATGAAGCCGCCAAGTCCGTTGGCGAATGTCGCAGGAGGAGAGGGGGCCTTGGTGCCCACAGACACGGCCAACAGAGCAAGAAGTCCAAGCAGGAACTCAGCGAACATCGACCCGGCCCCGACAGGAAGCATATCCGCCTCGTTTTCGATCTGTCGCGCCGTGCCCACAGTCCCAATGAGGGCGTGCCAGCCCGAGATCGCCCCGCAGGCGATGGTGACAAAGAGCATAGGCCAGAGAGGCATGATTCCTGCCGGTCCCAATTGAGGATTCCAGCCTTTAAAAGCCGGGATCTGGAATTGGGCCACCTCAGGCCTGACGACAGTCGCCACGGCCGCTCCCCCAAGTCCCAGGACCATCGCCGTGGCCGTGATCCAAAAGCCCACATAAACCACCGGCTGAGCCATCCGCCAGATCGGGAGCACAGACCCCGCATAGCAGAACAGGCAGATCGCGATTGCCCAAAAGAGAAGGCTCGGCATGATCTTCGCCTCGGCCCCCTTGAAGCCAGCCAAGGTAGGGTCAAAATAGGTCACAATGGGCGTACCGCCTGTCATTGCGTTCAGGGCCTCGTTGAGACCTTTGAATACTCCTTCGATCGCCGGAAGTGGTCCCAGCAAGATTCCCAGAAAAGTGATCCCGACCGTGATAATCGTGGCGCCCAAAAGCCCCATCTTCCACCGATAAAGCATCTGCCCCAGGAGCAACCCCATGGCGACCAAAAGGATAATACCCAAGGGAGTCTTGGGCTGGCCATCCATCACCTGTGCCATGATGCCAACAAAAGCCCCCGCGATGAGAAGCAGGTAGAAAAATATAAAGAGAAACAGGGCTGTCCGTGTTCGCGGCGAGACCAGCCGGTAGGCCACGGCCGAGAGGCTATTTCCTTCGTTCCGCACGGACAGAACGATGGCGCTATAGTCGCTGGCCCACCCCATAAAGGAGACCCCCAGCACAAGCCAAACCAAAGCTGGCAACCATCCCCAGAGAGAAGCCGCTACGATTGCGCCGACGATGGGCCCGGCCGCGGCGATCGACTTAAAGTGGTAACCGAAGAGGATGTTCCGGTTGGTAGGCATGAAGTCCACGCCATCCATGTAGAGAGTAGCGGGAGTCGCCCGTTTTGGATCCGATTGGATCACATTGCGGTCAATCCGTCGAGCGTAACGAGTGTATGCCAGGTACACTGTCAGGATCCCGATGATCACGGCTAACAGAGTATTCATGGTCCCCCCTCCTATAAACGCTCCAACTGTTGACTCGGTCGGGCCGCATCATATAACTTTAGAAACCGCACGGGCAAGGGTTTTTTTAGGCCGCTCTTGCCCTCAGTTCAGTGCGGGCGGCGAGGCAATTGCATGAAGGACACGGTGTGGTCGGCCCTGGACAATGAATCTCTGGAAAGGCTCCTCGTCGAGCGCTGGCTCTTTCGGGGAATCCTGCTTGTGGCTATGCTGGCCGCGGCCATCGCGACGACCTACCTCGGGACACAAGGGGTGAGCACCCTCACGGATCGACTGACAGTGGGCGCTCTCTTAGCGATGACCTTCTTTGCTGGCGCCGTCGTCTTCGCTATGCGGCTCACCGACATCCGCATGCACCGGGAGCTCAGGCGGCGCCGGGGCCGCGCTTAACCGGGCTCTTTGAAGCCGGCCGCGCTCGTCGCGACCCCAATGATCAGCCCGGCTCTACTTTAGCGGTAGTCCCGAGATCCGCTCTTTTTCTCAATCCGCCAAAGATAAATGGTATGGTCCCAACCCGACGGGTCCTTGATGTGCTCGACTTTGAGCGGCTTCCAATCCCCCATATCAAAGTCATGAGAAACCACCCGCGAACCCGGCTTGAGCTGGCGCAAGACGGCCGGCCTGAGCTTCAGGTTCACCTCCGGCAAGAGGTACATTGTAACCACACTGGCAGGGCTCAAATCCACCGTCAGGATGTCCTGCTCACGAATCTCGGCGAGGCGCTCCAGCCCCTCTTTGCGGATTGTCTCTCGCGACTTCTGCAGCAGTTCTGGGTCGATCTCGAAGCCGACCGCTTTTACGCCGTATTTTTTCGCTGCCGTGATCACGATGCGGCCATCGCCCGAGCCCAGGTCATAGACGACATCCCCTTTCTTGACCTGCGCTAACTCCAGCATCCTCTCCACCACCTCCTGGGGAGTCGGCACGAAAGGCACTATCTTCTTCGACTCAAGATCAGACGACTGCGCCTGCGCCAGCCCCGCGCTTCCTCCATCGAGCCACCTCAAACCCGAAAGCCAGACGCCGCCAGTGACCAGCCATGCCGCCAAAGCCAACGGAAATAACCGCCAAAACCTTTTCACAGACCGTTACCTCCTGGGAGTTTTCGCTGCGCGCTGGCGCGAACACTAATCGAAGAGTCTCGAGGTGTCAAGAGGCTGCATGGTTGGGTGCGGAGCTCCGGCCAGGCTTGAGCCGGTCCTTGAACCGCTTGGGGATTGCAAAGGTAAAGCGGCTTCCCTCACCTTCCTTGCTGTCTACCCATATCCTCCCCCCGTGGAGCGCAACGATTTCCTTGGCGATGGTGAGACCAAGACCCGTGCTGCTCATGCCCTCGGGGGAAACCAGGCTGATTTGCTCGAACTTTTTAAAGATTCTCTCCTGGTCTTTTTCCGGTATGCCGATGCCGGAGTCTTGCACACTGATGGCCACGCAAGCCTCAAAGGACATCTCCCGGTCGCTCCAATTGTCATCCACCTCCACCGCGACCGTGCCGCTTTGCGGGCTAAATTTGATAGCATTTCCCAAGAGATTGGTTACCACCTGGATTAAGCGATCCGGATCTGCCTCCAAGGCCACATCTTCGTGCGGGTACTTTTCTTCGAGGCTGATGCCCCTCTCATTCGCCCATCCCCGGACCGTCTCCACGACATGGTGCACCAGATCCTTGACCTGAAACGGGACTGGCCGCAAGTCTATCTTCCCTGCCTCCAGTTTAGCCACATCCAGCAGGTCATTGACGAGACGAGAGAGCCGGCTGATATTGCGGCGGGCGATGCCAAGGAACTTCTCCTGTTCGGGACTGACGCTTCCGACCTCTTCCCGCATCAGGATGGCCAAGGATTCGTCAATCGCCACCAGAGGGGTGCGCAGTTCATGGGAGACATGGGCGACGAATTTTGATTTGGCCTCGTCCAGCGCCTTCTGCTTTGTGATATCGTTGAGGACGGAGACCATACCGACCGTTTTCCCTTCCTCATTTTCGATGACGGCGCTACTCGCCTGCAAGACCCGTCGGGTCTCGTCATCGACGCTCCTAAGTTCGATCTCTTTGGTTAGGCGATCGTCCGCATCGGTCAGAGGACCTTTGGCCAAAGCCAACATATGCTCATCCTTCAAGACTTGGGGGATCGGAACGCCCTTCCCTTCGGTTTGGTTGAGCCCCAGGAGTTTTTCTGCCGCGGGGTTCATCACCTGAATTTTCCCTTCGACATCCACGACCACCAAGCCCGCGGCCAGATTCCGTATCACGGAATCCACTCTCTCCTTGTCATTAATCAGCTTTTGCTTCTCCCGTTCGATGGTAGCCGTCACCTCCTGGACCCGCTGGGAGAGCTTTTCTTCGAATTGATGTTTAAGCCGAGAGAACTCCTCGAATTCTTCAGGACTGATTTCGACCCTGCGCGATCTCATCGGGGTTCGTCCCCGCTGCGGCTCAGCCAATAACTGCTCGATATCCTTGTCTCCGACCCCCAGCCGGCCCAATCGCTCCCGCAACGGCCCGCCGAGTCTCTCGCGCACTTCGCGACTCCGGAGAAACTTGTCGGCCACCTTGGCAAACGAGCTGAGATCCCCCTCATTTTGCTCGAAGGCCCTGACCACAAGCTCCAATTTAATCAGATCGGCGCAACGCTCCAAAACGCTCGTTAGCTTTGCGGCGGCCTCCTTGAACTCCTCCGGGGTCTCGGGGGCTTCCAAAGCCTTTTTCAGTGCACGAGCGAGGCGGGTGATCGCCGGCGAAAAATCCTTCCCATCTTGGATAAACAGCGGGATAAGCTGCTCCGCCACGAAGCGTGCCAGACCATCGATGATCCGTTTTAGCGCGGGCAGGTCTTTCGCCTGCTCGACCACCTGCTGGACGGCCACTTCCGGTTTCTTTTCGAGTTCGTAAATCAGCCTTCCGAAATCGAACTCGATCTCGCCCCCTGGCTCCGCCAAACAAAGCTCAACCAGGTCGCTGACGCGTTCGATTTTCCGCCCTGGCTCAGTGCCCCCCTCCCCGTTCCCTCCTTCCCCCGCGCCGATCTTCGACTTGTCGACCACCTCCTCCTCATCCGTCACCATGCGGTATCGGGCGGTCCCAAGCCGGACATGTCGAAGGTCTTCACCGTCGAAGACCTCGGCTAAACCCCCTCTCTGCTCCAAAATCCTGGGCGGCATGGCCAAAACTCTGAAGAATGAGCTAATTTCATCCCCGGCAATTCCCCTCTCGAAGACGAGACTCTCAAGATGAAGGCGATGAGATTCCCTCAGGAGCTCCGCCACGCCGGTCTTTTTGCCGTCGATGGGGCTATCATTGGCGAGCAATCGGCCGCCAACAAAACCCAAGGTCAGAGTGGGTTCTGAGGCCAAAATTAGTTCGAGCCTGGCGCAGAAGTTCGCGACCGCCTGTTGGGAGGCCGGATGCTTTTCCGAGTACAACCGGTACTGGTTGAGCACAAAGCCGAATAGTTTGGCGATCTCGGCGTAGTGTTCAGTTCTCTCGTCCATCTCCCCTTGCTCTCATGCCCATGTTTACTCTTGTTTTTTCCAGTGGGCAGGGAACCCAAACCGGAACAGGGAGCCCTTGCCGACCTGGCTCTCCACTTCGATTTCTCCGCCGAGCAACTCCAGGATTTTTTTCACATTGCGCAAGCCAAGGCCCATTCCCCCGTAAAGCCGGGTGTGAGAACTGTCGATCTGATGGAAGGGATCGAAAATGACCTGAAACTGGGCCTCGGGAATCCCGATCCCTGTATCTTCGATCTCACACCGGACGTTCTGGATCTCGGGGAGAAAACGGGCCCTGATTGTCACTCCCCCTTCTTCGGTAAATTTAATCGCATTATCGATGAGGTTGCGGAAGACCTTCGTGATTTTCCCCTGGTCACTGAAGAGCTGCGGCATCTCGGGGTCAATATCCCAGCGCAGGGTCAGCCGTTTTCGTTTGACCTCGTCCCCGAGAAATTCCATCAAAATGTCCCGGACCTGATCGATCGTGAAAAGGTCCGGATAGACGGAGACGCCCCCCGCTTCCAGCTGTGAAACGTCGAGGGCATTCTCGATGTGGAACAACAGTCCGGTTCCGCTGCGCCGGATGGTAAGGAGGCTATCAATTTGTTGCTGGTTGACCCCGCCGAAAGTCTCCTCCATAAAGAGCTCAACATTTCCCAATATGATGCTGATGGGCGTGCGCATCTCGTGCGAAATGACGCTCAAGAGCCTATGCTTAATGCTGTCGGATTCTTCTAGCCGCAGAGTCAACCTCGTGAGGTCGTCCACGTTGCTCTCCAGCGCGGTCAACAAGCGGTGGTTCTCGATGGCGACACCCAGCACTCGTCCTAAAGCGGCCAATAGCTGGACCTCTTGTTCCCCGAACCCCCCCCGTTGCGGACTGGCCACGGCGAGGGTTCCCACGATGCCATCACGCGCAATTAGGGGAACTCCGAGAATCGAGTTGATGCCCTTCTTCTTCAACGCGAGGTACGCGCAGGAGAGATCGGTCTGCACGTTATCCAACAGAATCGGGCTTCGGGTGAGAAAGATCCTTCCAGAGCTCCTTTCGCCAATTTTGACGCTGGGGAATTTTTCCGCGTAATCGGGAGGGAAACCCTTTTGCGCAATCAGATCGAGAGTTCCTGCCGACGGGTTGAGCAGCCGCAAATTCCCGTGGCTGAGGTCAAAAAGCTCCAGGACCTTCGCCAGCGCGGCTTGGTAAATATCTCCGGCGTTATGGGGCAGCGTCAGAATCTCGGCCACCGCCGCCAAGCTTAAAGATTTTCTGATTCCGTTTGAGTTTAATTGCCTCGCTGACCGAGGCCTCGCGAACAGCATGCTGTGCCCCTTCGGCTATTACCGGAGCACTGCAGCAAAATTCATTCCGCTCCGCGAGAAAAATCAGGAAAAGCGAGGACAGATATGGAAAATCAATAAATTAGGCAGGTTGAGCGTAACTGCCGCGTCACATTTTTTGTAACCGCAAGAGGTGCTTTTGAACACGAATGTCAAATTATGGAATGGTTTTGGTAGGTGGAGCAATAGAACCTTATTTTAGACCCTTCGCTACTTTTCCACCTTCCCCCAGAGTTTTCCCAACCAGCTACTCCCCTTCTCCCGCCCGGCAACTTCCTCAATCTCGCCAGGGTCAAGCCAGATTCCCCCGCAACCGGTGCATTGATCCACGAGTATCTTCTGAAAGCTGCGCTCCTTAAGGGCCGCCCCGCACTTGGGACAACGCATATGGAACATCTCTTTAATCGTTTGTTTCGCCTCTTTTTCTCGCTTGGCCTTGAGTTTTTCTATCAGCTCTTTTTCCTTCTTGACAAAATATTCATCTTCCAAGGCCTTTTTCCGCTCATCCCACTTGTTGGACACTTCGCTGACCTCCTTTGCAAGGTTACAAAATTAACGCACGCCATTTACCATTTCTATAGTCACAGCGCCGAGAAAGACCTGACTGACCAGCTTCAGGGGCCTTTTCATCCGATCGGCCGAGATCCAGACCGTCGCCTCCCGCAATCTCCCCGCGTACCCTGAACGGCTGAGATTCTGCAGACGGGGAATGATTTTAAAAGCGTCGATTTCTCCGGCTCTCAAGGCGATCCTCTCCGCAGCCACAACGTCCAACTGAAGCAGGTAACGGCTCTTCCCGCCGAACACTTCTAGCTGGAGCGTATCTCCAACCCCGAAGTCGAGCGTCCGGGCCAGATAGCTGGCCGAGATGGGATCGAAAGTGTGCGGCGAGACAAACTCAAATTGCTTCAGCCTGGTCCCCTGCTGCCGCTTGACCGCCCATTTTTGGTTCGCTGGGTCAAAGACAGCCGTTGTATCGATGCGTTTGCGATTTTCCCTCTGGTGAAAAACGAAACGGCGCGGGTGGAGCGTCTCCGTCTCAAAGACAGACTCGATCGAATCACGCATTCTCCAGATGAGCTCCAGATATTTCCATGTTGTTGCCTGAATCGTTACCTGGTAACACCTTTTACCCTCTAGCCACACCGCTTTAGCGTCGACCACCGCCGATGCCACAGGAATTCCGTTCCAGCTTGCCTGATAAACCACGTGCTCATTGCTGCCAAAGGCAGAATTCGCTGGCTGATAGTGCTCGCCCCCTCTCGGAGTGTCTGCGAAGGCACCCCCAGCGACAAGCAGGCAATTCAAGGCGAGCGCAAAAAAGACGAGCTGGGCGACCGGAGATTGGATGGCGTAATGCCGCAAAAACTTAGCCGATTTCATGCGAGCTTAGGCCGGCGGCGAGAAAACTTAGGTGGAACTTTCCGTTTTGTTCAGCTCCTGAACCCCGTCATGTAAGGTAGCTCCACCGCGAGTTCTCTGACTTTATTCAAATTGGCACATAACATGGCTGTCGAATCCCAGAAGCCCTCCAACAAGGCCTTGCGCGAGCTTTCGGGAATATCAAAAGCAATCGCCAGCTCCCCTCCTGAATAGAGCTTCTTTTCTTGAAGGTCCAACTTGAAGCCCGTCTGAGGATTGGACTCCACGAGCTTCATCAGGCTCTCTATCTCGCTCGACGCGACCGTGACGGCGGGGATCCCCAGGATAAGGCAATTACCCGCGAAGATAGCAGCAAAGGATTCCCCAACAAGGGCATGAATCCCAAAGCGAAGGAGCGCCTGAGGCGCGTGCTCCCTGGAAGAGCCACAACCGAAATTCTTGTTCACTAGGAGGATGGAGGCGCCGCGGTATCTGGGATCGTTAAATGGATGGGGCCGGGGCTTTCCCTCGGGGTCAAATCTCTCGTCAATAAACGGATATTCTCCCATGCGTGCGAACGTGATCTCTTTTAAGTATCGCGCCGGGATGATCCGGTCCGTGTCGATATCGTTACCGCGTATCGGCATTGCCGTGCCGGCGACGTCGGTTATTTTGACGTCTGAAATCATTCGTACCATTCTGCTCCCCTCTACGTGCACTCCCGGACGTCCACGATTTTACCGTTTAGGGCCGCGACCGCGACCATCGGGGGACTCATCAGGATCGTTCGCCCTCCCGGGCTCCCCTGGCGGCCGATAAAGTTGCGATTCGAGGAGGAGGCGCATATCTCCCTGCCTTTGAGCTTGTCCGGATTCATGCCCAGGCACATGGAGCATCCCGCCGCTCGCCATTCGAAGCCAGCATCGATAAAAACCTGATGCAGCCCTTCTCGTTCAGCCAGCCTCTTGACTTCTGTCGAGCCGGGAACCACGAGCGCCCGAACCCCAGCATGGACTTTCCTGCCCCGCACGAATTTGGCAGCGGCACGAAGGTCGCTAAGGCGGGAGTTAGTGCAGGAGCCAATGAACGCGACGTCGATGGAAGTCCCCAGGATGGGAGTTCCTGGCTGCCAACCCATGTGTTCGTACGCCCGCTTTGCCCCCTCCGGGTCCGAAAGCTCGTTCGGATGAGGAAGTCTTTCAGAAATACCCACCGCCTGTCCGGGATTGATGCCCCAGGTGACAGTC
>Ga0209640_10000656_pt1 | contig 27294 bp, 31 predicted proteins | sample RifCSP10_1_FD_184018 | JGI IMG/M metagenome (GOLD analysis project Ga0209640, IMG submission 184018) | Soil microbial communities from Rifle, Colorado - Rifle CSP2_sed 10_1 (SPAdes) (version 2) | ecosystem: Environmental > Terrestrial > Deep subsurface > Rock core/Sediment | place: Rifle... | reverse complement strand
GCAGGGCACCGCCGCCGACCTCATCAAGCTGGCGATGGTCTCGGTGCAGAACTGGCTGGACGAGGAGAAACTTCAGACCAAGCTCATCCTGCAGGTGCACGACGAACTGGTGCTGGAAGTTCCCGAGGACGAACTCGACACCGTCAAGGAAGGCGTGCGCGTACTGATGCAAAACGTTGCAAAGCTCGACGTGGCGCTCGTGGTGGATGTCGGAGTCGGGGACAACTGGGACCAGGCGCACTGACTACTTCAGCGCGCCGAATACCTTCTTGAGGATCTCGCTCCCCGCCTTGACCGGGTTCTCGCGGATTTTCTTTTCTTCCTCGGCCACCATGAAGAACAACCCGTCGAGCGCCTTCTGCGTGACGTAGCTGTCGAGATTCGCGTCCTCCTTCTTCAGCAGGCCGAACTGCGCGCCCTTGGCGGCGTACTCGTTGTACTTGTCGGCGAGCTTCACTTTCTTCGTCGCCTGCGCCACGATCGGCAGGAACTTGACGCGCAGCGGCTCGGAGGTGGTGCGCTTGAAGTACTCGGTGCCGGCGGTGTTGCCGCCGGTAAGGATGCCCTTAGCGTCCTGCACCGTCATTTTCTTCACCGCGTCGACGAGCAGCACCTTCGCCTCCGGCACCGCGGCTTCCGCGGCGCGGTTCATGGTTAGGATCAACTCATCGGCGTACTTCCCCATGCCGACCCTGCGCATCAGTTTTTCGTAGCGCTTGAGCGAATCGGGGAGCGGGATCTTCACCGCCCCGTTGCCGATAAAACCGTCGGGCTTGCCCAGGCTCGCCACCGCCACCTGCGAACCCTTCTCGAGCGCCGCCCTGAGCCCCGAAGTGGCGTCCTGGTTGGAAATCTTGTCGAGCTGGGCCGAGGCCGCGCCTGGGCCGACCGCAAGCATGAGTGCGAACAGAAACCTCAACATGAGTCCCCCTATTCGATTCCAGCCGAGTGCGCCTGCCTGTCGGCGTGGTACGAAGATCGGACGAGCGCGCCGATCGCGGCGTGGCGAAAGCCCATCGTCCCCGCCTCGCGCTCGAACATCGCGAACGTGTCCGGGTGCACGTAGCGCTCGACCGGCAGGTGGTGCGCCGAGGGCGCGAGATACTGGCCGATAGTGAGCATGTCCACATCGTGCGCCCGCAGGTCGCGCATCACCTGGAGAATTTCGTCGTCCGTCTCGCCCAGGCCGACCATCAGCCCCGACTTGGTCGGCACCTGCGGATGACGGATCTTGAATTGCTTCAACAGCGCGAGCGAATGCGCGTAATCGCCGCCCGGGCGCGCCTGGCGATACAGGCGCGGCACGGTCTCGAGGTTGTGGTTCATGACATCGGGCGGCGCCGCCGCGAGCACGTCGAGCGCGCGCTCCATCCGGCCGCGGAAATCGGGAACCAGGATCTCGATCGTCGTGCGCGGCGAGCGGCTGCGCACCGCGCGGATGCAATCGACGAAGTGCTGCGCGCCGCCGTCCCGTAGGTAGTCGCGGTCGACGCTGGTGATGACCACGTAGCCGAGCGCAAGGCGCGCGATCGTGTCCGCAAGATGCGCCGGCTCCTCCGCGTCGGGCGCCAGCGGCCGGCCGTGCGCAACGTCGCAGAACGGGCAGCGCCGCGTGCAGATGTCGCCGAGGATCATGAAGGTCGCCGTGCCCTTGCCGAAGCACTCGCCGATGTTCGGGCAGGAGGCTTCCTCGCACACCGTGTGCAGCCGCTGCTCGCGGAGAATCTGCTTGATTTCGTGAAAGCGCGACCCTGCGCCGGCGAGACGCACCCGGATCCAGTCCGGCTTGGCGAGCCGCTCGCGCGGGACGATCCTGACCGCGCTTCTCGCCAGCGCTCGCGCGGTCTTCGCCTGCCCCCGTTCCTTGACGCCCGCCTCACGCATCGCCGAGCTTCTTCGCGAGGAAATCTGCGACGCGGCCGCCCAGCTCCAGCGCCGGGCCGCGGATCCCGAGATCGCGCGCTTGCGTCACCGCAAGCCCGGGAAAGCCGCACGGGTCGATTGCCGCGAAGGGTGAGAGGTCCATGTCCACGTTGAGCGCCAGCCCATGATAGGCCCGCCCGCGCGAAACGCGAAGCCCGAGCGCTGCGATTTTTGCCCCGCCGACATAGACGCCGGGCGCGCCGCGCTTGCGTTCCCCTGCCACGCCGTGCTCGGCGAGCAACTCGATCACCGACTGCTCCAGGATCGAGACGAACGCGCGCACCTTGATCCCGCGCCGCGCCAGGTCCACGAGCGTGTAGAGCACCGCCTGGCCGGGGCCGTGATAGGTGATTTCGCCGCCGCGCTCGCACGTTACGACCGGAATTCCGCTCGCGCCGCGCGGACCGTGGGAAAGGTTGGCGCCCACGCCGAGCGTGTATACGGGCGGGTGCTCGAGCAGCCACAGTTCGTCCGCCGTGTCGGCGGTGCGGCGCGCGGTGAACGTCCGCATCGCCTCCGCGGTCGGCACATAGTCCACGCAACCGAGCCGCTTCACGATGACCGGCGGTGCTTCGACCTGCATCACAGCACCATGACCACCGATGGGTGGTCGCACAGGTCCTGGTAAAGCGCATCGAGCTGCTCGCGCGAGGTCGCGCGGACCACGCAGGTGAGGTTGATGTACTTTCCCTGCCGGCTGGGACGCATCTCGATGCTCGCCGGCTCGAAGTCCGGAGCGTGCCGCAGGACGATCTCCATCACCTGCTGCGCGAAGCGACCTTCGCGGCGGCCCATCACCTTGATCGGAAACTCGCAGGGATAAGCGAGCACCGCCCGATCCGCTTCCACGAGCGTTCCCCAGGCCGCGGCGCCTAGGCGGCGCGAACCGTCGTCTCCTTCCGGTTGCCGGCGCGCATCACCGTCTGCTTGAACTCCTGGTAGAGCTGGTACATGCGGCGGAACACCGGGCCGGGCTTCCCCGTGCCCACGGGCCTGCCGTCCAGCTTGACGATCGCGAGCACCTCCTTCGACGACGAGGTCACCCAGATTTCGTCCGCGGCGCGTGTCTCGGCCTCGGTCACGTCGCGGATTTCGACGGGCAGCTTTGCATCCCGGGCGAGTTCCAGCACCACGTCGTACGTGATCCCGGGCAGGATCAGGTTCGATTTCGGCGGCGCCTGGATGACGCCGCTCCGGACCACGAAGACGTTGGAGGCCGAGGCCTCGGTGAGCTTGCCATCCCGAAACAGGACCGTTTCCACCGCGCCGGCGTCGGCCGAGAGCTGCCGCAGCAGGCAGTTGCCGATGAGCGAGATCGACTTGATGTCGCAGCGCAGCCAGCGATTATCCTGCGCGCTGACCGCTTCGGCGCCGCGCTCGATCACCTCGCGCGGCGGGTTGACCATCGGATTCGACATGATGAACACCGTGGGCTCGACGCCCTGCGGAAACGCATGGTCGCGTTTCGCCACGCCGCGCGTCACCTGGAAGTACACGCCCTGGTCCTCGAAAGGCTGCCTGGCGATGAGCTGCAGGATGATGTCGCGCCACTCGTGACGCGCGTACGGATTCCGGATCCCCGTCTCGGCAAGGTTGCGCTCCAGGCGCGCGAGATGCTCGTCGACGCGAAACGGCACGCGCGAATACACCGGCACCAGTTCATAGACGCCGTCGCCGAAAATGAACCCGCGGTCGAGCACCGGGATCTTCGCTTCCTCCAGCGGCAGGAATTTGCCGTTCAGAAAAACCATGGCAGTCTCACTTCATCCAAAGTCTCAGTGTATCCCAGGCGCGGCCGAGGAATCCGGCCTGCGGGATGCCCTCCAGCGCGTAGACGGGGTATTCGCCGAGCGGCTTGCCATCCAGGGAAACGCGCAGGGCGCCGACGCGCTGCCCGTCGGCCACCGGCGCAATGATCGGCGACCGCGTCAGCAGTTCCGCCTTGAGCTTCTCCGCCTGACCTTTCGGCACGGTGACGACGAAAGCGCTCTGGAATCCCGCCTTCACGTGGCGCTTCTCGCCCTTCCACACCTCGATTTCCTTCACCGGCTGCGCCTTGTCGTAGAGCTTCACCGCATCGAAGAACTGGAATCCCCAGTTGAGCAGCTTCTGCGACTCCTGTGCGCGGGTGGACTCCGAGGTGGAGCCGAGCAGAACCGACAGCAGCCGCCGCGGTCCGCGCCTGGAAGAGGCGATCAGGCAATAGCCCGCGGCCTCGGTGAACCCGGTCTTGACGCCGTCCACCGTCGGATCGAGCCACAGCAGCCGGTTGCGGTTGGGCTGCGTGATGTTGTTGTAGCGGAATTCCTTCTGCGAGTAATACTGCGCGTACTGCTCCGGAAAATCGCGGATGAGCGCCGCGGCAAGCAGGTGCAGGTCGTGCGCGGTCGAGTAATGCTGCGGATCCGGCAATCCCGACGCGTTCATGAATTTCGTGCTCTTCATGCCGAGGCGCGCTGCCTCGCGGTTCATCATCTGGGCGAAAACGTCTTCCGAACCCGCCACCGCCTCGGCGAGCGCGATGCAGGCATCGTTGCCCGATTGCACCACCATGCCGCGGATCAGCTCCTGCACCATGACGGGCTTGCGCGGATCGACGAACATGCGCGAGCCTGGCGCGCGCCAGGCGCGCTCCGAAACGCTCACTTGCTGCTCGAGCTCGAGTTTCTTCTCCTTGAGCGCCGTGAAGACGAGGTACGCCGTCATCAGCTTGGTGAGCGAGGCCGGCTCGAATCGTTCGTCGGGCTTCTCGGAAGCGAGCATCTGGCCGCTCGAGAGATCCGCGAGCACCCAGGAGCGGCCGATCACCGACGGCGGCTGCTGGGCGTGCGCAAACGCGCCGGCGAGCGACAGCAGGGCTACTACAGCGATTCGAAGCATGGGATTTTGCTGCGAAAAAACGGCGAATTATACGCCCCGGCGCCGGACTATCGAACGACGAGCAGCGGCAACAGGCTGGTTTCCGACCGGATGCGCTCGGCAACCGCGCGCGCTTCGTCCTGCGACCGGTACGGTCCAAGGTGAAGCCTGAACAGCGCCCCGCCCGCGATCACGTGGATCGCATCCGAAAGCCACGCAAATTCGCGGACCATCCGCGCGCGAAACGTTTCGGCGTTCTCGCGCACGGCAAAGGCGCCGAGCTGCAGATAAACGCCCTTCGCCTCGGTGTTTGCCGCCGGCACTACATCCGGCGGAACGCTCGGCGGTCGGCTCGGCGCCGCGGCAACCAGCGTGCCGCCCGGCACGATGGCCTCGATCTCGACGAGCGCGCTGCCGATCTGCGCGAAGCCGAGCCTGTACGCCGCCGCGTAGGACAGATCGATCACGCGATCCGCGTGAAACGGCCCGCGGTCGTTCACGCGCACCACCACGCTGCGGCCGTTGGCGACGCTGGTCACGCGCGCGTAGCTCGGAACCGGCAGCGTCGGATGCGCGGCGGTCATGGCATACATGTCGTACGGCTCGCCGCTCGAAGTGTTGCCGCCGTGAAAGCGCCTGCCGTACCAGCTCGCTGCGCCGCGCTGCCTGAACGGACCGACGCTGGCGAGCGGCACGAATTCCCTGCCGAAGACCTGATAGGGCCGGTTGGCGAAGCGGTGCAATGGCTCGGCCCGCGGCACGGCGTCGGCAATCGCGTCGAGGTTCGGCGGCGGGTACGCGCCCGGGCCGTCGTCCTTGTAGTAACCGCCCCGTGCAGGAGCTTCGGCCGGCGGCTCGCGTTTCGAGAGCATCCCGCAGCCCGCGAGGGCGAGCGCGAGGACGCCCGCGATCAGCCTCACTTCTGCTCGTAGACGACGTTTCCGGCGACCAGCGTGGCGCGCACCCGCCCCGCAAGCTCGTAGCCGAGAAACGGCGAGTTCTTGCCCTGGCTCTTCAGGGCCTCCGGCGTGACGCGGAACGGTGCCTCGGGATCGAACACGATGACGTCGCCGGGAGCGCCGGTCGCGATGCGTCCCGAGCCCACGCCGAGCACGCGCGCCGCATCGATCGTGGCGCGAGCGAGCGATTTCACGAGGGGAAGTTTTCGTTCCGCGCCCCACTTGAGCAGGAGCGGCAAAAATACCTCCAGGCCCGTCGCTCCGGGCTCCGCTTCGGCGAACGGTAGTTGCTTCCGGTCCTCGTCCACCGGCGTGTGGTCGGAGACTGCGCAGTCGATGGTGCCGTCCGCGAGCGCACGCGAAAGGGCGTCCCGGTCGCGCTGGCTGCGGAGCGGCGGCTCGAGCCGGCAATGCGAGTCGAAATAGCCCAGATCGATGTCCGAGAGGTGCACGTAATGTATGCCGACGTCGCAGCTGATCGGCAGTTTTTCCTTCTTGGCGGCGCGAATCAGGTCGACCGCCGCTGCGCACGAGAGCCGGCACACGTGCAGGCGCGTGCCGGTGGCGCGAACCAGTTCCAGGAGCGTCGCGAGCGCGATTGTCTCGGCAAACGGCGGGATGCCCGCCAAGCCCAGGCGCGTGGCGACCTCGCCGTCGTGCGCCACGCCGCCTTTAGCGAGCCAAGGGTCTTCGGCCCGCAGCCACACCGGGTAACCGAACGTGCCCGCGTATTGCAGCGCGCGCCAGAGCACCTGCGTGTCGGCGATCGCCACGTTCGCCTGCGAAAACGCGACGCAACCGCTCACCGTGAGTTCCGCCATCTCGGTGAGGCGCGCGCCTTCGAGCTTCACGGTGAGTGCGCCCACCGGATACACGCGCGCGCGCGCGAGCGCCTTCGCCCGGCGACGCAACATGTCCACCAGGCCCGGCTCGTCGAGCGGCGGATCGGTGTCCGGCATGCAGGCGAGACTGGTGACACCGCCCGCGACCGCGGCCTCCATTTCCGATTCGAGCGTCGCCTTGTACTCGTACCCCGGCTCCCGCAGGCGCGCCGCGAGATCGATCAGTCCCGGCGCGACCACCAGGCCGGCGGCGTCGATCACGCGGTCGGCGGCAGCGCCCGCTGCGGCGCCGTCGAGGGCGGCGATCCTGCCCTCCTCCAGCAGCAGGTCGCCGACGGCGTCGCGGCCGCTCGCCGGATCGACAATGCGGCCGTTCGCGATCCGGATTCGCATCAGCCGCTCCTAATTCCCCGCCACGATCGACATCACCGCCATGCGGACCGCGATCCCGAACGTGACCTGCGGCAGGATCACCGAGTGCGGGCCGTCCGCGACCGACGAGTCGATCTCGACCCCGCGGTTCATCGGCCCCGGGTGCATCACGATCGCATCCGGTTTCGCCAGCGCAAGCTTGTCCGCGGTGAGACCGTACTTCATGAAGAACTCCTGCGCCGAGGGCAGCAGCGCGCCGTTCATGCGCTCGTTCTGCAGCCGCAGCATGACCACCACATCGGCCCCTTTGAGTCCTTCGCGCATGTCATGAAAGACGCGCACGCCCAGCGACTCGACTCCGGTCGGCAGCAGCGTCTGCGGACCGATCACGCGCACTTCGGGCGTGCCGAGCGTGGTCAGGCCGTGAATCAGCGAGCGCGCCACTCTGGAGTGCAGGATGTCGCCCACCACGGCGACGGTGAGGCGCGTGAAATCCTTCTTGTAATGGCGGATCGTGAAAAGGTCGAGCAACCCCTGCGTCGGATGCGCGTGGCGGCCGTCGCCGGCGTTGATCACGTGCTCGTGCGGCTTGACGTTGCGCGCGATCAGGAAGGGCGCCCCGCTCGAGGCATGGCGCACGATGAAGAGGTCGGCGTGCATCGCCGAGAGGTTCGCGACAGTGTCGAGCAGCGACTCGCCCTTGCTCTGCGACGACACGGCGATGTTCAGGTTGATGACGTCGGCCGAGAGCCGCTTGGCGGCGATTTCGAAGGTGGTACGCGTCCGGGTGGAAGGCTCGAAAAACAGGTTGAACACGCTCTTGCCGCGCAGCAGCGGCACTTTCTTGATGTCGCGCTCGGTCACGCCGACGAACGATTCCGCGGTGTCGAGGATCTGAAGCAGGATTTCGCGGGGCAATCCCTCGATCGAGAGCAGGTGCTGCAGCTCTCCGTTGGCGTTGAGCTGGGGACTACGCTCCACGTTCCAGCTCGAGCTTGAGGATGCCGTCGGCCGCGCGCTTCAGGCGCAGCCGCATTCCTTCCGGCACCTGGACGACCGCGCCGCAGTACTGCGCGCAGATCGGCAGCTGCCTGCCGCCGCGATCGGCGAGGATGACAAGCGAGATGCTGCGCGGCCGGCCATAATCGAACAGTTCGTTCATCGCCGCGCGCACGGTGCGCCCGGTATAGAGCACGTCGTCCACGAGCAGCAGGTCGCGGCCCTCGACGTCGAACGGGATTTTCGTGCGCTTGGGATCGTGCTTGAGGCCCTCCTTGTGGTAGTCATCGCGGTAGAACGCGATGTCCATCAGCCCGAGCGGCTCCTTCAACCCCAGCATGGGGTGCAGCCGCTGGGCGAGCCATGCGCCGCCCGTATACAGGCCGATCATCGCGGCGTTGGGCGTCACGTGGGTCCGCAGCTCTGCGGCCAGCTTGGGCAGCAGCGCTTCGGCGTCAGGCAGCTCGCTTACCAAGGTATTGCTCCAGGATGAGCTGCGCGGCTACCGAATCGATTGCAATCCGTCCGGCCCGTTTGCCACGCAGCCGGCTTTCCGCTTCCACTGAGGTAAAGCGCTCGTCGACGAGCTCCACAGGGAGGCCGAAACGCCCTCTGAGCTGACGCGCGAAGCGCTCCGCGAGCCGCGTCACGTCGTGCGGCGCGCCGTCAACGCCGAGCGGCAACCCGACCACCAGGCGGGCGGGCTTCCACTGCGCGATCAACCCGGCGACCGCAGCAAAGCGTGCCTCGCCCATAGCCGCGATACCGGACAGCGGGTGGGCAGTGCCGGTCTCCGGTTCACCCACCGCAACCCCGATACGCCTGATTCCGAAATCGAACGCGAGGACGGTGCCCGTAGCCCCCTCAGGCATGTCCCGCTTCATCGGAAAGGCGCGCAAAGTCCAGACCGAGCAGTTCCATCGCCGCCGGAAGGCGCTCCTCCGCGGGAATATCGAAAATGATGGCGTCCTTCGCTTCGACGGTGAGCCAGGCGTTTTGCGACAGCTCGTGCTCGAGCTGGCCGGCCGACCACCCGGCGTAGCCGAGCGTCACCAGAATCTTCGCCGGCCCCTCGCCGCGCCCGACCGCTTCCAGGATGTCCTTCGAGGTCGTGAGGCCGATCGCATCGCCCACGCGAAGCGTCGATTGCCACTTGCCGGCGGGGGCGTGCAGGACGAACCCGCGGTCGGTCTGAACCGGCCCGCCGAAGTAGATCGGCGCATCGCGCAGCTCCCGCTCCTCCAGGCTGAGCGACAGGCGCTCGAACAGCGCCTGAAGGGTCATGTCGATCGGGCGATTGACGACGATACCCAGCGCGCCCTGATCGCTGTGCTCGCAGATGTAGGTCAGCGTCTTCGCAAAATACGGATCGACCATGCTCGGCATGGCGATCAGGAAGTGATGCGTCAGGTTGATCGAGGACACGCTTGCCGCCATTTTACCGTCAGATCTCCACCATCTCGAAATCCTCCTTGCGCGCGCCGCACTCGGGACAGGTCCAGTTCATGGGCACATCCTCCCACCGGGTTCCCGGGACAATGCCCTCCTCCGGCAGCCCCTTTTCCTCCTCGTACACGAATCCGCAGATAAGGCACATCCAGGTCCTGTACTGAACTTGGTTCTCCAGCATGAAGTGGCTGCACGGCTGTGGGTTAAAATCGCCCGGCATCTTAACGTATCGCCGCACGCCGCCGGCCGCGTGGCAAGGCAGGCGCCGCCCGGCGCCTCCGGCGGCGCTCACATGGCCACGCATCCTCCGATCGCATTGGTCTTTGCCGCAACCGATCCAACCGGCGGGGCGGGCCTTCAGGCCGACGTTCTCACCCTCGCAAGCCACGGTTGCCATCCCGCGTCGGTCGTGACTGCGCTCACCGTCCAGGACACGCACGGCGTCCGGCACGTGCAGGCGGTGGAGGCTCATTGGGTCGACCAACAGGCGCGCGCACTGCTCGAGGACCTGCCCGTGGCGGCATTCAAACTCGGCGTGCTGGGTTCGGCGGAAAACGTCGCGGTGATCGCGGCCATCCTCGCCGAGCATCCTGACGTGCCCGTGGTGCTCGACCCGGTTCTCGCCTCGGCGCGCGGCGACGTGCTCGCCACCGAAGCGACGATCGCGGCGTTGCGCGAGCTGCTTCTGGCGCGCACCACGGTTCTGACGCCGAACAGCCGGGAGGCGCGGCAGTTGGCCGGCGCCCCGGAAACGTTCGAGCTCGCCGAGTGCGCGCAGCGGCTGATTTCCCGCGGAAGCGCGTACGTGCTGATCACCGGGACGCACGAGCCGGGCGCCGAGGTCGTCAACACGCTCTACGGAGCGGGCGGCGCCGTGCAGGTCGCCCGCTGGGAGCGCCTCGCGGGCAGCTACCACGGCTCGGGCTGCACGCTCGCCTCCGCCATCGCGGCGCAACTGGCGAGCGGCCTCCAGGTGCCCGAGGCGGTGCGTGCAGCCCAGGCATACACCTGGCGCTCGCTTGCTTCGGGCTTTCGCCCCGGTTCCGGACAGGCGCTGCCCGACCGGTTCTTCTGGGCGCGCGAAATGCGGCACGAAGTGGAACCATGAGGCTGCGCGGCCTGTACGCGATTACGCCCGATGACGCCGACTCGGCGCGGCTCGTGGCGCGCGTGCGCGCCGCGCTCGAGGGCGGCGATGCCGGCGGCTGGGCCGCGCTCCAGTACCGCAGCAAGCTCGCCAGCCGCGAGCTCCGCCGCGAGCAGGCGCGTACCCTCGCCGCGCTGGCGCGCGCCAAGGGCATCCCGTTCATCGTCAATGACGACATCGAACTCGCGCTCGAGATCGGAGCCGATGGCGCGCACCTCGGGCGAGAAGACGGCGACCTTGCCGCCGCACGCCGCCGGATCTCCGGAAGACTGCTGGGCGCCTCCTGCTACGACTCGCTGGCGCTGGCGCGCGCGGCGGTTGCCGCCGGCGCCGATTACGTCGCCTTCGGCAGCGTGTTTCCCTCCGATACGAAACCCGGAGCGGTACGCGCGCCGCTGGCACTGTTTCGCGAGGCGGCCGTGCTCGGCGTGCCCCTGGTCGCGATCGGCGGCATCCGCCTTGAGAACGCCGCCGAAGTGCTTCGCGCCGGGGCGCATGCGCTTGCCGTGCTCTCGGACCTGTTCGATGCGGCCGATATCGCCGCGCGCGCGCGTGCGTTCACCCGGCTTTTCGCCTCGCAGCGTCCGGTGACCGCATGAGCACACGAAACGAGGATCTTTTCGCCCGCGCCCAGCGGCGCATTCCGGCCGGCGTCAACTCCCCGGTGCGCGCGTTTCGCGCGGTGGGCGGCACGCCCGCGTTTTTCGAGCGCGCCTCGGGCGCGTATTTGTGGGACGCCGACGGCAAGCGCTACATCGACTACGTCGGTTCCTGGGGGCCGATGGTCGCGGGGCACACGCACCCGGAGGTGGTCGAGGCCGTGCAGGCCGCAGCCTCGCGCGCCCTCTCGTTCGGCGCGCCGACCGAGGCGGAGATCGAGTTGGCCGAGACGATCTGCCGGCTCGTGCCTTCGGTGGACCTCGTGCGCCTCGTTTCCTCCGGCACCGAAGCGACCATGAGCGCGCTGCGCCTCGCGCGCGGATTCACCGGCCGCGACGCGATCGTGAAATTTGAGGGTTGCTACCATGGCCATGCCGATTCGTTGCTGGTGAAGGCGGGCTCGGGTGCCCTCACCTTCGGCAACCCGAGCTCCGCAGGCGTGCCCGCGGATACCGCAGCACACACCCTGGTGCTCGATTACAACGACACGGAGCAATGCAGGGCACTCTTCGCCGCGCGCGGCGGCGACATCGCCGGGATCATCGTCGAGCCGGTCGCAGGGAACATGAACCTCGTACTGCCCAAACCGGGGTTTCTCGAGGCGCTGCGCGAGCTTTGTACCAAGCACGGCGCAGTGCTCATCTTCGACGAGGTGATGACCGGCTTTCGCGTCGCGACCGGCGGTGCGCAAGCGCGCTACGGCATCCGCCCGGATCTCACCACGCTGGGAAAGGTGATCGGCGGCGGACTGCCGGTCGGGGCATTCGGCGGACGGCGCGACATCATGGAGAAAATCGCGCCGCTGGGGCCCGTCTACCAGGCCGGCACGCTCTCGGGCAATCCGGTGGCGGTTGCTGCCGGGTTGGCGACGCTGAAGCTCGTAGAGGAGAAAGATTTCCAATCGAAGATCGAAGCGACTGCGCAATCGCTGGTTGACGGCCTGATGGCGGAAGCAAGGAAAGCGAACGTCGTATTCTCGGCGCAATCGATCGGCAGCATGTTCGGTCTGTATTTCCGCTCCGCTCCGCCCGCGAGCTTCCCCGAGGTGATGCAATGCGACAAGGAGCGCTTCAACAGATTTTTTCACGCCATGCTTGCGCGCGGCGTGTACCTGGCGCCTTCCGCGTACGAGGCGGGATTCGTTTCGGCGGCGCATGGCGCGGCGGAAATCGACGCGACGCTCGCTGCTGCGCGTGAGGCCTTCAAGGCCTAGTTAGGGAAGCCGAAGTTCCTCGCAGAGTCGCATGAAAGGCACCACCGTCACCTTGCCGGTCGAAAAATGCCTGTCGCCGAGATGGGTCTGGTAGAAGCGGGGAATCGGCGTTCTCTCGGCGAAATAGCGAAGCGCGGGTCCGATCGACTTGTCGCCCGATTTGCATTCGACGGCGAACTGCGGCTTGCGGTCCTTCAGCACGACAAAATCCACCTCGCGTTTGTCGGTGTCCCGCAAATACCGAAGTTCCATCGAATGGCCTTCGGTGTCTTCGACCCAATGGCAGTACTTGAGCAGTTGGGAGGCGACCATGTTTTCGAATCGCGGTCCGTCGCCCTCGACGCTGGACCAGTCCCAGAGGTAAAGCTTCCTTTCCTTTTTCACGGCGCGAACCCTGGGAGGACCGTAGGGAGAGAGCCGGAAGCAGACATACAGATTTTCGAGGATCTGCAGCCAGCGCTCAGCGGTCTTGTGGTCGATCTGAAGGTCCTCGCGCAAGCTCTTGACTGAAAGCGGCGATCCCACTCTTGAAGGCAGCAGATCGGTCAGATGTTCGATGAGGCTGATCTCGCGGACGTGTTCCAGATCCCGGAGGTCCTCGCGAACAACGCGCGAGATCCGGTCCCTGCGCCAGATGCGATGTTCCGCCTCATTCTGCGAGAAAAGCGGTTCCGGAAACCCCCCGAATTTCAGCAAGGCCTCGAGGTCGGAGCGCGCAGGCTTGTGATTCAGCTCGCGGAGGGAAAAAGGATGGAGGCGGAAGTACCGGTAGCGGCCCGCGAGCGAGTCGCCGCCTTTGCGGTAGTAATCGAGCCGGGCGGAGCCGGTGACGATGATTTTGCGCCTGGATCTTTCCGTGTCGTAGATGCCTTTGAGCAGATTTCTCCACCGGCTGTATTTGTGAATCTCATCCAGAAGGAGCAAAGGTTCCCCGGCCGGGAGTTCCGCTTGCCGCAGCCGGGGCGGCACGCCGGGATGATCCCAGTTGAGATAGGCGGGGTGCGTTTCGTCCGCAGCCTTGCCGAGAAAGCCCAAGGCGAACGTCGTTTTGCCAACCTGGCGCGGACCGCCGACAAACACCATCTTTCGCCGCAGACCATCCGCGACGGCATTTTCCAGATAACGCGGGGCACGCATAGAATGGATTATAGTCTGCTTTACTCATGAGCAAAGTGGAGTTATGTCCATTGTACCCTGGTGCCGGCCCGGCGGAGTCAATTTCCCGCCAGCCAGGCGAGAATCCATTCCTGATTTGCGATGATCACGTTCAACAACGCGATTACCAGCACGAACACGCCGCCGCTGATCCACATTTGCCGGTCCGTCATCGGATGCACCGGGCCTGCTTGCGCAGCAGGGCGAGCCGCATAGGCCGCGAGGAATGGCCGGCTAAGACCCATCAGCGTGAAGTACAGCACCCCTCCAGCAAGGGCTCGATGCGGCTCGGCTTCCCAGATGCCGCTGCTGTTGCCGTTGAAACCTGCGGCGTCGCGGAACTCGGGACCGGCGCCGAGTGGAGGCAAGGGGTAGACCATGGCGGACAGCAAGACCGCTCCGAGGAAGACGGCGACGCCAAGCGCCCAGCCGGCCCCCGCATGCATGCGGTCGCGCTCGGTCGGCGGCGCGCCGGTCCAGATCGCCTGGATCTTGCCGAAAAGGAGCCAGGCGAACGCGCCGAGCATCCACCATGCGTCGAAGGCGAACGCGAACGCGCTGATGAAGACGAGGTATCCGGCGCCGAGAGCAGCGACCCCCAGGCTGCGATTCCTGGCGGAGGTCCCCGGGTTGTACATCACGTGCGCCATGAAGCCGCCCGCGTTGAGGACGAAGAACTCGAGCAGGAGCGTGAGCACACCGGCACGGAACCACTCGGTGCCAAAGCGCTGCGGCTCGACCCACAGCGCGAGCAGGAGCGCGGCGCTGAGGAGCTCCGGAAGTGCCTTGAGGGCGTGGGCCATTCAAGCCGGCGCGTTGCTACGGCACGTCGGCGGCAGGCAGCGGCTTGAAGTGCTTGCTGAGTGCGATTCCCTGCCGTTGGTAGGACGAGTTCGCGTTGCTGCCGTAGAGCCGCGCCGGCGGTGCCATGAGAAGCTCATAGGCCAACCGGCCAACCACCTGACCGTGTTCGATCACGAACGGGACTTCAAAGGATCGAACTTCGAGAACGGCTCGCGACCCTTCCCCTCCAGCATCGGGATGGCCGAATCCGGGATCGAAGAATCCCGCGTAATGAACCCGGAAGTCGCCCATCAGCGTATCGAAGGCAAGCATCTCGGCCGCATGCGTCGGCGGAACGTTTACCGCTTCCCTGGATGCCAGGATGTAGAAGTCCGCCGGGTCCAGTACCAATCCGCCGCGACGAGGCGCGTGCACCGGCTCCCAGAAGTCCAGCACTTCGTAGTGCCGCACCTTGTCGACATCGATGAGCCCCGCATGGCTCCTCGCCTTGTAGCCGATGATGCCTCCAGATTGGTCACCCTGCACATCCACCGTAACCGGAACACCATCGCGAATTTGGTTCCCGGTAATTGATTCCACAACCTGGTGCTCTTCCAACAACCGCCTCATCGCCGTGTCGCTGCTCGGCGGATTGCCGCGGCGAATGCGAATCTGATTCAATCTGGACCCCTTGCGCACCAGTACGCTGAATGTCCTGGGCGAAACCTCCGCATACAGCGGGCCGTTGTACGCATCGCGGACCCGATCGAATTCCGTGCCGTAGTCGGTGATGAGCCGGGTGAATACGTCCAGACGGCCGGTGGAACTCTTTGGATTGCCCATCGCGGAGGTGCGTTTTCTCAGCGATAAGCCCTCGAGTAGCGGGACAATGTAGACGCAACCGCGCTCCAGTACCGCGCCGTTGGCGATGTCCATCTTGTGCATCGCGAGGTCTTCGAGCTTTTTCTCGACGGTCGCGTCCTTCCCGGGGAGGAAGCTGGCACGCACCCGGTAGGCGACCGGCCCCAACCGAAGGTCGAGGCTGGCCGGCTGATACTGGTCGTCCTGAATGGATTCCAGGGGACGAATTTCCCTGGTTACCCTGACGAGGTTCGCGAGCTCCTGCGAAGGCAGTATCCCGGTCGTGCGAACCGCGGCGTCCGGGTCGCCCTCCGTTGCGTCACGGACGCCTTCCGGCGCCCGTGCGTCATCGGCCGGTGCCGCTCGGGTCAACAAATCGTCGTTGACGGCCATTTTCTTGCGGTAGTTTATCGCCTCATGCCGCTGCCACGGAATCCATGCGTCAAAGCAGAAACAGCGTCGCGAGTCCGAGAAAGATGAAAAACCCGCCCGAATCGGTGCAGGCGGTGATCAAGACCGAGGAGCCGACCGCGGGGTCGCGCCCGAGGCGCGCGCGCAGGTAGGGAATTGCCACCCCCATCAACGCGGCGAGCAGGAGCGTGAGCACCATCGCGAGCGCCATCACGCCGCCGAGCGCGACATTGCCATAGAGCATGTAGGCGACCGCTCCGAGGAGCGACCCCCACAGCACTCCGTTCATGGTCGCGACGCCCAGCTCCTTGGCGAGCAGCTTCTTCCAGTACGGCTCCTGGATCTGGCCCAGCGCGAGCGCGCGCACGATCATGGTGGTCGTCTGGTTGCCCGAGTTGCCGCCGATCCCGGCCACGATCGGCATCAGCGCCGCGAGTGCCACCAGCTTCTCGATCGAGCCCTCGAACGCGCCGATCACGCGCGAAGCGATGAAGGCGGTCACCAGGTTGATCGCAAGCCAGGACCAGCGGTTCCGGAAGCTGTTCCAGACCGGCGCGAAGACGTCCTCTTCCTTGCTCAGGCCCGCTTCTGCGAGCTGCGTTTCGGCGCTCTTTTCGCGGATGTAGTCGACCACCGCATTCACCGTCAGCCTGCCGATCAGGTGGCCGAAATGGTCCGTCACCGGGGCCGACACCAGGTCGTAGCGCTCGAACGCCTGCGCCGCGTCTTCGGCCCGTTTCTCCGGATTCAGCTCGACGCTTTCCGGCACCATGACCTGGCCGACCGCCAGTTCGAGGTTCGAGACAATCAGGCGGGCAAGAGGGAGCGTACCGCGCAGCCTTTGCTCGCGGTCCACCACGAACAACTGGTCGGTCTGTCCGGGAAGCTCGTCCAGAGCCCGCAGATAGCGTGTCACCGCTTCCAGCGTCACGTCCTCGCGCACCGTGACCTGATCGAAGTCCATGAGCGCGCCCACCGAGCCTTCCTCATAGGACATCGCCGCGCGCAGCCGCTCGCGCTCCTCCTGCGGCAGGGCGCGGATGACGTCCTGCATGACCTGCTCGGGCAGGTCTGCGGCGAGATCGGCGATCTCGTCCGCCTCCAGCGTTTCGGCGGCGGCGACGAGCTCATTGGAGTCCATGCTCGCAATGAGCGACTCGCGCACCGCATCGGAAACCTCGAGCAGGATCTCGCCGTCGCGGTCGGCCTTGACCAGATCCCAGACGACCAGCCGTTCCTCGAGCGGCAGCGCCTCGAGCACCTCGGCGATGTCGGCAGGGTGAAGCCGCTCCAGCTTGGCGCGCAGGTCCGCGAGCCGCGGCGCAGGCGGCGTCGGGCGGGTCACGTCGCCGTCGGCCGGGCGCAGACGCGCGAGAATCTCCTGCACGTCGCGCAGGTTCTGCTGCAGATCCTCGACTTCCAGTCGCGTCGGGCGCTCGGACATGGTTCGATGCGCGCTCGATGCGCGCTCAACTGCGCGGCATTGTAGTGTGAAGGCGCCGCGCGACGTACGCCTTGCGGCGCGGCCCGGCTATGGAACCTGCGCCGAGCCCATGCGGGCGAGGATGGTGCCGACCCGGCCCGCCAGATACGAAGTGCTGCGCCCGCGCTCGTAGCGTCGCGGGCTCGGCAGAATGGCGGCAAGCCACGCCGCCTGCTGTGCGCTGAGCGCCGCCGCCGGTACGCCGAAGTGGTGGCGCGCGGCGGCTTCGGCGCCAAACACGTCCTCGCCCCATTCCGCGACGTTGAGGTAGAGCTCCAGGATGCGGCCCTTGGACATCGCCGACTCGATCATCCAGGTAAGCGCCGCCTCCTGCGCTTTGCGGAGCCACGAGCGGTCGCCCGACAGAAACAGGTTTTTCGCCAGTTGCTGGCTGATGGTGGAGGCGCCTGCCACCACCCTGCCCCTGCGTTCGTTCTTCTCGATCGCCTTCTGGATCGCCTCCCAGTCAAAACCTTCGTGGCCGACGAACTTCGCGTCCTCGGCGGCGATCACGGCGCGCTTCAGATGCACGGAAATGCGCGCGTAGCCGACCCATTGATGCCTCAGGCTTGCCTTCGGATCCCTTTCCCGCAACCGCTCCAGGCGCGCCTGCATGAACGAAGTCGTGGCGGGATTGTGCGCGCCCCACCAGAGCACCTGGACGTAGAACCACGCCTGCACCGCGACCAGCACCAGCGCGAGCGTACCGAGGCTGTAACAGAAGGCTTTCCAGGCGATGCGGAGGAAGTGCAGCACGCTGCTCGCCACGAGGGGGGTTCAGCGGACGCGCAGGGCCGCGATCACGGGAGCGGTCTGCGGGCGCACCCCGCGCCACAGAAAGAACGACTCGGCGGCCTGCTCCACGAGCATCCCCGTGCCGTCGCACGCGGCCGCGCCGGCAGCACGCGCGAATGCAAGAAACGGCGTGTCGCGCCCGTAGACCAGCTCGTATGCGAGCGCGTCCGGCCGAAAAATCCCCTCGGGCAGCTCGACGGACCCGCCCCCGAGTCCCGCGGAGGTCGCGTTGATGACGAGGTCGAACGAATTCCCCGCGAGCGCCTCGTAACCGCGCGCCTCGAGCGGCGCGCGCGGATGCGAAGCGACCAGTTGCGCTGCCTTCGCAGGGGTACGGTTGGCAATCACGATCCGCGCGGCGCCGGCTTCGGCAAGCGGACCGAGCACCCCGCGCGCCGCGCCACCCGCCCCCATCAGCAGAATGCGCCGCCCCGCGATCGCGCGCCCGAGGTTCGCGGTCAGGTCGCGCAGCAGGCCCGCCCCGTCGGTGTTGTCGCCGCGCACCCCCGCGCTGTCGAAGATCAGGGTATTGACGGCCTGTGCGGCGCGCGCCCGCGGGCTGAGTGCCGCGCAATGGCGGAACGCTTCCTCCTTGAACGGCAACGTGACGTTCGCCCCCTTGCCGCCCGCGGCGCGAAACTCCTCGACCGTGCGCCCGAAGCCGTCGAGCGGCGCCTCCAGGCGCAGGTACTCGATGTCCTGCCCGGTCGCGCGCGCAAACTCGGCGTGAATCCACGGCGATTTCGAGTGGGCGACCGGATTGCCGATCACTGCGTAGCGATCGGACATCGGCTAATCGGTCCAGATCTTGTCGCCTTGGGCGAAAAACCAGGTCCGGGTGATCACGAGCAGGTCGGTGTCCTTGCGAATCTCGGCCGGAAACGCGGCAAACGGCGCGGCCATCTGCACGATGCGGAATGCGGCTTCGTCGAGTACCTTGAGTCCGGAGGAGCGGTCAAGCTCGACGCCGTCGATCGAGCCGTCCGGTCGAAGCGTCACGGTGAGCCGCAAGTTGCCGTAGAGCTTGCCGCGGGCTTCAGCAGGGTAGTTGAGCGTCCCGATGCGCTCGATTTTCGCGCGCCAGCCTTCCTCGTACTGCGCGAAGCGGTACTCGGTGGCGCGTGCACCGATGAAACGCTTGCGCGGTCGCTTCTGATACTCCTCGATCCGCTTGTCGATCTGCGCTTGAAGACGCATCGCTGCCAGCGAAAGGTCGGCGAGCTCGCGGCCGGATACCTGTGCTGCCGGTTCCGGGGCCGGAGCCTGCTGTGGCGTCTCGGCAGCAACGCTTGCGCGCGACTGCTGGGCCTGTGCGAGAAGCTTGCGTTGCCGGGCTTCGAGCTGCTGCACGCGGCGTTGCGCCTCGGCGGCGTTGCGCCCGGGCTCGCGCGAGTCGTTCGGGGGAAGCGGCGCCTTGGCGCGCCGGCGCTGATCCACGTTGCCGCCGCCATCGAGGTTCGCCTGGGCAAGCGCCTCGGCGCGCAGCGGTGCCTCGCGGGTCTTGGCATTGACCAGGATCACCTCGAGCGGATGTTGCGACGGCTTCCAGCGCAGCGCGTCCGGAAACCGGAAATGGATCGTGAGCAGCAAGGCATGCAGAAGGAGCGAGGCCGCCACCGAGCCGGCGAGAATCCGGGACTGGCGGTCGAGCGCGCCCCAGAACTCGAACGGGCGCAGCAGATTCAATGCGGCAACACTTTGCAAAATCGCCTCAAGGCCTTGTAACGGCGCTATTTTATGCGCTTAGGGTTCCCCCTGCCCGTCCCCGCCCGCCGGCTCCGCGGCAGAGCGGCCGAGGGTCGCGCGCCACGTGCAGCGGACGGTGCGCTCGATCAGGTCCACCTCCTCCACGGCGAGCCGCACCAGCGCGCCCGATTCAAGCTCGGGCATCGAGGGCACGCGGGTCACCAGCGGCAGCCCCTCGATGCGCACCACGTTCTCGCGCAGCACCATGGCCGACGACTCACGGACTCCTTCCTGCAGCAGCCAGCGCAGCGACCAGTACGTTTCCATGGCGCGCTGGTGCTCGTCGTAGCGCGCGTAGGTCAACTCGAACGCGCGCAGCGCCGCGAGCAGCGCCTCCGCATTGCGGGCGAGCGGCGCGCGCGCGCCGGAGAGCGTGGCGGCGAGCTGCCGCTGGTTGACCAGGTCCACGTAGCGCCGCAGCGGAGAAGTCATCCACGCGTAGCACGACAGGCCAAGGCCGCCGTGCGCCTCGGGGTGCACGCTCAAGCGTACCTTGCCTGAAGACTGCACGCGGTAGATTGCCGCGACGTCGCGCTCGGCGAGGAATTCTCCCCACGCGCTGTTGGCGAAGATCATCAGTTCGGAAACCAGCTTGTCCAGCGGCGCACCGCGACGCCGTGGCTCGATGCGCACGCGCCCCTCTGCAAGCCGGAATACGTATTCGACCGCGCCCTCGGCGGCGCTCGGTTTGCCGCGCCTTCGCTCCAGCGCCTCGGCAAGCCGCCACAGCAGAAGCAGCTCGTCCTCGAACTCCACGCCTGCGCGCGTGCCGGACGCGAACGCCGCATTGACCGCTTCGAGCTCGGGGTAGCGCAGATTGGCGGCAACCCGCACGCGCTCGAGTCGCGTATGCCAGCCGCGCACCGCGAAGTCCTCGCCCGAGACGTTCAGGTAGAGCGACACCGCCGGGCGTTCCGTCCCTGCGTCGAGCGAGAACACCCCGATCGTATCCTCCGGCAGCATGGTGAATTTCTGCCCGGGCAGGTAGGCGGTGGAAAGGCGCTCGCGCGCGATGGCATCGAGCGGCGAGCCCGGCTCGATGCCGAGCGCCGGCGCGGCGATATGGATGCCGATGCGCAGTTCCTCGTCGGAGACCCGCGCGACCGAGAACGCGTCGTCGATCTCCGTGGTGCCGAGATCATCCAGACTGAATGCCCTCGCCTGCGCGAGCGGCAGCTCCGGCATCGCCGCCGGCGCCGGATGCGCGGGAAAACCGGCCCCTTTCGGGTAGAACTCGTAGAGGAAACGATTCAGGTGGTAGGCGTGGCTGTCGGGAAGCTTTCCGCAGCGCTCGAACAGCTTCGGTGCACTGAGCCCGGTGCGGGTACACGCCTGTTCGAGCGCTTTGGTCTCGGGCTTGCTCCGGTCAGGCGCATACAGCAGCTCGTCCCTGAGCGCCGCGATCTCCCCGGGGCAATCGAAGCAAGTCAGCGCCTCGGCCCATGCCGCGATCCGCTCCTGGATGCGTTTCTTCTTTTCCAGGCCGGCAAGCGCAAGCTTGAGCGTTTCCTCGGGCGCGGCCTGATAGCGGCCGCGCCCGCGCCGATAGAAATACATCGGCGCCGAATGCAGCTTGAGCAGTACGCCCGCGGCTTCCGCGGGCGCGGGCGCGCGGCCCACGTATTCGCGCGCGAGGTCCTCGAAGCCGAATTCCGCCGCTCCGCAGCACTGCCACAGGAAATCGGTGTCGAGCCCGGAGGCGAAGCGCTGCGCCTCGGCAAGCACTTCCGCGCCCGAGGGGTGCTCGAACCTCAGCAATACGTTCGCAGCCTTCACCTTCGAGCGCCGTCCGTGCGGACTTTCCACGTGCAGCGAGGTCTGCGCCTGCGCGAGCACAGCGCCGACCTTGTACTCGCCGTCTTCCTCGTACAGGACGTTCATGCCCGCGGCGCGATGCCCGCGAAGGCGAGGATGCGCGGGATATGCTCTGGAAAACTCGCGAGCGTGTGGTCGCCGCCCTCGCGGATCACCATGCGCGCGCCTTCGTATTTGCGCGCCGCCTCGCGCCAGTCGAGCAGCTCGTCGCCGGTCTCGAGCAGCAGCAGATAGCGCTCCGGATCGACGCGCTCGACGGCGAGCGCGCGCCAGCCTTCGAGGTGCTCGCGCGTCAGTTCGTAGCGTTCCCCGGTGTGGAGGTTCTGCTGCGGGCCGAGCATCGCCTTCAGGCCTGCATAAGGAAACACCGCCGGCTGGATGAGTACGGCGCGGCAGGGGGTTCTTTCGGCGAAGTGCGTCGCGTAGAAGCCGCCGAGCGAGCTGCCAACGAGCGTCAGCTCCGCCGGATTGCAGCGGGCGATCTCGCCTTCGATCGCGCGCACCGCGTCTGCGGGCAAGTGCGGCAGCGCCGGGCAGGCAAACAGGTGCCCGAGGCCGCGCGCGTCCATGTACTCCTTGAGCGTTCGTGCCTTGTGGGACGCGGGGGTGCTGTTGAATCCGTGCAGATAGACGATCATCCAGCGCCCTCCGCGAGCCGCGCGAGCAGCTTGGCGTGGATGCCGCCGAAGGCCCCGTTCGACATGATCAGCACGTGGTCGCCCGGGCGCGCTTCCCGCGCGAGCGCATCGACGAGCGTCTCCAGGCTCGTCTCGCAACGCGCGTTGCGCCCCGCGGCGCGGAACACCGATGCCGCGTCCCACTCGAGGTGCGCCGTGTACAGGTACGCCAGATCCGCCTCGGCGAGGCTCCAGGGCAGCGCCTCCTTCATGACCCCCCGCTTCATCGTATTCGACCGCGGCTCGAGGACGGCGAGGATCCGGTCATGCCCGACCCCCGCGCGCAGTCCCTCGATGGTTGCCCGGATCGCCGTCGGATGGTGGGCGAAATCGTCATATACGGTGATCCCGCGCACCGTCCCGCGCACTTCCATGCGGCGTTTGACACCCCGGAACGACCCTAGCGCTTCCAGCGCCACCGAGGTTTCCGTGCCTGCGTGACGCGCGGCGGCAATCGCCGCAAGGGCATTCATGCGATTGTGTTCACCCGAGAACGACCAGCGCACCCTTCCGAGCGACGTGCCCTGCCATGCGACCTCGAAGCTGCCTTCCTCGTCCGGCGACCCGGCCGCCCAGCCCGATGGAACTCCAAATTCTTCTACTGGTGCCCATGATCCGAGTGTAAGCACTCGCTTAAGTGCATCGTCTCGACCATTGCTGATGATTCGGCCAGAGCGCGGAATGGTCCTCACGAAGTGATGAAATTGCCGCTCGATCTGTGCGAGATCGGAGAAGATGTCGGCATGATCGAATTCCAGGTTAGTCAGAACCGCCGTCCTGGGCCAGTAGTGAACGAACTTGGAGCGCTTATCGAAGAAGGCAGTGTCGTATTCGTCCGCCTCGATAACGAAATGGGTCGATTCGGTGAGACGGGCGGAGGCCGCAAAATCGGCTGGGACGCCACCGATCAGGAAGCCTGGGTTCAGGCCTGCGCGTTCCAGGATAAACGCCAGCATCGATGCGGTAGACGTCTTACCGTGCGTTCCCGCAACAGCGAGCACACACTTATCACGCAAAACGTTTTCGCTCAGCCATTGCGGGCCGGACTGGAAGCGCTCGCGCCGCTCGAGGATCGCCTCGACCAGCGGGTTGCCGCGCGTGATGACGTTGCCGATGAGCCAGGTATCCGGCCTGAGTGCGAGCTGGTCCTCGCTGTACCCCTCGACGAGATCGATGCCCTGTGCCGCGAGTTGCTCGCTCATCGGCGGATAGACGTTCGCATCGCACCCGGTCACGCGAAAGCCGGCCTGCCTCGCGATCACCGCGACGCCGCACATGAAGGTGCCGCAGATTCCAAGAATATGGACGTGCACGGCGGGTAACCCTGGCGAAAAGGCCGCGATTGTACGCGAGGCACTGCGCTATGATCGCGCGGCGCCATGGCAAGGAGCGGGGAAATGGCCCCCAAAGGCATGCGGCAGGGCGGCATGAGGACGCGGATCGCGGCAGCGGCCGCACGCATCATGGCCGAAGACGGGGTCGACGATTTCGCGCTGGCAAAGCGCAAGGCAGCCCGCCAGCTCGGCGTGGAGGGCCGGCTGGCGCTTCCGCGAAACGACGAGATCGAGGCGGAGCTGCGCGCCTACCGGTCGCTGTACCAGGCCCACGAGCACCCGCTGCGGATTGCCGAGCTGCGGCGGGTGGCGCTGGATGCGATGCGCGCCCTCGAGCGGTTCAATCCCTATCTCACCGGATCCGTGCTGAAGGGAATCGCCGGTCCCTATGCGGAGATCGAACTGCAGTTGTTTCCGGAAAGCTCAAAGGAGGTCGAACTCTATCTCCTGGATCGCAACATCGCCTATACAACCTACGAGGCGCGGCGTTACTCCGGCGATCGGGCGCGCGCGGTCGCGGTGCTGTCGCTCGACTGGCGCGGCGCCCCGCTCAAGCTCGCGGTCTTCGACCGCCGCGACGAGCGCTTCGCGCTCAAGACCTCGCTCGCCGGCCGGGTGACGGAGCGTGCCGGGATCGCCGAAGTGGGCACGTTGGTCGCGGCCGAAGATGGCGCTCCGCAGGCGTGAGGCGCTGATCCTGGCTGGCGTTGCCGCGGCGGCAGCCGCGGCGGGCTTCGTCGCAGGGCCGAAACTCCTGGATCGCGGCTGGGATGATGCAGATGCGCTTCGTGGCGCAAGGTTCCTGGATCTCTCGGGAGATCCCCAAACCCTGGACAAGTGGCAGGGGAAAATCCTTGTCTTGAACTTCTGGGCAACGTGGTGCGCTCCCTGCCTCGAAGAGATCCCGATGCTCGTCGTCATGCGGGACAAATATGCTTCATCCGGTGTCGAAATTGTAGGTATCGCCGTCGATCTTGCTGCTAAAGTTTCAGACTTTTCAAAAAAGGAAAAGATAAGCTATCCTCTTCTGCTCGCCGATGCAGGGGGGCTGGAACTGATGCGTAAGCTCGGCAACAGGGCGGGCGGGCTGCCCTACACCGTGTTCCTGGACCGCCGGGGGGCGTTGGTCAGGCGAAAGCTGGGTGCTCTAAAGGGCTCCGAGCTGGAGTCAATCCTTGCCGGCATGCTGAAGGAATAGAACGGAAAATCGGCTAAAATGCGCCGTTCTGCGGCGAACATGGCCAAAAAAACGACTCGCGCGACGCGCAAACTCCTGGTTCTGCATGGGCCCAATCTGAATCTCCTGGGTACCCGCGAGCCCGACGTCTACGGACCCGAGACGCTGGCTCAGATCGACCGGCGCCTCGCTGCCACCGCCCGGGCAGCGGGGGTGAGCCTGCGGAGCTTCCAGAGCAACAAGGAGGGCGAGCTCGTCGACCGTATCCAGCGCGCCGTGCCGCAAGGGGTGCGATTCATCATCCTCAACCCGGCAGGCTACACGCATACCAGCGTCGCGCTGCGCGATGCGCTCGCCGCCGTGCGGATTCCTTTCATCGAGGTGCACCTGTCCAACATCCACGCCCGCGAGCCGTTCCGGCAGCGGTCATTTTTTTCCGACATCGCGGTAGGAACGATCTGCGGACTCGGCAGCCAGGGGTACGACCTGGCGCTCGCGTACGCGCTCGCAAAGACGTAGGCCGGCCAGGCGCTGCCGCGGCAGGGGAGGCAACCGGATGGATTTGCGCAAGCTGAAGAAGCTGATCGACCTGGTCCAGGAGTCCGGCATCGCCGAACTCGAAATCACGGAAGGCGAGGAGAGGGTGAGGATCGTCAAAGGCGGCGGGGTGACGCTTTCCCCGGCTGCCGCGCCCCTTCCCGCAGCGGCTGCGCCCGCGGCCGCCGTCCCGCATCCGAAGCCGGCGGCCGCGCCTGCGCCCGCCGCTGAGCCCGCGACCGGCCCGGAGGGCCAGTTCGTCAAGGCACCGATGGTGGGGACCTTTTACCGCGCGTCGTCGCCGGATGCGAAGCCGTACGTCGAGGTCGGCCAGACGGTCAAGAAGGGCGAGACGGTCTGCATCATCGAGGCGATGAAGCTCATGAACGAAATCGAGACCGATGTCGCAGGGGTGATCAAGGCGATCCTGGCCGAAAACGGCCAGCCCGTCGAGTACGGCCAGCCGCTGTTTCTGATCGGTTAGCGCGGGTCGATGTTCGAGAAGATCCTGATTGCCAACCGCGGCGAGATCGCGTTGCGCATCCAGCGCGCCTGCCGCGAGATGGGGATCCATACGGTGGTCGTGCATTCGGAGGCGGATACCGAGGCGAAGTACGTGAAGCTCGCCGACGAATCGGTGTGCATCGGTCCGGCGCCCGCCGCCGCCAGTTACCTGAACATTCCTTCGATCATCAGCGCAGCCGAAGTGACCGACGCCGAGGCGATTCATCCCGGCTACGGTTTCCTGGCCGAAAACGCCGATTTCGCGGAGAAGGTGGAGCGATCGGGCTTCGTGTTCATCGGTCCGCGCCCGGAGAACATCCGCCTCATGGGCGACAAGGTGAGTGCAAAGCAGGCGATGCTGAAGGCCGGGGTGCCCTGTGTACCTGGTTCGGACGGCGCGCTGCCCGACGACCCGAAGGAGATCGTTCGGATTGCGCGCCGCGTCGGCTATCCGGTGATCGTCAAGTCCTCAGGGGGCGGCGGCGGACGCGGCATGCGCGTCGTGCACACCGAGGCGGCGCTCCTCAATGCCGTCAGCCTGACGCGCACCGAGGCGCAGGCCGCTTTCGCCAACGCGACCGTGTACCTGGAGAAGTTTCTCGAGAACCCGAGGCACATCGAGATCCAGGTGCTCGCCGATGAACACAAGAACACGGTGTTCCTGGGCGAGCGCGATTGCTCCATGCAGCGGCGCCACCAGAAGATCCTGGAGGAGGCGCCGGCCCCCGAGTTGACGGAGAAGCTGCGCGACCGGGTGGGCGAGCGCTGCGCCGAGGCGTGCCGCAAGATCGGCTATCGCGGCGCCGGAACGTTCGAATTCCTGTACCAGGACGGCGAGTTCTACTTCATCGAGATGAACACGCGCCTCCAGGTCGAGCATCCGGTGACGGAGATGATCACCGGGATCGACCTCGTGCAGCAGCAGATCCGGGTCGCGGCCGGCGAAAAGCTGCGCTTCAGGCAGAAGGACATCGAGCTGCGGGGCCACGCGATCGAGTGCCGCATCAACGCCGAAGATCCCTACCGGTTCACGCCATCGCCGGGGAGGATCGCGTCCTACCACCCGCCAGGCGGGCCCGGCATCCGCGTCGATTCGCACGTCTACGCCGGCTACACCGTGCCCCCGCACTACGACTCGATGATCGGCAAAGTGATCGCTTACGGCGCAACGCGCGACCAGGCGATCCGGCGCATGCGCGTCGCCCTCTCCGAGATGGTGGTCGAAGGCATCCAGACCAATATTCCGTTGCACCTCGAGCTGCTGCACGACAGCCGTTTTTTGCGCGGCGGCACCTCGATCCACTACCTCGAGCAGAAGCTCGCGCAGGAATCCAAGAAGCCGAGGTGATGGCCTGGGTCGCGATCGAGCTCGAGGTGGACGCGCCGCAGGCCGGGCCGATGTCGGATGCGCTGCTCGAGCTGGGCGCGCAGTCCGTGACGATCGAGGACGCGGACGCCGCGACAGAGCGCGAATCGGCGCTGTTCGCCGAGCCCGGAACCGACGCGGCGGACGCCTGGCCGCGTAACCGGCTCTCGGCGCTGTTCGCGGCGCGAACCGATCCCGCTGCGCTGCTCGGCGCCGCCGCGCAAGCG
>Ga0209640_10000655_pt1 | contig 27295 bp, 30 predicted proteins | sample RifCSP10_1_FD_184018 | JGI IMG/M metagenome (GOLD analysis project Ga0209640, IMG submission 184018) | Soil microbial communities from Rifle, Colorado - Rifle CSP2_sed 10_1 (SPAdes) (version 2) | ecosystem: Environmental > Terrestrial > Deep subsurface > Rock core/Sediment | place: Rifle... | reverse complement strand
GCATTGAGGTCACCCGCCACAATCGTCCGCGGCCGCCGGTTCCAAAACGCCAACAGGTCTGTCGCCTGCCCCACGCGATCGGACGCGTACGGCTCGTACGGTGAGAAATGCGTCGTCACGAACAAGAGATCCCCCGGGCCGGTCGGGAGGAGGGCCCAGGTCAGTCCATATGACAGCCTGCTGGCGCGCCGGGGATAGTGCTGCCACCCGCTTTCCGTGATCGGGTATCGGCTCATGATCACATGCCCGATCAACTCTCCAAGCATCGGGGCATAGACGAAGCGGTACGCAGGGAACCGCCGTCGCAGCCAGGCCAGGAGATCCGGACCGCCGGTAACGTCCCACCCGCGGCCGACCTCCTGGAGTCCAATGAGGTCAGCCCCAAAGCTCTCGATTTCCCTGGCGACGGCTTCCGGGTCGGGCAGGCCCCAGTAGTCGAACGCTTCGTGAATGTTGTACGTGACCACGGTGAGCTCGGTGGGCGCGGGGCCGGTTTTCTCAAGCGCACTGCCCTGCCCTCCCGCCTGCAGGTCGCCGGCTACCGTAATGGCCAGGCCGAGCACGCCGATGAGAGCGCCGGCAGCCGCCGCGCGCAGAGCCGCACGCGGGACGGGCCGGCCGGGCCGGCGGGTCAGCACAGGTACTGCAGCCAGCGCCGCCATGGCGACCCAGAGCCGGGGCCACTCGTATCGCGAGTAGAATAGGAAAATCAGCACGAAGAACGCCACGGCAGCGGCGATCGTCCAGCCGAAGACACGGGCCGGGCGCCCGCCGGCCGGCGTCGGAATCCCGCCAACGGCCACCGCGAGGGCCACCTGCACAACGGCAAGGAGCCAGATCCCTGCGCCGGCCAGCCAGGCCGGGTCCGTCAGGAGAGCAATCCCAACCACCGCGGCAAGTGCGCGGGCCGCCGGCGGAGGACGCCAGGCTGCGGCGGCCGCAGCAGCCACCAATGCGAACAAGACGAAAGCGGCGGCTTCGACCAGGTCCCATCCTGCAAGCACCTGCACCCGGCCAAGATTGACCAGGAGGGTGAATTGCAGGGCAAGGTATGGCCCGAGGGCCGCCAACCCCCAGCTGGGATATGCGGGCTCCTCGTTTGCCGGCGGCGTCAAGCGCAGGGTGCCGACGTAGAGGACCGCCGCGAGAGCCAGCGCCTCGAGTCCGGGACCAACACCGTGCAGCACAGGCAGATCCAACCCATGCCGCGCGGCCTGCAGCGCGACCTGTCCAATCAGTCCGAGGAGCATTCCGGGGAGCAGGACGTTGGCCGTACCCCGCCGCCCCAGCGCCACAACCACCGCAGGAAACAGCCACAGCCACACGATAGCGGCGGCCACACCTAGTGCCGGTGTCAGCACCGGGTGAGACGCGAAATGGTCGGCGACGTACACGGCGCCGAACACGAGGCTGAACCGCACCTCGGGCCGGGTCCCACCGAGCCATCGAGTCATGGGCCATGCCAGCAGTCCGATGGCCCAGAATCCCAGCGCGATGAGACCGAGTTCGGTGGCCGAGCGATCCTCGCCGATGTTCCACACGACCATCGAGAAGAACGAGCGGAGTGCGTGCACCCCGACGAGCGTAGTCAGCGCAGGGGCGACGAGATCACCCCAGGCGGGAGCAGTCTGCGGTTCCCTCTGTGCCGACATCAGCCGTCACTTCGACATCCGCACGCCGCAGTCCCCGGCACGACTCCCCACGAGTCGCTGGGATCCGGATGCTCGACGGCGAACCATCGAATGGATGCCGCGCGCAACCACTGACCGCGTGCTTTCGCTGCGTGAACTGAACCGTGCGCTCCTGGCGCGGCAGTTCCTGCTTGCCCGCACGGATAACGACGTGCTCACGGCGGTCGAGCGCCTCGCGGGTCTCCAGGCGCAGTTTCCTCCCTCGCCGTACGTCGCGTTATGGTCGCGCCTTGTCCGCTTCGAACGTGCCCATCTCACGAAACCGCTGGACCGCATGATGATCGTAAAAGCTTCACTCATGCGCGCCACGCTCCACCTCGTGAGCGCCCGGGAGTATCCCTCGTATGCCCTGGCGACCCGGGACGGGCGGATGCAGGCGTGGCGGCCTCCGGGGGCCCTCGCCGGACCGGCGCTCGAACGGATTCAGCGGCGCGTCTTTCGATTCGCCTCGAAGACGCCCCGCACCCGTGAGGAGATCAACGCGCTGATTGCCGACGAGGCACCCGGCGGTGAACTGATCAGGCGCTGGGTTTCCTGGGCGGTTGTGGCAGGCGGTGCACTGATCTGGGAGCCGGCCGGGGCCCATTTCGAACACCGGAAGCTTGCCCGCTACGTCGCCCCACCGGCCTTCTTACGCACCCCGCCCGGCGAGCCGGAGGCGTACGATCTCATCGTCCGGCGGTATCTGGGAGCATTCGGTCCGGCGTCCGTCGCCGACCTCGCGGGTTGGAGCGGTTCGCGCGTCCCGCCGCTGCGGGCGGCTGTCGAACGCCGCACGGACCTCCGTCGGTTCCAGGACGAGAAAGGCCGCGAATTATTCGACCTCGCCGGCGCCCCGCGGCCGGACGCCGCCACGGAGGCCCCGGTACGATACCTGGCTCGCTTCGACGCCGCCATCCTCGGGCATGCGCCGCCCGAGCGGGTCCGTATCCTGCCAGAGCAATATCGGAAAGCGGTGATCCATGCGGCCGAAGTCGAACCGACCTTCCTCGTCGATGGGATGGTGGCCGGGACCTGGCGCCTCGCGGCGCGCCCGAGAGAAGCCGTCCTTCAACTGAGGCCATTCGGCAGGTTGGGGCGCGCTGCACGATCTGCGCTCGCCGAGGAAGGAGAACGCCTCGTCCGGTTCCTGGCCCCCGACTCCCGCGTCCACGGTGTCCGCGCTTGAGGTTACCTCAGCCTACGGCTCAACAACCAACGTCGCCGTCATGCCGGCCTCCTTGTGGCCTGGAACGCCGCAGACAATTTCATAGGTACCCGGTGTGAGGTCGACGGTAAGCGTGTAGGTCTCCCCTGGCTTGAAGGTCACGGGGCCGTGGTCTCCTTGGTGCTCGGCCACACCGGTGATCATGAAGTCGTGTTCGACCGCACCCTCATTCTTGACGTTGAACGTAACGCGGCCGGCCTTGACGCGGACTTCCCTCGGCTCAAATGCGAGCTCTTTGGTGACCATCGTGACCGTCTGCCCCGCGGGCGCCTGCGCCGGAGCTTCCTGAGACGCTCGCTGACATCCCGCGCCAATCAGCACGCTCATCAATACCATCATCAATACCACCGCAATCACCCACTGCTTCATTCCACACACCCTCCCGTCGCCGACAGCCTCCAGCCATCATAGAGTAACGGTGGTCAGGCCGGCATCAGGTCCTCAGCAGATGACATATGCCCGAGGGGCTAGACAATCAGCGGATTCCACGCACCGTAGCGGTTGCGGATGGCCCCGCGGGGGATGCTCAGGACGATGATCAGCGTGCCGGCCACCACGTCGTTAATCCCTGCGGCGAGCGGCGCCCCTCCCAGCACCCAGGGTGCCACGATGATCGTGAGCGCCAGAAGGATGTTGAGGAAGCGCAGGGCGCGCGTCACCTCCGCCATGGCCAGGACCGCGACCACGACGACCAGCGCACCGAGCAGGTGATCGCTGTCGGCCGCCCCACCCACGCTGTTGAAGATGTCGGGAGCCGCCATCAGCCACATCCCGACCAGGGCACTGATCATCAGGGTCGGAGGCACGATCAGCCCCGCCCACATCGCCCGCCAGGGGCTTTCCCCCCGCCGCGCCAGCCCGAGATCACGAATCTGCTCCGGGAGCGTCCCCCCGTTCCAGAACATCCTCCATGTCGATCGCCCGGCGCGCCTGGCGATCACCAGGTATTCGATCATGGCGATGACCTCGTCGAGCGACAGGGCGACCATCAGCAGCATGAACAGCGCGGAAATCAGACACAGCGTACACCATGCCCCCACGGCCAGCGGCTGAAGAATGATCAGGACCACGCTGGTGATACCCAAGGGGATGACCGCGACACCGAACATCGCCACCATCCACGGCATGGTCCGCCAGCGGCGCGAGTCCCCCATCACCGTCGAGAGGATCTCAATCAGGTACACGTACGCGCCCAGGCCCGCATCGGAAATCGGAAACATCTGGGACACGTCTGACGTGAGGACGCGGACCGTCCCATCGCCGAAGAACGGATCCCAGGCATGGCCGATGTGCCCGAGCTGGAACGCCGACATGTAGCGTGCAATGAAGTACGACACCACGCCCAGCAGGATGATCGGAGCGCGCTGTCCCCACGTAGACGGATTGTAGGACCAACCGGGCGGCACCTCGGGGCCGGGCATGGGCAGCCGCATCGGGATGATGACGGCGAAACTCACGACCATCAGCCCGACCAGCGTGTCGTTCGCATATGCGGCCACGTCGGGTGCCCAAAACACCAGCGGCGCGAACATCACCCACAGGCCGACGGTCGCATTGGCCCACGGCGCCCAGGGACGCCCAAGGTAGGTCAGGGCCGACAGCACCATGATGAGCGCGCCGCTGATCATGTCGCTGATCGCCAACTCCCGGCTGGGATAGGCCAGCGCCGACGGACTGGCGGCCAGCCACGCGCCCAGCAGTCCCGCCGCGATGTGGGCCCACTTCTCCATCAATACCATGTCGGTCATGAGCGGGACGCGCAGGGGTTCGATCTGTCGGTCGGCGTCGCGCGCGGCGATGTCGCGGAACAGCGCGGCTTCCTGCGCCAGCAACTGCTCGGGCAGGTCGCGGACGCGCGCCATCGCCTCCTGCATCGGACGCATCATCTCGATGTGCCCTCGGGGATCGGTTTCCATGAGACGCTGGGCGTGGGCGTCGTGGGCGCGCTGTTCGGCCATGACCTGCTCGCCGGTGTGCTCCAGCAGGGTCTGCTGCGCCCGGAGTTCCTGCAGCCGGCGGACGGCGGCCTGGACTTCCTTGTCTTGACTCCGCTCTTCCGGAGCCTGCATCCCGTGACCGGCGTGGTCGTGCGTCATGGTGGGTGCACGGCAGATGCCGGCGCGGGAACGGGCTGAGTCTGCTGGAGCCAGTCCGGCATCGGCAGTTCGTTCTCGCGATACCAGGCCCAAGGATCGGCCAGCAGCGCCGCGGTGATAAGCGGAAGGGTCGCTCGCAGCGACCGGCGGGGTTTCCATCCCAAGACGGTCCGCGCGCGCGCGATGTCGAGCTCGTAGTGATCGTCGGCGAGGTCAATCATCCACGGCTTGATGAAGGGTTCACCACCCAGCGGGAGCCGATCTTTGACAAGGGCAACGGTCTTCGCCAGCTGTTTTGGAATCCGGCGGGTCCGCCACTCGACGCCCTGGATCTGCTCCCCGATCATGCGTTGGAGATCCCCATACCCCACCGTCTCTGGTTCGCCAAGGAGCAGCACCAAATCAGCCGGCAATTCGCCTCGGCGCCGAGCGAGCAGCTCGTACGCCGTGATCACGTCATCGAGATGGACCATCGCCTGGCCGTGGGAGAGGTCCCCGGGGAACACATACGCATCCGGCGTCCGCTCGTAGATCCGCTGGATCTGCCGGGGAAGCGGAGCCGAGTGTCCCAGGTCGTTGTAGACGCCGGCGATCCTCAAGATGACGGTCGGGATGTCGCCGTGCGCGCGGCGGATCACCTCTTCGGTCCGGAGCTTCGATACGGGATACGGCCACTTCGGCTCCAACGGAGCCTCCTCGGTGATCGGGCGGCCGGGCACCGTCGGCGCGTGGACGAGCATCGTGCTGGAAAACACAAACTGCTCGACGGTGAACCGCTCCCGCAGCATGCGCAGCAGCCGGCGGGTGCCCTCGACGGTCACCTTCTCATAGAGGGGACTCGGCGCACCCGTGAAGTCGTAGTAAGCCGCGAAGTGACACACGGCGGCAAGCCTGTCCCCGTGGAGATCGCGGAGCGCATCCAGACCGCGGGCCAGGCTCGGTTCGGTCGTAAGATCGATGTACAGACACTCCGCGGTCGGCGGGGGATGCGACGGCGCGCGGCGGTCGAACCCGACGACGTTGTAGGCACCGCTCAACGCGCGGGCGACGGCGTAGCCAAGAAACCCGCTGCTCCCGGTCACCAGGATCGTGTCGCGCTGTTTACTCATCGTGGCGCACTCGGCGAATCACTCGCGCACGGAAGATGGTGCGACAGGAGTGCCCGTGGCGCGGCGCGAATCGGCAAAGACAACATCAGCGACTATCGTACCAAAGGCGGTGTGATGATGGGACGTGCCCGCATGCTGGCGTTGTTCGTAATCGGCCTGTTGGTGATCCCGGCTTTGGGCAATGCCCAGTCGGCGGCGGTACGCATGGCGATCACCCGAGACGAAGGCTACCTCAACCCGTACACGTATCAGACCGGCTACCCCGGCTGGAATCTGATGACACTCGTCTACGATCCTCTCTTTTACCCCGACGAGAACAACGAACCGATTCCGTGGCTCGTCAGGGAAGTACGGGTGAGCCAGGACGGGCGGACCTGGACGCTGACGCTGCATCCAAACCTGCGATGGCACGACGGACGGCCGCTCACGTCTGAGGATGTGAAGTTCACGTTTGAGTATGCCGCGCGGGTGACGCATTCCCGGTGGACTCCGACGACCCGGAACCTTGACGGCGTCGACGCCCCCTCTCCCCAAACCGTCGTGTTCCGCCTCAAGCAGCCCGACGCCGGGTTCCGCCTGCGCACACTGGCCGACGTGCCGATCCTCCCCAAGCACATCTGGGAATCCGTCACCACGGTCGCCGCCGCCCGCGCGTTCACGAACACGGTGGGCAGCGGACCCTATCGGGTTGAGGAAGTCCGAGACAACCAATTCTACCGCCTGGTGGCCAACCCGCAGTACTTCGCCGGGCCGCCGCGGGTCCGCGAACTGATCCTGCCGATCATCCGCGATGCGACCGTGTCGTTCACCGCCCTTCAGGCCGGCCAGATCGACACCACGGTGCGAACACTGACCCCCGAGCTCGTCGCGCAGTTTGAACGCCTGCCCGGGGTCAAGGTCGTCCGTGGGGCGGGCTTCACGTCCACGATCCTGCAGTTCAATGACGAACACCCGCTGCTCAAAGACGTGCGCCTGCGACAGGCAATCGCCAACGCGATCAACACGAACCTGATGGTCCGGCTGCTCTTGCTGGGCTACGCGGTGGTCGGATCCCCCGGCTACATCCACCCGGCATCACCGTTCTACGCCGCGGGACTGAAGTTCGACGCGAGCAAAGCCCGCGCGGTCGCCCTGCTCAATGAAGCGGGCTACACCGACCGCAACGGAGATGGTATCCGTGAAGCGCCCAACGGCACGCCGCTGCAGTTCACACTGCTGACCCTGGCCGGTAACCCGATCCGCATCCGCGGCGCCGAGTTGATCCGGACGTGGCTCAAGGACGTCGGCATCGGCACGACCGTCCGCGTGCAGGAGGATGCGGCCATCATCGACCAGGTCTGGCCCGACTTCGACGTCTGCAAGGGACGGCGATTCGACATGGCGGTCTTCGGATGGTCGGCTCCGGTGATGAGCCGGCCAACCGCCCTGGTCGACCTGTTCAATTCAGACTGCCGCGTCGGCACCATCAACATCGGCGGCTACAAGAACCCGGAGATCGACCGGTTGGGCAGCCAGCTCCTCACCACGGTCGAGATCGCCCGGCAGAAGCAGATCAGCGCCGAGATGCAGCGCATCCTGGCGCGCGATCTGCCGGTCCACGTCTTGTTCTATCCGGACACGATCATGGCATACCGGTCCGGCGCCTATGACCGGTGGGCGTTCCAGAAAGGACAGGGGATCGTGACCAAACTGTCATTTGTGGACCGGCCGAAGTAGTCTCCCATGACCCGGTTTGTCGCAGGCAAGGGCGTCCAGTACGCCCTTGTCTTGCTATTTGCGGTCACCCTGAACTTCGCGCTGCCGCGCATGATGCCCGGCAGCCCCCTGATCTTCCTGGCGGGGGAGGATGTCGGGTTCATGACCGAGCAGCAGCGGGGGCAGTTGCTGCAGGCGTTCGGCCTCGACCAGCCGGTGTGGCGGCAGTACGTGATCTACCTCCGCAACCTGGTGACCGGGAATCTGGGATTCTCCTACCAGCAGGGCCGGCCGATTGCCTCGATCATCGCCGACCGGCTCCCCTGGACGCTCGTGCTGGTGGGCACGGGCCTCGTCGTGGGCACCCTGGTCGGCGTGGCCTGGGGGACGCTCGCGGCGTGGCGCCGGCGGTCCGCCCTCGACGTCGGGTCCGTCGGCGTGGCGATGTTCTTCGACTCGGTCCCGTCATTCTGGCTGGGGATGGTCTTTATCGCCGTCTTTGCGGCGGGGCTGCGCTGGTTCCCCATCTTCGGCGCGACGACGCCTGGCGCAGGGTTGTCCGGGTGGCCGCTGCTTGTCGACATGGCGAGGCATCTGGTTCTGCCACTGACGACGCTGACGCTGATCACCATTCCCGGGATGTTCCTCATCATGCGGTACTCGATGCTCACGGTGCTCGGCGAGCAGTACGTGGCGACCGCGCGGTCCAAAGGCGTCGGCGAACGGGACGTGATGTTCCGCCACGCCATGCGCAACGCCCTGCTGCCGGTGGCCACGGTCTTCATGCTCAACGTCGGCTTCATCGTCAGCGGCGCCACGGTGATCGAGACGGTCTTTTCCTACCCCGGAGTGGGCCGGCTCCTCTTCGAGGCGGTGCTGGCCAGGGACTACCCGGTGCTCCAGGCGACGTTCTTCATCATCACCGTCAGCGTGATCGCCGCCAACATCTTCGCCGACCTGCTCTATCCGCTGATCGATCCCCGGGTGCGCCATGTCTGAGAGCCGCGCCATAGATACCCCCCTCTTCCCCCCCGCCCGGAACCTGCAGCCCCGGCGGCGCAGGTTTCGGCTCGGGGGAGTCGGCTGGACCGGCCTGACGCTGATGGCGCTCCTCGTCGGAGCCGCCGTCTTGGCGCCATGGATTGTGCCCTACGACCCGGGGCTGACGACCGGCGAGCCGTTCGAATCACCGTCGGGGCGGCACTGGCTGGGGACGAACGACGTGGGACAGGATCTGTTCAGCGAGATGATCGTGGGAGCCCGGATCTCGTTGTCCATCGGGTTCCTCGCGTCCACGGTCGCGATTTCGATCGGCACGCTCGTCGGAGTCGTCGCCGGCTACTTCGGATCGTGGGTCGACGCGGCCCTGATGCGGGTCGTCGACATCGTGCTGGTCATCCCGTTTCTCCCGCTGATGATCCTCCTGGCCGCCTACTTGGGCCCGTCATTCTGGAATCTCATCCTCGTCATCGGATTGCTGGTATGGGCCCGTCCGGCGCGGGTCATCCGGGCGCAGGTCTTGTCGCTCAAATCGCTGGACTTCGTTGATGCCGCGCGGGCGCTGGGTGCGCCGCCCGGACGGATCCTGCGCCGGCACATCCTGCCGGGGGTGCTGTCGTTGTCGCTGGCCCAGTTCATCCTGGCCGCGAGCAGCGCGATCCTCATTGAGGCCTCCCTCTCGTTTCTCGGGCTGGGAGATCCGACGGCGAAGTCCTGGGGGTCGATCCTCTACTATGCGCAGGTCCGCAGCGCGTTCCTCACCGGGGCTTGGCTGTGGTGGGTGCTGCCGCCCGGCCTGCTGATCACCGCGGCGGTGCTGGGATTTGCCTTTACCGGGTTCGCCGCCGAGGAAGTTCTCAATCCCCGGCTGCGCCGGTAGCGCGCTTAGCATGATGGACATCCTTGATCTCATCAAGCGCCGGCGCAGCATCTCCAGATTTCTGCCGGACCCGGTGCCCCGCGAAACGATTCACCGGATGCTCGAAGCCGCGACCTGGGCCCCCAATCACCATTTGACCGAACCCTGGGAATTCATCATCCTGGAGGGGCCCAGCCGCGACCAGTTCGCGGCCATTCGCCGCGACTTTCGGCTCACGCTGTTCCGCGATCCGGGCGCGCCGGAAGCCCAGAAGGCCGCCGACAAGATCTACCGTGACACCGCCGGTACCCCCGTCATCATCATCATCACGCTCCAGCACGCCACAGACCCGGCCGTTGCCGCCGATGATTTCGGGGCGACGTTCTGCGCCGTTCAGAACATGCTGCTGGTTGCGGCCGCAGACGGCGTCGGCACCTACCCGCGCACCGGCGGTCTGATCCACGATCCCGCCCTGCGGGCATTTCTCTCCCTGCCGCCCGACCGGGAGATCGTGGCGGTCGTCTACGTAGGGTATCCGGCGGTCGTGCCTGAGCGCACCCGCACCCCGTATGGACAGAAGACCCGGTGGATGACCGCGGATCCGGCCACGGCGGCTACGGCGGACACCGGTCCATCGGAGGGTGCGTCCGGAACCCGCAGTGCGGCGGGGTCTGCCATCGATCCCGTCTGCCATATGGCGGTCGACATCCCGACGGCCGAATTCACCAGCGTGTACCGCGGCCAGACATTCTACTTCTGCGCGCCCGGGTGCAAAGCGGCCTTCGACGCGGATCCGGCGGCGTATGTGGGGGCGGAGTCCTGACCGTCATTCATCACAGGAGGATGTGATTGGGATGCCGACAATCCTGGCGCTCGCCACGTTTGGCCTCGAAATCGTCGAATGCGGAGGGGCGCTGACGCTCAATGTCGATGGGGGCGGGCGCAGCGAGGCGGCCGTGCTGCTCGCCCGCGCGGAATCCCGCCCGCAGATCACCCGCGCCGGCGAGGCCCTGCGCGTGCCGGTGCGATTCCTGGACGGGCCCTACGGCGAGATCGAACCGTCAGTCGAGATGAAATGCCGCATCATCTCCGTGGTGCGCGAGATCCGTCCCGACATCGTCATCACCCAGGACCCGGAGCACTCGTTCCAGGACCTCGATCCGGACCGCCGCCCGGCCATGATCCTCTACCTGGAGGCGCTGGCCCTGGCGGGGCGGGATTGGAAAGTGCAAGAGTGCGGCGGACACCCCCCGCACGTCGTCCGCACGATCTACTACATGACGCCCCACCATCCCAACTGCGTGGTCGACGTGGCTCCGGCCTGGGAGCGGAAAGAACGGGCCCTGGACGCGCTGGGCGGCCAGCTGGCCTTCAGCGGCCTCATGTACCGCAAGCAGTTCGGCGACGGGCTGGCCGCGATTGTTCCCGATCACGCCGGCCTCGATGATGCAACGCTCGGCAGGCGCCTCCACCGGGAGATTGACCGGGCGTTCCACCTGTACTACGGGCCGCCCAGTCACGGACGGTTCATGCTGGCCGAGCCCTACCGGCGGGACGGCGCCTTCCAACTCGAGCGGTTGATCGTGTAGGCTGAGATTAGAATGTCTGAGGGTCACGGCCACACCCACGGCGTCATCGACCCGACGATTGCGACCACAGCCAGAGGAATCTGGGCGATCAAGTGGTCATTCGTCGGCCTGATGACGACCGCGCTCCTGCAGGTCGTCGTCGTCTACCTCTCCGGCAGCGTGGCGCTGCTGGCGGATACCATTCACAACATTGGGGACGCGGCCACAGCGATCCCGCTGTGGATCGCGTTCGCCTTCGCGCGGCTGAGGCCCACCAAGCGGTTCCCCTTCGGCTACGGTCGCGTGGAGGACCTGGCCGGAGTGGTCATCGTGCTGATTATCCTGTTCAGTGCCGTGGTGGCCGGCTACGAGGCCGTCGACCGGCTGATCCATCCGCGTACCATCGCATACCTGGGTGCCGTGGCCGCGGCGTCGGTCATCGGGTTTCTGGGGAACGAGGCCGTAGCCGTGTTCCGGATCCGTGTCGGCAAGGAGATCGGCAGCGCCGCGTTGATCGCCGACGGATACCACGCGCGCGTCGACGGCTGGACCAGCCTGGCCGTCCTCTTTGGTGCGGTGGGAGTATGGCTGGGTTACCCGCTGGCCGACCCGCTAGTCGGGCTGGCGATTACCGTGGCCATCCTGGGAATCGTCTGGCAGTCGGGCAAGGCCGTCTTCACGCGGATGCTCGACGGGGTGGAACCCGGCGTGATCGACGAGATCGAGCACGCGGCACATCACGTCGCCGGCGTGCGGGACGTCACCGAGGCGCGCGCCCGGTGGGTCGGCCACCGCCTGCACGCGGAGGTGAACGTCGCGGTGGCGCCCGACCTCTCGGTGGCGCAGGCCCACGCCATTGCCAAAGAAGTCCACCATCAACTGCTGCACCATGTCCCCTACCTCGCCGGCGCGACCATCCACGTCGATCCGGCCGACGAAGCGGGAGAAGAATACCACCGGATCACCGCCCACAGCCACGACGGGCTGCCGGTGCACTCGCACTGAGGGGGCAGCACCAGGACCATCATCGCCCGCCTCTCACACCGCCTCGATATCTGTCGTGGGATACATTCGCTCAACTTTGCCCTTCTGATCCAGGAGTACGGTGGCCACCTGGTACTCGGACACCACGCGCACGATCGTGCCCTCGGGCTGGCCATCTTCCACGAGAACTCGCACTCGTTCTCCCGGCTTGATCGTACGGCCGTTTCGATCCGTCGCTTGCTCGCGCATGTCTACCATATGCTCTCCTCACTCCTCCAGCAGGAGCCGGTTTCTGACCCGGGCCAATAGGTCCCGCCGCGTGATCGCCCCGACGAACCGCGAGCCGTCGCGCACCATCGCCTGTCCAGTTGGCGACGCCGCGACGGCCAGGAAGGCATCGAATGCGCTTTGGGACGCGTTCACCGTTGGGCACTCCGCCTCCGGCGTCATCGCCTCGGCGACGGTGACCTGCTCCCATTGTTCGCGGGGCGTTTTCTTCGCGTCGTCAAGGGAAATGAACCCGAGCACCCGGCTGTCGTCGACGACACGGAATTCGGACTCCGCACTGCCCAGCAGGTGTTCGTGCACAAATTCCGCGAGCGTGATCTGCGGGCGCACCGTGGCGGTGTCCTCACGCATCAAGTCGCGCGCGATGAGCCCGCGCAGCGCCCGGCGGATGAGCACCTGCTGGTAGCCGGCCTGGGCGGCCTGCAACAGGAACCAGCCGATGAACACCAGCCACATGCCGTTGCCGACCCGGCCGCCGAAGACCTGCAGGAGGCCGAAGGCGATCATCAGGTAGGCAAATCCCTGCCCCACGCTGCTGGCGATGAGCGTGGCGCGGGTCAGATTTCCTGTGAAGTACCAGATCGCCGAGCGGAGGACCCGGCCGCCGTCGAGCGGGAAGGCCGGCACGAGATTGAAGAGGGCCACCGCCACATTGATGAACCCCAGGTACTGAAACAGGAGGCGCGCCGCTTCCGCGCCGACGGCTCGCGACAGCCCCCAGAACAGGCCCCCGATCACCAGGCTCGTCAGTGGGCCGGCCGCGGCCATCCGGAACTCGCCGCCGGCCGTGTCGGGTTCCTTGGCCATCTGGGCCACGCCGCCGAAGATGAACAGTGTGATCCGGCGGACCGACAGTCCCTCCCGGATCGCCACGTAGGAATGGGCGAGTTCATGCAGCAACAGTGCCGCAAAGAACAACAGGGTGGCGGTGACCGACAGCGCGATCACGGTCACCATGCCAAGGTTCGGACCCACCCGCGGGAAGTACCCGACGGCCAGCGACCAGGCGATGAGGCCGAAGACGATCAGCCAGGTGTAGTGGATCTCGACGGAAATCCCGAAGATGCGGGCGACGCGGAACCCGGTCATGCCCTAGTGCCGTACCAACTTGATAGTCAATCTCATCTTCCGAGCGATTCTTGAAGGCTCCAAGACGAACATACCTGGCGAATCGAGTTGGTACGGCACTAACTGTCGTGGGGCGGCTTGAATTGCTCGATGGGGTTCCGGCAGTCGTTGCAGTAGTAGATCGCGCGGCACAGCGTCGGGCCAAACGAGTTCTCGAGGGTCGTATTCGTCGACCCGCAGAACGGACACGCGACCGGCCGCGCCGGCGGCCGCGCAGCGGGGACCGCCATCCCGTGCGCGACCAGACGCTGCCTCCCCCGCTCGCTCATCCGCGCGATGGTCCACGGACGCGCGAAGCTCAGGTCGACCTGGACATCCTGGACCTCGGGGAGCTCACGCACGCGGCGGCGGATATCCTCACGCATGACCTCGATCGCCGGGCAGGCACTAAACGTCGGCACCAGGGTGATCCGGACGTGCCCGTCGGCCACGTCGACGGCATCGATCATCCCCAGATCAGTCACCGAGATGGGTAGTTCGGGATCCTCAACCGTGTGGAGGACATCCCAGATCCTCGACTCCAGCGCCGTTTCGGTTCTGATCATCTCCATGCGTCTACCAGGTGGCTCCCGGTTCCGCCCTCCAGACCTCCGTCATGTCGCCCAGCAGGACGGTGAGATCCTCGCTGTGCGTCCCCGACCGGCCGCCCGGTCCGCCCCTCTCCTCGGTGACACGCAGTCCGAGCTCCTCCAACACGGCGGTGACCTCCCGCCGCCAGCGCTCGGCCTGCGCGGCCGCATCCAACGTCATGATACCGGACTCCACCACGGTCCGCTCTTCTTCCACCGGCTCAAACACCCCGACGGCCTCGGGCCAGGCCGCGTCCAGCGCCCCCTGAATCCGCGCGTGTGCCTCATCGCTCGCCCCGGCCAGCCGGCGCAACCACTGCTCCCCATAGAGGAGGTGGTACTTCTCTTCCCGCCGCAGCGCCGCCGCCAAGTCGGCGAGAGACCGGGCCGTGCCTCCGGCGAGCGCCTCCAGCCGGACGGCATCCGCCCGATCGTACAGAAACAGCCGGACGATGCTGTACCCCCAATCGTCGTTGAGCCGTTCGGTCAGAATCGCGTTGCGGAACTCTCCCGCGGAACGGCCATAGGCCAGGGTATCGGCGCTCCCCCCCAACAGTGCGGCCGCCTGTTCGTAGAAGAGCCGGGCATGTCCGATCTCTTCCTGGGCGATCGAGGACAGCGCGACGTCGGATTCGATGTCGGGGGCGAACCCAGTCCACTCGGAGTGCCGGTGCCCAAGGATCAGCTCGTCATCGGCGATCGCCAGCAGGTAACCGGCCAGACCCGTGACGCGCGGCAGGACGCCCGCGGGTTCCGTCATCCGCCGCGGCGCCCTTGAGTCCCCCGCCGCGGCTCGGGTGGCGAGGGCCGGCGGGGTCCTTTCATGACCCGCTGCTGCTCCCGGTAGGAGCCGCCGAACCGGTAGCTCTTGTCGATCGCCGGCTCGAACATCTCGGCCTCGTCGTAGGCGGTAGCTGCCACGGCCGTATACGGCACCACCCACAGGTTGACGCACGGATCGCGGCGGGCGAACTGCTCCTTGGCGAGCACGAGGGCCATCTCCGGATCCGTGGCATGGACGTCGCCCACATGGACGTGCGGATCGTTCTTGGTGTCCTGGCGGAATACCGCAAACAGATGTGCGGCGTCGGACTCGTCCTTGCCCAGCAATTGCCAGAGCGCGGGCATGAACCAGGGCTCAGGCGGGGAGGTCGGTCCGGTGGAACATGAAGACCGAGAAATCCAGGTTCTGGGCGGCGATCCCCAGCTGGCGCAGCATCGCCATCGCCTGCGCGCGGTGGTGCACCTCATGGAACAGCAGCTGCGCGGCGATCCCGCCGGTCGTCGTCTGCACCCGGATGGCCGGACGGTCCGCCGGCCTGACCACGTACTCCACCGGCGCAGTCCAGTCGGCGATCTCCCGCAACGCGCCGGCGGTGCGTTCGGTCTCCCGCTGCCACACCGGCTCGAGGTCGGCGAAGCCGGTGTGGGCAAAGCGCGTAAACGGACGGTCCTCGGGCGGGGGCATGTCTTCTCCGCTTAGGCGCCGCGTGTACACCCACTCGCCGCTGGCGATCTCGACCATGGTCGCCCGCAGCGTCTTCAATCCCATCGGGAATTCCCGCGCGTACTGGTCGGCCGACAGCGGCCGTACCCAGTCAAAGAGCCTGGCCCGCGCCTTCACCAGATAGTCGTGCAGATGTGGTGGCGTGAACCCCTCGCCGGTGACCGTCATGCCGCCATCCCCCAGTGTCCCATGGCCTCGCGCACCCACTCGTGCCGCCGCCAGTAGTCGTTGCGGAGTGCCAGCCGCGCCGCCGACTTCGGGCCCTCGCCGCGAATCACGCGCCTGAACTCCTCCCAATCGGGCTCGCTGTAATCATAGCGGCTCTCCGCCTCGTTCCAGCGCAGGTGGGGATCCGGCACGCGCAGCCCGTAGTCGGTGATCAGCGTCACGAACTGCCGGAGAAACTGCTGGCGGAGTTCGTCGTTGGTCTTGACCTTGATCCGCCAGCGCATCATGGTCTCCAGGTGCGGCGACGCCTGATCGCGCGGACCGAAGAAGTGCATGATCGGCTGCCACCAGCGGTCGATCGCGTCCTGCAGCATCGCGCGCTGCCGGGCGGTGCCTTCGGCCAGGGTCCGGTAGACGTCGATCCCCAGCCGGATGTGAAAATCCTCTTCGTAGCAGATGCGTTTGAGCACCCGCGCATAGGGCGCGTAACTGGACGCGCGCAGCGATCCCTGGGTCTGCATCGCGGCGCCGTCCACGAAGACCTGGATCACCGCGACGTCGGCCCACGTCTGCGCCGGGTAGTGGAACACGTTGTGGAACTTGCTCTTGCCCGACAGCAGCTCTTCGATCATCTGCCGGCGCGACTTGCCCAGGTCTTCCGCCACCCGGTACAGCAGCTGTGCGTGGCCCACCTCGTCCTGGACTTTGGCGACCAGCGCCATCTTGCGGTTGAGCGTCGGGGCCCGCGGGATCCACTCCCGTTCCGGCAGGGCGCCCATCAACTCCGAGTTGGCATGCATCTGGATCAGGCGGAGGCACTCGTAGCGGTACTGCGCGGGCAGCCACTCGCCGGCATCGAGCCGGTCCCCCGAGGCAATCTTGGCCTCGAACGCGGCTAACTTCTCTGCGTCCTCTTCCGGAAATTGCGGGTTGGCCATGAGTGGTTCTACCTTGGTTGAATTGTAGTCCTGGGGGCCGCTGTCCGCAACGAACTCGCGGTGCGCGCAGCCGGGACGCCGTGCGGTTTATCGACGGGAGGCCACGTCGAGTGCGATGCCCGCGGCGAGGCCGGCTGCGGTGGCGATGAGCTGGCCGCTGACGCGCTCGAGCGTGTCGCTGGGGGTGTGGATGGCATCGTCGTCCCCGGTGTGGAGGAACACGGCCGGCACGCCGGCCTGCTCGAATGACACGTGATCGCTCGAGCCGAACCGGAAGCGGCGCAGGGTCATCCCGAGCCGCCGGGCCGCCGCATCGGCGATGTCCAGCATGAGCGGGTTGCCGCTGGCGTTGCCGGCCATGATCGAGGGGCCGCGGCCCACCATGTCCATGTTCACCATCCCGACGATGGTACCGGTCGCGTTCCTGACGTAGAATGCAGAACCCACCAGTCCCACTTCCTCGGCCCCGAATCCGATGAAGTGGATGGTCCGCGCCGTCGGGACGGCCGCCAGCAGGCGGGCCGCTTCAAGGACCGCAGCCGTCCCCGACGCGTTGTCGTTGGCGCCCGGGCTGACGCGCACGGAGTCGCGGTGCCCGCCGACGACGACGACCTCGTTGGAGGCCGCCGTCCCGCGCTTGATCCCGATGACGTTCTCGGTCATCCGCTGCTCGATGATCGCGCTCACGACCAACCGCACGCGGACCGGACCCGCCCTCGACAAATCCAGCAGGCGCTGGCCGTCGTCCTGGCCGATGATGACGGCGGGGATGCGCGACGGCTCGACCAGCGTCGCGGCGATCGGACCGCCCTGCGTATTGTAGACAATGACGGCCGCGCCGCCGGCCGCGGCGACGTTGGCGGCCTTCTCGCGGAACTGGATCTGTCCACGCTCCGCCAGCGCAATCTTGCCGTCGAGATTCTTTCCGGTCAGGTCCTGCGGCCGGGCCAGCCCGACAGAGACGATCTCGGCTTCCGCGCCCGCGTCGGGCGTCGAGGCCGAGAACTCCAACGTCACGGCGCGGATCGACCCTGCCGCCGGTGCCGTGACCGTCAGCGACGGCGCCCGGACCTCCTCGAAGTACCGGAATGAAAACCGCTGCCGCTCGACCGCGTACCCCAGCCGGCGAAACTGGTCAGCCAGGTAGTCGGCGCCCCGGGCGTCGTTGGGCGATCCGGCCGGCCGGGGACCGATCTGCTGGCTGAGGACGGCGGTATGCTCGATCGCCAGCTGCGGCGAGGCCGCCGGCAGGGCCGGCGCAGCGGCCGGAGCTGCCAGGGTGGTGGCCGCCAGGGCCAGCACGGCGAGAGAGACCAACAGACGCACGGTGAGGCGAAACCCGTTCATCCGGCGGCCGCCAGGTCTCGAAATGCCCCAAGGAGCCGGTCGTACGTCGCGTCCAAGTGTTCCGGAATCACTTTCACATCCCCGAGCACCGGCATGAAGTTCGTGTCACCCACCCAGCGCGGCACGACATGGACGTGCAGGTGTTCGTCGATCCCGGCGCCGGCGGCGCGGCCCAGGTTCATTCCGACATTGGCTCCTTCGGGATGAAAGACGTGTTCCAGGGTCCGCAGGCTTAGCGTCGTGGTCTGCATCACCTCGAGGAGCTCGGCGTCGTCGAGGTCGGCCGGCCGGGCCACGTGCCGGGACGGGACGACCATGACATGTCCTGAGTTGTACGGATACAGGTTCAGCATGACGAACGCGTGACGGCGGCGGTAGACTACGAGATTTGCCCGGTCGTCCCCGCCAGCCGCCGCCGCGCAGAAGATGCAGCCTTCAGGATGGTCCTGCTGAATGTAGGCGAGACGCCAGGGGGCCCAGAGCTGCCTCATCCTGTTCCAACCCGGCAGTCAGGCATCCGGTCGCGCACAGAGGGCAGCCGGGTTGGGACGGGACTCATGCCGTACCAACCCGGCAGGCAACTGTGCTGGCCGCGGCATGAGACAGCCGGGTTGGTCCGGCACTCATCGGCGGGCGCGGGCCTTCTTGCGCCGCAGGAACTCCAGCGCCGATTGGGCCGCGGCCTGCTCCGCCTGCTTCTTGTTCTGTCCCTTCCCCTCGCCGAGGATCCGCCCGCCGGCCTCGACCGTCGCGACGAACAGTTTCGCGTGGTCGGGGCCTTCCTGGTCGGTAATACGGTACCGCGGCAGCCGTCGTTCGCGTTCCTGCAGCAACTCCTGGAGTTCGCTCTTGTAATCCTCCGACGGCGCTTCCAGGTCCTCGTAGACGTCCTGCAGCAGCCGCGAGGTCACCGCGTGCGCCACACCGAAGCCCGAGTCGACGTACACGGCGCCCAGCACGGCCTCGACCACGTCCGCCAGCATGGACGCCCGCAGGCGGCCGCCGGACTTCTCTTCTCCTTTGCCCATCAGGATGTACCGGCCCAGGTCCAGGCTCCGCGCGATCCGCGCCAGCCACGGCTCACTGACGATCCGGGCCCGCAGTTTCGCCAGTTCTCCTTCCGGCGCATCACTGAACCGGTAGTAGAGGTAGTCGCACACGACGAGGTTCAGTACCGCGTCGCCCAGCAGTTCCAGCCGCTCGTAACTCTCCCGCCGGCCGCCGCGGCCCTCGTGGCCGTAGGAACCGTGCTGGAGGGCGAGGTTGAGCAGTGTCCGGTCGCGGAACCGGACGTCGAGCTTGGCCTCCAGCTCCTGCAGCTGGGCGACCCGGGGTTCGTCGAGTTGAAGATCGGCGGCCTGGTCGATGTCAGGCGGCATCATACTTGCGGACGATCAGGATCGCGTTGTGCCCTCCAAACCCAAACGCGTTCGACATCGCCGTCCGGACCTTCGCCGGCCGGGCCTCGTTGGGCACGTAGTCCAGGTCGCACTCTGGATCGGGATGGGTGTAATTGATCGTGGGAGGCAGCACCTGGTGTTCGATGGCCAGGGCGCAGACGATGAGTTCGACCCCCCCGGCCGCGCCGAGCAGGTGTCCGGTCATCGACTTGGTCGAACTGACCGCCACCGCCCTCGCGTGCGGGCCGAAGACCCGCTTGATGGCGAGCGTTTCCGTCCGGTCATTGTAGGGCGTGCTGGTCCCGTGGGCGTTGATGTAGTCGACCTCCGACGGATCGATCTTCGCATCGTGCAGCGCGTTGCGGATGCTCCGCGACGCGCCGTCGGCGTCGGGATCGGGCTGGGTGATATGGTAAGCGTCGCCGCTCATCCCGTAGCCGATCAACTCGCAGTAGATGTGGGCTTCCCGGCGCAGCGCATGTTCCAGGTCCTCGACGAGTACGATCCCGGCGCCCTCCCCCATGATGAACCCGTCGCGTTCGGCGTCGAACGGCCGGCTGGCCTTTTCCGGTTCGTCGTTCCGGGTCGACATCGCCCGCATCGAGCAGAACCCGGCCATGCTGAGCATCGTGATCGCCGCCTCCGACCCGCCGGCCAGCATCGCGACCGCCTCGCCGCGCTGGATGATCCGCATGGCCTCCCCGATCGCATTCCCTCCCGTCGCGCACGCGGTGACGACCGCGCTGTTGGGCCCCTTGGCGCCCAGCAGGATGGAGCACACGCCGGAGGCCATGTTGATGATGATCATCGGGATGAAGAACGGGCTGACGCGCTGCGGGCCGCGCTCGATGAGGATGCGGTGCTGCGCTTCCCAGGTGGTCGCCCCCCCGATGCCGGACCCGATCAACACGCCGACCTGGCCGGCGTTCTCGGGCGTGATCGCGAAGGCGGCGTCGTCCAGCGCCATGCGGCACGCCGCGTGGGCGAACTGGACGAAGCGGTCGTTGCGGCGCGCTTCCTTCCGGTCCATGAACGAGACCGGGTCAAAGTCGGTGACCTCGGCCGCGATCTGTGTCTCCAGGGGCGATGCATCGAAGCTGGTGACGCGCCGGACGCCGCTGCGGCCGGTCATCAGACCCTGCCACAGCGCCTCCGCGCCCGTCCCGATCGGGCTGACGACGCCCAGGCCGGTGACCACCACGCGGCGCGTCATGAGGGACCGTCCTCCCGCGTGCTACGACGTGCCCGCGCCAGACGTGTCTCCGGCATGCGATTCGATGTACTTCACCGCGTCGCCGACGGTCACAATCTTCTCGGCATCCTCGTCGGCGATGCTGATCCCAAACTCTTCCTCCAGGGCCATGACCAGCTCCACCACGTCGAGGGAATCGGCCCCCAAGTCCTCGATGAAGGAAGCCTCCACGGTCACCTCATCCGGGGCCACGTTGAGCTGGTCGACGACGATGCCCTTCACCCGCTCGAATGCTGCTGCCATGTTCAATCCCACCCCCGCATTGGTGTTAGTGCATCACCAGGCCGCCGTTCACATGGATGACCTGCCCGGTAATGTAGGCGGCATCGTCGGATGCGAGAAAGGCTACCACGGCGGCTACTTCCTCAGGTTTCCCCGCGCGTCCTAGGGGAACCTGCTCTACGTACGTGTTGACCACCTCCGGCGGCAACCGGTCCGTCATCCCGACCGCGATGAACCCCGGCGCCACGGCGTTGACGGTGATGCCGCGCGATCCGACTTCCCGCGCCACCGCCTTCGTGAATCCGATGATCCCGGCCTTCGAGGCGGCGTAGTTCGCCTGGCCGGCCGGGCCGAGCTGCGCGGCGACCGACGTCATATTCACGATTCGCCCCCCGCGCTGGCGCAGCATCTCCCGCAGGGCCGCCTTCGTGCAGTAGAACGTGGCGCTGAGATTGGCGGCGAGCACGGCCTCCCAGTCCTCATCGCGCATCCGCAGCAGCAGCGTATCCTTCGTGATGCCGGCGTTATTCACCAGGATGTGCACGCCGCCGAGTGCGTCTTTTGCCGCGGCCATGATCCGCTGCGCCGGCTCCGACGCCGTGAGGTCGCCCTGCACGCTGATCGCACGGCCCCCCCGGGTGGTAATGTCACTAACGACCTGCTCGGCCGCGTCGCGGTTGGTCCCGTAATGGACTGCGACGGCGGCGCCGTCTTTCGCCAGCGCGAGCGCGATCGCCCGGCCGAGCCCGCCGGATGCCCCGGTCACGACCGCGACCTTACCGTCGAGGGTCCCACGTGGCCCGCTCACTGGAGCGCACGCAGCGTCTCGTCCAGCGATTTCGGATCCTCGACGTGCAGTGTCCTTACGCCCTCGACTGTCTTCCGGACCATGCCGGACAGCGACGTGCCCGGGCCGATCTCAATGAACGCCTCCGCCCCGGCCTCCACCATGGTCCGGACCGAATCATCCCAGCGCACGGGACTGGCGACCTGCGTCACGAGCAGCCGGCGGATGTCGTCGGGCCCGGCAACGGGTTGCGCGGTCACGTTGCTGACCACCGGGACGCCGGGCGCCGCAATCGGGACTGCGGCCAGCGCCCCGGCGAGGCGCTCCGCGGCGGGGGCCATGAGGTTGGTATGGAACGGCGCGCTGACGGGCAGCAGCACGGCCCGCCGGGCGCCCGCCGCTTTGGCCCGCACGATGGCGTCCTGCACGGCGGCTTCGTCGCCGGCGATCACGACCTGGCCGGGGCTGTTGAAATTCGACGGCTCGACGACCCCGGCGGCGGAGGCCTCGGCGCACACCCGGCGGACCGCCTCGGCGTCCAGTCCCAGAATCGCCGCCATCGCGGTCCGGCGTCCTGCCGCGGCCTCCTGCATGAACCGGCCGCGGGCGCGCACCACCCGCACGGCGTCGTCAAACGCGAGCGCGCCGGCGCACACCAGCGCGGTGTACTCCCCCAGACTCAACCCCGCCGCGAGATCCGGATGGTGGCCGGCCTCCTGCAGCACCGTCATGCAGGCCACGCTGGCGGCCAGCAGGGCCGGCTGGGTGATTTCGGTTTGCCGGAGGGTGTCGTCAGGCCCGTCCCAGCACACGCGGGTCAACTCGAAGCCCAGCGCCTCATCGGCGCGCGCGAACACCGCGCGCGCGGCCGGAAAGGCCCGGGCCATGTCTTTGCCCATGCCCACGACCTGCGCGCCCTGCCCGGGAAAGACCCACGCGATCACGAGACGGTGGCCGGAACCGGCAGCGTCCAGCGCATCGCGCACGACGCCCAGGTGAGACCGCCCCCGAACGCCACCATAATGATCAGGTCGCCGGGTTTGATCCGGCCGGCCATGACCGCTTCGTAGAGCGCGACCGGTACCGACGCGGATGAGGTGTTTCCGTAGCGCTGCACATTGACGAAGAATTTCTCACGGGGCTGGCCCAACCGCTCGGCCGCGGCATCGATGATCCGGATGTTCGCCTGATGCGGGATGAAGTAGTCTACGTCTTCCAAGGCCACCCCCGCGCGGGCGGCCGCCTCTTCGATCGCCTTGGGGATGCACCGGACCGCGAATTTATAGACCTCGCGCCCGTTCATTTTCAGGTAGTGCTGCTCTCGCTCCACGGACTCGAAACTGGCCGGAATCCGCGACCCGCCGGCCGGAAGGATGATCAGCGACCCTCCGCGTCCGTCGGCACCGAGGTAGAACGACAGAAAGCCCTGCCCCGGTTCCGCGGGCGACATCACGACCGCCCCCGCGGAGTCGCCGAACAGCACGCAGGTATTCCGGTCCTTCCAGTTCGTAATCTTGGAGAGCGTTTCCGCGCCGACGACCAGCACGTGGCGGGCGCTTCCGGCGGCAATGTACCCGTGGGCCATGGCGACGGCATACCCCCAACTGCTGCACGCGGCCGATAGGTCGAATGCGCCGGCGCGGCGCGCCCCGAGACGATCCTGCAGGACGCAGGCGGTGGCCGGAAACAGCATGTCCGGGGTCGCCGTGCCGACGATGATCAAGTCGAGATCAGACGGCTGCACCCCCGCCTGGGCGAGGGCTTCGAGGGATGCCTCGTAGGCCAGATCGGAACTGGCTTGCTCGGGCGCCGCGATGCGGCGCTCGCGGATGCCGGTGCGGGTCATGATCCATTCGTCGGTGGTGTCCACCATCCGCTCGAGCTCGGCGTTGGTCAGCACCCGATCAGGGACATACCGCCCGATCCCGGCGATCGTCGACCCTCTCACGTCCGGCCCCCTTCGCCGATCGGCCCGCTCACCGTCGCTTCGTCTCGGCCTCCTCGACCTCGACGACCTGGCGTCCGGCGTAGTAGCCGCAGTTTGGGCAGACGTAGTGCGTGCGCATGCGCTGGTGGCACTGCGGACATTCCACGAGCGTGGGTACCTGCGCGCGCCAATGGGCCCGCCGCGTCAATCCCGCCTTCCGCGACCGCCGGTGCTTCTGGATCCCCATCCTTCAACCCCCTTCACGGCTGACGATCGTCGATCTTGAGTTGCGCCAGCGGCGCCCAGCGCGGATCGGAGGGCCTCGATGCGTGCCCGCAGTCCGCCTCGTTCCGGTTGGCCCCGCATTCCGGACAGATGCCTTGACAGTCCGGCCGGCACAGCGGCGCCATCGGCGCGGCCAGCAGCAAGTGCTGCCGGACAACCTCGGTCACGTCGAGCGTGTCGAGCTCGAGCTCCTCCTCGAACGCGGCCGTCAGCGGGCGCCCGATCTCCATCAGGCAGCGACTGCAGACCACCGTGGCGATGGTGCTGACGGTTCCCCGGAGGTGGAGCGAGAGCGGCGTGCGGGTGATTTCCAGCCGCCCCGTCACGGGGGCATCCAGCATGAGCTCGTTGCTGCCGCTGACCACGCGCTCGTCGAAGCTCGCGCGCACGACCTGACCCGGTTCGAGCGCGTCGGCATCGATTCGCACTCCAGCACCACCGCGGACGAAATCCTCTCATTATAGGCCTACGTATCACCGCGTTGCAACACGTCGCGTCCTCTGCGCACGGCGTCGAGGATCCGGACGAGGTGCGCCTCCAGTTCGTCGAGGACCTGCCGGGCATACGCATCGGCGCCGTCGCGCGTCGCCCCGGCGTCCGACCGCGCCTGCTGGAGCAGGTCTTCCGCGCGGCGCCGGATTTCACGCATCACCTCACTGTGCTCCACCATCGTCCGCACGGTGGCCTGGGCCTCTTCCACGATGCGCCGCGCCTCGTCTTGAGCGTCCCGGTGCCGCGCCTCCATCTCCTCGCGCAGGCGGTGCGCATCGTGCAGATCCAGCGGGAGTGCCGTGCGGATCATCTCGATGAGACCGATCACGGCGGCGGCGTCGACCATCTTCTTCTCGGTCAGCGGGACCGCGGCGCTGCGCGCGACGAGTTCCTCGAGACGGTCGAGCAGTTCCATCACCGACGCCCGCGGCGGAAGCGGCCGCATGTCACCGCCGCCTGACCTTGGCGCGAATGCGGGATTCCAGCCCGGCCGGCACCAGGCCGGCGACCTCCCCGCCCAGGCGAGCCACCTCGCGGATCAGGCTCGAGGACAGGAAGAAATACGCGGGGGCGGTCATGAAGAACACCGTGTCCAGGTCCGGCCGCAGGCGCTGGTTCATGACCGCCTGCTTGAGTTCATACTCGAAATCTCCGATCGCCCGCAGGCCCTTCACAAGGACCCGCGCGCCCCGAGCGGTCGCGTACTCGACCGTGAGGCCCTCGTAGCTATCCACGGTCACGCCGCGCAGGTGTCCGGTCGCCGCGCGGAGCATCTCCATGCGCTCTTCGACCGTGAACAAGGCCGACTTTTCGGCATTGCGGGCGACGGCAATGATGACCGTCTCGAACACGCGCGCCGCGCGTTCAATGACATCGAGGTGGCCGAGGTGGACGGGGTCGAAACTGCCGGGGTACACGGCGGTCGTCATGGGTTAGCCTCCCTCCTTTTCCTGCGCGAAAAACCACAGCACCGTTTCGCCGTACCGTGCCTCCCGGACCAGGACGAGGCCGGCGGCGTCCGGCCGGTCGCGCCAGTGGCCCTCGGCCACGACGATGCCTCCGGGAGCCAGGATGCCGTCGGCCACGATCGCGCGCAGGACCTTCGGGATCCACTGCCCCCCGTACGGCGGGTCCAGCACGATGAGGTCAAACGTGCGGCTCCTCCGGGCGAGTTCGTGGACGGCGGGGACGGCATCTCTCCGCCAGACCTCGATCCGGTCGGTCCACTGGGCGCGCTGGCCGCGGGCGCGGATGGCGTCGGCCAACGCATGATCGCGCTCCACGAACACGGCGAACGAGGCGCCGCGCCGCAGCGCTTCCAGGCCCAACGCGCCGGATCCGGCAAAGAGATCGAGCACCCGCGCGCCGGCCAGGTCGAGACGTCCCCCCAGGATGTTGAACAGCGCGTCGCGCACCACCCCCGACGTCGGCCGGAACCCGCTCCTGACGCGATCGCCGGATCCGGGCCCGGCCGGCCCACTCCGGGCAGCGGAGCGGCGCGGCGAATCAGCCGACCGCCGCCGCTTCACCGGGCTTGAGGAACCGGGCCTGCACGGCGTGGCGCAGCGCACGGTGGGCTGGATCGTCCAGCCGCGGATCCCGCTCGACGACCATCCGGGCTTCCTGCCGGGCGGCCTCGAGCAGCGGTAGGTCGGCGACGGGATCGGCAATCCGCAGGTCCGGCAGGCCGTGCTGTCTGGTCCCGAAGATTTCGCCGGGGCCCCGCAGTTCAAGGTCCCGCTGCGCGATGATGAACCCGTCTTTCGTCTGGGCCATGACGTCCATTCGCTCCCGGGCCGCGTCCGTCCGCGGCGAGGTGAGCAGGATGCAGAACGAGGTTTCCGCCCCGCGGCCGATCCGTCCGCGCAGTTGGTGGAGCTGCGCCAGACCAAACCGGTCGGCATCTTCCACGACCATGATGGTCGCAGCCGGCACGTCGATGCCGACCTCGATGACCGAGGTCGCCACGAGCACCTGGACGACCCCACGCCGGAACTGCTCCATCGTGGCCTCCTTCTCATCCGTGGGCATCCGGCCGTGCAGCAGGGCCAGACGGATCCCCGCGAAGACCTCATGCCGGAGCCGTGCGGCGAGAGCCACGGCGGCCTCCGCCTGCAGCTTTTCGGACCCTTCGATCAGGGGGCACACGACATAGGCCTGCCGGCCGGCGCGGACCTGCTCGCGCACCCAGGCGTAGACGTCCGGACGCTTCTCCGGCGCGCGCACGTACGTCTTGACAATCCCGCGGCCCGGGGGCATCTCGTCCAGCACCGACACGTCCAGGTCGCCGTAGAGGGTCATCGATAGAGTGCGCGGGATCGGGGTTGCCGTCATGATCAACACGTCGGGGTGGAACCCCTTCCGCCGCAGCGCCGCGCGCTGCATCACGCCGAACTTGTGCTGCTCATCCACCACGAGAAGTCCCAACCGCTTGAACGCGACCCCTCCCTCCAGCAGTGCGTGCGTACCGACGACGAGGTCGGCGGCCCCGGAGACGATATCACGACGCACAGACTCCCGCTCGCGCTTCCGGCCGCCACCGGTCACCAGCGCGACCTTCACCCGCAGAGGGGCCAGCAGCCGGCGGAGGGTGAGATAGTGCTGCTCGGCGAGGATCTCCGTCGGCGCCATCAGCGCGCCCTGTAGCCGGTTGCCGATGGCAAGCCACAAGGCGGTCGCCGCGACGACGGTCTTGCCGGATCCGACGTCTCCCTGGAGGAGCCGGTTCATCGGCTGGCTGCGCTGCAGGTCGCGCGCGATGTCGGCGATCACGCGCC
>Ga0209640_10000654_pt1 | contig 27296 bp, 18 predicted proteins | sample RifCSP10_1_FD_184018 | JGI IMG/M metagenome (GOLD analysis project Ga0209640, IMG submission 184018) | Soil microbial communities from Rifle, Colorado - Rifle CSP2_sed 10_1 (SPAdes) (version 2) | ecosystem: Environmental > Terrestrial > Deep subsurface > Rock core/Sediment | place: Rifle... | reverse complement strand
GACTATCAGTACTTCATCGGCGGAAACGTGCGGGACCTCTACAACAATCCCTTCGATGGAAACGGGAACGGAATCGGGGGCGACAGCCTGATCATCATGTTCCGTACCCGGCCGGATGACCTGACCGCACCGGTCGTCGTCAATACATTCCCGGCCTCGGATGACACGGTGGACACACCCAACCACGTCATCTCCATCACCTTCGATGAGATCGTCGATACCAACTCGGTCACCCTTACGAATTTCGCCGTCGGGCAGATCGGCGGCTCGCTCCTTGCCCGAACACTGCAGCACTGGCAGGCGGGCGGAAGGAGTGGTGTGAATATTTATGTGGCGGCCGGACTTCAATCAGGTACATCCTATCGAGTGCGTGTCAGCGGCGTGGCGGACCGATGGGGGAACATCATGCCGACACAGGTTCTCTGGAACTTTACCGTTGCCCCCGGATCATACATGTTCACGACGATCGACGACTTCAACAGCTCTGTCGCAAACTGGTTGCAACCAGGCACCAGTGGCAGCACCATGGGCATCGATAGTGCGCGGTTTTCGATCAGCACAACGGTTGCAGTGCCGGGCATCCCTTCCAATACCGGCTCGTCACTCCTGCAATTCTACTGGCAAACGGGTGCGTCGAGCTGGCTCATCCGTGAGTACCTCAACTCAGGGCCGCCGCGGTCGGTGATCTGGCAGAAGGCAAACACCTGGCTGCAGGTCTATGTCCATGGCGATGGAAGCGGGACGCAGTTCCGGTTTGCCATTGACGACAGCGTGGATGCGTTCCCGGGTGGAACTGCAACAAACCACGAGGTAAGTCTCTGGAAGACGATTGATTGGGTCGGATGGCGGTTGGTGGAGTGGGATCTTGAGAATGACTCCGTCGGATCATGGCTGGGAAATGGCCGCCTTGAAGGCGACTTGAGGTTTGACAGCTTCCAGCTTCGATATATCCCCGGGACATCGGCAGCCTCCGGACAGGTGTACTTTGACCAGTTGCAGCTTGCACGCAAAGCGCCGAGCACCGTGGAACGCGATCCAAGCGTTCTGCCAGGGGCATTTGCGCTGCACCAGAACTATCCAAATCCCTTTAATCCCGAAACGCGGATTATGTACGACATTGGAGAAGCCGGGTTTGTTCGTCTTTTTGTTATAGATATTCTTGGACGTCAGATTAGAACACTCGTCGCTGCACCGCACGAGCAGGGACGTTATGTGGCGACATGGGATGGGAAGGACGAAAACGGGGTAGCGGTCTCCTCGGGCGTCTACTTCTACAGGCTGCAGTCCGAGACCATCACACTCTCCGGCAAAATGAATCTTTTGAAATGAGGATTCCCATGAAAGCATTGGTTTGTTTCGTTCTTAACACCGTGTTGTTCGGGAGTTTTGCCGTCGCTCAGAATGACGGCGCATCTGTCATCCGTCGCCTTCCCGTGGAGGGGTTTGCACAGCATCCCGTCATCTCCCCCGATGGAAAGCGTGTGGCCTTTAGCAGAGAGCAGTACTCTCCCGTGGAAGTGCTCAATCTCGAATCATCGTCTGTCGACGTACTTTGCACACACGCGGGGGCCGGATGGGGATTGGTGTGGCTGGACAATTCTCACCTCATTGTGCGATCGGTACGCGAAGGGAACGCAACGGAGGGACGGTCGATGGGGATGGAGATCATCGACGTTGTATCGAAGACTGAATCACAGGTCGTGCCGTTTGCCTCACGAAACCGGCTCGAAGTCCCGTTCAAAGTGGAGGACGGTGTTGTCATAGCAAGAAACCGTGGACAGCTTGTGGCGGTGGACGCGCGTGCGGAGGAACCAGCCGTCCGGAATGTAAAAAGCTCGGAAGTAATCTGGAGCTTTGAAGGTTCCACCATTCTCGCAGGCAACACACGGATCCCCGCCCCGGGAAACCGGGAGATCCTCTCCCTCTCGTGGTCACCCGATGGCTCGGCCGCATTGGTGGAATTACTTGGACAGCCATCGCTCTATCTCTTCCGCCCCGTCACCGCGGAATTCTCCCCTCTTGCCCCGCGCGGCGAGCGACCCGCCTGGATGGATGGTGAACGGTTCATCTACATGCAAACGACCGATGACGGCCACAATGTTACCGACGCGGATATTTACCTGGGAAGTGTGAGAAACAATGAGACGCGGAACCTCACTGCATCGTTTGCCGCGCCGGCGATGAACCCCTCTGCATCGCGGCACGGGAGGGTGGTCTTCAATACACCGAAGGGTGAGCTCTACCTGTTCGAACTTTCACCGGCACGATAGCAGTTCTTGCAGTCTCGCAAGAGTGTTGATGATGCAGGTCGGAATGACATTCCGACCTATGAGAGTTGTTCACTTACCTACCCTCTATCCTCTGTCATCTTCTTCAGTTCACGAACCTTCTGGTAGAACTCTGTCAGGTTCATTTCCTTGAGATAGATCATCCCTCTCGCAGCACGCAGACGGGGATGCGGGTTCTTCAGAAAGTAGTCGTGGCCGAGGCAGGTCTTTACCATCTTATATTGCTCCACCTGGATTGTCTGTGCGAGTTCCGAGAACGGACCGTCGTGTTCGTAACTCGGAAACGACGCTGCACTCTGCGAGCCAAAGCAGTTCATGAACGATGTGTGCATCATGGAAAGCGAATTCAAGGATTCAGGGATCATGACGTTTGCCTCTGCCGGACGGAACCGGAACCACACATTCCGGTATCCCCACACGCGAACCGTTGTGTCGCCGCTCTCCTTCTCATACATCCGGAGCGCCTCGCTTACCGCCTGCAGTGCCTTATAATGCGTGTCCGGACCGCTTCCTTCCGGATCGAACGCCACCGACACGACGTTCGGCTTCACCTTCTTCATCAGCTCAAAGATCGGGAGGACGTCACGGTCGACCTCGGGCTCCTCGGAGAAGATGTCTCCCTTGTAAAATCCGAGGCGCAACGGGTGGACTGCCGATGCTTCGATACCAACATACGCCCAGAGAAGCTCCACTTCCCACTCGCGCAGGGTTCCCTTCAGCATCTGTATATCCGGCGGGTCCTTCGCGCCAGGATATTGTGTTGTGAGATACTCGTGCAGCTCCTTGATCCTCAGTCGAAGCACCGTCATGTCGGTCGTCTTGTAGACCTCGATCAAATTCCGTAGGAGCCGACGTGCCTCTGCCTCATTCTTCCGCTCCTGGCTGTAAGCCGCAGTACCGTCAAGGTAGAGGTAGATATCTTCCATCCTCTTGGTGACGTTTTTCGGGTCGAAGTATCCCTGTTTGAGTTGGGAGCTGCACGACGGGCTTTCCAGATATCGCTCCAACTTCTGGATGAGGGCAAGGCAATAGGGATTGGAGACCGAAGTAAACCCCGAGGTCAGGTTGGCGAAGTAGTGCTTGTTGCTCGGGTCGCGGACAAGATGATAGATATGGGCCTGATATGCGAGCATGATGTCGTCGTGGTGGGGCTCCGTGTGAAGGAACGTGGTGTGCGAGACGTTCTTCAGTCCTCCTTCGATCTTCAGAATAATTCGGTCGCGTGCAGCGGTACTGAGTTCGCTGAAAGTCTTTCCTGTTTTCCGGAGGAGCGCGGCCGCAAACCGGTCTGAGCGGAATTCTTCCTCCGTCAGATCCTGCAACGCCTTGTTACGCGATAAGGCGAGGGAAACAACCACATCATCGGCCTCGTCCTCTGAAGGAGATTTAAGCGCGAGAAAATCCTCAAACTGCCTTTCCGTCAAGAGCCTCGCCGCCCCTTTGGTCAGGTAAAACCGCGCGTTCGGAAGATCCTGCAGAACCGAGGCAGGATACTGGGGGCTCTTCAGTTCCTGGATCGCCTCCGCGACGATCTGTGCCTTCGCTTCGCCGGCTGCAATGATCAGCGCAGTAGCAGAGGGGTTATACGTGATGGTCGCAAGTCCGATGGTAATGACGAGACGGCTGCGTGAAATCTCGATCCCGCCCAGATCTGTAGCAGCTGCCGCCTGTGTTTCGTAGTTTGTCCCGGTCAACCGTGTCACCGAGTAGACACTTGAGCCCCGCACGTTGAATGCAATATGCCCGTCCGGACCGATCCCGCCAAGAAAGAACCCGATCCCTCCCATTTCACGGATCCGCGACTCGTACACCATGCAAAACACATCGACGCGGTTAATGACTTCTTTCTGCATCCGTTCGAGGTCCGTCCGGGTTTGGCGCACGCGGAGGGTCAGGTCCACCACATTTCCGGGAAACACTTCCTGCATTGTCTTGCCCGGCGGCAAACCCAACAGTGTCGCATCGATCAGTAGCGCCTTGGCTGGGTCGAGCCCGAATCCTTCGATGTAGAATTCATTTACGTAATAGTGGAAGCTGTTGTGCTGGCGTGCATCCATCGGATAAAACTCATCGATCTGTACAAAACTGAGACTCTTCATATCCGGCCGACGTGACGCGCCGATCCCCTCTCTTTCGAGCAACGATTTGATCTCCGGAGAATCCCATCGCTCGAGAATCCTCGTTACCCACTTGATGAAGTGTTCCGGTGTCTTCCCCGTCGGGAGAGAGATGACGCCGCCGGGATTTTTCAGGACCCATTCAATAAACCGCAGCGCCGTCAATTTCCCCAGCATCGGGAAGTTGGAGACTTCGATGACGTTTATCTTTTCCACGGGAGCGTACATCGGTTTTCTGCCGCTCCGTTTCAGCTCACGCCCCTCCACACTGGAGGATGCATCATAGATTCGGGGATTCATAAGAGGATATGTTGAGAATGTGGCGACGAACTGTTGGTGTTCTCTCAGAACGGCACGTATTCATGCCGCTCCTAAAGGAGCTCCACTTCCTGGTTGAATGCTCTCTACTTCCTTCCTCCACAGATCATGTACTGAACAGAACCGGATCAAATCTCGAGTCCCGTAGGGACGGAATGTCTGTAGAACGGCAAACCACAACACCAAACAGCCCCGGAGGGGCGGCATGCCAACAGGTTCATTCGATCCAATCAAACAAGTATTTGTTGTCATATTCAACATTGAATCTCTCAAGCATCTCAAGATATTCTTGCTTGAAGGTCCTCCTGGAGTGGTGCTTCTCTTGGTTCTGAATATACGTGATCACCCGTGTGAGGTGTGAGTGGGAACAAGAGAAAGCGCCATATCCTTCCTGCCACCGGAACTTTCCCTTGATCCAATTCCGGTCGTTGACAAATCCCGACGAATTGGCTTTGATGTCACGAACCAAATCCGAAACACTCTTGTCGGGCTTCAGGCCCACCAGAATGTGGATATGGTCGGGCATGCTGTTGATGGCGATGAGCTTCTGTCCCTTATTGGTGATGATGCCGGTGGTGTATTTATGCAATTCTTCCTTGTGTTCCTTCCGAATCAAGTTTTGTCGCCCGTGTACGGCGAAGACAATGTGAATATAGATCTGGGTGAATGTATTTGCCATGGTATCTTCCCCTTCCTACCTCTGTTCATGCCGCTCCTAAGGAGCTTCAATACTTTTTGGGGATGATTTTATAAACATGCTCGCACCTACGGTGCTATCTGTCAATATAGGAACGGTTCATAGGTCAAGTCCCGTAGGGACGTAATGTTTGTAGAACCGCAATACAAAAACATCAGACAGCCCCGGAGGGGCGGCATGTCTACTGGCTCAATCGATCCAATCCAACAGGGATTTGGGTGAGGTATTTGCCACCCAGCCATGGTCCCTCTCTTTGTTTTTTGCATTGATTTTCTATTCCGTTTTCCAGTCACGGCCGAGCTGGTTCAGCCACAGACCAAAGAACTCCTGCACCACCGCATTGTGGTCAACTCTGGTGGGAGCAAAATGCAGCCGGGCCTTTGGCTCACCGGATGTTGCCTTCTCAAAGGCTGTCGACTCATCTACCAGGTGATCGGTGTATGCGCCGTAGAGGTTCCCTCGTGATCGCTCAAGCCAGTTCCGGAAATATTCATGTTGGCCGTACAACGCGTCGAAGAGAAAGACGTCCGTAATCTTGTCGGAGAGCCCACCCTTCTCCAGAGAAATGGCTGCCGGACGGTACCCTCCGCTGTGTGCCGTCACGAGTACGTGACGCAGTGACGTCGACTTCACCACCTTTTCCCTTTTCATCGTCGTAAGAACATCTTCCACGAGCCGACGTAGCCCTCCTTCATCCTCCATCTTCCCGCCGAAGGAATCTCTGGCGCGGTACGGACCCTGCGGCAATACCAACAGCGCATTGATCTTTTGGGCAAGGAGTGCCTGTGGCATACCAAACTGTTCCAGCACACCCATGTTGTCGTTCATGTGTCCGTGGAAATGAACGATGACGTTTGAACCTTCCGGAGATTCTTTGAACCCGTCCGGGATGAAGACCGTGATGCTGCTATCCGCATAGTGAGGATTATACGGATAGATCGTACCGTTGCTTGTGGTGAATCCATTCACCCGATCTTTGTGCGGGAACGGAGCCGCTGTCGACCGCCAGATGACCCAATTGCCACCCGGCAGTGCATTCCAATCGACATGGTCGGAAATCACTTTCCGATCATGGTAGCCTGTCATGCCGGTAAAATGGTTCCAGATGGCACGTGAGACGTTTGCAGCGAGCAGCACTGCCTGGTTCTCCGGCCCTTCCCGATGATCCGGGTGCTTGTCCACGAAAATGGCAATAGTATAATTGACTTTGTCCGAGAAGACAAGACCAACATCCACTTTCGTTTCGTTAACTCCGCCGGTCTTGTTTGCCACATCAAGGTACGTGCAAGCGTGATCCGGAAGGAATCGCGGGATCATCTCGCGGTAGGATTGCTGCTTCAGGATTTCCAGCATTACCTTGCATGATGATGAATCCGCAAGCGTTCCTTTGAAGAGGGATTCCAGCAGCATCACCATGTCTTCCGGCGTGGCGACGCCAATCCCGTAGCGGATCCCCTCGGGCGTGAGTTTCTTCGTCTCCACAGAGTAGAGACGGTTGAGGATGCGGGTGTTCTTCAGACCCTGCGTGACCATGAAATCGTTGACTACACTCATGCGTCCGTCATGCGTATCTGAAAGGCGGTCGAGCACAAGATTGGTGGCCGTGTTGTCGCTGAGGGTGATCATGAGCCGGACTGCGTCCAGAAGTGTAAGACTTGATCCTTCCGAGAGAAGCTGCAGGATTCCCGACCCTTGTTTCTTGTCCCGGTCATGAAGGACAACCTTCTCCTGCGGGTCGATCTTCTTCTGATCCACCAGATGGAAGAACGCCGTCATCACGGGGAATTTGATCGCGCTCGCAGTGGGAAACCGTTCGTCCGCCCGATAGGCAACAACCTCACCAGTCGCGAGGTTCTTTGCCATCACACCAAGATGACCACCGAACTCCTGTTCAAGCTTCTTGATCTCTTCGATAATTGCTGAGGCATTTCCGGTTGGCATGTTCGCGAGACACAATGCAGGAAGAAAGAATGGCATCAGGAAATGAAGTCGTCGTATCATTGGGCACGAGAGCTGTTGGGAAGAGTGTCACATCTGTATGATAACGAAAAAGATGAGAAATGAAACAAGGAATCACGGGCGGGATGGTTCGACTCCCGCGCGGTCCACGTTCGGAAGGTCACCTGCCTACCGGTAGGCAGGCTCGCCATGACAGGGACGCGGGGACATCTTATCGCTCAAAGACTTTGGGTTCCCAGGTATCGGTGTACGACCCGACAAGCTTCGACGCTGCATCCCCATCAAGAACGACGAACGCTTTTCTGTGCATCTGGATGATCGAGGCCGGGCACATCGCAGTGATCGGCCCTTCCACCGCCGCCCGAATTGCGTCTGCCTTACCGGTGCCGTTCGCGACAAGAATTAGCTCACGTGCATCCATGATGGTGCCAACCCCCATAGTAATCGCGTACTTTGGCACTTCGTCCGGATTGCTGAAGAACCGTGCATTCGCCTGGCGCGTCGTCCCCATCAACGTCTTGATCCGCGTTCGAGAGCCGAGCGAGGATCCGGGTTCATTAAATGCAATGTGTCCATTCGGCCCGATTCCAAGAATCTGCAGGTCAATCCCTCCGCATTCTGTAATATGCTTCTCGTACCACTCACAGAATGCATCTATGTCCCCTGCCATCCCCTGCGGGATGTGAATGTAACGCCGATCCACATTGATGTGCTTGAACAAGTTCTCAAACATGAAGTAATGATAGCTCTGGCCGTGGTCAGGCGGAAGACCGACATATTCATCAAGGTTGAATGTCGTCACCTTCGAGAAGTCCAGCCCCTCTTCGCGATGAAGGCGGATAAGCTCCCGATATAGCCCGAGCGGAGAGCTCCCTGTCGCGAGCCCAAGCACGAGCGTGGGCTTCATGCGCAGTCGGTCCGCAACGATTCTCCCTGCTTCCCTGCTCAACTCTTCGTACGTGTCTTTGACGATCACCAGCATCGCAACTCCGGGAATGTTGTCACGAGGAGGGTGTGAGCAACTCAGGTTAGTTTATCCACTAAGAGCCCTAAGGACACGAAGGGGGTGTTGGTGTGAACCAAGTTCTTGCTTTTGTTTTTCTTCGTGTCCTTCCCCGAAGGGGTCTCGACGAGTCGAGTCGTCGACCTTCGGACGTGGATCATTTTTTTCAACAGGCTGCTAAACCTTCAAGAACCACTTCTTCTTCCACATTACCCACACAACAAGATACATCACGAGGATAAATGAGATCGCAAACAACAAGGAGGCATTGACAGGACTTGCATAGGGGGTGAAGAATGTGTTGAAGAGATAGTTCTTCAGAGTTGCATCCGTGCCGTCTGCCTGCGTTACTTTGATCAGCGTCAGCAATCGCCCGACGACACCTGAAAGGACAAACACGGCAATAGCGTTCATACCATAGATGATAAACGGCTTGGCCCATGCAGTGTACCCCTTCACATCGATCAGCCAGTAGAACGTTGCGAGACAGATGAGCGCCCACCCCGTCATGAATACACTGTACGAGCTGGTCCAGAGGTTTTTGTTGATCGGGAGCCAGATGTCGAGAATGGCACCGGCGAGGAGAAGGAGGTTACCCATCACAAACATCCATGCAGTCTTCTCTTCCTTCGAACGTGAGGTGCGGAGCCAGTGTCCGGTCAAAACCCCGAGGAGTGTTGTGGCAATGGCTGGGACCGTGCTCAGTAAGCCCTCTGGATCAAATCCCGGGGCTGGAGCACCTCCCCATGTATGCCCGGCAAGGAGGTTTGCATCAATGAACCAGCAGAGATTCCCGACCGGCTCCAATATTCCTGCGCCATACCCCGGAACAGGGATGAGCATCAATGCGACCCAGTATCCCATCAGCAGCAAGACAATCCAGATGATTTGTCCTCGGAGCCGTGTCTTCAGGAAGATAATGCTCGCCAAAAGGTAGCAGATGGCTATCCTCTGCAAGACGCCGGGAATGCGCATCGTGGAGAAATCGAACGTGTGGCCGAAGAGGAGCCCGAACGGAAAGCCGTTCAAGAACAATCCGAGGCCAAAGATGATCGCAGCACGACGAACTGTGTGAAGAATCAGACTGTTGGTGTCGGCTCCCTGCTCCATCCTTTTCGCGAACGACAGGGTCATGGCCACGCCGACAATCCAGAGGAAGAACGGAAAAATCCAGTCGGTAAATGTCCAGCCGTTCCACCGGGCGTGCTCGAGTTGCGGGTAGATGTGGCTCCAGGAGCCCGGGTTGTTTACGAGGATCATCCCGGCAATCGTGGCGCCACGAAAAGCATCAAGGGAGAGGAGCCTGCCTGTCCGGTAGGCAGGTCTTCCCTGCGGGGCGGGGGGCGTCGTCATTTCACAAGTTGCATCTTGTACGTGGCAACATACCTCCCGGCCACGAGGCGATAGAAATATACACCGCTCGAGAGCCGGGTCCCATCAAATTGCACCTGGTAGTTGCCGGGCTGTACCACATCATCGATAAGCACATCCACTTCACGTCCAAGGATGTCGTACACAACAAGTGATGCTTTCACCGCTTCTGGTACGCTGAATGAAATCGTCGTCAGCGGATTGAAGGGATTGGGGTAATTCTGTGTCAACGCAAACTCTGTCGGCACCCCGGGCGTTTGTGTGATTGACGTGACCACTGTCCGGAACCGCCAGATGGGAGACCACGCACTCGTACCGAGCGCGTTCGTGGACGTCAACCGCCAGAAGTAAACGGTGTTCGACAGGGTCTGCGCGAGCGCGTATGAGGTATCGACAATCCCGCTCGAATCGATCACGATCAGCGCGAAGTCAAAGCTCGTTGCAACCTGAAGTCGGTAGGAGTCAGCCCCCTCCGACCTCATCCAGACAAGTGTCGGATCGATCGGGACATCCGTGGCAAAGTTTGCCGGTGAGAGCTGGACTGGAGCAACGGGGAATCCCGTACGGAAACTCCACGCGCTGGAGAAACCGCTCGCGCCCCCCGCATTCTTGGAGCGAACGCGCCAGTAGAATGTCTGTTGTCCTCCTAATCCTGAGATGACCTTGAATGTATCAGCGATGGACGAGTCATTCACCACAATGGTTGAAAAGAACGAGTCGGGGGACACTTGCAGATGGTATGATGATGCGAGCGATACACTTGGTGTCCATCCGAGCGTCATTGTCGGCGGCAGATTCTGCGCACCGTTTGACGGATAGGCGAGTGCCGGTGGTGCAGGAGCGGAGATCATCAACAGACTGCTCGTTTCACTTTCATTGAAGTTCCTGTCCAGCGACGTTGCAATGAAATAGTACGGTCCGCCCCCTTGCGCCGTTGCGGGAATACTGTACCGGCGTCCCTCGATTGCCACAATGTGCGAGGCGGAATCAAGATCGCCCGGGAGAACCGGAGGCTGGTTGAATCTGTACACAACATAGCGGGAGGCCGAGTCCCCGTCCGGCGCAGTGATCGGAATATCCCATTGGATTGCAGCGGGGCCATTACCGGGAAGACGTGCGTAACGGATATTTCGCGGCATGTATGGATCCACGCTATCCTTGAATGCCATAATGGGGAGCAGAGATGGAAACCGGTAGAAGTCGTTCTTGAGGGAGTCGGCAAAACCCCGGGGATTATCGAGAAGTCCGACGTTGGCACGGAAGAACACGTTGCCGCCCACGTCCGGTGTTGTCCGGTAGAGTCTGATATGATTCGGCATCTCGCTCGGTGACGGCCAGGTTGTAATTCTGTAGGCTGCCTCACCCGGATAGAAGTGACGGCTGTAAAAACGGGTGGAGTCGGCCCACCAGGGCATCAGCCGTCCGTAATCCTGCCCACCGCCGAATGGCCAGTAGAGTTGTGGGGTCAGGTAGTCGATAGACCATTGGCGCAGCCACGCGGTCGCATCGCAGTAGATTTCGCTATACGCGTCGAGTCCAACAATACCCGGAGGAACGCCGCTTTTCCAAATCCCGAACGGGCTGATTCCGAACTTCACCCAGGGCTTGACGTTCTGAATGCTGTCGTGCACCATCTGGACGAGCAGGTTCACGTTGTCGCGGCGCCAGTCCCCTCGGTTGGTGAACCCCAGGGGGTACTGGGCAAATGTGGAATCATCCTGATTGGTGATGCCGCTCGGCGGATACGGGTAGAAGTAATCATCAAAATGAACGCCATCAACATCATAACGCCGGACAACATCGGTTACCACACCGGCCACATAGTCACGCACCAGCGGAAGACCAGGGTCCAGGAACTTGAATGCCCCGATGGTGATGTTCCATTCAGGATGAAGAACGGAAACATGGTTGGGCGAAATAGTGTAACTCCCCACGGTTCGCACCGATCGATATGGATTAAACCACGCGTGCAATTCCATTCCCCTGTTGTGAGCTTCCTGCACTGCAAATTCGAGAGGGTCGTAGAATGGATTGGGGGGGACACCCTGTGCACCGGTGAGCCAGTATGACCATGGGTCGATTGACGAGGCGTATAGCGCATCGCACTCTGGCCTGATCTGAAAGACCACGGCATTGATGCCGAGTGCCTTCAGGTTGTCAAGCATGGTAGCGAGCTGGTTCCTTTGAACCTGAGGATCTCCACCCGGCGAGCTTGGCCAGTCAAGATTCGTGACCGATGCAATCCACGCCGCGCGGAATTCACGTTTGGGCAATGCCGACAAAAGAAGATCCTCTGCAAACACCACCGGCAGTGTGGCACATACCAGGCTCAAGAGAAACAAGCATTGCACAATCAACTTCATCAAGCCTCTCCCCGCTGTTTTTTAACACAAAGGCACGAAGCGACACCAAGGATCACGAAGGAAAATCTCTCCAGGATTTCCTCCTTCGTGCGACTTCGTGCCCTTTGTGCCCTTTGCGGTTCTTCTTTCTCTCAATCAACACAAAGGCACGAAGAATCCCAAAGAAAAAATAGGGTTCCCTAAACTTCCTTTGTTCTTCTTCGTGCTACTTCGTGCCTGCACGCCCACCTGCCTCCAAGAATTTCTCAGAGGCGCCTGCCTGCCGAAGCGGCAGCGCAAGCAGGGGCAGGCCGAAGTGACTGTACACATCCGATGGTTGTGCAATATCGTTTCAGCACGCAGGCGTGTTTTTTGTGACTTTGTGTTTTTCTTTTTACTTCACCAACATCATCTTCTTCGAGATCCGATTGCCGCCGGAGGTCAGTGTATACATATACGTACCCGACGAGAGACGCGAGGCATCAAATGTCGCCGTGTACGCTCCGGCCGTCAGGTTCTCGCTGACGAGGGTTGCCACTTCACGACCCAGCATGTCGTACACCACCAGCGTCGTCAATCCTGCACGAGTGATTGTGAAGTTGATCTCAGTGCCCGGGTTGAACGGGTTCGGATAGTTCTGGGAGAGGACGAATCCGTTCGGCACACCATTTGGATCGGGCCTTACACTGGACGGTCCGCGGGCAAATTTCTGCACGGCCGGATACGTGCTGCCGCCGAAACACCCGACATATGCCGTATCGCCGTTGTTGCTGAACGCGATCCCTCGGGGTCGTATGTTGATACTGTCCTGAGAGAACGTGAAGTTCCAGGTGATACTATCTGTTACCGTATTTGACACTGGATCGTACGCATACCAGGTATTCACTGAGTAATTTGTGACAACACTCGGATCGGGCCACCTATTGGGACGGTCATTCTTGGATCCGCTGCTTGCCCAAAGACGTGTGCGCGCGGGATTCCAACCCATAGACTCACAATCGAAGCCTTTGAGGAGGGTGTCGTTCGGGCCCACCGCATAGGGACCAAACGACCCATTATCACTGTGGTATCGGTAGATGGCGTGATTGGTGTAGCCAGCCCAGTAGACATCGTTTCCATCACCCGAGGCTTCAAAAGCCCGGTGGAACCCGACGCTCGTATCCGTTACGTTGCCGAGCAACGTGAAGGACGCATTGTAGATCTTGATGGGGTTACCTCCCACAACACGACCAACAAAAATTTCTCCGAAGTTGTCGACCCCAACGGCACCGATTGAACCCGGTTCGGTTATCTTATTCATTCCCGCTCCGGTTTGGTAATTGATGCGGTACAACTTCCCCTGAACAGACGCGAGGATATTTCCCTGGTGATCTGCACGCAAGCCACGGCCATCAACGGCGCCACCGAACAGAGTGTCAGGAACACCTCCCACTGTAATGACGCGAATGGGAGAGAAGGAAGCCGGACTGCCGTCCTGGTTGAATGCATAGATAGCCTTGCATGGAACCATGCTGGTTCCATTGAAGATGCTATCGGAATTTCCGAAGAACTGAATCCAGATCTTGCCGGCAGGATCAACGGCAAGTCCGTGCGCGCCGCTGGTCCCACGCAGGTTATCGTTGGGAAACGATCCCCGGTAGGTCCACTGTGCAAGACTAACAGTACTGCACAGAAGAGCGAGTGCAAATAGGGTGGTAAGCGTTTTCTTCATGTACTCCTCCTTGGATTGTTGGTTGTGGTTATTTTATTGCTGCAATGAATTATCATCCTGGGATCGAATGCTTTCTATTGACGCCCGTAGTAAGGTGCGCCAAGTCGTTCCGTGTTGATGCGCAAGATTCGTTTATGCGCTGTAACGCTCCCCGTTGTTGAAACATACAATTCCGGACCGATCCCGTACCCAAATGAAACAGCCTGGCCGGAGAGCAACCCCGGGTAGAATGGCTCTGCAGTCCCGTCCGGGTGAACGATGACAATCGTAGAGGCCACAGAGTCGGTTCCGACAAAGAGGTCACCGTTGGCAGCAAATGTCAGAGCATTTACCCGTGGTTTCGATGGTATCGGGAATGCTTCAGAAAAATTGAAATAGAACTCCGCCGGGCCTAGGCTATCCGACGAGATGATGGGGAAACGAACGATCTTCTCAAGAGTATCAGCGGCGTATACCAAGCCGCCGATATACAGGAAATTCTGGAACACACGAACAGCCCGGATATTGCCCGGAAACGGAAACGACTTTACGTTTTTTGACCTCGTCAAGCGATACAACGAATCCCTGCTGCCAGCCGCCCAGAGGTTCAATTCCTGATCGAAGTCGAAATCGAGAATTCCCGGGCTCCCTGGCGTTCCAATGGAACGCCAGATGACCGGCGTTCCAGTCTGCGGAATTCTGTATATCGCCGCAAGGTTACGGACCGCAAACAGTGTATCCGCGGGTCCGATCTTCAGCCCGGACCATGATGGAGCACCAAGCCCACCAAAGTCTGATCGCACTCCAGCGGGCGTAATCCTCTTGATACCCAATCCAACTCCGGCTTCTGTTTGCAGGGAGACAAACACATTTCCCTGATTGTCGCATGTAATACCGGAAGGTACCTCCGTCGTTGCCCCCGCACCAAACTGTGACACGGCGGCCACCAGTTTATACTGTACCACATTGCTGAACAGCTCTGCACCGAGAACTGTCACCTTCAGGCTTATTGCATCTCCGATCAGAACTGGTGCGCGGACCGTAAGTTGCGTCGTCGTCGCCTGAAGGATGGTAGCTTGCGACGCATTGAAGAAGGCCAGGTTATCCGTGGGTGTCGCGGAGAAGTTCGTCCCGGTAATTACGATCGTGGTTACGCCTGCAAGCGCGCTGTCACTCGGTGCGATGGAAACGATCGTGGGTGTCAGCCCACCGGTACGGCCGGGATCGTACAGGCTCGCGGGTGGATCCTCCTCACACGCCATGAAGAGACCGCCGGCGATGGCAATTGCCATCAGGCTAACAAGAGTGCGATGCAACATCATTGAAGTATTCATGATTCCGTTGTCCAAAAATTCATTTGTCTTCAATTAGAAACCAAATTGAAATGAGAATCGGTGGACCTGGTCAAAAATGCCAAATTCAGTGTATGCATAATCCAAACCGAGCGTTGTGCCAGCAATAGATTGTCGGACGCCGACGCCCAGGGAGATTCCCTGCTCATCCGTTGGCGTCACATACCCTACGCGGAACGCGAACTGGTTCATGAACACGTATTCACCCCCAACCCGAATCTGCTCCTGGAAATCCCGCGGATGCTCCGCATCGATCGAGAGGAGAAATGAGTTCTCCTCCTTGTTGATATCCAAGATATCCAGCATGTTCATCGAAAGTCCAATCTTGAACGTGAGCGGGAGCTGGAATCCTTCGTCCACGTACCGAACTTCGCGGGCAAAATTCCGCACCGTCATACCGAAGTTCAGGCTCTTGAATCCAGTCTTGTAGAGGATCCCAAAGTCAAACGCAGGGACATCGGTGGAGTTCGAAGAGGTCACCCTGTTTCCAAGCGTGTCTTGCGAAGTAACGGCCGCCCCCAAATCCTGGGAAACGAACTTCACATTGCCGCCAAGCGAGAACTTGTCGGAGAATGCCCGCGCGTACCCGATCCCGATCATGAACGCTTTCGGTGAAAATGTTCCGATGTCGAGGAATCCGTCCGCATTGGGATAAATGATAGTCCCCTCAAAGTCACCGTAGTCCACCGACTGAAGAAAAACTCCAAAGACGCCGTAGTCTCCCCCTTCAGGGCTGACAGCAACGCTGCCAAAATTATGGTTGATGTCGGCAATCCACTTTGCCTGGCCCACACTGACATGACCGAGGCCTTGGAGCCGGGCCATCGCAGCAGGGTTGAAGAACATGGCAGAGGAATTTCCTTCCACCGAAGTCATGGCTTCACCAAGTGCCACAGACCGGGGATCCGTGCCCACATTCAAGAACTTCATCCCAGTCTGCGCAATTTTCTGCTGCGCCTGCATCGGCGGCAAAGCGATCGCCAGCATAACCACCAACAGAATCAGAGATCGTAACAACTTTGTATTCATCGGGTGCTCTCTCGCTAAAGAGTGATTTACCTTACTAACGGATGATGACGAATTTCTTCCGCACCATCTCACCCGTCTTTGTGTCTTGAATGACGGCAATATAGACGCCGCTCACTACCACTTGATTGGAGGAGGTGATGGATTGCCAGTACGCGTCCCCACTGCCGTCCTTATGTTCAATGGTGTATACCAGCTCCCCCAGCTCGGTGTAAATTCGGATCGTACAATATCCGGGGATGTTGTAAAACGCAAGCCGGTCCGGCGCACCCGGGATCCGAAGTGACACAACTCCCTGCGACGTGACGATTTGTTGGGTATTGATGTTCGACGAAATTATGTAGGGGTTGGGGACAATGCGGATCGCGCTCATCACCGTTCCTGCCGGACGACGGAGTTGGGCAGCTTCATACGACTGGCTGTACGATCTGTTGCTCGTGAGCGCAACACCGGGGGGAGTGAGCCCGCCACCTGTGTTATCTGCCGGATCACCCACCGCAACAACATAGTAGTAGTTGTCTCCGCCGCGAATCGTGGTTGTGTCATCAAAGCTGCGGGCAGATGCCGGCAGGTCGCCCTGATGAATCCTGGTGTACATTCCATCCGACTTGCCGGTAGATCGGTAGACCCTGAACCCGGTTACCGTCGGACCGTCGCCGTACAGGTCCCACGTGAGTGAAATCTTGTCTCCACTCGATGTCACATCAACCTGCTTGGGTGGATACGGTGGTTGTGGAATATTAAATCCTGCGGCGTAGTTTGCAATCGCACGACGGAATGTTTGGAAGAGGGAATCCCGGCCTGTGTACACGGAGTCATTCTTCTGAGCGGCTGTTATGCCGCCGGGTAACGGGGGAGTGAACTTGTTGCCGTTCTTGAACCGCTCGCCGACGGAAATCGCCTTTTCTCGGCTTAATCCCGCGACGGCTTCAACCATCACGATGCGAATGCTATCGCCTGGCGCAAGAGTGTATGGTCCATATCCCTTTGCACTCGATTGACCACCAGTGCTGCTTGCGGTACTGAGCCCCTGTGACGGATCGCTGGGTGGCTGCCCTACCTTGTCCGCGTGACGCGGACTAAGATGACGTCTGCGCATCGCGTCGTATTCTGCCGAGTTTCCAGGGAACCTGTTGTTGAAATTCAACACCGGGTCATCAGAACTTTCATAAGACGTCGTCGATGGCTGGCCAATGTCATCAGTTTGATCCGTTGCCGACCGGGAAGCAAACAAGGTGGCATTCCCTACGAACTGCGGAGCGGTCAGCCTCCCCGAGGTATCAGTCCTATCCGAGAATGGTTCAAAGGTGCTCTGCGGTGGATTCCACACCGATGCCCCGATGTTGTCATACGACGTGATCTTTCCCGGGTGCCATCCGTGCCAGGCATATTGTGCACGGATATCGTTATCTCGATTCCCCGGGAAGAAGGTCGTGGCAGGAGTAAGGCTGTCTCCCCGGGAGTCGTTCATGGTGTTAATGCCCCATCCTGCGGAATTGCCGATCACATACCTCGCCTCTGCGCAGACCGCGTACCTGTATTGGAAATAGAAATACACGCCCGTCAACGTCTGGCTGGGAAGTTCGATAGTGGGATCGGCATTGACATTCCCCGTATTCTTGAAAACATACTCGTAGATGAAATAATTGTCATGGAATTCCTGGGAGAAGCCCATGATTTTCCTCGTCATCGTGATCCCCAGGAGCGTATTTACCTCGTTGATAATTATCCGGTCGCACGGAAGCGTTGGATCGACCCGATCATTGATCACCGGGCGCCCCGATGAGGTAAGCGCTCCATCCACGTAGATCTTCGGCGGCTCGAACTTGCTCACCATTTCCATCAGCACGGGGAACACTTCACCGGTGCCTGCAACCCGCGGACCAACATGCACTATTGCGTAAGGATAGGTGAAGTTCGTCGGGTCGGTGAAATTCGTGGCACCGATCCAGAGACCCTTTGCTGCTTCCGTATCCTGGTAGCGATAATACGATGGCCACTCCAGGCCGTCTTGCTGCGTGAGCACTCGTCCTTCTTCGATCTCACAACCGGTGCTGGCAAACCAGCTCCGGAGAGACCCGACGGACATGAACTTGATGTTCACTTGCGCGAGACTGTCAGCGGCGGGCACGATGAATGCAATCAACGGCACAAAGATGATGAAGCAGAAGCGTCTGAGCTCTCTTTGAAAAACCTGATTCATTGTCTCCTCAAGAGTTGAAATTAGAAATCGAAAGACATGCGAACACCGAAGTAGATATCTCGGGGGTTGAGGAATGCAAGATACTCCTGGTTCGGCATGTCTATATACGCCTTGTTATCGAGAACGTATTGCCTGTGTGCGGAATCAGGATCGTTGGGATCGTAGGGTTCATAGGGAACCGTCCGATAATCGCCGGGTTGGTCATCTCCAGGGAAATTACGGTACCCGAGCTTCTGATCGTTTTCGTCACCCGCAATCTCGTCAGGGAGATGGAGGGACGTCAGGTAGTCTTCGTAGTCCTGCCGGTTCGCAAACCCCAGCAGGTAGCTCATTTGTTTAAAGTTGAAGAGATTGTTGACATCCATGAAAAGTTGAATGTTGGCGCGTGAAATCCTGAAGTTCTTACTCACCCGCATATTGACGTTGTATGAGTCTTTCCATTGCACGTTATCAGCCACTCCGGGCTTTCCACCGGGTCCTCCCCAGGTGAAATAGCTCCCTGACCTCCAGGATGCAACAAAGTTCACCCGCCAGTCACCCAGAAGACTTTGCCCGAGAAACTCTGGTCCTATGTTCTCCGGAGTAAAGAAATCGAGGTTCATGCGGGCGAAGGGCTGAGGAAGAGGTTTTTCCTGATACACATTTTTGTCGATAATTTCCACTCGCTGTTGGACGCGGTCTTCATAATATCGTCCATAACCGAAGTACCCGTTCGTGCGAACATCATAGGTATAATTGATGAAGCCCTGCACCCAGCTACCTCGGTTCCGACTTGCGGTAATCTCAGCGCCTCGAATATCGCGATATGTGTTATTCGTGCTCACTGTATAGTTTACCTGATTGGAGGAGCTGGTATAGCGCACGAGACGGGTTTCATCGGTGACATCTTTGTAGTAGCCAGCGACTCGCAAGAGGAACTCGTCGAAGATATTCTGCTCGTACCCCAGCTCGTACGCCACCGTCTTTGGAAGTGCGTTGTTGGGATTGGCCAGACGGGAAATGGAGTAGGTGGCAGTAAAGCGCCGGATCAGGAAAAGATCCTCCGGAAGCGGCAAGTCCCTGAAGTGCCCATAATTGAAGAAAATCTTCGAATCGGTGGAGATCGGGAACGCAACGCCGAGCCTCGGACTGAGTGTGACAATCTTTTTGGTGGGCTCGGTCAGGAGGCTGTCGAGCCCCAATGATCGGATGTCCCCAAATCGAGGATCATACGGATTGTAGCTGGCGAACCAATTACCACCAGCATGAGAGTAATCAAGCCGGAGGCCGACATTGGCAATCATTCCCTCGAACTCGATCTTGTCTTGCACATAGACAGCGCCCTGTTTGGGGAATGTGTGCCAGGAAGAACGTGAGTTGTTCGTGGGGAGGCGGAGGTCCTTCTGCTCGTAAAGGACATTGTTGTCCGTGTAGATAAACTCAACCCCAGCCTGGACCTGATTGTACTGGTCAAGCTGACTCGTCATCGCAAACTTCAGGTTGTATGTTGCCGCCATGCTGCTGTCGCGCGACCCTGCCCAACCCAGACTCATGTTCATCCTGCTGCCGATGCCGTCGCCTGATTGATACAATGGGAATCCAAACGGAGCTTCATCGACATAGAACGCGTTTCCGAACTTATAGATCTTGGATGAATCTCTCGCCTGGCCGGGGTTGGTTTCGTATTTCGTCTCAAACCGATGGAAGCTGACGTCGTAATACGCCGATGGGCTGAGTACATGGGTGAACTTCGCCCCCACCATGTTCCGACGGATAGCCGTGGGCGCCCAGTAGTCATACCCGAACAGCGTTACATCACGGTAGCTCCCGATGGTATAGTTGAATCCGTTTTGTGAGAGATCGCCGGGGGTCGTAAACACGCCGCTGTTCCCCGAGTTATTGTCACTCGTTCCGGTAGACTTCCCGATCAGTCCTTCGATTGCCAACTTCATGCCGTCACCTAGATCGGAGGTGATCTTGAGCTGGCCGTTGTAATCCCTCAAGGCATCGTCTGAAAGAGGGAAGAGGTACATGTTGCGCGCTTGTCGATACGACGCGAAGAACCTCAGGCCACCTAACATGTCACTGATAACCGGAAACGGTCCGCCAAAGCTCATGTCAACATCATAGTCAGAATTTGTGATGGCAATTTTCTTCCTGTGTTGAAACAAGAAGAGTTGCCGCGCGGCTTCCGGTGTGAGGCCGTCATTCGGGTCGTTGTTCTGTAACGTCCGCGCGGAGACGGCATTCCACCCCTCAAACTCGGGGTATTGTTTCCTCGTGTGAGCATCCCATGCACCGTTGTTCGTTCCGGCGAATGCAACTGCAGGATCAATGTATGGTCTCACCCAATACGCATTGGGGTCATTGGGCCCCGCACCGAAATGCTTTTGCCTCGCCGGGCTGTATCGACCGATGAAGGCAAGAGTGTACGCGCTCTTGCTCCCTTCCTTCGTTACCACATTCACAAGACCGGACCGCACGTTGCCATACTCAGCATTGAACCCGCCCGTCTGGATCTGGATATCCTCGATAGACGTGAGACTAATGCCGGTATAAGGCCGGTTGTCCCGTGCATCGCGAAGACTCTGGCCGTTCACCATGAAATTCGTCTGGGCGGCAGCTCCGCCACGGATCACAAACTGCCCCTCGCCCGTTGTCTCAATGCCTGCCTGCAGACCAACAACTCCTGCAACCGTTGCCACCGGGAGCTTCTCCACTTCGACAGTAGAGATGTTCGCACGGCTGTTCGACACGTCTTTTTGCACGACAGGTCTCTGCGCGACCACAATCACCTCTTCCGCCTGCACGGTTTCTTCGCCCAGTTGAATGTCAATCGTCGTGGTCTGATCGATATCCACACGCACATTGGTGACTGTGGCAGGCGTATATCCCAGCAGGCTCGCCTTCAAGCGGTAGTTGCCCGGAGGGATGTTCAGCAACACGTAGTACCCTTCGATGTTCGTCGATGCGCCGGTGCGGGTATCCTCAAGGATCACGTTTGCACTGACGAGCTTCTCACCTGTCCGCGCGTCGGTTATCGTCCCGGCGATTTTGCCAGTCGTTCCGGCGAGCACGAAGTGGGTGACAAAGAGAGATATGAGAAAGAAGAGGAACTTCCTGGTGTTCATTGCAGCAATCTCCTCTAGGGCGGGTGACGGTAGAACTCTGGTACGGAAAGAAACAGAAAGGGCTGATGGGCAGCGCCTCCGGCGTCCACTTTACTGCCGAAGGCCACTGCCAGAATCTATGAAATGTCAAGTGCAGTGTCAAGGGTACCTGGCGGCTTCCGGCGCAATGACTGCATTATGGGCCGCATCCAACCGCTGCCCAAAGGCTGCATTTTTCTACACTATCGCTTGCGCACTCCAATACCGGGGCCGTCAGGCATTGTTATTTTCCCGTCAACAATGGATGCACCATCGAAAAGATCGTTGGTGATCAACGCAGCACCGTCGAGATCGGCAAAATCCACAAGGGGAGAGAGTTGCGTGGCGGCAGAGATGGCACACGTCGTCTCCGTCATGCAACCAAGCATCACCTTCATATCGAGCCCTCGTGCAAGCTGGATCATCTTGTACGCTTCCTGCATCCCCGTGCACTTCATGAGTTTGATATTGATGCCGTGATAGACTCCCCACGCCTTTCGCACATCCGGCAGACGAACCACGCTCTCATCACCGATGATCGGCATCGGGCTTCGCTCTTTCAGCCAGACGTGCTCCTCCACCATCTCCTTCGGCATAGGCTGCTCGATGAACTCCACGTTCTTCGTGGCCAGCCACTCGATCATCTTCAGTGCGTACGTCTTGTCCTTCCATCCCTGGTTTGCATCGGCACGGATTGGCTTGTCGGTAATCTCCCGGATCGTCTCGATCATTTGCTTGTCGTTATCCTTCCCCAATTTCACCTTCAGCACTTTGTAGATGTCGGCCTCCCGTGTCTTTTCACGGACGACCTCCGGAGTGTCGATGCCGATCGTGAATGTAGTGACCGGTGTTTTTGCGGGATCGAGCCCCCACACCTGATGCCACGCGAAGCCGAGCTTCTTCCCCACCCAATCGTGGAGCGCGATATCGACGGCTGCCTTTGCGGCATGATTGCCCGGCGCGATAGCGTCAATGTCGTGGAGGATATCGTCAAAGACAACAGGATCGCTGTACTTCTTCAGGTCCACTTTCGAGAGAAATGACTTCGCCGTCTCGTGGCTCTCGCCGAGATACGGCGGCATGGACGCTTCACCATATCCTATGATGCTGTCCTTTTCCACCTCCACCATCATGACCGGGGTGGTGGAACGGGACATGGCTGCCACCGTGAAGACGTGCTTGAGTTCAAGTGTGTATGGATAAAAGCGGAGCTCCATGTCGTTCACCATCATCGTTGTAGTGCCGGAAAGGGTCCTCCCATGTAAGCGCATGGGAATTGCGAAGGCTGCCCCGGCAGCAAGTGTTTGTTTCAGGAATGTCCGGCGGTCAGAGTTCATGGCCCCGATAGAACGGAAGCTCGTTGAGTCTGCGAATTCCCGTCTCCGGCCCGGCGCCGATGATCCGCCTTGCGTGAAGGAACGTCCCCAACCTGTATTCGCTGAAGTCCGGGTCGGATGGGTCAAAGCTGTTGATTCGGACGTCGCCGGAGGAGTGGATGAACTTCTTCCTGCCGAGATAAATAGCGACATGAGTCACCCGTGCCTCTTGTTCCGGCGTGGCTTTCGATCCAAAGAACAGGAGGTCACCGGTGTTGAGATTCTCCATATCAACACCCGTATCTATAATACTCCCAACCATGACTTGTTGACTGGCATCGCGGGGGAGGAGTACGCCGTTGAGAAAGTATACAGTCTTCGTGAACCCCGAACAATCAAAACCTTTTGCCGAGGTTCCGCCCCAGAGATACGGGACTCCAAAAAAACGATGCGCGGTTCTAATGACATTCTCGGGGGTCTCTCGCACCTCGGCGAGCCATAAGCGATACGGCTGCGCATGGTTTTTCGGAAGGAACCCCTCCCGCCCATCAGGGTATTGCACCTTGTAGTGCCCCCGGGATTCGCCGACCATCCCAAGAAGATCCCCTGCCACCACGTCGCTCACAACCTGACTCTCGATGTCAGGTGATTGGCGCGTGAAACCGTATGCTGCTGTGACGATCACCTTTAGACATTGCGACCAGGCCTCGTAGCCCGTTCGATCCATGAGCTCAAAGCCATCATCAAGCCATCCAAGATACTGGTCTGGTGTCTGCACGTAATACCAGCCATGTTGTTTCTTCAGCACCTTCAGCGGCGTGCCGAGCAACGCTTGCGATGCCATCTCGGCAGAGTGGCCCGGTTTCGAGCGGACATTGGCGACGCTGACCGTGACCACCCCGAACGTCTTTTCTCCAAGACCGGTCTCTGGCAGCACGGTCACACTGTCGACAATTTCGTACTTCGTGGTACTTCGCAAGTAATCCATCAATTGACCTTTGAGTGTCGCGTCATGGACCTCCCCGGTAAGGATGAGACGTTGACCTTCAAGCCGCCCGTCGACGTCAAAGACGACCGTCCGCCTGTCCGGTGCAAATTTCTGCTTCGCTTCTTGAATCAAGGAGTTGGTCACAGCCTCCCCCTGGTCGCTCTTGCAGCCTGCAAGAGAAAGGAATGCAATGAGAACAACGGTATCACGGAAGTGGACGTGCATACGGGTGGAGTTTCTTGAAAGGACAACCGACCTGCCTGAAGAACCGCACGTCGCAATATCGACATCACCGGTGTGAATATCAAGTGACCGCAACGGGGAAGGTGGCAGAACCACTGAATGCCGGTGATTGAACGCTATACCGTGCGCGAAAAGACGGGTTTGTTCTTGCCGACGGAATCCAGATAGGCATCGAAACACATTGCAATATTGCGGAGCAGGAGCCGCCCGGCCCCGACGATGGTGATCCGATCGGGTGACAGGGTCAACAAACCATCCTCAGCAAATTGCCCAAGTTGCAGGAGCGACGCGGCGAAGTACTCATCAAAGTCAATACCAAACCGCTCCTCCGTGTCCCTCTTCTCCAACTCCAGATCGCACATGAGGCGCATGATCACGTGCTTTCGGATCTGGTCATCCTCGGTCATCCGGTAGCCGACGTGCGTGGCGAGCAGTCCTGCCCCCACCGCTGCGTAGTACTCCTGCAGATTCTTGAAGTTCTGCGCGTAGCTGTTCTGAAAATGGCTGATCGATGACATCCCGAATCCGTACAGGTCGGCACCCGACTTCGTGGAGTAGCCCTGGAAATTCCGGTAGAGTGTTTTCTGCTTCTGGGCACGCGTCAACTCGTCGTTTGGTTTGGCAAAATGATCCATACCGATGTACTCATAGCCGTGGGATGAGAGAAGCTCGATCGTCATCTTCAGGATTTCAAGCTTCTGCTCCGGGGGTGGAAGGTCTTCAGGATGAATGAGTTTCTGGTGTGGCTTCATCCAGGGAACGTGCGCATAGTTGAAGACCGCAATCCTGTCCGGTTGGAAATGGAGCACCTTCTGTACCGTCTCTTCAAACGATGCGAGCGTTTGAAACGGCAGGCCGTAAATCAGATCGATGTTGATGCTTTCAAAGTCAAGGGCGGTTGCCCACTTGAAGACGTTCGTGGTGAGTTCTTCAGGCTGAACGCGGTTCACAGCTTCTTGCACCTTCGGGTTGAAGTCCTGTACTCCCATGCTCATCCTGTTGAACCCGACGTGCCGCAACGTGCCAAGATGCTTCTGGGTCAACTCTCGCGGATCAATCTCCACGCTCATCTCTGCGTCCGGGTCGACGAGGAACCTTGCTTTGATATACGAAGCAATGTCGAGAATCTCTTCCGGCGTCAAGTGTGTTGGTGTACCGCCGCCCCAGTGGATCTGTGTCACCTTCCGCCCGGGAGCGATCATCGGGGCAACCAGGTCGATTTCTTTCTTGAGATAACGAAGATACTCGGCAATGCGATTCCGGTCACGGGTCACCATCATCGTGCAGCCGCAAAAATAGCAGAGAGTATCACAGAATGGGAAATGGAAGTAGAGCGAAACATCAGCGGTTGAATCGGGCCCGTTCGTCGCAAGGATTTCCCCATGATAGTCGTCCGCAGTGAATGTTGGACTGAACAACGGGGCGGTCGGATAGCTCGTGTAACGGGGTCCGGGGCGGTCGTATTTCTTCAGTAATCCGATATCGACGCGAGAGAACAGGCTTCCCATGAAGAACTCCTCTGATAATTCCGATTCAAAGTGGGCAAACGAGATGCCAATAGAAGGGGGCCATATAGCTCTAATTTGCCAAGGATTAGGCCGGTTCGGGCATTCTTAGTAGTCTCGTTCTTTTCAGAAGTAAGAAGTGGCGGGCGCATTTCCCATGTTTGCGAAGCAGGGGGAAACAAGGGTTCACTGCATCATAATGGTCGGGTTGACCTCCACAATGGACGCGATCGAGTTCGCCACCAGACAATGCTTGTGAGCGTCGCGCAGCATGGCATACACTTCTTCCTCCTTCGCCGATTGGCCCACAATGATGGTTGGAAACAGGACGATGCGCGTAAAGCGGTAATCGCCATCAATGAACTCCAGCACACCGTTTGCGTGACTCCGGTATGCAATCAATGGCAACTCTCCGCGGTTCGCGTACGCAAGGAACGTGGCCATGTGACAGATCTCCACCGAGGCAACAAAGAGATCCTCGGGAGTCCAGACACCCGACTCACCTTTGAACTCTGGCGGGCTGGCAACCTGCAACGAAGGTTTTCTGTCTGACGCAAGCGTGCCGCTTTTTCCACCCGTCCAGGTGACGTTGGTCTTGTATGTGAACGTTTTGAACCGGGTCTTCTGCTGATCGACAGTTTCCATCTTTTCAGACTCCCTGCTAATAATTCAGTTCTCTTCGTGGTGGTCTCATGCACACGTGTCGTTGATCTCGTCCTGCAGTTCTGCGACGGCCTTCAGCTCGTTCAGTTTATTTTCGAGCAGGAGGTGATGTTCGTGTTCCATCGCAGCAAGATTCATAAGGAATTCCTTGACCGTCGGATCGTCCGTATGTTCCGCTGCGTGCGCATAAATGTCGTGCGCATCATCCTCCCTTTGAATGGCGTCTTCCAGAATCTTGAACAGCTCCCGTTGTGTCGACAGCTCGTATCGTTCCATAGTGTCACCTGTTGTGATTGTGCATTGTCATTCTTGCATGATTCTGCGTTGCTGAAGCACCAACGTTCTTGTGTACTGAATCAACCCACCGGCATCGATGATCGCCTGACGGGCTTTGGGCAATTGAACGATCCTGGCACTCGTGCCCGTCGTCAGGTTCCGGACACTCTCAGCACCGACTTCCAATTCATCTCCTTCTGATGCCTGGATTCCTGGTGCTTCCACAATCTTGAGCCCCAGGTTGATCGAGTTCTGAAGAAAGATCCGTGCGAAGCTTTCGGCAACAATGGTCAAGTCATATCCCTTGAGCGCTGAGGTTGCCTGTTCCCGCGAAGAACCGCAGCCGAAGTTCTTCCCGGCAACAATGATACTGCCCGACGGAACAAGCTGGGTCTTGAGCTTCGTGTTGAACTCAACATGGTCGGCGAACGCATATTGTGGAGTCTCGGAGGGGAGTACTGTCGCCATGTATCGCCCCGGATAGATCACATCCGTCGAAATGTCATTCCCCAACTTCAGTACGACGGTCGGCATGTTACCGGACTCCTTTCTTAGGATTGGTGATGACACCGGTGATCGCTGAGGCAGCAGCCACCGCCGGGGAGCAAAGGTAGACTTCCGATTTCGGGTTCCCCATACGTCCCTTGAAATTCCTGTTCGTTGTGGAAAGGGCCACTTCGCCATCGCCCAAGGCTCCTTCATGAACGCCAAGGCACGGACCGCAGCCAGGATTCATCACGACAGCTCCCGCCTGCATGAAATCTCCGATATAGCCACGCCCCAGTGCTTGTGCGTAGATCTTGCCCGACGC
>Ga0209640_10000653_pt1 | contig 27339 bp, 24 predicted proteins | sample RifCSP10_1_FD_184018 | JGI IMG/M metagenome (GOLD analysis project Ga0209640, IMG submission 184018) | Soil microbial communities from Rifle, Colorado - Rifle CSP2_sed 10_1 (SPAdes) (version 2) | ecosystem: Environmental > Terrestrial > Deep subsurface > Rock core/Sediment | place: Rifle... | reverse complement strand
CGCGTCGAGGGGGGCGAACCCCCCTCGCCCTCGCTTTGCTCGGGCGGTCCCCCCTTCGGAAAGGGGGGACAACGGGAAGACTCTCGAAGAGACGGAAGGCGCCGTCGGGTTGGCTTCGTCGACCCCGATCATGGTGTGGGTCAGACCTGCGTCGCGGAATGCGTTGAATGAGGTGGCGAGGAGTGCCTTGGCCAGTCCCTTCCCCCGCATGTGCCGCTTCACGCCCAGGCTCATGACCCATCCCTCTCGACGCCCGGTGACCTCCTCGTCGTCGGGGTACACGGCGTTGAGGCAAACCCCGGCCACCTCATCCCCGGCCAGGGCGAGAAAGGAAAGGTCGAGGCGAGTGCCCTCGCCTTCGAGACGGTGTCGGTAGGTGACGGCGTCGACCTGAGTCGACCCCAGTGGTCCCGGAACGCTTCATTGGTGGCTATGCGGGCGCCCTCGTCGAGCTCACGGTCCCAAGGGACGATTTCGATCCCGGCCACCGGGGCCACATCCACCGGCTGAGCGAGGGGCCGCAGCATCTCTTTCATGTAGCCGACCGGTGTAAGCCCGAAACGTCGATGGAGACGATGGGCGTCCTCGATCCAATCCCACTCGTTGGCCCTTATGTACCAGGGGAGGGCCGGGTCACATTCGGCCAGGGTGAGTGCCCTGATGTCCATGACGTCAAGGTATTGCACTCGCACCACCTGTGAAGCCGAATTAGCGGGTGGTCTCTCAGCCCCGATCTGGCCATCATGGCTCCGGTGGCAAGGCCTCTCACCAGCCGCTGGAGGCGAGCACGCTGTCGACGATCTCCGGGAGCACGTCGCCGATCGCGGCGTCCAGCTTGACCGAGGCAAGCATGTCGGCCTCGGTGGCGCCTTTGTTGATGACCACGATGGGAAGTGAGCGGAGGGCGCCGCGCATCACCACGTCCGACGCCGGCCATACCGCGACGGTCGAACCGAGGATGAGGAGGGCGTCGGCCATGGAAAGAAAGGTCATCGCCTTGCCCATCTCCTGCTCGGGGAGAAGCTCGCCGAACAAAACGGTGGCGGTCTTCACCATCCCTCCGCAATCGGGGCAGGTCGGGTCGAGCTCGCCTGCGGCCACCCGGACCAGGATCTCCTCGGTGTCCCATGTCGAGCCGCAGTCAACGCAGTGGCTGTCCCTGACGTTCCCATGCAATTCGGCCACCAAGTCGTCCTCGAGACCGGAGGCGTGGTGAAGACCGTCGACGTTCTGGGTGACAACTCCGGCCAGTCGCCCGCCGTCGGCCAGGCGTTTGATGGCCCGATGACCTGCGTTGGGCCGCACCGTGGACCTCGCCCCCCACAGCTCGCCGTCGAGATGCATCTTCCAGCCCTTCATTCGCAGCTCGGCGCTGGCCCGAAATCGATCGATGTGGAAGTCGTCCGGGTCGACCTTGGTCCAGAGGCCGTCGGGACCACGGAAATCGGGGATGCCCGACTCGGTGGAGATGCCGGCACCGGTGAAGACCAAAATCCTCGGGGCAGGCCTCAGTAAGCCCACCGCGTATTCAATGTTCTCTTGGAAGCTCACCAAGGGCGATTATCCGGTTCTCGAAGCATTAACTCAACGGATTGCATCGTCGGATGTGACGACTCCAGGTGCGGCGTACCATCTCCAGATGAACCGATCCGATGTCCAGGCCTGGCTTGACGGATATGTCGAGGCATGGCGCAAGAACCAACCCGAGCTGGTTGAGGCCCTCTTCACCGAGGACGTTGTCTATCGCTTCCGGCCCTACGACGGCCCGGGGCTCTTCGTGGAGGGACTGGCCGACCTGGTGGATGGCTGGATCGAAGAATCGAACGACGCTCGTCAATGGCAAGCCTCCTATCGACCTTTCGTCGTCGAAGGGGATCACGCCGTGGCCATCGGCACCAGCCATTACTTCGCCAGCGACGATGTGCCCGAAAAGATCTATCACAACTGTTTCCTACTGCGGTTCGCCCCGAACGGCCGATGTGCCGAGTTCACCGAGTACTACATGCTCGAGCAAAAGGGCGGGTGAGCGGGATGACCGACCCCCAGTCGGAGATGATGCGGCGCGGCTGGGACCCGGCCGACGGCCTCAACTCGCTCAAGGCTCCTCTGTTCCAAACCTCGACGTTCGTGTTCGAATCGTCCGCCGCGGCCGAGCGTCTCTTCGACGTCGTCTACGGCGGGGCTACCCCCGAGGAAGACGAGCAGATCGACTTCATCTACACGCGGATGGACCACCCGAATCTGGTCATCGTCGAGGAGCGCCTGGCGCTGTGGGATGGGGCCGGGTCGGCGCTCCTCTTCTCGAGTGGGGTGTCGGCCATTTTCACCACTTTGCTCACCTTCGTTCGACCAGGAGATCTCATCCTGCACAGCGCCCCCCTCTATGGCGGGACCAATACCATGCTGCATCAGGTTCTCGCTCCCCTCGGCTACGAGGTCGGCTCCTTCGGCCCTGAAGCCACCGAGGCCGAGATCGCAGACATGATCGAAGGTCGTCGCCTGGGCGCCGTCTACGTGGAGACTCCGGCCAACCCAACCAACGATGTCTTCGACATCGCCGTGGCTGCCCGGGTGGCCGCCGAGAATTCGACGTCGGAGCACCAGGTGCTCACCATTGTCGACAACACCTTTCTCGGGCCTTACGCCCAACGTCCGCTGGAGCATGGCGCCAACCTGGTCGTCTACTCGGCGACCAAGTACTTCGGAGGTCACAGCGATCTGGTGGCAGGGGTGGCGACGGGGGCGACGGAGCTGATCGAGCCTCTGAAGACGATGCGGTACCGGATCGGGACCACAGCCGATCCGCACACCGCGTGGCTCCTGGGGAGGAGCATGGAGACCTATTCGATTCGGCTCGAGAAGCAGACGGCCAACGCCGCAACGGTCGCGAAGTTTCTCGCCGATCACCCCAAAGTGGCCAGCGTTCGCTATCTGGGCATGATCGGCGACGCCGATCCCCACACCGACCTGGCCAAACGGCAGTGGTCGTCGGGAGGAGCGATGATCTCCTTCGATGTCGTTGGGGGCAAGGCGGAGGCATTCCGGCTCCTCGACTCGATGAGCTTGATTGCCAACACCACCTCGCTGGGGGGAACCGAGTCGATCGCCTGTCATCCCTGGACCACCACCCACTCCAACGTCGACACCGAGACCAAGATTCGGATCGGAGTCACCGAGTCGATGATCCGGCTCTCAGTCGGCATCGAGGCTGCCGAGGACATCGTCCGTGACCTCGAGAACGCGCTAGCGCGAGTCTGACCACATAGGTCGAACAGCCCATTCAGGCCCGGTCAGGATTGGGGAATAATGGCGGCGGGACGCGCTTGGGAGGCGTGACTGGAGGGAGAGGCAATTGGGCCTTGAGCTGATTGTTTTTTGGGGGTTCTGTGCAGATCGCCTCCCGACGCTCCCGCTTTCTCGTCACCAAATCTCATCGAGATATTTCGTCGCGTCCTGCCGTCAGATGTAACAGACGCTCCTACCCAATGGAGCCCGCGGTGGGCGGCCCTTCGGGGCCGCCCCCGCAAATCGTCCGGTGGTCAGTCCTCGCCGACGTGGGTTGGCGGCAATCCAACTCTCTCGCTGAGAGCCTCTTCACGGTCGCTCACGATTCGCCTTGCGATGCCATCGACTGCGTGGGTCAACCACATGGCCGTGTGCGACGACTCGGAGTAGTCGGCCTCGCCGAAGGCATCGACCCGATCTTGTTCCAGGAGACGTGCCGCCTGCTCGAACTCTCCCTGTGACCCGGGCCGATATACCGCATAGGTTCGCCCACCGTTGGCCTCCACCACCGAGAACACCGGGACGTCGGAGGGCCCGTCGGCGATGTAGATCATGTTCTGGAATGGGACGCGGCGGTCCTCGCGAGCCATCTTGGCGTTGACGTCGATGCCCGGGTTCTTATTGGTTCCCTTGTTGATCTCAAAGAGAGCCCGGGTCTTGGTCGTGTTGTCAATGGTGTAGATCAGTTGGCGGATCTCGCCGTCCGGTGAGAACAGCTGGCCTTGGTGGTCGCGGTAGCCCGGCGGCGCGACCAACTCCGTGAACTCACATGCCCATACGTCGTCCACGAAGGGGGCCACCGCCGAGCCGAGGATCATCTGTCGGAGCCCGGTGGAGACGACATAGTGCTCCACGCGGATCTGGTGATCGGAGAAGCGAGGCTCGGACTCGATCGACTTCTTCACCAGCTCGAGGAAGTCCGGAATCCCCTCATAGAACGACACTTCGGCCCCGAGTTGGCGCAGAAGGTGGTTGCTCAGCCCTTGCATCCGCCCTTCCCGAACGTAGGTGAGAATGTGATCGAGGTATAGGCGGTCGCGGGCCACAAGCCCGGCGCCGTGTGATCGGTACCACTCTTCGAGCCCGTCGACCTCGTCCCAGAAGACAGCCTCATCGATCCCGAAATGCCGAAACAGAGGACCTTGCATGTTGCCCGGGATCAATGTCTTGTCGAAGTCCCAGATCATCGCGATGACGTTCTGGGGAAACAGTTGTCGGTTCATGCCAATACCTCGTTGAGCAGAAGGCTATCGGGTTTTCCACAGGTGGCAATGAGCGGCTCTCAGGAAGAGAGCTCGTCGGCGATCGCCTTGGAGAGATCGGCCACGGCGTTGATCACCTCGGCGGACGGCTCATCGAACCCGATGAAGACCGTCACCGAGAAGATCTCCCCGCCGGCTCGGACAACCAGCTCCCGAGCACCGAAATCGCCCGGGAAGAAGGCGTCGTCGCCGATCCCCTCGACGTCGGTGACACCGCTCCGGTTGTCGACGAAGCCCTGGCGGGTCGACTCCCATCCATCGTCACTCCCGTAGTGGAAGACGGCCACCGAAAAGACCGGTCCTCCTTCGACGGCAAAGTCACAGTTGAGCGCCTCGCCCTCGACACCTGGGGCGACGGTGCCGCCAAACACCGACTCGACGAGCTCGGCGTCGGCCAGGTCACAGGGCGACGAGACGCCACCTCCGCCATCGCCGTCGCAGGCGGCAATCACGGTGAGCACCCCGACCATCAGCCACAGCCTCCACCGCATTCCTTTGAGGCTAGCGATCCGGTCGCAGCAGGAGAGAAGGGCTTAGAGCGGCAACCCATGTACTCCTGGGCCGGCGACGGCAATTACCGTCACCTCACTCTCCGAGGGAGCTGAGATCGTGCCAGGTGACGGGCTCTTCCACCGAATACCCGGTGTGGCGCTGGCACGCTCATACCGGAAAACGGACTTGGTTCGTGACCTGACTGCTGGTGTGGTCCTGGCGACGATGTTGGTTCCCCAGGGCATGGCATATGCCGAGCTGACGGGACTGCCCGCACATACCGGTCTGTACACGACCGTGGCCGGTCTCGTTGCCTATACCCTGTTCGGGCCCAACCGGGTGCTGATCCTGGGCCCCGACTCCTCTCTGGCGCCGGTGATAGCCGCCATCGTGCTGCCACTCGCCATGGGAGACCCCGCCGCGGCTGTGATCTTCGCCTCTGCTCTCGGCTTGATGACCGGGCTCGTCTGCATCGTGGCCGGCATCGTCCGGATCGGAGTGATCACCGAGCTCGTCTCCAAACCGGTACGGATCGGCTACTTGAACGGGATCGCGGTGGTGGTCCTCGTCTCCCAGCTGCCGAAGGCTCTTGGCTTCTCCATAGATGCCGACTCCACAGTCTCGAGCCTCGTCGCGACCGTGGAGTCGGTCATCCGAGGCGAGGTGGTTGGTGCTGCCCTCGTGATCTCGGCCTTGACCCTCCTGGTCATTCAGGTTGTCGCCAAGCTTTGGCCCGGAGCACCCGGGGTACTGCTCGCCGTGGTCGCAGCAATGGTTGGCGTCGCCGTCTTCGACCTGGCCTCTACCGTGGCAACGGTCGGGGCGCTGCCACAGGGCCTGGCCTCGTTTGTCTTCCCCCAGGTCGGGTTCGACGAGCTCGGCCCGTTGGCCATCGGTGCGCTGGCGGTGGCACTGGTTTCCTTGGCCGACACCGCAGCTCTGTCGACCGCTATCGGAGTCCGGGCGGGGACACGGTCGGATCCCAATGCCGAGGCCAAGGCCCTCGGCGTGGCCAACATCTTTGCCGGGCTGTTCCAGGGTTTTCCCACCAGTGCCAGCTCGTCGCGATCAGCGGTCGCGATGTCGGTGGGAGCAAGGACCCAGTTGACCGGGCTGGTGGCGGCAGTCGCTGTCACGGCACTATTGGTTTGGGCTCCTGGCCTGCTCGCCGACCTTCCCTCCGCCACGCTCGCCGCCATCGTGATAGCGGCCTCACTCGTCATCTTCGACGGGTCGGCGGTCCGATGGCTGTGGTCGGTTCGCCGCTCCGAGTTCCTCCTGTCCGTGGGAGCGTCTCTCGGTGTGGTGATCTTCGGGGTGCTCGAGGGCATCCTCATTGCCGTGGTGTTGTCATTGGCCAACTTCATCCGGCGTGCCTGGCACCCCCACAGCACCGAATTGGTGCGGGTCCACGGGTTGAAGGGGTACCACGACCGGAATCGTCATCCCGAGGGGGATCGGATTCCGGGACTGCTGATCGTCCGATTCGACGCTCCTCTGTTCTTCGCCAACGCTCCGACCTTTGGGCGACGCCTCGGTGATCTGATGGAGGACTCATCGCTCGCGATCGAGCGGGTGGTGGTGGCGGGGGAGGCAATCACCGATGTGGACACCACCGGCGCCGAAGTGCTCATCGAGGTGCTCGACCATCTGCAGGAGCAAGGGCTGTCGTTTGCATTCGCCGGTCTCAAAGGCCCGGTCAAGGATCGGCTCAGGGCGTATGGCCTGTACGACCGGATCGGAGACGCAAACTTCTTCCCCACCATCGGCGCCGCCGTCAACGCCCACCTGAGTGATCGGGAAGACGCCGACGGGGATCGGTAGGGACTGGCCGAGACATCACACCGCGAGTAGGTCAAAAGGAGCCCGGCCTGAACCAGATCAATGTATCGACTCCAAAGTGGACGATTGGTTGACTGGGCCATTTTGGCGAGTGTCAGGATCCTCCTGGATCGATGAGGATGACCTTCCAATCGGCGAATTGATCCGTCGAGCATGAGCCCGGAGTGGTGATCAGAATCAGTTCGTCTGCCTCGCTGATCTCGGGGTACGTGGGCACTTCGTCAAATCCACATGGGGCAAAGGGTCTGACTGCTCCAAGCCGCAGAGTGTCACCCCAGCTATGAACGCTCGTCTTCTCGGTCGCCAACGCAAACTCCGAGTAACGCTGGTCGTCGATCTTGTCGAGTTCGCCTGCCACGCGGTTCCAGACACCCTCCATCTGAAATGAGCTGTCCACCACAACGAAGACACGGTCGGTTTCACGCACCAGATTCACGATGACGGCGAACCCTCCGAAGACAACGAGAAGGCCAATGGTCCAGAACGCGAGTGGTTTCACTCCTGTTTGCCCATCTCTAACCGCCGCCGGCCGAGGCGGAGGACCCGGCCATGACCAGTGAGGGCTAGCGGAGTTCTATGCATGACCCTTGGCTCAGGACACTAAGTGCCGGCGTTGAATAGGGAAGCCATCTTGAACTCGACGTCCTCTTCGCTGGCGTTGATGCTTGCTGACTCGACCAGCGAGGAGAGCCGTCCCAACTCATCGAGGTTGGCCTCAAACCCGACCGTATAGACGGGGATTCCCAAACCTGCGATCACAGGAGCGGTTTCGTCGAAGGTGAGCCCGGTTGTGGTCTCTCCGTCCGTGAGCACAAAGAGCAGCAGCTTGGCGTCGGGAACCGTCGCTTTCACGTCGTTGAGCATTGACAACCCGAGGATGATCCCGTCATACATGGCGGTTCCGCCAGTTGCATTCATGTCGACCGCGGCCGCGGCGAACTGTCCCTGCTGATTGAGGTCGAACTCGGCGAAACCGAGCCGCTTGCGTGCGTTGTCGCTGAACTCGACGAGCCCAATTGAGGTTTCTGGGCTGATGAAGCTGAGTGCGGACTCCATAGCCCTTCGAACAGCATTGATCCGGGTGCCGGCCATCGACCCGCTGGTGTCGGTGACGAATACTGCGTAGACCGGCAGGCCGCCGTCTTTCTTGTCCTTCCACAACTGTTGCGCCTCGATCAGCGTCTCACCCGACGGGATAGCAACGTCCGAGGTGTATGGCGGCGGATCAAAACCGTATTCGGCTCCCAGATCCTGCAGAGGCTCCTCCTGGGCGTGGGCGGCGAAGAGCTCCAAGGTCTCGAGCTCCGTTGGGGAGACATCGCCTACCGCGTAAAGCGGGTTGTCGTGACGGACTCCAAACGGGATGAATTCGAATCCCGATCGCAGCGAGTCGGTGTTGACGTAGGTCTGGTACTCCATGACGAAGGCATCGAGCAGACCGTTCTCCTTCTCCACCGACTCTCGTATCTGGAGCGTGGTCAGGGCAACGTACGGGACCTGTTGTTGAAACTGCTCGAAGACGCTGGCCACATCTGGATCGACCAGCCGTGATTCGTCGCCCTCGGCGAAGGCATCCAAGGCGGTGAGTAGGAAGTTCAGCCCCGTACTGGAAGCGAACGGGTCGGTGTAGCCCATGACCACATCACCGGCGATCACCGCCTCGATGAGGGTTGCCGCGTCCAATTCCGCATATTTGGCTCTGAGCTCCTCGGCAGTCTCTGTCCTCATCACCAGCCCGGCAACATTTGGGACGAGTTGCTCGCTCACAGGCGTCATTGACTCATGGGTACTGGCCATCTCGATCCACAAATGACTGGAGGGGCTGAACCCCTCGGGAAGCTCCTCGCCAGCGGCAATGAACTGGTAGCCGGTGCCGGAGGCGATTTCGCGGATGGCCACTTGTGCGATGCTGCCATCACTCAGTGTCGTTTCCGAGGCATTGAAAGACTCTGCAGCTTCGACCATCCATCCATCCGTGTCATCGCCGGACTTTTCAGTCGACGTGAAGATCTCGGCGACTGTCTGGTTCGGTCCACCCCTAGGAGCGGCGGTAATCGCGAAAAGGTCGATGTCGGGGAGAGTGGTAGTGAGATCTTCGGTAGGTGGCGGGACCGCTTCTCGTCGGCCTACCGGATTGTCCGTCCAGTCGATTTCGTCCACCATTTCATAGAGACGTTGCTCCGCCTCGTCGGGATCGAGCGCCTGAGGCTCATTGGTGCAAGCGGCCGCGATCAATACAAGTGCCAGGCCGACGGCGACTACTCGGGCCGATCGGTCAATGGTCCCCCTGGTAGCTCCGGGAGACATCACCCTTGAGGGCTGAGGTCTATTGCGGAGCTCGAAGCCTCACCTCGTTCCATTCGTTCGATGGCCGCCTCACCCTCTTCGGTCATCCGATCGAGCTCGAGGATCGTATTTGCCATCTGGGGCAGGGCCTCTCTGCGATAGCGCGAGATCTCATCGAGTGCGGTGGTGATATCTTGGAATGCCGACCGCAGGGAGTCCATTTCGAGCATCCCGCTTGCAGCCTGCTCATGGATTTCTGTGCCTTGGGTCTTGAGCCGCTGTGCGGTCCCTGCGATGAGATCTGATGTCGTGCGGTTCACCGCCTCGACCTTGTCGAGCACGATCCTTTGATGTGCGAGTGCCATGGCCACGGTCACCGCCACCTGCAACGCGCTGACAGTCACATCGATCGCTCGATTGACTCCCCTAACCAGCTCACGGTTGTTGCGAACGATTATCTCGGTCGCCAGCACACCTTGCTGATTGACCGCCAACTGCTGTTGCAAGTCCACCGTGCGTTGCCGCAGAGGGAAGAGCAGCTCCTCTTCGATGAACTGTCGACGCGGGTCGACAGGGCCGATCTCGTCCTCCAACTTGTCGGTAATGACGTTGTCCAGTGCCTGCCCCATGGCTACTTGCTCGGTCAACTGGAGCGTCGTCTCGCGCATGGCCTGTTGATCCTCGCCCAACGTCACATTGTCCCGTTTCAGCTGGTCACGGCCGGTCTCGAGAGACTTGATAATCGAATCGATCACCGTCTGAGAGCTTTCATAACGCATGAAGTACCGCTTCAAAGGTGTCCCTACTCCCGGGATATTGCCGATCAATCGGGTAAACCATCCTGACTCGAGATCGACTGATGCTGGATCGAGCCTCTCCACCTCGACGCGAAGATCGATCAGCGATTTGGCAACCGGCCCGCCGTCCTCGCTCCCGTGGGCCATGTCGCGTACTGGCGCCTGCAGCATGCGGGTCCGACTGGCAGCACGGGTCTGCAACTCTCTTCCCATTTCTTCAACGGCGAGCCGACTGCGCTCTCGAGCAGCCTGATCGGAGGCATCGAAGTCGAGTAGCACGCTGGCTTGATCTCGGACCCTCTCGCGGAGCTCAGCATCCGGATCCGGTTCTGGCAATGCCAGTTCGGCCTTGGTCTCCTCGACGCTCAATGCGAGTTCGAGCGGCTGAAGTACCGCTTCGCTATTGCCTTCTGATTCGCGTGTCATCTCCGCTCTCCTCTGATCTGTCTGTTGGATCTCATGTCACGTATCTCTCAGCTCGATCGGCCAGCTCTTGGAGGGCTGCCATAGCGGCCTTTGCGTCCTGTGGCTGACGACCTATAGGTGCGTCTGCCAGAGCTGTCGTGGTCCTGTCCAACATCGTCATTGCAGACTCGTTTTCAGAGAGGAGGGCGGCGATCTTCTTCTCCTGGGAATGCAGAAGTGCGCGTCGGTCTTGCAGTGAACCCCGCTCTGACTTGGCAGCGTCGTCATCGAGGTCGGCGAGCTCGTCGAGCCGTTGGACTATGTAGTCATCGTCGATGGCGCTGACACTATCCACGGCCACGGCGACTTCTCGGAGATTCTCGAGCGTCGCCAGGTATACCCCTTGCGCAGTGGACAGGTAGCGGCCGTATGTCAGTTCACCTGACTCGAGCCTGCGGTTGAGCACCCCGACCAGGCTGTCCCGCTTCTCCTGGATCGCTTTCAGCTGTCGCAGCGGGCGGGTGTCTTCGAGACCTTTGAGCTCCGCTTCGAGACGTGCCAACTCCTCGGTCTCCACCTCTGACAGCTTTGAGACCTCGGACTGAAGGCGGTTGAGCATTCCGGTAGCGGACATAGTGATTGGCCAGGAAGCGATGGCCAGTCCGGCAATGATCAGCAGTATCACCGTCATGAAGAATGGGGGTTGAAGCAACGCCAGGATGGCCCAAGTACCCAATACGACAAGACCCATCGCCAGCCAGGTGGCCGGGTAGGCCGCCACCACCCTCCACCAACTCCTCATTGCTGACGGCCTGCGAGGGTAGCCGGCGCACCATGGGGAGTCCTATGGTCATTCCCGTTCGGGATCAAACAAATCACGCTAGCTCCAAGCCCTTTGCGGGACGAGGTTGGACGTCCGTCCCGACTCTTTCTGCCGTCGACGACTTTATGCGCTCTCTCGCCGCTACCCGCTGGCGGGTGGGTCCGTGTCACAGACAAGGCAAGCATCCTCGAGCCGGGAGCTCGCGGCGTCCAGAAAAGGTATCGATCCGCTTGAGCTCAGCTCCGAGGAGACTTCAGGCGAGCGGCCGCCGCCACGATCTCGGATGGCTCGGCGCGGCGTCGGTGGTTGGCGTCGACGTAGGCATATCGGATGACCCGGTCGCTGTCGATCACATAGGTGGCGGGTATCGGTAGCTCCCACTTGTCGACTCCGTTCATCGCCGGGATGTCGCGGCCCTTTTCCCTGTAGTTCTCGATGTTCTCCTCTGTCATCTCGTAGACGAGGTTGAATTGCTTGGCGACGAGGTTGTCGTGATCCGACAGCACGGGAAACGTGAGGGCGTGTTTCTCGACCGTTGTCAGGGAGGTGTCAGGGGTGTTGGGGGAGACTGCGACCAAGGTCGCTCCCGCTGATTCGATGTCGGCCATTGCCTGCTGGAGGGCTCGGAGCTCCAGGTTGCAGAACGGGCACCATTGACCGCGGTAGAAGGAGAGGATGACCGGTCCCGACCTCAACAAGTCGGAAAGCCTGACCGTCTCGCCAACCGCGTCGGGCAGCTCGAAGTCAGGGGCGGTGTCGCCCTCGTTCAGCGCCCGGTCGACGATCCCCGATTCTTCCAGGGCGGCCAAGGCCCTCTGGTACATCTCCTGAGTGTCTTTGGTCAGTGTGGTCTGACCCTGAGCGGTTCGTTCGGCGAGTTCTTCGGACAATGACATGGGATCAAGGCTAGAGGAGGTCGGGCCTCTCATCGGCCGACAGGGACCGAGAACCGGGTGCCGGTTCGGCGGCATGCGACAAGTGGGTCATGAGCGGCTTCCACGTCAATCCGTGGACGTTCTCTAAAAGTGCGAGACATCCTCGAAGAAGGCCAACCCCACATCCGACAGGTCTCAGCGTTGTTGCCCAACGGCGACCTTCTCGCGGAGGCCTATGGGCCGGAATCAAGAAGGGTGAGCAGGGACCTAAGAGGTGCTGTCCACCCATCGGATAGCCAAGTGATATAAGGCCATAGCGAGAGCCGAGATCCTCTCACACGTCTCTTACCTGTTTCGCTCCCGATCAGGCCTGTCTCAATCCTCGTCGCCTTGGTCGGGGCTGCCAGGCCCCGCCCAGCACCGCCACGCCCGTCGGAGGTGTCGGATCGACCATTCCAGGGTCAACGGATTGGTAGAGCTCATCGATCGCCCGAGTCACAGTCTCGGATGGGAGCCTCAACGGCACCCTGTGATAGAGACTGCGCGTCGTATATGAATTCAGTGAGACCGACGCCCGCAGTGCCCAGAGCCACATCAGGAGTGAGACCGCGCCAAATATCTGATGGAAGTTGTTGTCCGCCGTCGGACCAAAGTCCTCTGTCCAGTACTTGACGACCGCATAGACGAGCAGGACCGCAGCACCCACCAGAGGCATGCCGACCACTGAGGCGCTGATCAGGCGGGTCATCGTGGCTGATGGTGCACCCGAGACAAACCTGTTAGTTCGAAATCCTGTCCATCCCAAGCCACTATTAAGCGGTTCCGCAAAGCTCTTCAGATACACGTCGACCCGGACTACGTAGAAGAAATAGAGCGCAGCAAGCTGAACATAGAGGCTCAACACAAAGACATAAGCCAACAAGAACGTGGATGCTCGTTCGGACTCGTTGAACACGTCCTCCAGCGAGAAGAAGAGAAGAGCTCCGAAGATTGTGAAGAACGCGAGAATCAGCCGAAAGACGATGTCAGACCAGTGGCGTGCATCCTCGTTCCTCTGTTCGGCTTTTCCCGCGATAGCTTCAAGATTTTCCGAACCTTGTGAGTCAATTAAGCCCAGATAGGCCCTGATCGTCTTGCAAAGTAGCTCTGGCGACATGTCGAATTGCAGGAAATGGTTCAGACTGGTGAAGGTGATCATGGAGAACGACTTGCCCAACCGCGTGAGTCGGGCCGCGGCTCGGTAGTCAGCTAGTCGATCATCGATGCTGTGAAACAGGACGACGGGACACGACACGTCGTTGAGCAACTCCCAAGTTGACGAACCGAGATCGACAACCTTGATAGACGTAATCGGCGACAAAGATGTCAGGTGCGGGAGCGACCTCTTTGTTGCACGCGTTGTGGTCTGAAGCCACCTCGGCCATCTCCTAATCGGCAGCCGAGTTGCTAGGCCGAGTAGCGCGACAGTCAATCGTGGGTACCGCGGACGGACGAAGATGCTGATCGCAACCACCCCGGCAACGGCCCGCTTGGTTGCTAGATGCAGACCGAGAATCGCACCCAGTGAGAATCCGACGACGAATACCTGATCATGCTCAGCCGAAAGCTGATCGAACTCGTCTAGTACCTGCGCGTGCCAGTCAGCCGGTTCAACCCCTCCCAAGTCGCCTGTCGGGTCGGAATGACCTAGCAATGCCACAAGACGACAGCTGTATCCATGGCGTGCCAGCGCTTCAGCCAGTCGGAAAAGATCCATCGGGGTGGTCCCGAAACCGTGCAAGAGAAGAAAGCAGGGCTTTGCTTCATCTCCGGGCATGTCAATCGACCCGCCTTCTAGCATCTGAACCGCCATGTCGGCGAGGCTAGCTCTAGGGCCGACGAGGGCGTCGCCCACGTTCTGGGACTTTCCGTGACGAAAGCTGCCCCAAGGGTCGCCGCACCGGTGGACGAGGTCAGACAGCTACGCGATAACGCGCTCTGACCTGGCCCTGAGAACTCGTGGAGTCTCGTGGGAATCGAATCCTCCACCTTTCTGGTTCCCGGGCGGACCAACCGGCCCAGGCGTCAGCCTCTGGACCCCAAGACGTCGACGAGAGCGATTCCGGTGATTCTGCCTGGGTGTTCCCCGGTCAGCGACTCCGCAGAGCATGCCACACCCGCTCGGCGGTGAACGGCGTCTCGGTCAGCCAGATGCCGGTGGCGTCGTGGATGGCGTTGGCGATGGCGGGGATGGGGGCGTTGATCCCTATCTCGGCCACCGACTTGGCCCCCATCGGCCCGGTTGGCTCGAACGAATCCACCAGGATGGTCTCGATCCGGGGCAGGTCCTCGGGGCCGGGAATCTTGTAGCGGGCGTAGTCCGTGGTCTTGGGCCGGCCCCGAGCGTCGAAGACCATCTCCTCGAACAGGGCGTAGCCGATGCCGTTGGCCACCGCCCCTTCGACCTGGCCCTCCACCAATTTCGGGTTGATCGGCGTGCCACAGTCGACGGCGGCCACGAAGCGGAGCACCACCACTCGGCCGGTGTCTTCGTCGACGGCCACCTCGCAGAAAGCAGCGAGGAACGGGGGCGGCGAGAGCTCGGGGGTGAACGAGTGGATGGCTGCGATCTGCCGCTGTTCGGTCCCGTAGAGGGTCCGAATCCCGACTTCGGCGAGTGTGGCCGATGTCCCGTCTGCTGCGGTCACCCGTTCGTCCTCCAGGGTGAGTGACCCGGGCTCGACATCCAACATGTCGCCGGCCACCTCGAGGATCTGGGCACGCACGTCCTCGGCCGCCCTTGCCACCGCGGTTCCCGACACATAGGTGGTCGAGCTGGCGTACGCCCCGACGTCGAAGGGGGTGAGGTCGGTGTCCGATGAGATGACGACGATCTTGTCCAAGGGCACGGCGAGGACCTCGGCGGCGATCTGGCCGAGGATGGTGTCCGACCCCGTTCCAAGATCGGTGGCGCCTACCGCCAGGTTGAACGACCCGTCGTCGTTCATCTTGATGGAGGCGGCTCCCATGTCGATCAGGGGGATTCCCGAGCCCTGCATGTGAGTCGACATACCCACCCCGTGGACCCAGGAGCCGTGGCGTTCTCGCTTGCCTCGCCTCTCGGTCCAGCCGATTCTCTCCGCGCCCTGCCGGATGCACTCGTCGAGAGCGCATGAGGTGATGGTCTGCTCTACTCCTTCCCGGCCCTCGCCCAGCGCGGCGAAGATGGGCGAGGTCTCCCCTTCGCGGATGTGATTGCGCATCCGCCACTCCAAGGGATCGATGCCGAGGTCGGCGGCGAGCCGGTCGACTGCCGTCTCCAGGGCGAAATAGCCCTGGGTGGCGCCATACCCCCGATAAGCGCCTGCCACCGGGAGGTTGGTGTAGACGACGTCCCCGGAGAACCTGACGTGGGGCGCCTTGTTGTATAGGGGCAGGGTCTTCGATCCCGCATTGGAGAGGACCGTGAGGCTGTGGGCCCCGTAGGCGCCTGTGTTGGAGAGGACGTCCATCTGGAGGGCATGGAGCCGGCCGTCTGCCTTGGCCCCGAGCTTGACCCGGACCCGCATCGGGTGCCTGGTCCGCGAGGAGACGAACTCCTGCTCCCGGTTGTACAGCATCTGGGCCGGGCGCCCGGTCTGAAGGGTCACCCAGGCGGGCAGGTCCTCGATGAGCACCTCCTGTTTCACCCCGAAGCCACCACCGATCCTGGGCTTGATCACCCTGATGCGGTGGATGGGGACGTCCAGCAGCATTCCGATGATGCGGCGCACATGGAACGGAACCTGGGTGGAGGTCAGGATGACGAGACGCCCGTTCTCGTCGAGATGGGTGGCGGCGATGTGAGGCTCGAGCGGAGCATGCTGGCCGTATTGGGTTTCGGTGGTGACGACGACCACCGCGTCCGATTCGGCGAAGCCCTGCTCGACATCACCTGCGACCGCCACCACGTGAGCGGCGAGGTTCCTCGGTGCGTCCCAGACGTCGAGGGCGTCGTCCTCGTCGTGGATCACCGGCGCTCCCTCGGCGATGGCCTGGTCGATGGTCAGCACCGGCTCCAACACCTCGTATTCGACTTCGATCGCCTCCACCGCCCGTTGGGCTTCGAGCAGGGAGTCGGCGGCGACGGCGGCGACGCGGTCGCCCACCCAACGCACCTTTGTGTCGAACATCCGCGCGTCGTAGGGCGAGGGTTCGGGGTATCCCTGGCCGGCGGTGGTGTATCGCTTCTCGGGTGTGTTCCGGTGGTCCAGGATCAGCGCCACCCCAGGCATCGACTCGGCCCGTGTGGTGTCGATCGCCTTGATCCGGGCGTGAGCGTGGGGGCTGGTGAGTAGGGCGATGTGGAGTAGGTCGACGGGTTTGGGGAAGTCGTCGGCGAAGACCGGCCTCCCGGTGACCAGGCCGCGCCCGTCTACACGGTGCACGGAGGTCCCTACGACCTCGTACTTGTCAGCCATCGGCCCCGCCCTCCCTCATGATGGCGGCCGCCATCTCGATCGCATCGATCTGCTTGACATAGCCGGTGCAGCGACAGAGGTTGCCGGAGAGATAGGAGCCGATCTCGTCACGGGTGGGCTCCGGATTGCGGGCGAGGAGGTCGGCGGCGGTGAGGATCATGGCGGGGATGCAGAACCCGCATTGGACGCCACCGGCGTCGAGCATCGTCTGCTGCAGCGGGTGATACGCCGAATCCTTCCCGGCCAGGCCGTCGATCGTGGTGATGTCGCTGCCCTCGGCTTGCGCGGCGAACACCAGGCAGGAGGCGACGGCCCTCCCGTCGAGAAGCACGGCGCAGGCGCCGCAATCGCCGTTGGCACAACCGTTCTTGACACTGGTGTGACCGTTGGCTCGGAGTGCCTCGAGCAGGGTGTCGCCCGGCTCGATCTCGAGGGGCTCACTCTTCCCGTTGACGGTGAGGCCAACTCTCATCGGCTCAGCCTCTCCGTCGCGGTGGTAAGGCAGCGGGCTACCAGCACCTCGACTAGATGGCTGCGATATTCGGCTGACGCCACCCACCCCGTCCCGGTCGGAACCTCTTCGCCTGCGAGCCGGGAGGCGGTCTCGATGGCCGACGGGGTCAACCCGTCGGACATGACCGACGCCTCTGCCCGTGCCGCCCGAAGGGCGAGGTGTGGGGTCGCCCCGCACACGATCCGGACCTTGTCGACGCCTTCGGGGCCGAGATCTACCCGGCAGCATGCGTTGAGGATGGGGAAGTCGAAGGCGGTCCTGGCGTGGCGGTGAAAGGCAGCTGCCGAGCTCGCGGGGAGGGCGGGGAGGAGGACCTCGGTGAGGATGTGGGGCCGGGTGTTGTGCCCCTCGGAGAGGTAGCGGGACAGGGAGAGCGCCGTCAGGACGCCATCCCGGTGGATGCGAACCTCGGCGTCGAGGGCGATGAGCACCGGCACCACATCGGAGAGCCGGCCCCGGGCGAGATGACCGCCGATCGTGGCCGAGTTGCGCAGGAGTGGGCTGCCCACCTGCACCATCATCTCGGGGATGACACCGCCGGCGTGGTCGACGAGCGACTGATGCTCCAGGATCGCGGTCAGCGTGGCACCTGCGCCGATTCGGATCGATCCGTCCTCCTTGGCGGAGACGGTGGAGTCGAGGGCGCTCCTCAGGTCGACCAGTGTGGTCACCTCGGGTGGGGCGCTTATGGTGAGGTCGCTGCCACCGGAGAGGAGCCGGACGGTGGGGGCGCCGTCGGCGATGGATCGCCACGCCTCCCCGAGGGACTCGGGACGCAGATACTCAGTGATGCCGGGCCGGCTCACGATGCGGCCGTCCTGGCGTTGAAGTCTTCGATGAGACGGTCGATCGGCCCACTCATGCCCTGGATCTCGGCCCAATAGGACGGGTCGTGCCACTGGCGATCCAGCTCTGCGACTTCCTTGCCCTGTTGTTCCACCCAGGTGAAGTACTTGAGGTTGTGGATCCGGCGCCGTTCCCAATGGCCCAGCTCCTCCACGTGCGCGGTCGACTCGCCGAGCAGCCAGCGGTGATGGGCAACCGCGGCGTCGGTGGCGGTGAAGTCACCCAGCCGGTCCCGTTCCTCCATAAGCCGGCTCTGATACATGTCCATGGAGTCTGTGGCGATGGTGAGCACCACGTCGTCGCTTCCCATCTCGAACCACTTGGCCAGCTTGATCGCCGAGAGCAGGTTGGCGATCGAGGAGATGCCCAGCTCGGGGAGCCGGGTCACCAGGGTCTCGGGCAAACCCCGGGAGAGGAGGTAATCGATGCCCGCGGGCTCGTTGAAGAGACGGATCAGGGCCATGGGCCCGGCGTCGTCGATGGCGGTGACCAGGTCGGTGTTGCGCACGTTGTGGATCCAGGGGACGTGCTTGTCGCCGATGCCCTCGATGCGGTGGCTGCCATAGCCGTTCCACATCAGCGTGGGGCACTGCAGGGCCTCGGAGGCGGCGACTTTCACAGTCGGGAAGTGCTGTCTGAGGAAGTCGGCCGAGGCGATGGTGCCCGCCGACCCCGTGGAGTAGGTGACTGCGGCCAGTCGGTCGCCGTCGCCGGCCACCGTCTCGAACACCTCGAGCATGGCGGGCCCGGTCACCGTGTAGTGCCACAGGTAGTTACCGAATTCGTCGAATTGGTTGAAGACGACAATGTCCTCGCCCGAGGCACGCAGCTCGGCGCACTTGTCGAATATCTCCTTGACGTTGCTCTCCGAGCCCGGAGTCTTGATCACCTCCCCGGCGACGTTCTCCAGCCAGGTGAAGCGCTCGGCGCTCATCCCCTCGGGGAGGATGGCGATCGACTCGCAGGCGAGGAGGTTGGCATCGTATGCCCCGCCCCGGCAGTAGTTGCCGGTTGAGGGCCAGGCCGACTTCTGGTTGGTCGGGTCGAACTGGCCGGTGACCAGACGGGGAACCAGGCAGCCGAAGGCGGCGCCAACCTTGTGGGCCCCGGTGGGGAACCACTTGCCGACCAGGGCTACGATCCTGGCATCTACACCGGTGAGCTCTGGGGGGAACTCCATCATGTTCACCTCACCGAAGCCGCCACCCTTCTCCACCGGCTGGTTGTGCCAGGTGATCCGGAAGAGATTCAACGGGTCGAGGTCCCACAGTCCCACCGATTCGAGGCGACGCACCACCTCGTCGGGGACGTTGCCCGGGTCGCGCATCTGGGCGAAGGTGGGGATGACGATGTCCCGTTCCCGCGCCCGTGAGACCGCGTGCTCGAGACCGGCCGCTTTGATGGTGAGATCGATCATCCTGTCCACTCCTCCAGTGCGGTGGCCACCGAGTCCAGGTCGGGGGCGACGTGATGGGCATGAGCCCCGGCGGCGGAGACCGCTCTCATAGCAGCTGGGATATCCTTGAGCCCGGTGCCGGTGGATATGGAGACCACCCGGTCGCCGGCCGAGATCACCCCGGTTGCCCTGGCCACCTCGACGCCGGCCCAGGATGCGGCGGCAGCCGGCTCGCCGAAGACCCCGGCCTGGGAGGCGACCGTGGGGATGGCGGCGAGGATTCCCTCGTCCGTGACGGTGACGAAGGCCCCGTCGCTCCGGACGATCGCCCGCATCGCCTTGATCCGGTCCCGAGGGAGACCGGCGGCGATGGAGTCGGCAACGGTCTCGGGGTGGATCGGCGGCTTGGTGAGAACGTCTTCCCCGTTCGCCCACGCCTCGGCCAGATAGCTCGACCCGGCCGCCTGGACCCCGATGATCCGGGGAATGCCCCCGATCCATCCCAACATGAGAAGATCATGGAAGCCCTTCCACAGGCTTCCCACGATGCAGCCGTCGCCCACCGAGACGAAGACCGCATCCGGCATGTGCCAGTCGAGCTGCCGGGCGATCTCGAGGGCGACCGTCTTCTTTCCCTCGGACATGTAAGGGTTGAACCCGGTGGTCCGGTTGTACCAGTCGAACTTCTCGGCGGAGCGGAGGCAGAGCTCGACGGCGTCGTCGTAGCTACCCTCCACCAGCAGCACCGTCGCCCCGTAGGCGAGAAGCTGCGCCACCTTTGCCTCCGAGGCGGCCGCGGGGACGAAGATGACGGTGGGCCGGCCCACCGAGGCAGCGACCCCGGCAAGTGCGGCGGCGGCGTTGCCGGTGGAGGCCGTGGTGATCACCCCTGCTTTGCGCTCGTCGGCCTTGACTAGGGCCAGCGCCGAGGCCCGGTCCTTGAGTGATCCCGTGGGTTGCACCCCTTCGTCCTTGATCCAGACCTCGGCCACCCCGGCCCACCTCGCCAATCGGGGCGACCGGTAGAGCGGAGTGCCGCCGATGCGAAGCGGGGGCAGGGCGGCCCCCTCGCCGACGGGTAGCAGCGGTCGAAGGGCCCACATGTCGTCTCTGGCGATCGCCTCCCGGTCGAGAGTGGCGCCGATCCGCTCGTAGTCGTAGACCACGTCGAGGACGCCGTGGTCACCATGATTCGGGCACACGTAGTCCACCTTGTCGGGCGGGTAGGTCTTGCCGCAGACCAGGCAGGAGAGGTGAAGCACGTTCATGGGTGGATCCTCGTCCCGGTCTCCCCGCGCATGGCCCGCTCCAGGTTCTGGGGGTTGGTGATGATGGCTTCCCCGCCCCCGGCCTCGAGGAAGTCGATCACGGCTTCGATCTTCGGTGCCATCGAGCCCTCGAGGAAGTGGGAGCCCTCACTGAGGCGAGACTTGGCTTCCTCCAGGCTGAGCTCGGAGACCAAACGTTGCTCCGGCTTACCGAAGTCCAGGGCCACCTGCTCCACCGACGTGCTGATCAGCAGCAGATCGGCGTCGACCTCGCTGGCCAGCATCGCCGAGGCCCGGTCCTTGTCGATGACGGCGGCGACCCCGTGGAGGGCTCCGGTGCCGTCCGCCACCACCGGGATCCCCCCGCCACCGGCGGCGATCACCACCAACCCGGCGTCGATCAGGGTCTTGATGGCATCGATCTCGACGATCCGCTTGGGAATCGGCGACGCCACCACCCGGCGCCATCCGCGGTTGGAGTCCTCTGCGATGTCCCACCCTTCCTCGTCCCGTCGTCTGATGGCGTCGGCTTCGCTGAAGAACGACCCGATCGGCTTGGACGGGAGTGCGAAGGCGGGATCGGCGCTATCGACCTCGACCTGGGTCACCACCGTGACCACGCCCTTGTCGATCGACATCCGCATGAAGTCGTTGGTCAGATTCTGCTGGAGGATGTAGCCGATGGCCCCCTGGGTGTCGGCGCCACACACGTCGAGGGGCACTTCGTGGAGCTCGTGGGAGGCCAGATCGGATCGACGCAGGATGAAACCGATCTGCGGGCCGTTGCCGTGGGTGATGACCACATCCCAACCGTCCGCTACCAGCCCGGCGATGTGATGATCGGTCTCGGCGGCGGCCAGGTATTGGTCCTCTACGGTCTGATGCTGAGGGTCGGTGATCAGGCTGTTGCCGCCGATCGCCACCACGACCTTCTTGCTCATCCCGGCATCACATGGTCAAGGCCATGACGGCCTTCTGGACGTGGAGCCGGTTCTCCGCCTCGTCGAACACCCAACTGTTCGGGCCGTCGATTACCTGGTCGGTGACCTCGATGCCACGGTCGGCGGGAAGACAGTGCATGTACCCCACCGAGTCGGAGGCACGGGCCAGCCGGCTCTCGTCGGCGATCCAGTCCTGGTACTTGGCGGCGATGTCGGCCGACTCCTTGGGGTCCGTGGTGGTGAGCATGCACCCCCACGACTTGGGATAGACCACGTCGGCCCCCTCGAAGCCGGCATTGAAGTCGTCGAGGATCTCCAGCGACCCGTTCCCCACCCTGGCGTTCTCCCCGGCCTGGGCGATGATCTCGTCCTGGAGTCGGAACTCGGGAGGATGAGTGAGCCGGACGTTCATCCCGAAGCGGGGGAGGAGGAGGATCAGGCTCTGCGGCACCGAGAGCGGCTTCTGGTAGCTGGCCGCATAGGCCCAGGAGACGTTGACGGTGAGACCACGCGGGTCGCCTCGCTTCTCCACGATGGTGAGGAGGTCGGCGAGAGCCTGGAACGGGTGGTACCAGTCGCACTGCATGTTGAGCACCGGGACCCGGGAGGCCTCGGCGACGTCCCGGATGTAGCGGTTGCCCAGGTCCCAGTCCACCTGTCTGATCGCGATGCCGTCGTTGTAACGACCCAAGATCTCGCCGATCTCCGTCGCCGTGTCGCCGTGGGCGATCTGGGTCGTCTTCGATTCGATGAACTGGGCGTGCCCTCCGAGCTGGGCCATGCCCGCCTCGAAGCTGGCCCGGGTCCGGGTCGAGGAGAAGAAGAAGAGCATGGCGAGGACCTTGTCCCGGAGCAGGCCGTGCTCCTCGCCGAGGGCGCGGCGTCGCTTCAGGTCGAGGGCGATCTCGAGGACGGTGTCGATCTCGTCCTTGGTCCACTCCTGGGTGGTGATCATGTCCCGGCCGCGGAGATGCGTCTGCATGCCTACTCCACCGCTCCGAGGACCAGTGAGAGGAGGGCCATCCGCATCACCACGCCGTAGTAGGCCTCCTGCCAGTAGCGGGCGTGCCGGGTGCCGTCGACGTCAGCGGGCAGCTCGTCCATGCGGGGTAGGGAGTGGAGGATGATCGAGCCGGGCTTTGCCGACTCGGCGAGCAACTCGCGGGTGACCCGGTAGTTGTCCGGGGTGGTGGGCAGCTCGTCGCCACGCTGGTCGACTCCCTTGGTGTAGTCGGCCTGGACCACCGGCTCCATGTATATCACGTCGGCCTCCGAGATGACGTCACGCACGTGCTCGGCCTCCCGGACCGTCAGGTTCTGGTCGGCCAACTCCTTCTTGAATCCGTCGGTGAGCGACATCTCGGGGGGAGCGATGGCGATCATCTCTGCGTCGAACTGGGTGAGGGCATAGCCGATCGAGTGCATGGTCCGCATCCGCATGTCTCCGATGCAGAGGAAGGTGAGCCCGTCCACCCTGCCCAGCTCGCGCCGCACCGTGAACAGGTCGGTGAGCACCTGGGTGGGGTGCTCGCCCCAGCCGTCACCGGCGTTGATAACGGGCACGGAGGACCATCTCGCCGCCTCGGCGGGGGCGCCCTGCTGGAAGTGACGCATGACGATGACGTCGCCGTAGTACTCCAGCATGTGGACCGTGTCCTTTATCGACTCCTGGTAGAAGTCGCCGGCCCGGGTCATCTTTGCGTCGGCGAAACCCGTGACCTGGCCCCCGAGGCGGATCATCGCCGACTCGTGGGCGAGACGGGTCCGGGTCGAGGGTTGGTAGAAGGCGGTGACCAGGGTCTTTCCGGTGAGGAGGTCGGTGTTCCGTCTCTCCCGGGCGATCGGCTCGAGGTCGTCGGCCACGGAGAACACATGGTCGAACTCTGCTCGCTCGAACCCGTTCAGCGACAAGATGTCGCGACCTGAGAAGCTGCGCATGACGTCCTTTCGGGGCTTTCTGTCAAAAGTACCCGGGGCGGGGGATGGCCACATAGGGCCTATTGCCACTGGATCTAGGGACCCATCGGCATGCTGGAGGGCTACGTCACTCCGACAAGGGTCTTTCGTCTCTGGCCGGCAACCCGGGCGCTTGTGACGATGATGACAACCAGCAAGGGACTGTCTCTTGTCATCGATCACACCGGGCCTGGTCTGTGGGCACCATCATCTCTATTCGGTGCTGGCCCGGGGCATGCCTATCCCTCCGGCAACCCCAACCAGCTTCGGTGAGATCCTCGAGTTGGTTTGGTGGCGTCTCGACCTCGCCCTCGACCTGGAGATGATTCGATGGTCTGCCATGTTGGGAGCTCTCGAGGCTTTGGAGCACGGGACCACTGGCATCGTCGATCACCATGAGAGCCCGAATGCCATCGAGGGAAGCCTCGACGTCATCGCCGAGGCGTGCGCCGAGGTCGGGGTCAGGGTGGTGTGCGCATATGGGGTCACCGATCGTCACGGCCCCGAAGGGGCACGGAGGGGGTTGGAGGAGAATCGGCGTTTCCTGACCGAGGGTGGGAGGGGGCTGGTCGGGATCCACGCCGCCTTCACCTGCAGCGACGACACCCTCCAGGCGGCCGCCGCGGTAGCCGCCGACCTGGGGGTCGGCGTCCATGTCCATGTTTGCGAGGGCCCGGAGGATGCCGGTGCTCCAGAACGCCTCAGGAATCTGGCCCGGCCCGACTGGCTGCTCGCCCACTGTGTCCATCTCCCCGAGGACCCGGGTTTGCCCGGCACCATCGCCCACAACCCCCGGTCCAACCTGAACAACTCGGTGGGCTATGCCCGGCCCACCAGGTTCGGCAACCCGGTGGTCCTGGGCTCGGATGGGATCGGGGCGGCCATGCTCGAGGAGTTCCAGATCGCCTATTTGTGCCACCGGGGTGCAGATGTGACCGCTTCCCCTGACACCGCCTGGAGTTGGCTGGAGAACGGCCGGACGCTGATCCCGGAGACCGCCGACGACATCGTGACCTGGTCATACGACCGGATGGAGCCGTGGCATGTCGCCTTCACCCCCGCCATCCGCCCGCTGCAGGTGGAGATCGGTGGGGAGGTTGTGCTCTTAGACGGGGGCGCCACCCGTGTGGACCCGGCAGAGGTCCGGGCCAAAGCCGCCGAGCAAGCAACACGGCTGCATTCGAGATTGTGAGGAGACAAGTGACCGATCGAATTCCCCCGCTCACCCCTTATCCGCTCCGGGTGCTCCTGGGCCGGATCGCTCACGAGTGGGAGACCCGCCACCGCATCTTCGATCTCCCCATAGCCCGAATCTTCGATGTCTCCGCAGGCCCCGGTCTGAGTGCGGAGTTCCTCGGCCGCCCGGCAGCGACACCGGTCGGCCCGGCCGCCGGTCCCCACACCCAGCTGGCACAGAACATCGTGCTCGCCTGGCTGGGCGGAGCCCGGATCATGGAGCTGAAGACGGTGCAGATCCTCGATGAGTTGGAGATCTCCCGACCGTGCATCGACATGGAGACGGTGGGCTACAACGTGGAATGGAGCCAGGAGCTCAAGATCGGCCAGTCCCTGGAGGAGTACGTGAAGGCCTGGATGATGATCGAGATCCTGCGTGGGTGGCCGGAGCTGCGACCCTATCTCGGGGAGGATCCCGGGCCCCACATCTTCGACCTCTCGGTTGGCTACGACCTGGCCGGGATCTCCTCCCCGGAGATCGCCGGATTCATCGAAGGGCTCATGGACGCCTCCAGGGTCATCGACCGTCTCCGTGTCGAGATACCCGAGCCGTTCACCGACTGGCAGAATCACGCGTTCCCGACGCGTGTCGCCGACACGGTCACCCTCTCCACCTTCCATGGCTGCCCTCCGGGCGAGATCGAGTCGATCACCAAGCATCTCATGACCCGGCACGACCTCGACGTGGTGGTCAAGCTGAACCCGACCCTGCTCGGCTACGACAGTGTCGGGGAGATCGTCCACGAGCTTCTCGGCTACGAAGAGGTCGGCCTGCGCGAAGAGGATTTCGAAGCCGACCTCCAATTCGATCGGGGAGTCGAGCTGATCGACGGGCTGGCTCGTTTCGCCGCCGCGGAAGGGCGTCGCTTCGGGGTCAAGCTGTCCAACACTCTCGTGGTCGACAACCATCGCCATCTTCTCCCCGACACCCCGATGTATCTCTCCGGTCAGCCGCTGCACGTGGTGACCATGACCCTTCTCGGAAGGCTGGACGCGGCGCTACCCGGACTGTTCGGCCTCACCGGCCGGGATGGCCCGGTCCAGGTCAGCTTCTCGGCAGGCCTGACCAAGGAAAACCTGGCCTCGGTAGCCGCGCTCGGCGTGACCCCGATGACGGTCTGCTCGGACCTGCTCAAACCCGGTGGCTACGGGCGGATCAAGCCGATGCTAGAGGGGCTGCAGAAGACGATGGAGAAGGCGGGCTGTCCTGATCTCGGCGCCTGGCGCCGCCAGGCCGGTCCCGAGGTGGTTCCCTCGTACGTCGAGGGTCTGCGTCGTCCCGAGCAGGTCGAGCACTACAGCCGGGCCGGGACCAGCAAGCTGCCCAGGTCTGTCGACAGTGTGCTCGAGCGCTGGGGTTGTGTTGCCTGCAACTTCTGCGTCACCGTCTGCCCCAACGATGCCTTCGTCCGCCTGCCCACCCCCGAGGGAATGGAAGTGGATGGTCGGCAGCAGTACTTCTGTCTCGCCGAGTTGTGCAACGAGTGCGGCAACTGCACCACCTTCTGCCCCGAGATAGGTGAGCCCTGGCTGGTCAAGCCCCGACTGTTCCTCGACGCCGCGCGTTTCGCCGCCGACCCGGCATCGCGTCCCGGGTTCCTCATCGAAGCCTTCGACGGTGGGATCGGGGTGACTACCAAGCCGGGTTACGAGGCCGACGTCGGTCCGCTCACAGACATCCTCAACGCCAAGGAAGGTCTGCCCATCCGCCCCGGCGATCTGGTGACAGCCTCACATGTCGGCTGAACCCGGCGCCGGTTGCGCACATTGGGACCAAATCCCCTTGTGCCGCTGGCCGATCCCGACAGTGTGGATGGTGCGGGCCGCGTTCATAGGAGGAAGGCATGCCTAAGACGAAACTGGGCAAGTGGGCGGGCTGGTTCCTGCTCGCAGGGGTCTTTCTCCTAGCCATGCTCATCCTTGCCTACAACACAGAGGTTCTCGGGGACGTGTTCGAGCAGCGGACCGTCGGAGGCTTGGCATTGTGGGTGGCTACTGCGATCTCCGTTCTCGGAGCCCTGGTAGCCGGGGCGATGAGCTGGCTGAAGTACAACGACCGCTCCCTGGTGGTGATCCTGGCAACCATCTACGGGGTGCTCGCCACGATCCTTCTCGGGTTCGGGGCCATCCCCCAGAACTGAGCGGCACTCGTGATGCCCCGCAGCCGACCCGGCGTAGGTGGGTCCCGTGGGAATCGAACCCACAACCTTCGGGTTAAAAGCCCGCTGCTCTACCAATTGAGCTAGAGACCCCGATCGGGGTCAAGAATACCGGTGGTGGCCGGCTTGCCGGCTAGAGGCTGTAGTCGCCGAATCGTCCCCAGGCGATGAACACCGCGACGGCAATCAGGACGAGATTAACGAGAATGACCTGAGGTTCCTTCCGACGCAGGTGGACAATGGCAGCGGCCGTTTGGGCCAAGGCCAGGCCCGTCGCGGCGATTGGAGTCAGGATGGCAACGATGCCTAACGCAGCTGGGAGAATCAATCCCAACGCTCCGAGCACCTCCAACCCGCCGACGAGTTTCACAAATCCGTCGGAGAAGTCCTCAACCCACCCCATCTTCGGGGCTAGCTCGTCCCGTGGCTGCCTCAGCTTCTCAAGTCCTGCCGCCAGAAAGACGAGTGCCAGCACGATCTGTGCGATCCAAAGAGCGATGTTCATCGTGTTGACTCC